>Ga0209380_10002508_pt1 | contig 11701 bp, 10 predicted proteins | sample HubBroMetageWFT6_FD_188347 | JGI IMG/M metagenome (GOLD analysis project Ga0209380, IMG submission 188347) | Warmed and freeze-thawed soil microbial communities from the Hubbard Brook experimental Forest, New Hampshire - Hubbard Brook CCASE Soil... | ecosystem: Environmental > Terrestrial >...
TGAGGAGCGTCCGTTTACCTCAAATTCCTTGAGCAGTTCGTCGTACTGCAGCATCGGGGCCCAAATCTCCTTTGACTGGGTGACTGGGTCAGATTTTATCGTTGTTTCGGATGGTCACTGGCTGGTTGTTACTCTCGTTGGTAATGAATTGGCTGGGCGTTGCTAAAGGAAGCTTGATAGGGGCGTAGAACCCCTCTTCCCCCCCCAGAAAAACTTTGCGCCAAGGTGCTGATCGTAAATGAGTTACACGTACAATCTTCCCAAATTGGGAATCAGTCCGTCAAAACCGGTGAAAAAACACGCCTGCTTTGGCGGTTCCCGTTTGCGATCCTCTATTCCGAAGAAGAGTCAGTGATCACAGTTTGGCCGGTCGCCCGCGGCAGCAGGCGACCGGAATATTGGGGACGCCGCCTTTAAGCGTGTGGGGCGCGCTCGTTGGACGACCGAGGGCGGCTGTCCTGCATGAGTTACTTGATCGTAACCAACTTCTCCACCAGTTCCGAGTAATCCTTCTTCTCCAGCCCATGCACTTGCTTGTTGTATTCGTCTACTTTGTTCGAGTAATTCATGGAGCAGAATTTCGGGCCGCACATGGAGCAGAACGCCGCCGTCTTGTATCCCTCTTCGGGGAGGGTCTCGTCGTGCATCGACCGCGCGGTTTCGGGATCGAGGGAAAGTTCGAATTGTTTTTCCCAATCGAATTTGTAGCGGGCGTAGCTTAGGGCGTCGTCGCGGTCGCGGACTCCGGGACGCTGGCGGGCCACGTCGGCGGCGTGGGCGGCGATTTTGTAGGCGATGATTCCGTCTTTTACATCTTTTTCGTTGGGCAGGCCTAGATGTTCTTTTGGAGTTACATAACAGAGCATGGAGGCGCCGTACCAGCCGATCATGGCCGCTCCGATGGCGGAGGTGATGTGGTCGTAGCCGGGAGCTATGTCGGTGACTAGCGGGCCAAGGGTGTAGAACGGGGCCTCGTCACACCATTCGTTTTCCTTTTCCACCTGCTCCTTGATCTTGTGCATCGGAATATGACCGGGGCCTTCGATCATAACCTGCACGTCGTGCTTCCAGGCTATGCGGGTCAGGTCGCCCAGAGTTTTTAGTTCGGCGAACTGGGCTTCGTCGCTGGCGTCGGCGAGGCAGCCGGGACGCAGGCCGTCTCCGAGCGAGAAGCTTACGTCGTACTTCGCGAAAATCTTGCAGATGTCTTCGAAGCATTCATAGAGAAAATTCTGCTTGTGGTGATGGGTCATCCATTGGGCGAGGATCGCGCCGCCGCGGCTGACTATGCCGGTGATGCGCTTGGAGACCATGGGCACGTATTGAATAAGAACGCCGGCGTGGATGGTCATGTAGTCGACGCCTTGCTGCGCCTGCTCTTCGATGACTTCCAGCATCACGTTTCTGTTGAGATCTTCCACGCGCTTGACGCGCGAGATGGCTTCGTAGATTGGCACGGTGCCGATGGGGACGGGCGAGTGGCGGATGATGGCTTCGCGAATAGTCGGGATGTCGCCGCCGGTCGAGAGATCCATGACGGTGTCAGCTCCGTAGTGGACGGCGGTGTGCAGCTTCTTGAGCTCTTCGTCGATGTTCGAGGTGACGGCGGAGTTGCCGATGTTGGCGTTGATTTTGCAGAGCGATTCGATGCCGATCGCCATCGGCTCGAGTTCCGGATGGTTGACGTTGGCTGGGATGATCATGCGGCCGCGGGCGACTTCGTCGCGCACGAGTTCGGGCGTGATCCTCTCGCGGTGAGCGATGTATTGCATCTCTTCCGTGATTGAACCGGTAATCCCGCCGTGGCGCGCGTAGTGCATCTGCGAAAAGTTGCCGTCTTTATTTTCGGCCTTACGCTTGGCCAGCCACTCGGCTCGCGGCTTCAGAACCTTATTCCCACCATTGCCGTTCACGCCGTGGGTCGAACCGCCATTGTCTGGGAACATTGCGCCTGTACCATCCCTTCACGAAGTCTGATGGGGAAATTATACCCCGGTTGCGCGATGCGTCTTGTTTTGCGCGGGTGGGTTGGGCGCGGCGGGCTGCGGAAAAAGTGAATCGCGAGTTGCTCAGGCGGAGTCGAACGGAGAAAGTCGTTGTAACGACAATTCCGGGGAGGCTGATTGGGCGGACTTCGCCGAGGAAGAAAGGCAGGTGCCGAGCTTGGCTCGGCTGGGCAGGTGAAGGCCCCTGCCCCTGCGCGCGCATTGGAACGCCGCACGGCGCGCGTCTCTACGGGTACTAGTTTCTCAGCGTTTTGCCGGTCTTGAGCGTGAACTGAATTCTTTCCTGGGTTTTCTTTTCGCCGCAGAGGGACTGGAAAGCTTCGCGCTCCAAGTCGAGTAAGTACTGTTCGCTTACCGGCGTGCCGGGAGTTACATTTCCTCCGCAGAGGACCTCGGCGATTTTTGTGCCGAGCTTGTGCTCGTGATCGCTGATGAACCCGCCCTGGCGCATCAGGTAGACGCCCATTTTGAGTGCGGCGAGAATATTCTCGCCGGGGGCGGGAATGTCGGTACGCAGGATGGGAGGCTCGTAGCCGGCGCGCGCCAGTTCGAGGGCGCGAGCTTTCGCGTCGGAGAGAACGCGCTCGCGGTTCATGGTGACGCGGTCGGCGGTTGAGAGGAATCCCATGCCGCGAGCTTCCTCGGCCGAGGTCGAAACTTTGCCGGTCGCGACAATTTCGAAAATTTTCTTCATCGCCTCCATCAATTCGACCGATTCGCCCCGGCCATGGGGGCGGATGGATGCGGCGCTGTCGACGGCGCGCAACAACATTTCTTTGCAGCCGCCTCCGCCGGGAAGCAGGCCGACGCCGACTTCGACCAATCCCATGTAGAGCTCGGCGTGCGGCTGGCGTGCGGCAGCGTGCAGAGAGATTTCGCAACCTCCGCCGAGCGCCATCCCGAAGGGCGCGCTCACCACCGGCTTGGGCGAAAATTTTATGGCTTGCGTCATGCCTTGAAACTGACGTATGGCGAGGTCGACGTCATCCCACTCTTGCTCTTGAACGGACATGAGCAGGAGCATCAGGTTGGCGCCTACGGAAAAATTCTGCGCGTCGTTGGTGATGACGAAGGCGTCGAAATTGTCGCCGGGGCCGCCGGGCTTCAGCGTCTGGAGAATCAAGGAAATAATGTCGGCGCCGAGCGCGTTCATCTTGGCGTGGAACTCGATGCAGCCGACGCCATCGCCCAAGTCGACGAGAGATGCGCCGGAATTTTTCTTGACCACGCTCTTCGATTTCGTTTTCTTTGCGACTTCGACGGACCAGACTCCCTCGGGAACAGCTACCGGTTGCCAGTTGCCAGCTGCCAGATCGAAGTGCTTGCGGCCCGAGGGCGTCTTTGGATCGTCCGCATACCAGGATTTATTTCCTGAGGCGAGGAGTTTTTCTACGTTGGCTGCGATTGGACGGCCTTCTTTTTTCATGCGGGCCACGGTTGGCTCGACGCCGGCGGCATCCCAGAGCTCGAAGGGGCCGAGTTCCCAGGCGAAGCCGAGGCGCATGGCTTGGTCGATCTCGACCACCGAATCAGAAATTTCGGGAATGCGATTGGCAGAGTAAGTCCAGAGCTCGGCGAGGGCGGTCCAGATAAAAGTGGTGGCTTTGTCGGGCTTTTGCGGCGCGCCGCCATCGAGACCTAACAACATGCGAAGGCGGGCTCCGGCGTCTTCGAGATTTTTCGCCATGTCGAGCGCGGCAAATTTTGCTTTCTGGCGCGGGTGATATTCGAGTGTCTTCCAGTCAATGGCGAGGCGCTCGTCTTCTGCGCCGGCGCCTTTGGCTTTCTTGTAAAAGCCGCCTTTGGTTTTGTCGCCGAGCAACTTGCGCTCTACCATCAGGCGGAAGAAAGCCGGAATCTGCAATTCGCTGCGCTCGTCGCGCACGTTCTGCAACATGTTCGTGACCACGTGGTTGAGGACGTCGAGGCCAACGAGATCGATGGTGCGGAAAGTGGCGGAGCGCGGCCAGCCGACAGCTTGGCCGGTGAGCGCGTCGACTTCTTCGATGGAGAGATCCATCTCTCCCATGAGGCGCATCACATTGAGAACGGAAAATGTGCCGATGCGATTGCCGATAAAGTTGGGAGTATCTTTGGCGCGCACGACGCCCTTGCCGAGTTGCGCATCGCAGAAATGAGTGACGGCGTCGATCAAAGCCGGGTCGGCGTCAGGCGTGGGAATCAGTTCGAGCAAACGCATATAACGCGGCGGATTAAAAAAGTGCGTGCCGAACCAGGAGCGGCGGAAATCCTCGGAGAATCCTTCGGCAATTTTGGCGACGGGAAGCCCGCTGGTGTTGGTGGTGACGATGGTGCCGGGCTTGCGGATGGCTTCAACCTTTCTCAACAACGCCCGCTTGATATCCAGATTCTCAACGATGGCTTCGATGACCCAATCGACGTCGGCGAGTTTTTTCAGGTCGTCGTCGAAATTGCCTACGGTTACCAGGCGGGCGAGCGATGGTTCGAAGAAGGCGGCGGGCTTGGACTTGCGGGCTCCGTCGAGTCCGGCGGCGGCGATCTTGTTGCGCGCGGGGCCGTCGGCGTCAGGAGGCGCGTTTGTCGGCACTATATCGAGCAGCAGGGAAGCTACTCCCGCGTTGGCGAAATGCGCGGCGATGCGGGCGCCCATGGTGCCCGCGCCGAGGACGGCAACTTTATGGATGTGCTTCATGAAAGCTAACTCTCCCGATGATTATCAAGCGGATTTCTTAAACAATTTTGCCAGGAACTGCCGACCTTAGCTCTGCCATTGAGGCGCAAGAGAACTCAGGGTCGATCGGTCAAGTGTGTTTGCTTATTGTGATGGCGTAAAAAAAGCATTTGGGAGCCGACATCCACACGCTTCACCACTCGTTACTGAGACTCGTATGCTCCCATATCGACCGTGCTATCTACGGTTCTAGGTTTTCCCGCCAAGTCTTTCTTGGGTAAGTCCGGGGCCGAGAAGTCTCCTGTGTTGATAGCGGGTGAGCCGGACTGGAGCTGATATTTATTATGCTTCGGATTCACAAACAGCGGGTCTGAAGAAATGTTCCCATTCACGCTGCTTTCGCTGGCGCAGGTTCCCTCCAATCCCGATCCCTCGGGACTGTAGGCGTCATTGTTGGTGAAAGTTGGGGGCTGAGTGCTGTAGGTGTCGTCGCAATACACCGCATTCTGACCGGAGAGGCCAATCATCAAATTGTTGAAGAACTCAACATTACCGTCAAAACCGCCCGCCCATACGGCCGAGCCCTGGGTCGCTCCCGCCGCGCCTAGGATGGTGTTGTTCACCAGGATTATCGCCGGGATGTTGGGTATGCTGAGATAGATCGCAGCGCCCTGCGATCCGGTGTTGCCGTAAAACAAATTCTGCACGATCACCGCCTCAGAGTCATTGACTATCCATATTCCGCCGCCTTGACCGCCGCCCGAGGAGTTGTCGGTGATGATGTTGTTCATGAGGGTGGGCGTGCCTGCCGCGAAGAGAGTGATCCCTCCGCCATTACTCGGCCAGACATTGTTCTCAATCTTGTTCCCGATAATCTGGGCCGATCCGGCCCCGAGCAATGCAATCCCTCCACCTCCCGGTCCACCCTCGCACCCTGATTGAGAATTATTCTTGATCGTATTTTCTTTAATGATGGGCGATCCGAACGAGACGCCAATCCCGCCCCCATCACTGCACGCGACGTTGTTCTGGATGATGTTGCTGGCGATGGTTGGCGATGCGCCATCGATATAAACGCCGCCGCCCGCATATTGTGTCTCGAAGGTCGAGGCGCCGTTCTGCAAGGTGAAGCGACTCAGAATAGACTTCGGCCCCTCACCATTAGAAAACGTCGCGACAGGGGCGACCTGGCCGCCGTCGATAATCGTTGTTTCTGGTCCCGCGGAACTGGTTACCGTGATCTGCTTACCGGAAAAATTGATGTTCTCCTCATAGGTGCCGGGCGCGACCAGCACTTTGTCGCCCTTGCTCGCGGCATTAATTCCGTCCTGGATGGTTGGTTGCTCGGCAGGCACGTTGATAGTAGCGGCATTGGCAAGCGCGACCGCAATTGAGGTGGAGAGGATGAGAACCAAAGGGAGTCGCATGGGAGATGCTCCTGTGTTTCGATAGCCTGGCCGTGGCCGAGTTTGTCGCTCTGTATGCGGGATTGAGTGACTTCGAAAACGCGTATGCATTGTACGCCAAAGCGCGGGCTACGGAAGTTTATCTACTACCCAGTCGTTCTTGCCAGTGTCGATGAGGACGATTTCGGAAAACTTGCGCGTGATGCGGGATGACCCTCGCGGCGTGACTAATACTACGGGGAAACTGTAGCGGCCGGCGTGGCCTTTGCCGCGCGTGATCTCGAAGGCGCGATTCCTGGCATTGGAGAAAAACTCCTCGACCTGATCGGCATCCTGCGAATGGCGCAAGCTGTCGCTGAGCAGGACCATGCCATTTTCTACGTCTCCGGTTTGCCAGGCGTGCAGGAAGTGGTTGGCGGCGGCGAGCGCAAATACGTAGCCAGGTTCGGCGGGAGCGGACTGCTTCGCGGGATGGCCGTTCGATCGAGCCCGCAGGGGAGTTGTCGAGAAAACCGTCAGTAGAAAAAGGCACGCCGCTAAGGGAAACTTTACGCGATGGCTGTTCGTCATTCCTCTACCAGAAGTCGTCTACGGCGATGATGTAACTCATTACTGTAGCGGAAATCGAGCGAGGTGACACCGCGGTAGATCTTGCCTCAAGTCGCGTGCGGGTGGGCGAGGTAATGCTGCCGCAATAAATCCTTGCCGTAGTCGTTTCCATTGGGCGTGCGCACGACGCAGTGGATGTGCTGCTGCGTGGGCTTGGTGGGATCGGCCGCAAACTTCGCGAGGTTCGCCGGGCGCTGGTGGTCGAATTCAATCAGTATCACCGGACTCTGAATGCGGTAATAAAAAGCACTGTCGTTTTGAGCGCCGCCGATCCACGTGAACCACGTGTTGTCGATGTGGCGGTCAACCTCGTCCATCCTTACGCGGGTGTGTCCGTCGTCCATATTGCTGACGTAGAGGTGGACCAGGGCGCGCAGGCGGGTGCGCGCGGCACTCGTGAGATCGTTTGCTCGCAAGCCGGCGTAATCGAGAACGACATTGTCTTTGAAGGCTTCGGTGAGATTGTTGTTGCCGGTCTTGGAGAAGTTGATTACCGCCTGCTGACGCTGAGGATCCGATAGCCCGCGCAGCATTTCCAGGCCGTCATTTTGTTCCTGTTGAAGGATGGTTACGCCTTTGTATTTGCCGGAGGTGGCGCGCACGGGTTCGGAGCCGACGAAGAGCGGGGTCATGACGACCTGATCGCCGAGCACGAAATAATTGATGATGGCGTGGTGTCCGCTAAGCTGCCAGCCCCAGGGGTCGGAGGCGGAGGGCTTGCCGAGGATGGTGATGTAGTAGAGCCACTCGCCGAGGAAAGCGTGGTCGCCGGCAAGTTCGGCCAGGGTTTCGTTCAAGCGCATGATGTTGCGGGTGAGGTCGAAGCCTTTCGCGCTGAGCGAGGCGCGCATCAGGCCAAAGGCGCGGTCACGCTGCGGCTCTGTCATTTCGGCGAAGCTGATTCCCTGGCGCAGGTAAAAGTGTTGATTCATCCATTTGCGCCATTGCGGGTCGTCGACCGGAAACATGGTTCTGGCGAGTTGCACGCTGCTCAGTGTCGCGATGAATTTTTCGGCGGCGTTGCGGACCGGCTCGGTGGAAACTCCGGTCGGGCTGATTTCAAAAAGGCCGGGTGTTACTTGGCCATGGGTGGTGATTCCTCTGAAGGGAGTGGCGAGGCCGTCGCGTTCATCCTCCTCTGACATTTGGCGGAAGCGCTCGGCCATATCGACCGAAGTCTGCTGCTGGCCGAAGACTCGGGGAACGAGAACGGCGGCGGACGCGAGCGCTGAAAGCGATGCAAGAAAATTGCGACGTGTGGACACGCACGATCCCGCGTGAGTAGGAGTGTGGTCGGAATTGAGAGGATGGTCGTGCGACAACGTTCACCTCGCCACGGTCAGGATTGCGGTACGGTAGCATGCGCCGCGTGACGGTGCAATCATTGAAGGCCGTGCACGAATATTGCGACAGAAAGTCTGCGGTGGGCGGCTAGCTCATTTGGCGAGCGCTGATATTCTAAATTTCGTGGTTGCGCGCACCTGACTTCATGACATCTCTAACCTTTCTTTCGGCTACGGGGATTGCGGCGGCGATTCGGAGCAAAGAGGTTTCGCCGGTTGAGGTGGCGCGCGCGCATCTGGCGGGTATCGAGCGGTTGAATCCGCGCCTGAATGCATTCGTCGATTATCAGCCGGAGGTGGTGTTGGCGCAGGCGCGCGCGGCGGAAGCGGCGATGATGCGTGGAGAGGAAGTTGGACCGCTGCATGGCGTGCCGCTTTCCATCAAGTCGGCAATTGATGTCGCGGGGCATCGGTGCGAGGCCGGTTCGCGTTTGCGCGAGGGGTATGTCGCCGCGGCCGATGCGCCGCTGGTGGCGCGTCTGCGGGCGGCGGGAGCGGTGATTCTTGGGGTAACGAACACGCCCGAACTGCTGATGGCCTGGGAGTCTGACAACCTGCTGTATGGACGAACCAACAATCCCTGGGACTTGACGCGGGCGGCCGGAGGATCGAGCGGCGGCGAAGCGGCGGCGATTGCGGTGGGGCTTTCGGCGGGCGGGGTGGGCAGCGACGGCGGCGGATCGATCCGCGTACCGGCGCACTTTTGTGGCATCTGCGGATTGAAGCCGACTCCGGGACGCATTCCTTCTACCGGGCATTATCCGAAGGCGGGCGGCCCGTTTGCATTGATTGGAGTGGTGGGGCCGATGGCGCGGACAGTCGAAGATCTGCGCACGCTGTTTACGGTGATGGCGGGGTGGGATGAGGGTGATCCTTCCGCGGCGCCGGTCGAGGTGCGCCCGCTTGAGGGCGCGGTGATGAGGACGATCAACATGGGATTCTTTGAAGACGATTCGCGCACTCCGGTGACGCGCGAGACGAGAGCGGCGGTGCAGCGTGCGGCGTCGCTTTTCTCCGGCCGCGGATTACGTGTTGAGCCGTTTCGGCCGGATGGGCTCGAAGAGGCGCGCCGGTTGTGGTGGGAGTTTTTTGGCAGGGCGGGAGGGATGATTCTTGAGCCGATGTTGCGCGGGCGCGAATCGGAGGTAAGCCCCATTCTGCGGGAGTTCGTGGACTGGACTCGCGATGGGGCCGCGCAGACAGGCGAGACGCTGCTGAAGGCTTGGCTGGAACGCGATGCTCTGCGGGAAAAGATTCTCGTGCAGATGCGGAAGTATCCAGTGCTGCTTTGCCCAACGGCGGCGATTCCCGCCTTTCATCATGGTGAGCGCGAGTGGCAAGTGGATGGGAAGACGGTGAAGTATCTCGATGCCTGGAGCTATTGCGAGTGGTGGAATCTCTTGGGCTTTCCCGCCGTCGTCATTCCGATGGGGCAATCCGAACAAGGATTGCCAATCGGAGTGCAGATTGTCGGACGTCCGTGGGAAGAAGACGTGGTGCTGGCAGTCGCTGCGAAGCTGGATAGAGATCGCAGTCCCTGGCAAGCGCCTCCGCTGCTCGACTAATGCCCGGACCGAGCTCAGCTTTTCGCGACTCCAACCTGCCTTTATTTCGTGCAGGGCTCAGCCAGCGCTTGCTTGGTTATGGCTATGGCTTCGAAACCCTTGAGCAAGAGAGCAATCCCTTCTCCCTGCCGTCCCAGTCCCGCCTTGCCTGCCGCGATTTCGTGTAAGATTCAAGAGGCGAGTACAGTGCACCGCTTCTGTGCGTGTCAATCCTGCCAGGCTGAGGGGAGATGCCCGGCGTTCTGGTGCTCCTCAAATACGAATACTCCCTAATTACCAGGTAGAACCGCAGCCCTCGCGGTGGCGGCACATTCCTGTCAGGAGAAACTGAATGGCGAAAATTGCAAAGACAGCCGACCGTAAGAAGGTCATGGACACGACGAAATCGACCGCATGCCCCAAGTGCGGCAAAGAGACCCGCATTGTGAAGCGGATGAAAGATCGCGAGCGCGGAGTGCCGGGAGGAATTTATATTTCGTGCTCGGGCTGCGAGTTTTTTGAAAAGCTGTAGACAGTTGTCAGTGGTACCGTGATCAGTTTTCAGTTAAAAACCGAGTCATAACGACAGCGGGGGCGCGACAATGGTTGCGCCTTTTGTTTTTTCTGGGTACCGGCTACGAGCGGGTGCTGGCCGCCGGCTACTGCTCTAGCTCACCTGGCCGAGGATGGCTCGCGCTTCGGCTGCGGGGTCGGAGGCGTCGGTGATTGGCCGACCTACCACGATGTGTGACGCCCCCGCGGCGATCGCTTCGGCGGGAGTCACGACTCTGGCTTGATCGTGGGGGCCGCTGCCGGCGGGGCGGACTCCTGGAGTCACGATGGTAAAGTCTTGGCCAAACTCTTCGCGGAGTGCAGCGGCTTCGAGCGCCGAGGCGACAATGCCTTTGCATCCGTTCGACAGTGCCAACGCGGTCAGTCTCAGGACTTGTTCGAGCACTCCACTGCGCAGGCCGATCTTGCCGAGTTCTGTGTCGTCCAGGCTGGTGAGGACGGTGACGGCGAGCACCAGCGGTTCGGGCTTGCCGTTTGAATGGGCGCGGGCGGCTTCGACGGCGGCTCGCAGCATTTTGCCGCCTCCCGAAGCGTGCACGGTCAGCATGCTCACGCCGAGGTGAGCGGCCTCGCGAACCGCGGCGCTTACGGTGTTCGGGATATCGTGATATTTCAGGTCAAGAAACACGCGGCGTCCGGAGCCGACCAACTCGCGGACGATGGACGGGCCTTCGGCGGTGTAGAGCTGCATGCCGACTTTGTAGGCATGGGCCGAGTCACCGACGGCCGCCACGATCTTCCGGGCGGCCCCGGCCGTTGATACATCCAGGGCAACGATGAGACGCTGGCGCGGGTCAGTCATCGTTGCCGAGTGTATCGGGTTTAATTGAACTTGGCTACAGGTTGCAGAAGCGCCACGTTAACCGGCCGGGGAATTGGCCGATTTGTGGGCTGAAGGTCCAAACGGACCCTCTGCAAACCGCGCGATTCGAAGCCCAGGGCGCGCGCGGCATTGTAGGATACGTCAATGATCCGGCCGTCCACTACGGGACCGCGGTCATTGATTCGAACCACCACTGCTTTGCCGTTCCTCAAGTTTGTGACCTTGACGAGCGTGCCCAGCGGCAAGCTGGGGTGAGCGGCGGTTAGGTCGCGCATGTCGTAGGGCTCTCCGCTGGCGGTCGGCTTGCCTTGAAACTGCTCGCCATACCAGGAAGCGGTTCCGACTTGATAGCCCTTGGATGTCGACTTCGAGCTGTTGATCGTTCGTGATTTCTGCCCGCTGGTCGCGATGACCGGCGGATGTGTGACCTTGGCGGCTTCCAGGCTGCTTGGCCCAGATGCGGCTCCGGCACCCAGACTGGCAACAGCTAAAACCACTGCCAGACCTTCGGCTAAACGTCGCATTCAGTTACCTCCGTCGTGGAAAGTCGTTTTTCTGATCGTATGCTCCCTTCGTCATAACGATTGGACGATGCTACGGGGCAAGGGAGGAAGTGTCAATGAGAAAATACCCCTAGATGATTACTAAGTGGTAATTAATCAATAACATAGCCCTATGATACATATGGCGCTTGTCGCGTATGTCATTGAAACTAGTCGAAGCTTGCTATTTACCTATTAGTTA
>Ga0209380_10002509_pt1 | contig 11697 bp, 7 predicted proteins | sample HubBroMetageWFT6_FD_188347 | JGI IMG/M metagenome (GOLD analysis project Ga0209380, IMG submission 188347) | Warmed and freeze-thawed soil microbial communities from the Hubbard Brook experimental Forest, New Hampshire - Hubbard Brook CCASE Soil... | ecosystem: Environmental > Terrestrial > Soil...
CGCGGATGCGGCGCGCAATGAGCTGAGAATATTGCGCCCCAAAGTCGAGGACAACAATAGATTGGGTTTCCACGGACGAGTGTCTCAAATCGGGGACGAAGTGTAAAGAGGAAGAACAGCCGCTAGCTACTAGCTTCTAGTTGCTGGCTGGAACATCGCTCAGAATGAGTTCGCTCGCATCGACCGCGGGACTCGGCGGAATATCCGTATTGAGATATGTGCCCGTGCGAGGAAATGGTGGCGTCGCACTCTCCGTCTGCACTGGCGATTCGGGCAATTCCACAATCGCGACGTACGCCGCCAGCCGTCCCATATATAGGAAATCTGTGAGGGCGAAATAAAGCAGTGTTACGACCAGCACTCCGCCCAGTACCATACCCGCGGGCAGGATCGGGGCAAATCCTAGGGGAAAGCCGGCGAGCGAACTGGCGGGACTGGTTTACGGCGCGACAGAAATTCCGTCCGAAGGCGACGTGCCGATCTACCAGCGTCCGGCGTTCTGGGCGGTGGTGGTGACGATCGTGTTCGTGATCCTAAACATCATTTTCTGGTGAGGACTAATGCACGGCGACGATTCGATTTCGATCTGGTTTTTCACGCCGAAGCGCTGCTCGTGGATGTAGTGGGTCTCGACCGCGGGCGCGCCTTGCGCATTGATGGAAGACGAAATGACTTCCTCGTCTTCGGGGAAGGCTTTCTCGGTAACGAGAGCGCGGGGAAGGTTGAGCTCGCCACGCGGCCAGTGGGAATTCGTACAGAAGGCGCGCAAGTAATGAATCACTTCGTCGATCTGCTGTGAGGTCAGGGCCTGGCCGAAGGAAGGCATGATCTCCGAGAAGCCACGATACCGTCCGCCATAAGTGATGACGGCTTTCCAGGCACTGTCGGGCTCGGGCGTGGTCTGGTCACAGCGGGTGAAATCGGGAAAGGTGTCGGGAGCCTTGAATCCGCGAATGGATTGGGGCATGCCTTTGGCGTCGGGACCGTGACAGGCTACGCACGCAGCCTTGTAAATTTGCTGGCCGGTTTTGAGATGGACCGCTGCGTCGTTCACCGCCTGGCCGAACGAGCTTGCGGCAAAAATGAGCCAAATCGCGAAGACTGAGACACGACGGCGGAAACTCATCTCCAATCAGAATACCGCAAGAGGCCGTGCCTTCGGTAATGGTCGAACACGGTGCTGCGATGCCACCTATGGCAGTTCGTTACTTCTTCTTCGCGGCTTTCTTCTTCTTTTTGCGATTCTTCGCCGGCTTGTTCTTCGCAGCAGCCTTCTTTCTTTTTTTCGTGGCTTTCGTCGCCGCGGGCTTGAGCACTTCAACGCGTCCCGCCTTGATCGCCTTCAGCAACGCCTCGAAGTCGCGCGTGTCCTGGTCTGCGTAATCGACGGCGAAGTTCACCAGCGCCTTGTCGAACCGGTCGGACGCGCCCAGATAGCCGTACAGCATCGAGGGATCGCCGGAGCGCCCATGCCCCTTGGCCAGCAACTCGCCGCACACTTCGGCATACTGCACCAGGCCAGTGCCCTGCAGGTCCGACTCTTCAATGCCCGCCTTGTGGTCGCGCAACTGCCGCACCAGATAGGGCAGGCCTTCGATGGTCGCCCATCCCAGAAAAATGTCGAACTGAACGAGCATCCGTCGAACGCCTTCTACCACGCGTTCGCCCTCGTGTTTCGGAGAATGGGCTTTAGGCAGATAGGGGGCATACGCCGACGGCAACTCCTGTTTCAGTTGCAGGAACATCGGGTCCTCCACCGCGCCGCCAAACATCAGCACGATGTAGTCGCGTGTGCCCACGCTGCCTGTTCCTACAATCCTGAATCCGACATCCACCGGTGCATACTGCGCGAAGAAATGGCGGCGCTCCGGCAACAGCGTCTTCACGTAACCCGGCAATGCACTCAGTACCTTCTTGGCTGTCGCGTCGTCAACCCGGTATTGCACCGGAACGCCGCAGCCAGGGTCTTTCAGCTCTTTGAGCCTGTAGTCGCCGTTCTGGCACTCGGTCAACTTCTGCAGGCTGTTCAGGGGCGTCGCGCGCTCGGCCTTGCGCAGTACGGACCGCACCGGCGAAACTTTCAGGTCGCGCATCACCAGGTAGCGCGCCAGTTCCAGAACCGGCAACTCCGAGAACGTTCTCATCGATTCGCGATACTTGCGCGAGAACGCCAGGACGGCGTCTTTACACTGTCGCTCCGAATTCTTAGCTTCGCGCCCAGCCAGGATCAGGCTGGTGGCCATGCGCTTCACGTCCCACTCCCACGGGCCCCTGATCGTCTCGTCGAAATCGTTAATGTCGAAAATCAAATGACCTGCGGGGCCACCGCCAAACGCGCCCAAGTTCTGCACGTGCGCGTCACCGCAGATTTGCACGTCGATGCCTGTGCGCGGCAGCTCAGCCAGGTCCGCAGCCATCAGGGGCGCTGCTCCTCGGTAGAAGGTGAATGGCGTCGCCGCCATGCGAGCGAACTTTAGAGGTATCAGTTCCGGGATGCGTCCCTTGTGGGCGCTCTTCATAAGCTCGATGGGATCGAACTTGCGCGCCTTCGGATCAAAATGCGCCTGGCTGAGGCGGCTGAGTTTGTTACGGCAGGACTGGCCCGCCGCCCGACGTTCTTCGCGCGAATTCACCTTCAACACGTTCTTAGGCATGGGATTGAAAATCGAATAATACTCTAAGTCGCGCTCCCCGCGTGAAAAAGGGCGCCAGCGATGACTTGCTGGCGCCCGAACTAGCCAGGGAGGGTGGCCTTAGCTAGAAAATAAACTTCAAGCCGAGTTGCAGGATGCGCGCAGGATGGGTGATTCCGATGTACAGGAAATTGGCCGAGCCCAGGCAACTGGGATCTCCGGCAGAGTTGTTCTGTCCCGCATAACAGCTCATGGCATAGGTATTGGAGGAGAATCCGTTATAGGCGGCCGAGCCTCCGCTTCCGCCCAGTGGGCCCCATTCCGTGTGGTTGAAGATGTTATAAGCCTCGGCACGGAATTCAAAGCTCGCTCGTTCCCTCACTTTGAAGTTCTTGTAGAGAGCCATGTTGAAGTTGGTGTAGCCGGGATTCCGCAGACTATTTCTGCCGGCGTTACCGAACGTCAGGCCTTGAGGAGCCGCAAACGCGCCGGGGTTGCCGTTCAGCGGACCATAGCCGGAAAGTGGCACGTTGGGTATGAAGGAGAGCGGATCGCCGATACGGTCGGGATAGGAACCAGTTCCGACGCTGTTACCCACGCCGGCGTTATCGGGATAGTTCGCCGCGTTCGTTGGACTATAGGGAGTTCCAGTCTGCGAGGTGACGATGCCGGAATACTGCCAACCGCCGAGAAGTTTGTTCGCCAGGCCCGGATTCTTGAAGAAGGGCAAATCGTAAACCCACCCCAGGTTGAACATTTGGCGGATATCGAAGCTCGAGCTGGCTCGGTTCGACGCCGGATTGTAAGTGTTAACGAAAGATGAGTCGTAACGGTCGGAAGAATCGTCGATGGAGTGACTCCAGGTGTAGGCGAGGCTGAGCTGGAGCGTGCCTACGTTCCGCCGGGCTGAGAATTGGAACGCGTTGTAGCTGGACGACGCAGCATTTGCCAGCTGCGTAATCGTGCCTGCGCCGTAGAACGGGCGATTCGGATTGGGATCGTTGCCGCAAGCGACTCCCAGGTTGATAGCTGCGATTCCAGTCACCGGCACGCCGCTGGGAGTAGTCATCGTCGCGCAGTCGGGGCTGCTGTTGTTGATGCCGCCGATCGGCTCGCCAGGCAGGTACGGATTTTGCGAGGCGGGAACCGGATAGAGCTGGTTCAGGTCGTCTTGCCGGTTCAAGTGCGTACCCTTGCTTCCCACGTAGGAGAAGGTCAAGACCGTGTCCTTGAAAGCCTGCTGCTGAATGTCGAAATGCCACTGCTGAATGTAGGGCCAGGTGGCTTGCGTCGGGATCGAGACGAAGTTGAGTGGTGACAGAAGCCCCACCCCACCCAGGTTCGGATAGCCCGACACGTTGTATTGGGTGACATTCTGGATCAGCGGCGACGACTGTCCCTCGAGGCTTTCTGTGTTGGCTTCGTTCCCATTCGTGTGCTCGAAGAATATTCCGTAGCCACCACGAATGGCGGTCAATCCGTTACCGAACAAGTCGTAGGCAAACCCGACGCGCGGCGCGGGATTAAACAGGTGTCCACTCATGCATCCGGCTGGAACACCGTTCACTCCGCATTGCACCAGTCCGTTATACGGATTGCCTGTGCCCGGAATCAGTGCGCCCTGCACGCCGGTGACTGATCCGGTGGTGTCGATCTGCGGAGCAGTGGCTGCACTATAGGCGGAGGGAGTCCAGTTGTAGGCGTGGTTGTACTTCTCGCGGTACGTGCCAAACATGCTGATGCGCAACCCCAGGTTCAACGTGAGCTTCGGGGTGATGCGCCAGTCATCCTGGAAATAGGGCTCAAAGATTTTGTACCGGTTGTAGAACTTGAGGTTGGTGCTGGCCTGCTGATAGCTGGCCACTTGTCCCATGAGCAGGTCGGCGAAGCTGTTGCCGGTGGTGACTGCCGTGGCCGAAGTGTTGAACGTCAAATAGCCGTTGACGAATTGACTGCTCAACTCGTTCTTCTGCGCCGCCACAAAATAAGCACCGAACTGCATATTGTGGCGCCCGATGATCTTCGAGACGTTGTCGCGATAGGTGTAGGTCGGGTTCGAGTTATAGGGGCCTTCTGGCCATTCTCCGTTCGGGTCCTGATAGAAGCCGCCGCCGTAAGCCGCGCTTCCTATGAGTTGAATGGTGGGCAGCTTGCCTCCAAAACCGTTGTTGAAGAACGCACCCATGGGGAGATTCGCGGGTCGTTGCCACGCATTCGGGTTGGGCGTCCCGGTCGAGGTGAAGGTAATGTGATCGGTGGTGTAGCTGGCGACAAACTCGTTTACAAGAGAGGAGGTCGGATTCCAGTTCAGACGCGCCACGACGCTAACCGCAGGACCAACGTAGTTCGTTTGCACGGTCGGGAAGTAACTTCCCGAATACACTCCTACCGGAGTTACCGTGTTCCACGAATCGTGCGTGTAGCGGAACATGGCGCGCAGTTTCGAACCGAAATTCTGGTCCAGACGAATCAGCTCTTCTCGCCAGTTCGTAGGTTGGCTCGGGGAGGCGTTATAGAGTTCCGCTCCCGGTACTCCTCCATTGGGGAGCGGGATAAGTGGAAGCAGCGCCGCACCGGTCGTACTGACGGGAACCTGGTTGTTGGGAAAGTAGGAGCCTGTGGCGGGATTGATAGGGCAATCGGCAAACGAGCCCGTCGTCTGGTTAGGACACAGGTCGCTGAAATCGCCACTGCGTTCCGCGTTCGAGGGCACAGGCGTGTTGAACACCTGGCCGGGAACGCGCTCCACCCGCCACTCCTGCGACCAGAAGAAAAATGTCTTCTGCTTGTTAGTGTTGTAGTGATTCGGGATGAAGATCGGGCCGCCGATGGTGTATCCGTAATCGTTCTTGTTGTATTGCGGTACCGTGCTCTGGAAATAGTTCCTGGCGTTGAATGCCTGGTTGCGAACAAACTCGTAGGCGTCGCCGTGGAACTGGCTGGTGCCTGACTTGGTCTCGACCTCGACAGTGCTCGATCCGCTGCGCCCGTACTGCGCGCCGTAGTTTGAGGTCAGCACCTTGAACTCTGCGATCGCGTCGATGCTGGGATACACGTTCAACGACGAGTTGCTGCCGTTGTCCATGTTGTCGCCACCATCCAGTTCCCAGTTGTTGTACTCGGTGCGCCCGCCGTTGATGCTGAAGGCCACGTTTCCGTTGATGCCTACCGTGCCTTCATCCTGCCCGCTCTGGTTGTTGACTCCCGGAGTCAACGTCGCCAACTGCGTAAAGTTCCGGCCATTCAATTGAAGTTGGGAAATCTCTTTGCCGGTAATCACGCCGGAGAGATCGGACGATTGGGTTTCGACCTGGCCGATCGTTCCACCCTCGACCGTGACTTCGGAGGAGGTTCCCCCCACCGACAGGTTGGCGTCAGCGCGCGCCTTTTGCGCCACGCGTAAAGCGATGCCCTTCGCCTGGTAGGTCTTGAATCCCGGGGCATTGACTGTCAGATTGTAGCTCCCGCCCGAGAGGCCACCGACCACGTACTCACCGTCATTGTTCGTTTCGGTGACGCGATTAATGCCCTTCTCGGAGTTGCTCACCGTCACCTGGGCTTTGGCCACGTTGGCACCGCTGGGATCTTTTACGGTTCCAGTGAGTTGTCCGGTATCCTGTGATAGGGCTACGCCGGAAAGAAAAAAGAAGAGGAAGAGAAGTGAAAGCAGCAGGCGGAACGTTCTCATGCAGCACCCCAATAATGAACAGAGACGATCATATTCGATCACAATCTCTGTGACAGCTTGTTTGAAAGGCTAGCACTATCGCGAGGCGCAGTCAAAGGCTCTATATTGGCATTTAGCCGTAAATATCATTACTGTGTAATCGTCCGGGACTTGATGTTCAGCTCTTGACTCGAACAAAATCGATCTTGTTGTGATACATTTTGGAACTTAAGCCGGAGCAGCGGTAATTCGACGGCGCACTAACTCTTCGGACATCGATTCGGGGTTCCGATCTTCCAATAACATCCTGCGAGGCCGTTGACGGACTCCTGATTTCGTCAGATTCTTAGCCCTCACTCCTGTTGATGCTTGCCTGCCCTTTTCATGCCTCGCCTTCAGTTGCCTCACCCTGAGGATTCCTCTAACATCGCAGACCGATGAGCTTCCGCACGCTTCTGCTACCTTTCGCCGTGGGACTGTCACTCACACCGCCGCTGTTCGCTCAATCGAACTGCGCCGATTCAGGCGGCATGACCCTTACGCGCGCGGCGCGCAACTGGGAATTCCTCGACGCTGTCGGTCCACATTCGGGCTTGCTCGGGCGTGAAGACGGCATCTTCGAGGCATGGATTTACCCGCTGAAACTCTTCCGCGACTTCGAGCTGAAATTCCGTCTTGGCGGCATCGTCCTCGATGGCAGCGCATTGCCACGCACCATCACGGTTCGTCCGGAGTCGGTCTCGGTCCATTACATTTACGATTCCTTCACCGCGTGTGCCACCTGGTTCACACCTATTAACGATCGCGGCGCCATCTTGACCATCGAGGTCAACAGCTTTGATCCAGTCGCGGTAGAGGCGTCATTCGTCCCTGACGTGGCGTGGATGTGGCCTGCCGGCATGGGCGATGCCTACACTCAGTGGGACGCGCAACTCAAGGCATTTCGCTTTGGCAGCGACAGGCATGGGTTCTTCGCGATTGCCGGAGGGTCGGGAGCGAGCGCCCTCACCACCACCTATAGCGCCGACTATTCAGCCGAACACACCGCCATGATCTCGTTCGGTCCGCCGGCGAAGGGCAAGACAACATATCGCTTCGCGATGGCAGCCTCTTTCGAAAACCAGCAGCAGGTGGACGCGCTCTACCACCGGCTGCTCTCGCCAGGCGACACTCTGGTCAACGAGGCGCGCGATTATTACTCGCGCTACCTCGACAGCACGGTGAAGCTTTCGCTGCCCGATCGCGATTTGCAACTTGCCTATGACTGGTCGCGTGTGAGCACACTGCAAGGTCTGGTAGACGAACCCTTCGCCGGCAAGGGACTGGTTGCCGGCTACAACATCTCGAGCGGCAGTCATCGGCCGGGATTCAGTTGGTACTTCGGGCGCGACTCGATGTGGACGTCCCTGGCACTCAGCTCTATCGGCGACTTCGCTACCACCCGCACCGCACTGGAATTCCTGATGCAGTACCAGCGGCCCGACGGAAAGATCCCGCACGAGATTGCGCAGACCGTAAAGCTGATCGACTGGTGGAAGGACTATCCCTATGGCACAGCCTCCGCTGATGGCACGCCTCTCTTCATCGTCGGATTCGACGACTACGTTCGCGCTAGCGGCGACCTGGCTTTCGCGCGCGATCACTGGGACAGCGTGTGGCGTGCCTATCAATTTCTGAAGTCCACCTACGGGTCGAATGGCCTGGCTCAAAACCTGCACGTCGGCCACGGTTGGATCGAGGGCGGTCCGCTGCGCTTCCTCCCGGGCCAGCAGCCCGGCGTTTCCGAAGGCGAACTCACCGGCGAGTTGTATCAGGCAGGAGTCGGCGTTGCCGGAGTCGAAGCGCTCGCAAGACTGGCGCACATTATCGGCAAGGCCGACGTTGCTGCGACGCTCGACCATGAAGCGACCCGGCAGCGTGCCACCATTGAGAAGTTGTTCTGGTCGCCAAACACAAACTCCTACGGCTACGCGCTCGACGCCAGCGGCAAACTCATCGACAAACCCAGCGTGCTCGGCACCGTGCCCATGTGGTTTGGCGAGCTCGATCAGCGCAAGAGCAATCTTTTTCTCAACCAGATTGCCGGCCCCGCGCATCAGGCCGACTGGGGTATGCGCATCACCTCGCAGCAAGACCCGTTCTACTCGCCGACGGGCTATCACTTTGGCAGCGTCTGGCCGCTCTTCACCGGGTGGGCCTCTGTCGCGGGTTACCGCTATCACCGCCCGCTCTACGGCTATCTGAACCTGATGGCCAACGCGCAACTTGCCCACGACGGATCACTGGGACGCGTGACGGAAGTGCTATCCGGCGACTATTACACCCAGCTATCGACCAGCACGCCGCACCAGATCTGGTCGTCGGCCATGGTGATCACTCCGCTGGTGCGTGGACTGCTGGGCCTCGAAGTGGACGCCATGAAGTCCAGCGTCACGCTGGCGCCGCATCTGCCTGCTGGATGGAACGACTTCGCGATTCAGAACGTGAAAGTCGGAGCCACGACGCTCGACTTCACCTTCCACCGTAGCGGCGACGACATGACTCTCGAGGTACAGCGGCACGGCAGCGATAACGTCGAACTCACATTCTCGCCGGCCATTAGCCTGCGGGCGAAAGTTCTCGAGACCATGGTCGACGGCAAAAAAGTTTCGCCGACGATTTCGTCCAACGAGAACGATCAGCATGCATCTGTAACGGCGCCGATCTCCAGCGACAAGACAACTATTCACTTGAGCGTCAGCGGCGACTTCGGCGTCGGGTATCGTTTTGCTGCGCCCGCCGATGGATCTGCCAGCTCAAACTTGAAAATAGTTTCTGAACAGTGGAACGACGCACACAACGAGCTGCAACTCCAGGTCGCTGGAGTCAACAGCAAGACCTACGAAGTGCCCATCCTCAACGTGCCCAGCGGGATCGCCGTCAAAGGGGCAATCATCACCAAGCCTTCCTCAGGACTGGCGCTGCAAATCGCCTTCCCGCCCGGGCCGCTGGACACTTACAGCAACCGCACGGTCACGCTGCAGTTCCCGGCGCAATGATGAAGTAAGGGGGCACGCGAAAGCATAGGCTGAAACGGATAAGGCGGACTCGATCGAGTCGGCCTTTTCGTGTTTTCGCGCTACCCTTTCGTCTGGGGGCGGGTCTATGCTTAGGCTGCGGAACTGGCCGACGTAAACGTTCCGCTCAGACCCCATGTGCCCCTTGTCTCGCCAATCTCAATCGCTGGCGCTCGTCTGGAAACTTGCACTTGTCGCGGTTTCGGCCTTGTTCTTCCTGATTGTTGTCGCCGCTCAGGATTCCCAGCCGCCCAAGTTCACAGTCACGCCCTTGCAGCTGCCGGACGCCAAGGGTTTGGTCACATTTGACTATTTCGCCTACGACAGCGCCAACCGCCGCCTTTGGGTGCCGGCGGGAAACACAGGTAATGTGGACGTCATTGATGCCTCGACCGACCACATACGGGCGATCGATGGATTCCCAGTCGCCCGGATCGTGCTTCGGGGGCAACCCTTGCTCGTCGGTCCGTCGTCGGTTGCAATCGGCGATGGTGTCGTTTACGTCGGGAACCGGGCCGATTCGAAAGTCTGTATCATCGACGCCCGCACTCTCGTTCTCGGCGATTGCATCGCCTTTGCCGCGCCTTCTGCGGGAATGGCTTCAGCGCCCAATGGCCTTCTTTATGTTGCGGCTACCCGCGAGCTGTGGGCCACCAGCGGCGCACCCAATATAGGGGTCCCCGCCGCCGATCCTTCCATAAGGATTTTTTCTGACTCGCGCCCCGCTACTCTCAGTTCCGCGCACAAGATTTCGCTGCCCGCTTCCGCGGAAGATTATGCGATGGACAACCTTCATGGCATCTTCTACACCAACCTGGAGGAGTTCGGCCGCACAGTGGCGATCGATATCCACAAGCGCACGGTCGTCTCCAACTGGCGTTCCTGCGACGACTCCAGCGGCATTGCGGTCGATAGCCGACGCGGCTTTGTGTTTGTTGCCTGCGGAGACCACGTGATCGTGTTGGACGGCGCGCACCAGGGAAACGTGACTGGGTCAATCGCGGCTGGCCCTGGCATCGACGACATCGACTACTCCCAGGACGCCGGTTTGCTGTACGTCGCTGCAGCCGAGGCCGGGCAATTGACCATCGCTCGCATCGACGACAAAGGGACGCCCACAGTCGAGGCCACAGTGCCGACGGCCAAAGGCGCGCGCAGCGTGGTTGCTGGCCCGGATGGGTCGGCTTACTTAATCGATCCCCTCGAAGGACGCATCCTGAAGGTTGAACGCAAATAGCAGATACGCCGCTCATCTTCCCTGAGCGCGCGTGCTACATTGCGGCCGCAAGGTGACTCATCGCATACTGAGAGCCGTGACATCCGACGCTCCAGTCCTCACGGGAAAGCACATCCGTCTTGAGCCACTTGATCGCAGCCACATCGGCGGTCTCGTAGCGGCCGCTGCCGTCGATCCTTCTCTCTACCGATGGACTCCGGTTCCGCAGGGCGAACTCGCTACCACCACGTATGTTGAAACTGCACTGGCATGGAGAGACGCGGGTACAGCGGCACCGTTCGCGATTGTCCGTAAGGACGACGGTCTCGTCCTCGGCTCAACGCGCTTCTTTAACCTGGATCGCTGGTCGTGGCCCCAAGACCATCCCAGGCACGGTGGCGCGCTCGATGCCTGCGAGATCGGTTACACCTGGCTGACCCGCGCAGCAATCCGAACGGCTGCCAACACTGAAGCCAAGTTACTCATGCTGACGCATGCTTTCGAATCGTGGCACGCGCTTCGCGTCTGCTTTCACACGGACGCGCGCAACCAACGATCGCGCGCCGCGCTGGAACGCCTTGGCGCAAAGTTCGAAGGGCTTCTCCGCTCCCACCGCATGGCCGCAGATTTCATTCCGCGCGATTCGGCATGTTATTCCATCGTGGTGGCGGAGTGGCCGGACGTAAAGCACCGCCAGACTCAATTCCTCGATCAGCCACGATCGGGTGCCGCGAGCACGCAGACCTGAACCCCGCAATTACCCGCCTGCGCAATCAGTCTGCCACCCGACCGGTTCCGGACCCTGCGGGCTAAGCGCCTATCAATAGATTCTGCGCGTAACCGGGGCGAGGCTCGCTCGCGTTCAACGACGATATATTGACGAAGGCGCCTCCACCCTGAGCCGCCATGAGTGGCGCGACGAGCCGCGCCATCCGAACCACGCTGAGCACGTACATGTCCAAGGCCGCGTGCCAAACGTCGTCCGGAAATGCGAGGGGGTCGGCGAAGCTCGCGGCATCAAAGACCGTGCTGGTCGTGACGCTCGGCGCTGAACCGCTGCCGTGCCCCATATTGTTGACGACGGCGTCGATGCGGCCGTATGCCCTGGCGGTCTCCTCGACCAGC
>Ga0209380_10002510_pt1 | contig 11691 bp, 10 predicted proteins | sample HubBroMetageWFT6_FD_188347 | JGI IMG/M metagenome (GOLD analysis project Ga0209380, IMG submission 188347) | Warmed and freeze-thawed soil microbial communities from the Hubbard Brook experimental Forest, New Hampshire - Hubbard Brook CCASE Soil... | ecosystem: Environmental > Terrestrial >...
GCTCACGTCCGCCGAGGACTGCACGTTTTCCAGTTGCGCCAGCAATTGACCCTTCTTTACGTGATCCCCTTCCTTAACGTACAGGTGGGTGATCTTGCCATAAGCATTCGCGCCGATATTGACGTACGTTTTGGGCTTGATTTCGCCCGATGCGCTCACCACCGAGGATAAGTCCTCCCGCTGGACCTTCCCAGTCTGCACCGTGACCACGTTCTTGCCGCTCTGATAGACCGTGAAACCGACGATGGCGGCCAATACGACCACCACGCCGGCGCCAATAGCGACTTTCTTCCAAGTTTTCATGGCTTCCGTCACGGTTGGGGCTGCCGCTAGCCGGTTCGCAGGGGTGACGGGCACACATTCAGGGATACGATCCTGCGGGCAGGAAAGTTCCAAGCTGGAATAGAGTACCTTAAGACCCTGAGGACCCGAGAGCAGGGGCTGCCGGAACGCACGATTGTAGCAACCCCGGAATTATAGCTCGGTCCCGGCCCAGTCCAAGAAATATTCGCGGCATAGGGGGCAACTCGGCGGGAGGCCGACCGCTTCCAATGGAAGGGTTGGCTCGGGCCGTCAATCTATTCTTTTGACGTGACTTAGCCTTGCTTTCGCCCAACCGAGGGCCTAGAATAGACAGACGAAGTTTGTCGTGGCAGGAGTCCCTCTCATGTTCCGGGTCGGTTCGCCTTACCTTTTATTGCTCGTTTCCTTGGCCATCGCCACGGGTCTTCGCGGCTCAGCTACCGCCCAGGCCGACAAGCCCGCTGGTTCGGGCAATCAGAACTCCGCCGCCAGTGTAACCGGCGCTCAGGCGCAATCGACCGATGAGGCCGATCCTCTCAAGCGCGCCCCCTCGGAAAAACAGAAGAAACAGCAAAAGAGAAACCTGAACATCGAGCTCAGCAAGACCTATAAGAAGTGGCTCAACGAGGACGTCGTGTGGATCATCACCGACGAGGAACGAGCCGCCTTTAAGCAGCTCTCGAACGACGAAGAGCGCGACAATTTTATCGAAGCCTTCTGGCAGCGCCGCGACCCCACGCCTGACACCGAAGAGAACGAATACAAGGAAGAGCACTACCGGCGCATCGCTTATGCGAACGAGCATTTCGCGGCGGGAATTCCGGGCTGGAAGAGTGACCGGGGACGGATCTACATCATGTACGGTCCGGCTGACGAAATCGACTCGCATCCCTCCGGCGGCTCCTACGAGCGGCCCCTCGAAGAGGGCGGCGGCGAGACTTCGACCTTCCCCTTCGAAGATTGGCGCTATCGCTACTTGGAAGGCATTGGGCAGGAAATCATCATTGAATTCGTCGACACTTGCATGTGCGGCGACTACCACATGACGATTGACCGGTCGGAAAAGGATGCGCTGAAATACACCCCCAACGCCGGTCTGACCTTGTACGAGCAGATGGGGCGGGCCAGCAAGACCAGCCGCTTTCAGAACGGCGGCCTGGAACAGTTGGGTGCTGGCCCGATGAGTAGCGAACTGCAAACCAAGGAGTTCGATCGTTTGGAGACCTACGCCAAACTGCAAGCGCCTCCGCCAGTAAAGTACAAAGATCTGGAAGAAATCGTCAACACCAAGCTCATCACTAACCTGATGCCCTTTGATGTCCGCACCGATTTTGTGAAGGTCACCGGGGACACGGTGCTGGTGCCGATCACCGTCCAGTTGAAGTATCGCGACATTACGTTCGCCAACAAAGATGGCGTCCAGCGCGGCACCGTCAATATCTTCATGCGCGTGACTACGCTGACGGGACGGATCGTGCAAACCCAGGAAGACCCGGTGCAAGTGGATGTCCCGGCAGAGCTGTTGCCCCGTACGGCGGAGAATTCAGCGGTGTATTGGAAGGCGCTGCCGCTGCGTCCCGGACGTTACAAGGTCGAGATTGCGGTGAAGGACGTGAATGGCGACCGCAAAGGTCTGTGGAGCCGCGGCATTGTGGTGCCCGAGTACTCCGACGACAAACTGTCGACCTCCTCGCTCATCGTGGCGGATGTGATGGAACCGGTGCCGACCAAGGATGTGAGCACTGGCCAATTCGTGATCGGCTTGAACAAAGTGCGCCCGCGCGTGGCTCCCGCGAACGGCCAGCCTGCCCTATTCAAGCGGAGTCGTGATCAGAAAGTAAACTTCTGGATGCAGGTCTATAACCTGGGCATGGACGAGAAGACGCACAAGCCCTCGGCTACGTTCGAATATGATGTCGTGAATATTGCGACGAACAAGGCCGTGATCCAGAAAGTGGAATCCACCGACACGATGGGTAACGTGGGCGAACAGATAACTTTGCAGAAATCGATTGCCTCGGCGAACCTGCAGCCGGGCGTATATCGAATCGAAATCAAAGTGAACGACAACGTCTCGAAGCAGACTATTGATCCTTCAGCGACGTTTGCTGTAGAGTAGCGATCTGCTTGATTCCCCTGGGGGTTGGAGTGAGTTTTCGCCAGCTCGGATCTTGCGTGGTGATGGTTGCGCTGTCGCTTCCTGCGTGGGCCGGACAACGGTCCGGCGACATCTCGGGATACGTGCGCGATGCCTCAGGCGTTCCCCAGATGGGTGCGGTAGTGGAAATCGCCAGCTCCGCCCTGGCGCACACCCTGACCGTCTTCACTGATGGCGCCGGGTTCTACTCCACCAAGGACCTGCTCCCGGGGCTGTATTCCGTCAAAGTTTGGGCTCCTTCGTTCCTTCCGGCACTGCAGGAAAAGATTGGCTTGCAGCCCGGCACCAGCGTTCACGTCGATATCACTCTGAACACGCTGCTGAGTGCGATAAGAGTGGGGCCTCTGCGTGGGAGCACCGATGATGACGGCTGGAAGTGGACCTTGCGTTCGGTGGCGAATCGCCCGGTTCTGCGCATATTCGATCCCGCGACGGGAGCGGAACAGCAGGATCACGACCTGAAGGCGAGCCTTTCGTTCCTGGCCGGCTCGGCGGCAGCGGGCTACGGCAGCGGATCGGACATCAGCACCGGCTTCTCGGTAGAGCGGTCGATTTTTTCTGCGTCCCGCGTCGGCCTGAGCGGAAATGTAGGCTTTGGAGACGGTCTTCCGGCAGCCGTTCTCCGAGCTACCTATGCGCGTCGTCTGCCGGATGGTTCTGGGCCCTCGATGGCGGTTACCGCGCGCCGCTTCGCTCCTTCCGATCCGAACCTGCACTATGCCGCGCTGCAGGCGCTGGCGCTTAATGCGGGCGATGAATTCGCAGTTGGCGACGTTCTGGAATTAAGATTTGGCAGCGAGCTGCAAACCATTCAATTCCTCGGGCACGTGAATGCGTTCCGGCCCTACGGTTCGCTCGACGTGCACCTCTCTCCTAACACCGTTTTGGAATACGACTACGCGACCTCCTTGCCAAACCTGCGGGACGAGAAGGGGTTCGATTCTGCCCCCGCCGACCTTAGCGAGTCCGATCCTCGCGTCACTATGACCAACTATGCCACCCGCCTGGAAAGCGCCCACCACCAGGAGTTCAGTATTTCCCGGCGCATCGGCGACACTAGCCTGCAAGTGGCGGGGTTCAGCGACCGAGTGGAGAACACGGCCTTGACCGGCACCGGCGAAGTGACATCCGTCGGCGGGTTCCTGCTGCCCGATATCTACTCAGGCACCTACAGTTATGCCGGCGGAACCTTGGACACAAGCGGAGTGCGCGTCGTAGTTGAGCGGAAAGTTTGTTCCGATCTCACAGCTACACTGGATTACGCCTACGGCGGTGTTCTCGACCTGACCAAGCCTGACGTTGAACTTCAAGACGCCCAACAGTGGATTACCACCCAGCGTCGTCAAGCTGTGGCGGCGAAGCTCTCCGGCACCGTTGCTCGCACCCAGACCCGGTGGATTGCGTCCTATCGGTGGATCGATGGCCAAGCCTTAACACCGGTGGACATGTTCAACGCCTCGCCAGGACAGAGCGATCCCTTCTTCAGTCTTTTCATCCGGCAACGGATTCCCACATTGGGCTTCCTGCCCGCCCACATGGAAGCGCTGGTCGACGTGCGCAACCTGCTGGCGCAAGGCTATGTGCCGGTCGTGGGCCAGGACGGCCAGACTGTCTATCTGGTCCAGGCAGCCCGCTCCATTCGCGGCGGCGTGAGCATTACCTTCTAGGTCAACGGTTTCTGCTAACCGCCTTCGTATCTTCCTGTCTGCCTCGCCATGACCCTCCCGCCCGTCGTATGACTTCCGTCACTAGGTAGCCGGATTCCAGGGATGCTACGCTGCAGTCATACCCTTCCTCTAAGAACGTTTGCGGAGATCTCGATGCGTCGCACCATGTACGCCGTCCTCATTCTGATCATGGGCATCTTTGCCGCGCCCATCTCAGCTCATGCCCACCACTTAAAGCAGTCCAACGCGGCTTCGATGCCGGTGACCACCGCGTCGGCCGAGGCGCGCTCGCTCTATGAGAAGGGGATGCAGGATTACGAGAACCTTTATCTGGAGCGCTGCAACGACGACTGGCGAGCGGCCGTGAAGGCTGATCCCAATCTGGCTGTGGCCTGGGCTTGGCTTGCTTTCAACAGCAGCAATCCCCAGGAGGTGAGCGCGGCCCGCGAAAAAGCCAAGGCCATCGCGCCCAAGCTGACTCCGGGAGAGCAGTTGATGATCGAGTGGATCGCCAAGGTGCAGCAGGGCGATTTCATCGGCGGTATTTCCGCCATGAACGATATGTTGGAGATGTTTCCCAAGGACAAGCATCTGCTTTATCTTGCCGGCAACTGGTTGATGGGGGAGAACGGCTCCGATCAGGCGCAGAGATTGTTTGAGAAGGCGCTGGCCATCGACAAGAATTTTCCCGCCGCGCTGAACGACCTGGCTTATGTGGATGCGCGCAACCGGCAGTTTGACAAGGCTTTTGCCGCCATGGATCGCTATATCGCGCTCTTGCCCAAAGAACCGAACCCGCAGGACTCCTACGGGGAGTTATCGCGGATGGCGGGAAACTTTGAAGGATCGCTGAAGCACTACCGGGCAGCGTTAAATATCGACCCTGACTTTGTGACTTCCCAGGTTGGCCTGGGAGATACCTACGCTTTGATGGGCAATCAGGAGCAGGCGCGAATTGAGTATGACAAGGCCATCCGCTACGCCCACAACGAGGCCGACCGCTTAACGTACAGCATGCAGAAGGCGATGACCTGGGTGCGAGACAGCAAGTTCGCCGACGCCGACAGGTCGTTCCAGGAGATCGCTGAAACCGCCCACGCCAAAGACCAGGACCTTCAGGAAGCACAGGCCTACGGGCACATGGCCGAATATCAGACGGACGACAACGCAGCGTTGAAATATCTGCAGCAGGCCGAGGAGTCGCTGGGGCACCGCACGATCTCCCAGGGTGACAAGGATGAGGAACTCTCCCGCATTTTGCGCAACCGCACGGTGCGCGCCGCGCACGCGGGCAACCAGCCATTGGCCGATCAGTCTCTGAAGCAACTCGAAACTTTGGCGGCCGCCGGCCGCAACCGCGTCGTCCAGAGTTCCTATAACGGAGCTGCTGGAACTCTGCTGATGGATCAGAAGAAGTTCGACGAAGCCATCACTTACCTGGAAGAAGACCAGGCTAATCCTTTCACCATGGAACTTCTGGTGCAGGCCTACTACCAGACCAATCAGCCCGAGAAGCTCGCCGAAGCCGAGGCCAGGCTGCGCGGCACCAACGTTCCCACCATGGAGCAAGCCATCGTTGTACCGGCCGCACGGCTGCGCCGTCCGGAAATGTAAGCCGCTTCTAACACATCCTGTAACGCAAGCCGAGATTTGATCTATACTGTCGAACGCCAGCGGTCGAGCGAGACGTCTCTGCGCGTGCTTGTGATTTCCCGTCTCGAGTTCGCGCCTTAGGATTACTGAAAATCGATTAATGAAATCCAAGATCGATCGACGCTCCGGTGAAAGAATTCCTGCCATCTTGCCGGTGCGTGTCCGCGGTGTTACGGCGAATCCAGAAGTAAGCGCCCAGACTCGGGATGTTAGTGCGAACGGCATATTCCTCTATACAAACGCTCGCATGGCGGAGGGCTCGGAAGTGGAATTGGTGCTGATTCTCCCGCCCGAATTGACCTCGGGGGAAAAATGCTGGGTTTGCTGCCATGCCCGGGTCTTGCGTGTGGAACAGGGCCCCGGCACCGACTTTGGGGTCGCGGCCGAAATCCGGCGAATGGACGTCCTGCCCGAGATCCCAGCGTAGCTCTCTCGGACCACTCGAGAGACGGAAGCCGTCAAAAGTTCCCAATCCTCGGGCAAGAAGTGCCCGCGGTCGAAGGGAAGCTTGAAATCCTCAGAAAATGCTTCCCATGGCACTGACCTTGGTGCAATAATGGCGGCCCTAGAATTGCTCTGGCCAAACTCAAGGACTCAGGTGGGCCTAGTATGTGGATTGAGAAACTGTCGGACGGTGTGGTCCAGGTGCAAACCCCGATCGGGCCGCGTTACGTAATGCCCTCGCTTCTTCAGCGGATGTATTTTCTTTGGATGTTCCGTCACTTTCCCATTCTTCCGCACGCCGTGCTCAGCACCGGGCAACAGCGAATGATTGATCGCCTATGCTCAGAGCAGCGGTTCGTCTCCATGGCTTATGCGGATGGTATGGAAGATGCTCCTGTAATCGGCACGGTCGAGCGGCGCCTAAGTCCGAAGATGGGGCCGGAGTCTTTGCCTCCGCGTCGCCCCGTGGTCAGCGAAAGTCCCGGAAGTTTGGCCGAGGAAGCGCGGCAGCATTCCTAGATGTTTCTCCTCCCATTGGGAACCCGACGCGGAGCGCGCAACTCAGGCGGCCGCTTAGCTGCATGCAACTTGCCGCAACTCGTTCAGCCGGGCTGCAAGAAATCCTAAATAGTCCTCCATTCCCTCTCCGGACTTGGCAGAAAGCTTCAAGACCGGCATGCCCGGACGTACCGCCTGGATGTTGTTGTATGCGGTCTCCCAGCTGAATTCAACAGCCGCGGCTAGGTCAATCTTGGTGACGACCGCCACGTCGGCGCTATTGAAAATGGTGGGATACTTGAGTGGTTTGTCCTCGCCCTCGGTTACGGAAATGAGCACGAGGCGAAGGTCTTCGCCCAGATCATAAGAAGAGGGACACACCAGGTTGCCCACGTTTTCGATAAAAAGGAAATCCAACTGCTTGATATCCCAATCCTCGAGCGCATTCTGAACCATGGCAGCGTCGAGGTGGCAGAGAGTCCCGGTGGTGATTTGCTTGACCGGAGCCTGGCTGCGCGCCAAACGCAGCGCGTCATTCTCGGTGGCAAGGTCCCCCACTAGAGCAGCTACGCGGTAGTTTGTCCGAAGCAGGGTGAGGGTTTTTTCGAGGAATGCGGTCTTGCCTGAGCCTGGACTGGAAACCAGGCTCACCACGAATACTCCAGCAGCGCGAAAACGGTCGCGCAGGCTCCGCGCTACAACGTCATTCTGCTTCAGAACATTCTTGCGGACTTCTATCAAACGGGGTTCGGGACGCATTCCTGTATCTCCAAGGCAACGACTTCGAGTTCCTTGCCCTGCACGATCTCCGACGTCGGAGTACCGCATTGCGGGCAGCAAAACAATTGCACCGAGCTGAGCGGGCGCTGCGCTTGGCAGCGGGGGCAAAAGATCACGACGGGAACATCTTCCACGAGCAGGAGCGAACCTTGTAGAGGAGTGCTCTCGGAGGCCATTTCGTAGCACGAGAGGAGCGCCTCCTTCACCACGCCCGACAAAGCCCCCAGCTTCAGATGCACGGCATTCACTCGGACGCCGCGACGCTCTGCCTCTTCCTCGGCCAGTTCGACGATGCTCATCGCGATGGAAAGTTCGTGCATGGTTTCCTCTAGTGGCTCGGCTGGTCATCCGGTCGCGGCGGGCCGTCGAAGCGGCCGAATGCCGCCAATGCGGCCTGTCCCAGGCTGATACCGCCGTCGTTGGGCGGAACTGCATGGTTTGTCCAGACCTGCAATGACCCGTTCGTCAGCAGAGATTTCAAATCTTCCAACAGCAACTCGTTCTGGAAGACGCCTCCGGAGAGCACAACCGTATCTAATCCATGACTGCTGGAGATTTTGCTCACTGCATCCCGCAAGCCTTGCGCGATTCCGCGCTGGAAAGACCGCGCAATTTTCCGCACATCACGGCCGCGGACACGGTCTTGTGCAACCGCCAGCAGCAGCGGGCGAAAATCGAGCTCGCCATCGATAAAGGGAAAGGGATACGCTTCCGTCAGGGGAGCGCTTCGCGCGAGTTGCTCCAGCCAGATTGCGGCCTGTCCTTCGAACGTGACCTCATGGGTAAATCCCAGAAGCGATGCGGCGGTGTCAAACAGTCGCCCCACAGAGGTCGTAGCAAACGTTCGGACCTTCTTCCGTTCCAACTCCATCGCACTGCGATAGCGCTCCGGAAAGCAGAAGGGCTCGGCAAGAACGTCGGGCAAGCCATCAACCTGAGCAAGGAATCCGGCTGCCGCTTGCACTGGGTAGTGCGCCGCCGCATCGCCGCCCGGAAGCTCTGCCGGACGCAAATGAGCCACGCGCTTCAAGCCCTCCTGCACGCTGCCGACGAAGATCTCGCCGCCCCAGATCGATCCGTCGTCGCCATATCCGGTGCCGTCAAAACTTACGCCTACGATTTGTTTCGTCCACTCTCCCCGCTCCGCAAGCACCGATGCCACGTGTGCACGGTGGTGCTGCACCGCCCCTTTTCGCAGAGCATTTTGCGCGACCCCAAGCGCGGCGGCGTGAGCCGTCGAGAGATATTGCGGGTGAAGGTCGTGTACCAGAAGCAGGTCGTCCCAGCGAACTTCGTACATCGAGACCAGATCCTCAACCGTCTCGCGAAACGCGCGCAGCGACTGGTAGTGATCCAAGTCACCGATGTGCTGGCTCACAAACGCCTGGCCGTCCACAACCAGCGTGACCGTATTCTTGAGATCGGCGCCGAGGGCGAGAATAGGGCCTGCAGCGGGAAGGGAAGCAACCATTCCCGGAGCATAACCACGAGCCCGGCGCAAAATCACAGGACCGAAAGCGCCAGCTCGCGTGACGGAGTCGTCCACTCGACGCGCGATAGGCCGCTGCCCAATCAGAAACGAGTCGGCAATTCCGCTGAGACGCCGCAGTGCATCTTCGTCCTCGTACGCGATGGGCTCACTCGATCGATTCGCGCTGGTCATGACCAGGATTTCCGGCACTCCGCCAGCAAATAGCAAGTGATGCAAAGGAGTGTAAGGCAGCATCACGCCGAGTTCGTTGTTCTCCGGGGAAACTCCGGTGAGTTCGATTCTTGCCGGCGCGAGCACGATGGGACGGGCCACCGAAGTAAGCAGCGCTTCCACCTCAGAGGAAAGCTCGACCAGAGTGCGCGCTATCTCGACATCCCGCACCATGAGTGCGAAAGGTTTTTCTTTCCGGTACTTGCGATCCCGCAAAGCCGCGACGGCTGCGGAATTCCGGGCATCGCATGCGAGGTGGTACCCGCCGAGTCCTTTCACTGCGAGAATCGCGCCGGCATGGAGCATCTCGGCCGCCCGGCGAATACTATCTTCACCTCCACCCGCGGTCTCATCCTTAGAATGCAGCAGCGGGTGAGGCTGCGGAAGAAGATAGTAGCCGGGGCCGCAAGCCGGACAAGCTACAGGTTGCGCGTGAAAACGACGATTGTTGGGATTGGAATATTGCGCCGCACAGTAGTCGTCGAGCAGCCAATCCCTCATGGTAGTGTTTCGCCGGTCGTATGGCAGGGCCAGGACGACGCTGTAGCGCGGCCCGCAGTTGGTGCAGTTGATGTAGGGATACAGGTGGCGCGGGTCGGCCGGGTCGAAAAGTTCCCTCAGGCATTCGCTGCAAACCGGCAAGTCGGGTGAAATCCGAACCGTGGGTCGCTCCCGGCGCTGGCTCGTCCGGATGATGAATTCCTGCAACCCGACTGGCTCTGCAGGCTGCACATCGATTTCCGCGATGCTGGCTGCGGGCGGCGGCTGCGCTTTCAAGTCCCGAACAAAAGCTGCCAGCCCCGTCTCTGCGCCTTCGAGATGAATTTCAACGCCCTCTTCCGCGTTCAGCACCCATCCATTCAGCGTGTTCGCACAAGCCAGGCGGTAGACAAAGGGACGGAATCCCACGCCCTGCACTACTCCTCGAACTCGAATGGAACAAGCGCTGGCCATATCAAGTTGTTATCTGTGCGATCTACTCGTCGATGATGCAACCGTGCCCTTGCCACCCCACTTGAACTACCTTGCCGTCCTCGACCAGAATTGGCACGGTGCGCTGTCCAAGCGCAATTTCGCGCATGCGGCCGCGTGCCGCGGAATCGGCTTCCACGTCGTACTCCACAAACTCACTGCGCTTCCACTCCAGCCAGTCGCGCATTTCGCTGGTGTGAGGACAGCGGGCAGTTCCATAAAGTTCAAGCATAGAGTTCAAACATAGATTTCAATTTCGGCCACGGGTCAATACTTCCTGGTTTAGCATCTGTAACGATTCGCGAATGACATGGTAGATCGAAGCCTGCACTTCCTGAATGCGCGGGATGTAGTCGCACTTCACCACGACGGGAAAATCGGCCAATTGTCTGCGCTCGATCTCGCCTCCGTCGTAGCCGAGTAGCGCCACGGTCAACAGATTCCGCTTCCGCGCTTCTTCCAGCGCCGCGATGATGTTGCGTGATCCGCCGCTGGTGGAAATACCGATCGCAACGTCTTCTGGGCGAGCCTGCGCGATCAATTGGCGAAGGAAGATTGCCTCAGTGCCAATGTCGTTGGCGACGGCAGTGATGTTTGCCGGCTCCATAGAAAGTGAAACCGCAGGAACAGATTGATAGCCTGGCGGCGGAAGCACGCAATCGATGGCGAAATCGTTGGCGTCAGTCGCGGATCCGCCATTGCCGAAGACGATGATCTTGCCGCCGCGGCACAGCCTCTCGTGAATCGCAAGCGCCGTACCGCTGATCTGCTCCGCCTCTTCTCGCGCCACCTGCTCGCGCAGCTTTGTATCGTCGTGGGCTTTCATCAAAATCGACGATGCCACCTCAGCCACAAGGTTTGCGGTTCCTTGTTTCTCTTTGCCCAGGAATGGATACAAAAATCCCGATTCTCCTACGTCGTGGCCGAGTTCACGGTGCTCAAAGAAAACGTGGACCGTTTCCCACAGCGTGTGGTAAAGGATTTCGATCATCTCCTGGTGCATGAACTGATCATTCGTGGCCGCGTTCATCGCGTAGGAACCGTCAACGCCAGGCAGGGCGAAAGTCATGGCATCGCGACTGTGCGCCCGCTGCAGCGCGGCCCAGACTTCGGAATCGCCCTCTGGAGGACCGAATCCCATGACGATGTCTTCAGGACTGAGGATGGCATCGAGCCATGGTCGAAACAAAACTGAAAGATCCAGCGCCGAGAGAGCGCGCTTGCCCACGATCACCGGATGAACGAACTCGACAGAAACGTGCTGCGCATCGGTGGCGTAAGGACCGCGTCCGAAGGCCAGAAGGCGGCCGCCGCGTAGGAATCGCTCCGACATCTCACGGCAAGCTTCGGCCAGACGCGGCGCCTCGTGCGAAAAGAAGTGCTCGACCAATTGATTCCGTTCGAGCAGCCGCTCCTCGACTTGGCGCGCGAGTTCACACGCCGTCGCCGTAGCATTTGTATCTGACAAATTCATCTTCCGTCTTCGCTTACCAGATGCGGCTTAACAGATGCGC
>Ga0209380_10002512_pt1 | contig 11686 bp, 2 predicted proteins | sample HubBroMetageWFT6_FD_188347 | JGI IMG/M metagenome (GOLD analysis project Ga0209380, IMG submission 188347) | Warmed and freeze-thawed soil microbial communities from the Hubbard Brook experimental Forest, New Hampshire - Hubbard Brook CCASE Soil... | ecosystem: Environmental > Terrestrial > Soil...
CTGATCTGGCCGATCAGCTCCCATCGTCCCCGCACCTGTCTGCTGGATCCCCGAATACACCGTGAACGGCGAACCGCTGCTGATGCTCGAAATGCTCAGCAGCTCCCACCCTCCCGTAAATTCCCGCGTCCGCGCCCCCTGCGAGCCCAGCTCCTGCAAATGCAAATCCTGCGCGGCGCTCACGCTGAACGCTTGCGCCACATCGAAATTCGACGGCCCCTTCTCCGGATGGGTGTTAAAAGGATCCTGCGGCAACGGCAGCGCCACCGCCCCCGTCGACCCGGTCCCACCGACGACCCCACTCACATCGTCCAGCGATTTCGACCACGTGTACCCCGCCTGCAATCCCGGACCGCCATGCTTCACCGTCCCCGACAGCGAAGTCTGCAGCGCGTTGTACGACGAGTGCGACGTATCCGTGATGACTGACTCGAACCCAAACCCGCCCGCTACCGCGCCCGTGCTGTCGAACTCCGTGTACGGGGCAAATCCTGGCTCCGCGCCCGGATACCCGTTCGAATAAGTACTTCGCGGCAGCCGGAACGACGCCGTCCCGATGTAGCCGGCATCTGCCGTCAGCCCCAAAAATGACCGCTCCAGGCCCAGCGTCCACGTTTGCAGGAACCCGTCTCCGAAGCGACGATCGATCGCGCTCAGGTTCAACAGGGAAAGCTGATGGCCCGGCGCCAGGGCCGCCAGATCCTGCTGGTAGCGATTCACATCCATCACCGTGTTGGCCGGCACTTTCTTCGGATCGCCGCTCGCGAAGACGTTCGCACCCTGCGGCGTATAGGTTTGCGGCAGTTCCCCCGGCGTGATCTGGAATCCGTAGGCGATCTCTCCGCTCTGTGCGGCATTCACGCGCGGATACACGGCAAAAGGCGTGGATCCGGTCAGGAGGTTGTCCTGCCAGATATTCGGCGGAATCACCGTAATGCCGCCACCCGCATGCACTCGAATCTGGCGCGGCGCGTTCCAGTCGATCTGCGCCCGCGGGCCCCAGCCATTCCAGCCCATCTGATAGCCAGGCTGCGGATTGATGAGAAACTCCTGTCCCTCGCCCGCCGCCGGAAACGGATTCAGAAAACTCGATGTCCGGTGCGCCCGCTCCGTGATGGGCGTGTACACCTCGTAGCGAAGTCCATAGTCGATAGCCCAGCGGTCGTTGATCTTCCACGTGTCCTGCACGTAGGCATTCACATCGTTGCGGTTGATCGCCGCGGGACCGATGTGCGCTCCATTGGAAAAATAGGGTGGCGCCACGGCGATGGTGTACCCATAGGGGTACCCGATCAGCAGGCTGCTCAAGGTATCCGGAAGCGGATCGCCCGGCTCCACATTGTGCTGACCGCTGGCCGAGGGGATGAACGTTGGCGAATACACCGTGCCGCCGCCAAAGTCGTACTCCCCGTTAGGGCTGATGCCGAAATAAGTCGTGTCCCGGTTGAGCCGCGCCTCGACGCCCCACTTGATTGCATGCCGTCCCGAAGTCCACGCAAAGTTCAGTTGCCCCTGGAAGAGATTTCCAAAGGCTGACATCACCGAACCGGCTGCCGAATTGAACGGTTCAAACAATCCATCGACGAATTTCAGCGCGGGATCCGTGTGGTTCGGCGTCGGAAAGGAAGGCGTGGAGCGGGTGATGCTGAACGACGCCGACCACAAGTATCGCGGCGACACTGTGCGCGTGTAGGCAAACACTACGTTGCGCTGGCGGTCCACATACTGCACGCCGAAACTCGGATCGAGCAGCGTCTGATCGGGATTGGTCGTCGGCCCCGTCAGGTTGTCATACGTAAACCGTCCGAGAAACTGACCCTTGCCGCCCAGCTTTTGGTCGATGCGAATGGAAAACTGATCCGCAGTCGTGTCTACGTTCGACGGGGCCGCGTAGGTGCGCGCTCCATACGCTCCCGTCGGAATATTCGGCAGGGGATAGCGAGCCAGTATCCCGGCGATCTGCGGATTCACGGGTACCTGGAGCGTGTCCGTACTCCCGTTCGGGTACGTGACCACATCCTGCCCCGCGCGCTCCGCGGCGGTCGGCACGGCCAGTACCTGCGTCGTCCCCAGCACCTGCCGAAAGCCCTGATACTCGCCAAAGTAAAAAGTGCGGCCCCGCCCGTTATAGACATGGGGCAGCACCACCGGTCCGCCGTTCGTGAATCCGAACTCGTTTCTCCGGAAAGGCGGAATCCGTCCTGGGTCCGCAATCGACGGATGGTCGAAATAGTTCCGCGCATCGAGTGCCGAGTTGCGCAGGAACTCGAAGAACGAGCCGTGGAAGCCGCCCTTGCCGGATCGTGTGACGATGTTGGTGAAACCCGATGCGCCCCTCCCGATCTCCGCCGGCATCCAGCCCGAGCTCGATTGCAGATCCTGAATCGCATCGACGTTAAAGTTGGTAAAAATCGTGCCGCCCATCTCCGGGTCGCTGACGTCAGCGCCGTCCATTGCGAACGCGGCCTCCACGCCCCGTTGCCCGTTGATGGCGAATTGCTGCGTGAAATTCGTCGCGCCGTTCACATCGGTCATCGTCCCCGCGGCCAGCAGCAGCAGCGTGCTGAAGTCGCGGCCATTGAGCGGCAGCTCGCTGACGGACTCGCTCGACAACTTCTCACCGCCGGTTGCGCCCGTCGCATTTGCCGTTGCGCTCGGGTTGGAACTCGGAGGCACCGGCGTCGCAGCCTGCGGCTCTGCGCTGATGGTCAGCGTGTTTTGGTCGGAGACGGCAATTGCGATCCTCGCGTCGGTCAGACGGATGGGAGACGGCGCCGTCGGCGCGCGGCCGGGCAGTTGCACCGCGATGGTGTATTGTCCTGGCGTAACCACCGCAACCGCAAACTGCCCATCGGCTCCTGTGACTGCGGTGTGCCGTTCCTCGGGAGTCCCTGCGGCGATGACAGTCACCAGTGCGCCGGCGACAGGTGCGCCGGCCGTCGTGCGAACGACGCCATGCAAAGCCGACGCAGGCTCCGACGTCACCTGCGCACCGAGTGGCATCGCGACCAGGAGTTCCACCAAGCCGCCCAACAGCAGAAGCAGGAAGGTCCGAATCCGCCATCCACTTGCGGAACGAAAAGCTCTCTGAGGCACACTTTCTCCTATGACTTGATTCGCGTCAGGTCTCACTGAAGAGTTCCCGCGAGTGGCGTGTTGTCGGAGGATCTGCAAACGAACACTCTGTAATCGCACGGTGCGCGGTTCCAGCGGTTGTTCTCTGCCTGGAATGTCTTCCGGACGCGAGAATCGATCAGGACGGTAATGGTTTGTGGTTCCCCCGGCTCCAGCATGATTCGTTTTTAGCCAACCAGCGCTGATACGAGGATTCTTCCACGTCCTGAGGAAGCCTGGGATACACTTCCGCAATTTCCGCACCTGCTCGGTTACGGGTGTTCGTTACCGTGAAGCGCACGGACTTCGCGGCGAAGTCGGCGCCGAAAGGGAAGTCGACGCTACGCCGCCGCCGGCTTCGGAGCCGGCAGCCGTTTCCCCGCCTTCTTCGGTTTCGCCTTCTTCGCTGTCGGCAACCCGCTCCGCATCGCTGCTTCGCGCATCGGCTTCTCGTGCAGTAGCAACTCCACAGCCCGCATCTGCGTGTTGTCGTAAAACCACTGCTGCACCACGTTTTCGTCCATCAGATTCAGCAGGCCCATCATACACATGCCCTGGTGGTGTGCCATCCACTCGCGCACCACTTCGGGCTTGTTGCGCCCCTGGGTGAAGTCAATCGCTTCATAGAATCCCCACGGGCCGGTCCAGCCATTGTTTGCCATTCTGCGGAGATTCTCAATCGCCGCGGGGGTATCGACGCTCAGCGCCAGGAACGTCGAGTAGGGAGACACCACGGGCCCAGCGGTCGCGTCCCACTTCAGCGCAATCTGCGGAATGCCGAATGCCTGGTAGTGATAGTGCCCCTGATCGGTCTTCGCCGCGTAGCCCGATTCCGAAATGCCCCACGGAATCCCCTGCTCGCGCGCATACGCCCGCTGAATCTCGACCGCGCCGCGGATGGAATTGGAAAGGAGCGTGTCCGGATAGCTGCGCATCCAGAGCGCCGGCATCAGATACTCGAACATCGTGCCTGTCCACGACAGCAGCACCGATTTTCCGTATGCCGACGTGTGCACACGGCTCATCTTGAACCAGCCCTGCTGGCTCAGCTCGCCGCGCGCTACCGCGATGTAGGTCGCAATGCGCGCTTCCGACGCCAACATGTCGTAGCAGGCCCAGTGGACCTTGTTCGTCGCCAGCTCGTATCCGATCGAAAGCAGCAGCCGATCCTTGTTCACGAGGAAGGCGAACTCGGTGTTGTCGGCCCAGCGCGTCGCCTCGGTGGAAACGAGCTGCAGGCTCTCCACCAACCGGCCTACCCGCCGCTGCGCGTCCGCGAGTTCACCGCGCAGCCGCTCCATCAGAGCCGCCGTCTCGGCGGACTCGGGCATCCGATGCGGCTGCGTCAGTTGCTGCTCCATCGTGGCGGCGAAGTCCGCTGTGCCTTCCAGACTCGGCAGCGCGCCCTTGTCGCGGATCTCCGCTTTCAGCGGCGCATCGCCGGGTGCATGGGGGAAGATTGAACCGCGAATCGACACGTAATCGGGATGCAGCCAGGGTACATAATTCTGCACCAGTTCCACAATCGCCGCCAGGCGTCGCTTCGTCTCGTTCGTCCACCACAGCGCCTCATCGACCGATGGCTCGGTGTACGGCGCCAGGTCCTCAAACGCCGCGCGCGTCTCGTCGGCGAAGATCCACTTCAGCCACGCGTCTGTGGTTTCGCTCTGGGCAGGCATGCGTAGCTGCGCGATCTGCTGCGGCACGTTCTGCAGTTTTTGCAACAGCCGGAGATGCGCGGCCAGTCCCATGAACAGGCGGGGCTCCAGCAGGGGCCGCTTCAGCAGCGAAAGCGTTCCGGTACCGACGGTGTAGAGCGACGCAACGAGGTTTCCACTGTCGACCGACGAGACTGTGACTGGCGGCAGCGGCTCAAGCGAGTCCGTCGTGTACCAGTTATAAAGGTGCCCGCGATGCAAGGGCAGCTTCGCCATGGTCGCGTAGCTGCGATGCATCAGCTCGGCGTATTCCGGCACGGTCAGGAATCCGAATTCGCACGCTGCCTGCCGCGCGTTGAACAGCAGTCCCAGGTTGGTGGGAGAAACGCGCGCGGCCTCGAAAATTCCAGCCTCTTCCACGTTGTCGGGGATGAGATAGTTGTGCCGCTCGCCTCCGAATTCGTAGAAGAATCGCCAGACCTTCAGCGCATATTCGCGAAGGAACCATTCGTCGTCGCTGCTCAGGTCCTTTTGCGGTTCGCGAGGAGGCTTGTTGAGCCACAGGGTCACGTCGCGCTCAAATCCCCACAGCAGCAGAATGGGCACAGCCACAAACATCGACATGGGATGCAGCAGCGCCACGGCCAGCGCGAGCAGAGCGGCAATCAGCGGCATCATGTCGAGATACTTGTCCACCGCCGAGGTGGGCCGACTGTGCGCCTCGGCCTCGGCCGCCGTCTCCCACTCCAGCAGCCGCTGCCCGGTCACGAATCGCCGCACCAGCGCGCGCACAACCGCGTCGATCGCGGTCATGGTCTGGTGGGGCAAGAAAGTCAGCGTCAGCAGCGTGGTCATGATCGACTGCTGGAAGCCGATGACCACTTCGCGCGCCGCGCCTTCCTGCTCGCTCATGGCCGCGCGCAGCAGGCCAAACGCGAGCTGCACGATCGGCGGGAAGAACAGGAGGAACAGCGTGACCATCGTCCAGTAAAGCGCGCCGCCGGGCAATCCGAGCCAGCCCGCGACCAGCAGCACCATGGTCATCGGCTCAACCAGCGAGCGGCGCAGGTTATCGAGAATCTTCCAGCGCGAGATGGTCGTAATGGGATTACGCCCGTATTTGCCGGATTCGTCGGGCACCAGGATGGAGAGCCACTGCGCGATCTGCCAGTCGCCGCGCACCCAGCGATGCTTGCGGCGCGTATAGGCGGAGTAGTGCGAGGGATAATCGTCGATGACTTCAACGTCGGTCAACAGACCGGCGCGCGCGTACGCGCCCTCGATCAGGTCGTGGCTGAGCAGGGCGTTGCGGGGAAAGCGCTTCTCCAGCACCGCATGCAGCGTGGTGACTTCGTAGATGCCCTTGCCGGTAAAACTGCCCTCGCCGTACAGGTCCTGGTAGACGTCGGAGATGGCCCGAGTGTAGATGTCGAATCCGGTTTGGCCCGAGTAGATGGAGGCCATCCGCGACTGTGCCGCCGAGCTCACGCTGACGCCTACGCGCGGCTGCAGAATGCCGTAGCCTTCGCGCACGATCCGCCATTTCGGATCGATCACGGCGCGGTTGAGCGGATGCGCCATGGCGCCGACCATGGCGTGAGCCGTACCGCGCGGCAACTGCGTGTCGGAGTCGAGCGTGATGATGTATTTCACCCGCTGCAGCGCGCCTACTTCTCCGGCCTTCACAGGAAACGCGTCGAACTCGTGCACCAGCAGCTTGTTCAAGTCGAGCAGCTTGCCGCGCTTGCGCTCCCAGCCCATCCATACGCCCTGGCGCGCGTTGAAGATGCGATGCCGGTGCAGAAGCAAAAAGCGGCCGGACTTGCGATGATCTCGGTAGCGCCAATTCAGGTCGTTGATGAGGCTCACGGCGAGGTCGACCAGCGGATCGCTGTCATTTTCGCGGGGCCGGCTCACCGAATCCGGCAGATCGGTCAGCAGACCGAAGTGCAGATTCGGATCGGGATTGGCGAGGCAGCGCACTTCCAGGTCCTGCACCATCTCGCGCACCTGCTTCTCGTTCAGCAGCAGCGTCGGCACCGCCACCAGCGTGGTGTATTCGACGGGTATGCCTTTGGAGAAATCCAGCTTCGGCAGCGGCAGCGGCCGGAAGAGGGTGGAGATGGCGTTGTTCACCAGATCCAGCGCACCCTGCGTAGCAGGAATCAGCAGCAGCAGAAACGCAACGGTCAGCCCGCCGAAGATGGAGTAGTTCGGAATCAGTGGCAACAGCACAGCGGCGATGATGAGAACGGTGAGAACTTCAATGCCGCCGATGAAAAAGTCGTCGCGATACCGGCGCACTGTCTCGCGCACCCGATCGGCCATTTTGGGGTGATAGCCGATGCGCGGCTTCAACTCTTCAAATCCCTTGTCGATGAGGTAATACCCGACATGGGCGCGCCGCAGATAGACGCGTCCATCCCCCACCGGCTGCTGCTTCGCAGCGGTAGCCAGTGCAAGAGCATGGCGCGCCACATCCATCTCCGTGCAGTCGCAGAAGCGCGCAATACGCGCTACCTGCTTGCGATAGACTTCACGGCTGTCAAAGTCCATCCTGGAATACGCCAGAGCGGGGTCTTCACGCAGCACCGCATCGAAGACCACCAGCGGCTCCATCACGAAATACCAGTCGACGTACGCAATTTCGCGCAGCGACAGGATGCGCGTGGTCAGCAGCTTCGCAAATTCCGCATCGCCTGCTTCGCCGGAGAATTGCGGTGTGCCGCCATCCAGTGAAAGCGCTGCGTAGCGCTCCTCGGCCTGCTCCATAATCTGCTCGAGCAGAACAAAGCGCAGCATGACCGGGAGCACCCACAACTCATCCAGCAGCAACGGTTCGGTGAGCTGCAGTTCGGCCAGATAAATGCGCAGGGCATCGGCGTTCCAGATGGATCCGCTGGCCGCCAGATACGCTGCCGCGACCGCAGCGGTGCGCGGCTCGCCGGAGTGATTTGTGACTGCGTACGGAAGCCGCGCCAGCTTCTTTTTCACTGAGCGCAGCTCGGCCAGCACGGAATGCATCATGCGCGGGTTCTCGCGGATTTCAAGCAGCGGCTCGGGCCCCGGCCAGCCTTCCGTGGGCAGCGTGTCCAGGTCGGCCGTCAGATCATTCAGCCGCTCCCGCGCCCGATCGGCGCGCGCCTGAAAAGAATGCGTCTCCTGCGGATGCCGCGTCGTACCCCAGCGATGCGTGTCTTCCCGTGCTGAGGCCCGCAGCTTTTCCGGCGACAAACCGGCGTCGCGCATGCGCTGCTCGTCGATCATCGCAACCTGTTCACTCATCCTGGCTCCCTGGGGTTATCGGTAACTAGCCGCCTGCATTTCGAACATCTCTGCGTATCGTCCGCCCAGCGCCATCAATTGCTGGTGCGTGCCTTCTTCCACAAGCCGTCCGCCGGCGAGAACGACAATGCGATCCGCCATTCGCACCGTTGAGAAGCGATGCGAGATCAGCAGTGCCATCTTGCCTTCCGTCAGCTCGGCGAATCGCTCGAAGACTTCCAGCTCGCTTTTTGCATCCAGCGCAGCCGTGGGTTCGTCGAGAATCAGCAACTGGGCGTCGCGCAGATAGGCCCGCGCCAGGGCGATCCGCTGCCACTCGCCGCCGGAGAGATCCACGCCGCTGACGAAGCGCCGCCCCAGCATCTGGTCATAGCCGCCGGCCAGCTTTTTCACCACCTCGGCGGCCAGGCTCTTGTGCGCCGCCAACTCAATATCCGCGTCGGTGTGCGGCACTTCCACCTGACCGATGCCGATGTTTTCACGCACTGTCATCTCATAGCGCATGAAGTCCTGGAAGATGACGCCCATCTCGCGATGCAGATCGTCGAGGGAGTAATCGCGCAGGTCGACGCCGTCCAGCAAAATCTCGCCTTCCGTGGGGTCGTACAAGCGCGTGATGAGCTTGACGACGGTGGTTTTTCCCTGACCATTCTCGCCGATCAGCGCGATCCGCTCGCCCGGGTGGATGGTGAAATTGAAGTTCTTCAGCACCGTTCGCTCCGTTCCCGGGTAGGCAAAGGAAACATTGCGGAACTCGAATCCACGGCGGATCGGCCGCGGTGCGGGCAGAGCGTTCGGCTTCGACTCCACCGTCGGCTTTACTTCGAAGAAGGCGATCAGATCGGTGAGGAAGAGCGCCTGGTCGGCTATTCCCGACGCGATGGAGAACACCTGCTGCAGGCTGGAACTCGATTGCTGGATGGCAATCGTAATGAGGGAGAACTGAGCGATGTTGTATTTCCCGTTGACGGCTTCCCAAATTGCGAAGAGGTAGCCGCCGTAGTAGCCGCAGGTACCGATCAGCGAGAGGAATCCGCCCCAGATTAACTTGCGGCGCGAAAGCTCGACGTTCTCGTTGTAGATCTCTTCGGAGAGAGCGCTGAAGCGGTTGGTGAGGTAGTCGCTCAGGTTGAAGAGCTTCAGCTCCTTCGCAGAATCCTTGCTGCCGCCCACCATCCGCAGGTAGTCCATGATGCGCTTGACGGGCGTCTGGCGGAAATTCTTCGCATAGCCAAGGAACGCGAAATGCGTTTCCGCCACGAACGACGGCGCCACCCCGAGGATGAGCAGGACGAGCAGGAAGGGCGAGTACCAAACCAACTGCACCGACCACACCACGGTGGTGATGACCTGCTGGAAGAGGCGGCCCATCTGCTGGATCATCGCCAGCCGGTCGGTGGCCTGCACTCGGGCGCGTTCCAGCCGGTCGTAAAATTCCGGATCCTCGTAGGTGGTCAGGTCAAGTTTCGCCGCCTGGCGCATGACGCGCACGCTGACGTAGTGGGTGTAGCGGTCGGAGAGCAGGGAATCGGTGTAATCGATGGCGCGCGACAACGCGCCGGCAAAGAGGGCGAAAGCGATCTCGGATGCGACGATCCACCAGAAGTGCGGCGGTAGCGGCTGGTGGTCGATGGCCTGCTTGACTCCACCGATGATGAGCGACGCTGCCTTACCAATAGCCCACGGAGTAAAGGCCACCAGGAGGCGCAGCACGAGACCCCACGTGACGACCGCCGGGCCGGACTCCCAGAGAATCTGGAGCACCGGCGGCACGTTGCGCAGGGCTCGAATGCGGTCTCCCCACGCATTGTGGGAGCTTGTCTTTGCGTTTCCGCTCATCGACCTCAATGCTGAGACAGGTTGGAGAGAAGGTGCGCGGCTGGTAAACCACGCCAAAGTAACCGTTTGGATGCGACTTCGGGCACTCCCAGTTGTGCTGCCAATGGTTATGCGAGAAATTGAGAGCCGCGCAGGACTCCCAGCGAGCCCCGCTGCCGCATCCAACTCCGGAACATGGAGGCAGCGCGTCTGTGGCTCCGGCAGAATTGCGGTTCACCATGGGCCCGGCGCGATTCCGAGGAGCGTTGATCGAGTTATACAGGAGCGCGAGTATCTTCGGGGATGATTTCACCCAGGTCGTGCGACCAATTGGCGGGTTCATTCGTCCCTTAACCATTGCGCCTGGCAGGCTGGATTTGTCTGTCTTCTGTCAGCACAGCAACCGCACCAGATGTCTTTGGGAATCTGTGTGTTAGCGGTCACCGGCCGGCTGCGGTGATAAACTCCGGATTTGGCCCGGGTTTGTTTGCCGCGTGTGAACGAACGATTACTGTTTCGGCCCTGGGATTTCCACTTTGAACGACCACGTACATACAAGATGACATCACAGCCTTCCTCTTCTGTCGCCCCGCCGGATCACCAACTACCCTCTTCGACATCCGCACCGCCTCGAAAGCGTCGTCACCGCTGGATCTGGGCGGTCATTCTCATCCTTTTTGGATTGCTCTTTTACTGGATCATCAGCCAGCACGAGAAGAGCCAGCAGCAAACGATGGGAGGCGGGCGCCACGGGCTGGTCACCGGTCCGGTTCCGGTGGTTCCGGCAACGGCCACGACCGGTAACCTCGGCGTGTATCTCGACGCGATCGGCACCGTCACTCCGGTGTACACCGATTCGATTACGGCGCAGGTCACGGGCGTGATCACTGCGGTGCATTACCGTGAAGGGCAACTCGTCCATAAGGGCGATCCGCTCATCGACATCGATCCGCGTCCTTATCAGGCGCAGCTGATCGAGGCGCAGGGCGCGCTGGAGCGCGACCAAAATTTGCTGGCGGAAGCACAGATGGACCTGACGCGCTATCAGCAGGCGTGGGCGAAGAACGCGATTCCGCGGCAGACGCTCGAGGATCAGGAGAAGCTGGTCCTGCAGGACCAGGGAACGGTGAAGAACGACGAAGGCACCGTGCAGTACGACGAGGTGCAGTTGGCGTACTGCCACATCACTTCGCCGATCACCGGCCGAGTGGGACTGCGTCTGGTCGATCCTGGCAACCTGGTGACCGCGAACGCCACCACGACGCTCGTGGTAGTGACGCAGTTGCAGCCCATCACCGTGATCTTCACGCTGCCGGAAGACAATCTGCCGCAGGTGACCCAGCAGATGCGGCATGGCAAAAAGCTCAGCGTGGAAGCGTGGGACCGGGAGAACACGAAACAGATCGCAAGCGGATCGCTGGCGACGATGGACAACCAGATCGACACAACGACCGGAACGCTGAAGCTGCGCGCCGAATTCGCCAACAAGGACACGTCGCTCTTCCCCAACCAGTTTGTGAATACGCGCCTGCTGGTGACGACGATGGAGAACCAGATTCTCGTGCCCTCGTCGGCGGTGCAGCACAACGGCGATCAGGCTTTCGTTTATCTTATCCAGCCGGGAGCGGGGCCGAATCCCGCGGGCGGTTCGTCGCAGGGGAGCGGATCGAATCAAAGCTCGAGCGGTTCGTCGTCAGGCGGCGCGGGCCAGCAGGGATCGCCCGCGAAGGGCAAAGGCAAGGGCCAGAGCCAGGCTGGCGGTAGCGAAGGCTCGGGTGGCCAGCATGAAAAGCTCTACCATGTGGTTCAAA
>Ga0209380_10002515_pt1 | contig 11677 bp, 14 predicted proteins | sample HubBroMetageWFT6_FD_188347 | JGI IMG/M metagenome (GOLD analysis project Ga0209380, IMG submission 188347) | Warmed and freeze-thawed soil microbial communities from the Hubbard Brook experimental Forest, New Hampshire - Hubbard Brook CCASE Soil... | ecosystem: Environmental > Terrestrial >...
CTGCGAGGCCATCGCCGCTGCGCGCGCGCGCGGCGGCCGCGTGGTGGCCGTCGGTACCACCGTGGTGCGCGCGCTCGAGTCGGCGGCACTGGCCACCGGCGCGCGCGCCGGCGACCCGGGGGCGCCGCTGCGGCCGTGGTCGGCAGAGACGCGCCTGTTCATCACCCCGGGCTTCCGCTTCCAGGTGAGCGACGTGCTGCTGACGAACTTTCACCTGCCGGAGTCGACGCTGCTCATGCTGGTATGCGCCTTTGCCGGGCAGCGCGCGGTGCTCGACGCGTACCGCCACGCCGTGGCGGCGCGCTACCGCTTCTTCAGCTACGGCGATGCCATGCTGCTCGCGCGGAGCGCTTAGATTGAATCCGGTGTTCAGCGTGCTGGCTCGCGACGGCGCCGCCCGCACCGGCAGCCTCGCCACCGCGCACGGCGTGGTCGAGACCCCGGCATTCATGCCGGTGGGCACCTACGGCACCGTGAAGGCGATGACCCCCGAAGAGCTCGAGGACTTAGGCGCCCAGATCATTCTCAGCAATACCTTCCACCTGATGCTGCGCCCGGGGCCGGACATCATCGCCGCCCACGGCGGGCTGCACGGCTTCATGCACTGGGCGCATCCGCTGCTTACCGATTCCGGCGGCTTCCAGGTGTTCAGCCTGCGCAGCCTGCGCCGCATCGGCGAGGAGGGCGTGCACTTTCGCTCGCCGATCGACGGGCGCGAGGTGCGCCTGACCCCCGAGGACTCGATTGACGTGCAGCGCGCGCTGCGCTCGGACATCGCGATGGCGCTCGATGACTGCACCGCCTACCCGGCGGGCGAGAGCGAGGCGCGGGCTTCCATGGAGCGCTCCATGCGCTGGGCGGTGCGCAGCCACGCGCATTACTACCGCGGCGAGCAACAAGCACCGGGCGGGCTGTTCGGCATCGTGCAGGGCGGCATGCACACCAGCCTGCGGCTCGCATCGCTCGAGGCGCTGCTGCGGCTCGACTGGCCCGGGCTGGCCATCGGCGGACTCGCGGTCGGGGAATCGGTCGAGCAGCGCCTCGGCGTGCTCGAGTCGCTCACGCCGCACATGCCGCCGGAGCGGCCGCGCTACCTCATGGGGGTGGGCCGGCCGGAGGACATCGTGGCCGCCGTGGCGCTGGGTGTCGATCTGTTCGACTGCGTGATCCCGACGCGCCACGCGCGTAACGGCCACCTGTTCACCAGCGGCGGCGTCATCAACATCCGTAACAGCGCCTTCGCTGCCGACCTTGCGCCCATCGACAGCAGCTGCGACTGCTATACCTGCCGCAACTTCAGCCGCGCGTACCTGCGCCATCTCGACCGCTGCAACGAGATCCTCGGCTCGCGCCTCAACACCATCCACAACCTGCACTACTACATCGGGCTGATGCGCGCACTGCGGCAGGCGATCGCCGCCGGGCGCCTCGCGCCGTGGGCCCGGGATTTCCTCGCCGCCCGGCGCGGCGCGGACGCTGTGGCATAGTGGATTCTTTGGCTTTCTGCGAGGTCGCTCACGTCACTAAGTAATTGATTTTGATTACAAAGAAAATAAGAAGAAGTCGATTGTGACTTATACGTGGCTTACACGTTAGTCAATGACTTAGACCCCCAACCTTATACGCAGACTTGTACGTGGCGGGGTTATTTGTTGTCGTCTGTACCTGAGTCGAGCAAGCGGCTGCTGCCCTACGCGGTGAGACTGATCACACCCAATGCAGTCTTATCATATTGTTATCGAGCAGTTCCAGCCTGGCTGAGAACACGCGCTGGCCGTAGGACCGGATGGAGCCAGCGCGCACAGCATCCAAGAGCCAACCACTTTGCGGGGGCAGAACCGGGTATCTCATCAGAAGCGCGTGCTCAATGGGACTCACCCATGTTTCGTTCGGATTTGCCTCATCGGCAGCAGTCTTTGCCGGCGCGATACGATCGCGTGAGATCACCCCTTTTGCCGTGAGGATCAGCCGCTGAGAGCCGTGTTCCCGGCGAACGGCAAGCAGTGGCCCGCCGCTCATACCTGGCTCGCTGGGCGCATCTATCGGGTACATGTCGCCCTTGAAGCGGGGCGGCGGCGACGTCACCGGACCCAGGTTGAACGCAGCGCGCACATCCAACTCTTGGTTCACGTTGAACGGATGGTCTTCATACTCCGGCAGCGTCCAAGATCCGCTTACCCACCCGGCCATCATCACCGGAGTGCCAAACGGATGCGGATCGGCATCGATGGGGAGTGCATCGAAGTCTGGGTGCGTAGTCCATCCGGGGAGGCGGAACCGCAAGCATGCAACGTCAATATCCCACGGGTCCGGCGGCAATGTCAGAGCCGCTAGTTTGCAGAGACGGTATCCGCCCTGGGAGCGACACCGGACAACAGCGCGAATGAGATGCTTCTGCACGACATCATCAATGCGCCTCAGCAGATCATCCACGTCCCCGTGCAGGCCGCGAAAGGCATGCGCTGCTGGGGGTCTTACCTTGTCGACCCATTCGGTGATTACGTGCGTCGCAGTGAGCGCGACCAACTCCGGTTGGGTTGCGATCATGAAGCCGCTGCCGAGCACTTCTGGCTCCCCAGTGCAGTCGTTGAATGCGACTAGCATGATCACGGCGCGGGAGATGGGGCGGGCCTCTTCCGCAGATATCCGTACTGGGGCCCAGCGCGGGGCCGCCGGATTCGCGATACTGCGTAAGAGCGGGATCAGCATTGAAATGGCCTCCCTGATTGGTTGGTGGCGGGATAGCGCGGGCCGACCTACGTCCCGGTGCCACTCGCTAACTGTGCCTCCGTCGCAGCCATGACGGAATCCGCCGCTAGTTAGCGCAGCCGGCGTATCAGCGGGGCTACTTCAGGCACGCAGATGTCGAGGGGGTTCAACGGCCGCAGCAGCGGGCTAATGCTCCACACCATCCGTGCTTCTTTCTGCCAGTTAAATCGTGTCCACTTCACTAATCCGAGCGGACCCGGCGGCTCCTCGAGGCCCTTATACGTCGGCATCGCATAGATAACAGAGCCCATCGCGGCTTGCAGCCAATCAGGCCGGACAACCCGCAGGTGGTCGCAAACTATATCGAAGAATTTCCCGGCGTCAGTGATTTCCACGCAGCAGCTGCCGAAGTCTTTGGCGAACCTCTCGGGATCAAACTCGCTGGTCAGGCAGAGGAGGAAAGCATCCAGCAGAGTCCGCCGGGTCGTGTTGTATCGCAGTGTTGTATGAACTCCAGGAGTAACCGGAATCCCCGATCTGCGAGCCACCGTCTCAAAGTGTGGATCTCCGCTGCTTGCCTCGCCCGAGAAGTACGTTTCGCTGCCTTCGCTGGGATCTCCCTGCTGCGCGTTCTCATACCCTCGACACCGGCGGAGCGTGCTCAGCCTGAAGCTGCCCCGAGTGAAAGCGACCGCGAATTCTTCCTTGTCCAGAAAGCGGTAGAGGGACCGACCGTACCATTTCCCCATATCGCCGAAGGTGCTCGGATCTCGGCTGGCCGCTGGTATTGCATTCAAGTACGCTGCTCCTAGTCGCCCCCGAGACGCGGGGCTAAGGCGGATCGCCCCTGCGAAGTCGCTCAAGCGTGTCATTGTGTCCCACTTCAAAAGCGGCATGCGCGGGAGGCCGCTCGCATGGCTTGGCACCAACCAACCGTCTGAAGGCTTCCAACACATCGCCGTCAGGTAGAAGGAAGTAGAGATGCAGAGGATCTGCTCCCGGTTCCTGATGGCTGAACATGGCCATGTCGGCTGGGGCGCGCATTGTACGAAAGACGGTCTCGAACTGCGCTCGAATGCGCCCGTACTCGGCTCTCACCTGCGCCGGTGTTAGTTGGACTGCATACCAGGGCATCGCTGCACCCCCCTCAACGCTTGCTGATCACGTATCTGTGAAATTGGCTATCCCAGGACCCGGTAGATGTTTGTGTAACGATCGGGGTAATGATCTGCGGCCGGATCGGCATCTCCCGTATGTGTGCAGCGTCGTGTTCAATGAAGCAGCTACACAAGGTCAGTGCAGCACCCAACCACGCGCCGCACTTGGAGCACCTCGGGCTGAAGTGAATGACATTGTTCATGCGGGCTACTCCTTTTATGCCGCCAAAAGCGGCGCTGCAGGGAAGACTGCGGATTGCGGCTGATTGATAACCCCTAGCTGACCAGTCGTCGCAGCCATGCTCAGCCCGGTCAAGGGCACAGTCACGAAGTTTGCTCGGAATCCCTGGTACTCGAGATGCGGCCCAGCGCCAGCGCTGTCAGTAGCCGGCGCATGCAGGCTCGGCTGTTTGTCGGGAGGCGTTGCTAGCTCTTGAAGCTCACCGGCCACCATGCCAGTGAGAACCGCGGCAGAGATTGCTGTTCCGTTGTTCATGGGCTGATCCCTTTACCTAGAGCCGAATGCTGCCGTCTTGTTGCGCTCGAAGCGCAAGACTTCCTGCGCAGCGTGGTAAGTCTCGTCGCTGTCTCGATGCCAAGAGGAATACGGGATGTTTGGCACGGCGAGGGTCTTCGCAGGGGTTGCGGCAGTCAGATGAGCCGTTGCCATCGACGTGCTGACCGCAACGCCGCTGATCCTTCCCCAGGACTGGTCAGGCACGAGATCGCCAGCGCTGCTGGCGGTCATGGACTTCTGCACCATGGTGAGCACTCTGCGGACCAGGTAGAGGACGGCCGCTATGGCGGCCCAGGCGATGGTGATGTGGTCGAAAAGCCAGAAGATTGTCTGCACCACGATGTTGGGCAGCCAGTTGTCCAGAAACTTGTCCATGAGACCTGTCCTCGCGGCTCCAGTTGGCCGGCTCCTAGAATTGGACCTGGCAGGCTGGCTGCTGTTCACCGGCCTGCCACAAGGGGCTGTGGGCAGCGTTGACGGATAGGGGCTGGTAATGGTGTGGCGGGGCTGTCGCAGAAGAGCGTGGGAGTCCCCTGCACCCGCTCTCTTCTGCACTAATCCTGTGTGTTTCTCCAGTTACTGTTTCTCCAGAGATACACTCTCCTACCAGTATCAGGCGCGATATCTCTGCCTAGGCAATAATCAGCCTGGCTCCAGTACTGTATAGTCATACAGTCTCTTGTGGGTCGCACAGGCGGCGATCTGTTGCGAATGGTGCTGGCATCCACCGCCATAGGTCAGCTGATCGTCTACATTCTTCAGAATGTTGACACTTCGGCCTGTTGGACGGGACAATGGCGGCTATGCAGACGATTCGCAGAGTCCCAGCTGTCGCCTACTACCGAACGAGTTCGGCAACGAACGTGGGCGAGGATAAGGACAGTCGCAAGCGTCAGCAGGATGCCGTGCAGGTTTATGCCCACGCGCACGGTCTTGAAGTCGTACGGGAGTTCTATGACGAGTCAGTGAGTGGCGCGGACCCGGTGGACAGCCGCGACGGGTTCAAGCAGATGCTTGAGTACTTGCTGGGCAACGGCGCACGCATAGTGCTGGTGGAGAGCGCGAGCCGATTCGCCCGCGACCTGGTGGTCCAGATCACCGGTCACGACATGCTCAAGCGCCACGGGATCGCCCTGATTCCCGTCGATGCGCCCGATCACTTCATAGAAGAAACGCCGACCGCAGTAATGGTTCGCAACATTCTCGGCGCAGTAAGTCAGTTCGAAAAACAGAGCCTCGTCGCGAAGCTACGGAAGGCACGTGAGCGCATTCGAAAAGAGAGGGGTCGCTGTGAAGGCAATCCTGAGTGGAAGCGGGTGCCCGTAGCCGTTGCTAGGGCAGCAAGAGCGGCGCAGAAGGGGAAGTTGAGTCTTAGGGCCATTGCCGCCGATCTCGCTGCCCGTGGCTTCCTGAGCCGTTCTGGCAAACCCTATGGCCCGCAGAGTATCAAGCTGATGCTGAAAGAAGGGCGGGAAGGTAAGCGACCATCAAGCGTTACCCAGAACCTTCCGACGCCTCACGAAGCCAAGACCCGCCAGTCCGACACCCATTAGAGCGAGCGTCCCCGGCTCAGTAACCCCTACGAGGCTCACGTCCGCCAGCAATGGACCGAAATCAGACGACGAAGTGACGCCAACACCGTTTAAGCTCTCAAAGCCCAACATCGTCGTAGAGCCGGTGGCTGTAAAGTCAATGTTCTCGAGCGTGAACTGACCGTCGGTGATCGGTACGCCTGCGGTATTTACGACGTAGGTCCCGACAACGGTACCGTTCAAAAACACGTCCATTGCTTTGATAGGCCCATCGTTCGGATATACCCCCACATAAGACTGCCACTGTGGGTTGCCACCGAAATAGAAACTCAGATCGTATGCCGCGCCCGCATGGGTGACGATGGTCTGACTGACGGTGCCCCTGTCGTCTTCGGCGGGCGCATAAGATCCGGTCAGATCGAGAAAGTACGTTCCCACCGGTGGGCTGATGCCGGAGCACGCAGGAAAGGCTTGCACTGCTGAGTCGATATCAACGTTGTTGGTGACCGTCCACCCCGGCAAACTTGTGATGCCCGGAGCGCATCCAGACGCAGGCGCTCCCGTCGTGAAGTTGCCATTGTTGACGAGATTCGCTGCGTCTGCGGATGATGTCGCGAGCGCGAGCGCGAACGCCAACACGCCAGCCGCTGCGATAATTTTAGCCATCAGATATCCCCCTCTTTTTCACCGCCGCTCCGCCCTAACTTGAGCGATTGCGATGGCTTTGAATTTGTCCGACAGGCGACTGGAATGAATACCACCTGTTGGCGGAGGGTTCAGCCGAGGACATCATGCAATGTGACCTGCGTCACATTGCTGGGAGGCTTAGGCGTCGATTAAGTCGAGTGTCTCAATCGTCTGCACCACTTCCGGGCTGCTCCATATCGCCTTATGGAGGCCACAGAGCTGCTCTACTACGGAGCGGTGCATTCGTAGCGGATGCCCGCATCTTGTCTTGTGGAGCGTGCTGCTTACTGGCCTCCAGTTGTAGAAGCTGGTGGTAATCCGGCACCTGGTCCCGAATCGCGTCCTACGGAGCGTCTGTAGCGCTTTAAAACACCCGATATGGGCGACCAACCAGCACCAGGCCCCGCCGAAGAAGCCAGAATTACAGTTCGGCTAACCGCGAAGCAGTTTTGAAATATTTCTGCGAAAGTAGCCCTAAAGTGTCGATTCGCGGCCATTGTGAGGCATGTGCGTAAACCCTATGGAAATAGGCATTTGCTCGTAGTCTAAAATCCACTGATTTCTCGGGTCTCAGGAAACGCTGGAAATACAGGCACTCGGTGAGTACATGAAACTCACCTAAGTAGTAGGTACAGATTGACATGAAGGGCATGTCAGAAGCAGCAAATTCAAACTCGCTTAAGGTCGCAAGACCCACCCACCTTCAACAGCCCAGCATGTAGCCCTTCTACATTGACTGGGCTTTTGTCGTTCTGGGACTAGGAAAGTCAGGAAAGAGCGTATTGGGGCCGTAAGGTCTCCGCAAGCCGATGTCAGCACAGACACTCGCAACTACGTCGTAGCGACTGCACCTAAGAATAAGCATCAGTGACCTACCACTGAGCGAACGAACAGACGCACACAAACGTCCACAGACGATGTTGATGACGATGAGGAGACCGTAGCTCCTCCATGGCAGATGGTGCCGCAAGGAACAACACCGCCCATGTCCAGTAGCCGCCAGTCACTCGGTTGTTACTGGTTGCCTCTCACGCAGCAGTGATCCTGTTGGGCAGTACTGACATAGAACCTGAATGAGTGTTCTCAGGTATCCACACTGGTGGTTGTCAGGAGTGACTTATGGGCTGGCTCCGCGAGACAGAAACATAGTACGAAGTATTGAACAGGGAACCTCATTGAAGGGTCTCTGGGCAATGCTTTGGGACTTCACCGTGAGACAGGACTCCGGAAGAAGGCTCTAGAGTGATCTAGAGACTCCAGAAGAAGAATCCTCAAGAACAACTCTGAGGTTGTTATTTGAGTCACTAGAGCAACCAGTTAGAGCCACGGTCACCCATTGCCTTGAGGCAAGGAAACTGGTCTGCGCGGTAATTTCACCCGTCTTCCCGCACCAGTAAACAGTTATGGACTCGGGTCAACACAGGAGATTGTCAACATGGCGACCGCACACATTCGAGTAATCACGAAACAGCACTACACAATTGAAGTAAAGGATGAAGAGCTTAGACAGGCGCGACGTGCTCTTGGCAATGTAGACCGCAGCGAAGGCTTTATTGAGGAATTTGGCAGGGATGGCTTTGAACAGGACTCTCATCCGGTCCACGAGGTGCTGGTTGAGTCAATAGACGAGGAGAATGAGGGCGACGGTTGAAGACCGATGCGGGGAGCCATAATCGGCCTCGAAGACAGACATCCATCAAGCAACGGCAAACTTACGTCGAAGATGTTCCGCCAGCTTCGGATCGTTAAGGATGGACTCCGCTCCTTCGCGGATGAACTCTCGCAGTAGAAGACTCGGAGCGCACTGAACCTCTCTAGCGGCACCAAGGAGAAGATCGTCGAGTGCAGGAGTGCAACGAAAGTTGCGCGTCTTGGCTTTGGTAACAGCCATTACAGATACCTTCTCTTCGCCAGCTGTTTGTAGCACTGGTAGACCAACTCCCCAACGATTACGACTCTCATCTCGACAGAATCGGAGCCGGGATTGTTGATTAGGCGGTTACGCAGCTTCTCTATTTGCTCCGGTGCGACGCTTTCCCCTTCGGTCGGTGGCTTATTCTTTCCGGCAGGTTGGGTGGTCGCTGCGGCGAACTTCATTATTTGAGTCATTTGTCTTCCTCCGTGGTCTTAAGGCCGCCGAGCCAAGGGCATAAACATGCTCCTTTTCTCGGGTTTCTCGGCGACGCTTTGTATTGCACCTGAATTACCCTTGTATTTATCAAAACGTTTACCTGGCACGGGACGATGCGCTGAACGGTTACGGCAAATTGCCGTTTGGCCGTACTGATGAAACCGCGCGGAAAGGTACTTAATAGGCGCGGTGAAGGGGCGATGGAACCAGCGTTCCTATAGGAACGCACATATGGGACCGTTTTTATGAAACCAACGGAACCCTTAGTTTCTTGGCGGTGCCGCGCACCAGATGCAACTCAGCGCTGATTTGCTACGCTCAGAATGAAATGCGCTGCCTAGAAGCAGCCGTGAAGAGGCCATGAGGCAGGCAACCCTTCAGTTTTTGGTGCCGACGAATATATGGATTACTCCATATATTTTCTTACCATTTTTCATTTCTTCATCGTCAAGCCCATAACCGCTGACGTTTTTCAAGTTTTCATCCTTCAAAGCGTCGATCAATTTTCCTGCTGCGCTGCCCAAAGTATCTACATCAACCGTAGCTAGTTGGATCATAACTCCACGTCCAGTCGCGATGCGCATCCGTGGCTTGTTGCGAAGTTGCTTACCAAACTCCAGAGAATTATCTGAGGCTTTATTTTCTTTCCATTCCCAACCGGCCTGTTCTAGAGCAGTGCCAATCTGGCCAGATAGGTCTAGAGCATCAACGTCGTCTGAGACTTCTAAAACAAATGGCACCTTAGCGAAGGATTTGAGTTTTCCAGCTACCCGCCGCACATCGATAGTTCTATCGGTAGTTAAATCGTGCACCTGCTGTTGCAGCTCGTTGATGGTTGTCACGGCCGCAATCAGTTCAGTCTGCGCCTTCTTCACTACGTCGAGGGCTGCCCCAGCTTTCGATGCGTTCGCAAGCACATCATTTTTCGCCTTCTCAAGAGTGGTCAGACTCGTTTCCATCCGCCGCTTAAGTGTATTTGCCGTTGTTTCAAACTTGTCGCTACGGCTAGTCAGTGACTGTAGAGTTCCTTCTTGCTTAGAAAGCGCTGTCTGCAATTCATTGTTTTCGTCGCGTAGCGCTTTCGTTTCAGTAATCAACTCTTGTTCGCGTTGCTGGTTGTCTCGTATTTCTCCATTGAGGCCAGCAATAATCTGTTCGCTGATGTTGTGTGTTTTTATAGCAGCGACCACCTCAAAAGATAACGCGAGTATCAATAGCAGCAGACCAGCCTTGGCTATGGTGTGTTTTAGTGCGAATCTTTCCTGAGTATCAAGCCGTAGCCACCTCGCGAGTTTGTCGAACTCAGTTACTGCCTCTAATGCAACTCCAACCGCGACAGCGATTGCTAGCCAGACGCCTACTGAGTCCCAGAATGACTCAGCTGCTGTGAGCGTTGAAATATCAAAATTCATAGACCGTGGAAATCATTCTCCCAAAACAAAGGGGATCAATGTCCTGACCCCCCTTGGTGTATCCGAAGGCACCACGGGCTTGCTATTGCGTCTGGCGTTGATACGTGCGTAGCTTTGATAGGACTCTCAATCCAGCATCCCGACCCGTGATATGGCTATACGTTTGGCTGATCATGCGGGGGCTGGTGCCACAGTACTCCCCAACATCAACGATGTTGCCACCGGCTCTCAGGCACTCGGATATGAACTGATGCCGCTGGTGATAGGGAGTCACATGATTGAGTTTGGCGGGCTTTAGGACTTCCTCTTTGAACTTGGTGTGGATCTTGTTCATGGCACCTTCAGCAAATTCGGTTCCTGACTTGTGCCGACTGAACACATAGTCATCAGAACCCTTGTACATCTGATGCTTGGAAATCCACTCCAGCAGCATGCACGGGGTGCCATTCACGGGAATGACTCGGGGATGTGCCTTGGTCTTATCGATGTCCACTTGGCACTCGTTGACACCATTCGGGATGACGTTGCGGTTCTTGAGACCCAGAACCTCACCGGTTCGCATGCCGGTCCCGGCCATCACCGCTAGAACGTAGTAGAGCATCTGACGACCGTAGGCTTCACGCTCGGTAGTCGTGGGTTGTTCTGACCATTCCTTGGCCAGCTTCAGCACTCGGTCAGCTTCATCAGAGTCCAGTCGTTTACGCTTCGCCGATTCTTTTTCTATCTTGAAGTCCCAGATCGGAATCGCGGATTCACCACACAACTTCTTGGTCTTTGCCCACTGGAACATCCGTTTGATGGTTCCTAGCTCCATGGCCACGGTGTCACGACGCAGCTTGGGATTGTCCTGCAACCGCCATGACAGGTAATACATGAAGGCGTCACCCTTGATGGCAGAGAGTTTGAGTGTGTTAGTGGGTTCAACCCACATCAGAACGGGGGCGTCAAAGTCCAAGCCACTTTGCTTGGTTAGTAGGAACTGAACGCACAACTGCAACCGACGCTTCAGATTGTCGCGGGTGTGCTCTGACATCTTCTCGTTGGCCAGATGCGCGAGATATTCAGTGATGAGACGCTCGAGGGGTAAAGAGACGGCAGTGTGACCGGTGGCCTTGGCCGTGGTCATCTCCACCAGCAGCGTGTGGGCATGCTCCTTGGCTTCCTCAAGGTTGTGCCGCTCGGTGGTTCGAGACCAGTACTTCTTTTCGTCTCTTAGGTAAACTCTCACCCACCAAGGGCCGTCTTTGATGTCCCTACGCTTGAACAACTCGGCCCGGTACTTCCCGAATTGAAAGTAGATCTTGGGTGTATCTTCACTTATACGTGACATTTACGCGCTGTCAAAATGCTATGAATATAGGCATTGTAGCGCTTGGAACCTCCGTGGCATAATGCCGCCCTTTTCGCCTCCCGGACCTTAAGTTATGAACGGTTTGATTTCCGACGCCTGGGCGCAGAGCGCCCCGGGCGCACCCGGCGGACAGCTGCAGTTCGCGCTGCTGATGGCGGCGTTCATCGCGCTGTTCTACTTC
>Ga0209380_10002518_pt1 | contig 11672 bp, 11 predicted proteins | sample HubBroMetageWFT6_FD_188347 | JGI IMG/M metagenome (GOLD analysis project Ga0209380, IMG submission 188347) | Warmed and freeze-thawed soil microbial communities from the Hubbard Brook experimental Forest, New Hampshire - Hubbard Brook CCASE Soil... | ecosystem: Environmental > Terrestrial >...
GAAATCGTTAGGAATCGGCCTCGTCGTCCTGACCCATCGTCCGTTCTACTTCTTCGAGCTGGACATGAGGTTGGCGGTCATAGATAAGGCTCAAGCCGACACCAGCCGTCAGGCCACCTGAGTTTGTCAGTTCTGGGCGCGTTTTGGGTGCCCCCAGAGTCTGGAAGTCATAGATCGCGGACGAGAAAAATAATCAACAAAATTACGACAACCGCATTTTCATCGAACGGCGTACGGTATCTTAACTGTTTGTCTCACGCCAGGGGGGCAGGCTCAATCGCGCCCGCACGGATTCGCGCAGAAGCTTTAGGACTCCCCTCTCGCGACGCTAATTGATGCTCTACGGTTTTCCCCCCGCATTCCACTTCGGCTGGAAGTCTGAATTCACCAGCCACTCCACAGGCATCAACAGCGATCCTGTCGCTGCATACAGGTGCTTGAAGTCCAAATGCGCCAGATCGTCACTGGGCTGGTGATAGTCTCGGTGCAAGCCATAGCTTGATATCGTCTGCGCTACGACGCCCTTTCTTGCCAGAACGAAATTATCGGAGCGCGCAAAGAAGTTCTCGCCGGGATGCGGATCAGCGACCAGATGAGCACCATGCGCTGCCAGCGCCGGACCAAGATTTGACCGCTCCCATCCTGTGAGCCAGAGGGTATCGTCTTTCACCGCCGGATCCGGTCTGCCGATCATTTCAAATTCCAGGTTGGCAGCAATCTCTTTCAGCGGCACGGGGGGATGGTTGCGGAAATAGGTTGATCCGATCGCGCCCATCTCTTCGCTGCCAAACAGGGCGAAGAGCACGGTACGCCGCGGACGCTGTCCTCGGCCGAGCACACGTGCGATGTCGAGTACAGCGGTAGTGCCCGAAGCGTCATCGTCTGCGCCGTTGTAGATATTGTCGCCGTTAACCGGAACCCCAATTCCCAAATGATCCAAATGAGCTGAGAACAAGATTGCTTGGTGTTGCAGCGACGGATCGCTGCCTCGCAGTATGCCCACTGCATTCCAGGTGTACCCTTTTTCTTCGGACGACCGCGCGTCGAAGTGCAGCATGGTTCCTTCCGGCAGCTGCTCGATCGCGTGGAAAGCATCCTGCTTCAACTCCAGCACATTGAATTTCTTATCGTCTGCGGAGCCGTCCTTCAACTGGTTGGCCACCTTGGGCAGTTGTTTGGCGACCTCCTCGAAGTGCTTATCCTCGCTATCGCGCGCGAGCGTGAGTATTGCAGCCGCGCCAGCCGAAGCTAATGAGAACGCTGTCTGTCTGACTTTGCTTTCATCCCCACCCGCAATGAGCACGACCGCGCCCGGTTCGATGGTTGGATTCCCGGTGCCACTAAGCTCGTCCGCATTTAGTTTTCGCAACGGTCCGGAAAATTCTGTTTGCGTCAGAACCTCGACGAGGAAATCCTTGCCGTACTCCCAAGCCGTCGGCTCAGCCGAAGGGTTGCCTCCCAGCGGCGAGATCGTTAGTCGTGGCGGAGACACGATGTTCCTTTGAATGGCTGGCACACGCTGAATGTAGCCGCCATCGTCACCCGCCGGGTCAATGCCGTACTGGCGCAGCTGCGACGCCACGTAGGTCGCGGCCACCAGTTCGTCATGCGTGCCGCTGCCCCGTCCCTGCAGCGCGTCCGAGGCCAGGAATTCTTCATGGGCACGAATGCAGCGTTCACAAGCCCTGACGGCGACTCCCAGGTTACCGGCGGGTTGTGGCTTCTGTGAAGGTGTTGCGGCAGCCTGCGCGAGGGCCATCGACGGCAGGAACACGAAGTGAAAGAAAAGCAGCGGGGAGAGGTGACATCGTTTTCTCATGAGAGCCTGTCGAGTTTACAAGGTTTTACCTTCCTTGACGGATTCTTTACCTCGGAGTGGCCTTCTGATCGTTACTATAATTGGAGTGGGACCATCTTGAATCGATCGCTAGTGCTGCTCTGTCAGATTGTCCTCCTCATGTGCCCCTCCACGCTGTTGGCCCAGCGTGGGGGGCGCGGTGCTGGACGCCCTTCGACGGGCGCATCCAACCCGACGCCCAACACCAGCGACATGACCGATTTCAATCGCGCAATTGCGCTCCAGGCCACCCCGGACCAGGTCGCCCAGTTCCAGCAACTGAACAAGAGCACGGAAACGGCCAGCAAAGAGGCCCAGAATCTTATCCCGCGTCCTGAAAACCAGCCCCCTGAAAATGCAACCAGGCCGAATTCATCCCGCTACACAGATTTAAGCGACACGGTCGACGAGGCACAGACTGACATCCAGCATTTTGTAAGCAGCTTTTCCACGGCGCAGCAGTCAGGATTAAAACCTCTGATCAAGAAGCTCGCCAAGGCGGACTCGGATCTCTCGAAACAAAGCAAAGCTCTGGCACAAGAGCTGGAACGATCGCAGATCGACTACAAGAACCTTGTCACCGTCACGGAGAAACTGGACAAGGCGCTAACTGGTTTTCGGACGGAGTTGGTCGACCTCGGAAAAGAAATGGGAATTCAGCCCGAGGAACATTCTCCATGATCACCATTCAGACCATGCGACAAGATCTCGCCCTCGGCCTCGCGCTCATCCTCTTGCTATCGGCTCTGTCGCCAGCGCAGGATCACGACGCCCATAGCCAGACCGTCACCACTATGTCGGTTGACGTCAAGGTGGTCACGCTTCCTGTCACCGTTCGTGATAAGAAAGGTCAGATTGTCCGCAATCTGACCAAGGACGATTTCGTTCTTCAGGAAGATGGCCGGCCGCAAACCATCAAATACTTTACGCAGGACACCAACCTGCCTCTTACCCTCGGACTGCTGGTCGATACCAGCCTGAGTCAGCGAAATGTTCTCGATCAGGAGCGCAATGCCAGCAAGGTCTTTCTCGACCAAATGCTTACGGACCCCAAAGACAAGGCCTTCCTCATTCATTTCGACCGCGAGGTGGAACTTCTTCAGGACCTCACGCCATCCCGCGACAAGCTGGAGGCGGCGCTGCAATTGCTGAATGCTCCGCAACTTCAGCGCAACAGCGGCGGACGATCCGATCCCGGATCCTCTGGATCTAGCCCGTCCGACCCTCAATCTTCCGGCGCTGGCCAGCCTCGAATGAGCAGAGGAGCGGGCACTCTGCTTTACGATGCCATCTTCCTGGCCTCAAACGAATTGATGAAGAAGCAACCGGGCCGCAAAGCCCTTATTGTTCTTTCCGACGGGGATGACCGAGGCAGCAAGGAGTCGCTGCAAAGCGCCATCGAGGCGGCCCAACGCGCCGACACCGTGGTTTACTCCATCCTGTTCGCCGACAACCATCAGGACAGCAACGGCTATGGCCACCAGGGCGGTGGAATGGGCCGGCACGGAGGAGGCTTCCCGGGTGGCGGAGGCTGGCCGGGAGGTGGTGGGTCCGGAGGCGGTGGTCGCGGAAGGAATCCGCAGGAACCCCGCGTGGACGGAAAGAAGATTCTCGATCAGATTTCAAGGGAAACCGGCGGTCGTCTCTACGAAGTCTCCAAAAAGCAGGCGATCGATCAAATCTACGACAGCATCGCCGAGGAGCTGCGGACGCAATACAACCTGGGCTACACCCCGGACAAAGGCAATGCTGAAGCTGCGTATCACAAGATCACCTTGGCAGCCAAACAGAAAGACCTGGTGGTGCAAACCAGAGATGGATATTACGCGGAATGAGAAGGTCAGCACTCAGCACTTAGCAATTAGCACTTAGCCAACCGGGTTTCTTGCCGTACCCGTTCACCACTGAGATGGCGGAATGCTGAGTGCTGAATGCTAAGTGCTAACCATCAAAAATTAACGTGCAACTCCGGCCAGGAACCGACGTTCTTTACTGTGGCGTGACGTGACAGGACAGGTACCGCCGTGTATGAAGCTATACGCTGGCTGGGAATCTTCTCTGCTACAATTTATTGACGTCGCTTGCGAACTGTCCGGAAAGACGGTTTCCCTGAGGGCCTTCCTAACATGCTGAGCAGTAAGAAGAAACTTCAACTCGTGGCTGCCTTCGCGACCCTCTTCCTGTTTGCCGTAGGAATAGGTTGCAGCGGGTTTTTCGTTGACCCGGTGTTGACCTCCATGACGGTCGGTCCGACAGCGACCATTAACCAGGGCGGCACCGTACAGGAAAGCGCCATCGGAACCTATAACGACGGGTCCACGAAGTTGCTCAGTTCGGGGGTGCAATGGAGCAGCAGTGCGTCCACCACGGCTAGCGTAAGCAATGCAGGATTGGTGACCGGCGTCGCCCCGGGTACAGCAACGATCACTGCAGGTTTTCAGGCAACCAGTGGCACCTCGAGTATCACCGTCAACCTCGGAAACGCGACCGCGCTCAAGATTTCACCCAGTACCGCCAACATCAGTGCGAATGGCGGGACGCAAACTTTCACAGCTTTTGCCACCGTGACCGGAGAGAGCGCGCCGGTTGATGTCTCAGCAACAGCGACCTGGTCGTTGAGCGACCAGACCGACTACTCGATAACCCAAGGGGCCGACCCCGCGACGGTCACGGCCCTGTCGACGTCTACGGCCGGACAACAGGTCACAGTAACCGCAACTTACCAAAGCACCTCACAGTTGACGGCGACGGCAAAGCTGACGTCCCAGTGACCTATGCCCCAATGTCTGACATCCGCTGTATCGGCATTTGCACCGGAGGCGGAGATGCTCCCGGCCTGAATGCGGTAATCCGCGCGGCTGTAAAAGCCGCCATTCTCAAATACAACTGGCGAGTCATCGGCATTCCCGATGGCTTCGATGGCCTGATCTGGCCGGAAAAATCGCGTCCTCTCACCCTCAACGATGTCAGCGGAATTCTACCCCGCGGCGGCACTATCCTCGGAACCACGAATCGCGGCAATCCTTTCCACTACTGCACCGTCGAAAACGGCACGGAAGTCGTCCGCGATATTTCGGATGAGGTCATCGCCAATTCGCGCAAGCTGGGAATCGATGCCGTGATCAGCATTGGCGGGGACGGTTCGCAAGCGATCGCGCTGGAGCTTTTCAAGAAGGGCATGAACATCGTCGGTGTTCCCAAGACCATCGACAACGATCTTTCCGCCACCGAGGTCACATTCGGTTTCGATACCGCTCTGGTAACCGCAACCGACGCCGTCGACAAAATCCACACCACCGCTGAGTCGCACCATCGCATCATGGTGGTAGAAGTGATGGGCCGGGACGCAGGCTGGATTGCGCTCGAAGCCGGAATCGCCGGAGGTGCCCACGTCATCCTGATCCCCGAGATCCCCTTCACTATCGACAAAATCTGTGAGCACGTAGCCTTGCGCGAATCCTTCGGCAAGCGTTTTACCATTATCGTGTTGGCCGAAGGCATCAAGATGCCCGTTGAGTGGCAAGAGCACCGCCGGACGGGCGCAGTGGCGAATCGGATCGGTGATGCCGTTTCCCGCGGTGCGAAGAAAGATGTGCGGGTCAGTGTGTTGGGCCACATCCAGCGCGGCGGCTCGCCCACTCCGTTCGACCGCATCCTGGCCACTCGCTTCGGCGTGGCCGCCGTCGAACTGATCGCCGAGGGTGGATTCGGCAAAATGGTTTGTCTGCACAAGGCCGAAATCGACGCCGTCAGCATTGCCGATGCTATCGGCCAATTGAAAACCGTGGATCCTCACGGACAAATCGTGAACACCGCTCGCGCAATCGGCATCAGCTTCGGCGACTGAGAGCTACTGTGTGTCCGGAAAGCTCCCAGGCACCCTGTCATCCTGAGCGAAGCGAAGGATCTCTGCACCGTGTTTGTAGCGCGAAAATTTTGCGCGGGCATTGAACGACAAAACAGATAGATCGCGTAACTCCGACTCAAAACCCAGGCTCGTACTCCTCCGCGTTTTAAGATTTTGAACCACCCTGCGCTATATTGTTTTGTGGTCTCTGTGAAAACGAGTCGTCGATCCCTGTGGTTTCTGCCATTGCTGCTGGCGCTCTCACTCCTCTCCGGTTGTCGCGGACGAAGCCGGGTGCAGGAGATCGCCTACGTCTCGGCACCGCAGGTGATACTTCGCGACCGTGTCTCCGCAGTCTTCAGCAAGACCGGTGTGGTCAAGAACGGAGATAGAGTCCAGATACTCGAGCGCGAAAAGCGTTTTGCCCGAGTGCGTACGGCAAGCGGCGTCGAAGGCTGGATGGAGCAGCGCTCTCTGGTGCCGGAGTCGGTTTACCAAGGCTTTCAGCAACTGGCGCAGCAACAGCAAAACGCCCTGGTTCAGGCGGCCGGCACAACCCGCAACGACACTAATATTCACCTTGAACCTGGACGCGAAACCGAACATCTCTACCAGTTGAACCAGGGATCCAAAGTTGCCATCCTGAAGCGCGCGACCGCCGAGAAGACCGTGCCTGGCGCGGTCGCGAAGGCCGCAAATCCGAACAAAAACGAATCACCGAAGCCAGCCACGGCTGCGATGGAAGACTGGTGGCTTATCCGCGATCCAGATGGCCGCGTGGGCTGGGTGCTGGCGCGCATGGTGGATATGGATGTGCCCCTCGAAATCGCGCAATATGCCGAGGGTCAGCGGACCGTCGCCTTTTTTGTTTTGAATCAGGTGGCCGACGGAGACAAAAAAGTTTCACAATATCTGGTAGCCCTCAGCGAACCGAAGGATGGTCTACCCTTCGACTTCAACCAGATCCGTGTTTTTACCTGGAATGTCAAACACCATCGCTATGAAACCGCCTATCGCGAGCACAACCTGAATGGAGTCTTGCCGGTAACGGTGTCGCAGGAAAATTTCGACAAAGAAGGAATGCTACCGGTGTTTGTACTGAGCGTGAAAGATGACGACGGCAATATGAGCGAGCGCAAGTACAAGATGAACTCGCCAATTGTGCGCCGCGTCCTGGCGCCAGGAGAGATAAAACAACCCTCCGCGTCGAGAAAAAAGACGCGGCATCACTAGGCAGCATGGGGAACAACTCGAACCAGGGGTGCAGTTTTGGAGGGGCACGGCCGGCACCAAAAAGTAAACCCGTCCAAAATAGGAATGACCGCAGCTCTGAAAGCGGAGACTGAAACCTACGAATAAAACTCCGCAATACTCTCTACCACGGATTCTTGCTCCGATTCTGTCAGCTCCGGGAAGATGGGGAGCGCCAGCACTTCAGCCGCGGCCCGTTCCGATTCCGGCAAGTCTCCGGCGCTATAGCCCAGGTAAGCAAAACAGGGTTGAAGATGCAGCGGGATGGGGTAGTAGACCTCCGTGCCGATGTTTCTGTCGGCAAGAAACTTGCGCAGTTCATCGCGGCGCTGAGCCCGGATCACGTATTGATGAAAGACGTGAAATGCATGCGGGGAAATCTTGACCGGTTTGACCGGCGAGTCAACTCCTTTCGATGCCAGTCCCGCATCGGCCAATAAGCGATCGTAGGTTGCCGCACGTTGCCGGCGCTGCTGGTTCCAGATTTCGATATGAGGCAATTTTACACGGAGGATCGCCGCCTGAATCGCGTCCATGCGGCAGTTCCAGCCGAATTCTTCGTGATGGTAGCGGCGAGGGCTCCCGTGATTGCGCAGGTTCCGCATGTGCCCAGCCAAATTCAAATCAGAAGTTGTCACCATTCCCGCGTCGCCATACGCGCTCAGATTCTTGGTGGGATAAAAACTAAACGTCGCCGCCGCGCCCAGCGAGCCAGCACTTCGGCCTCGCCATTTCGCCCCGATAGCCTGCGCCGCATCTTCGATGATCGACAACTGGAATTCATCCGCGATCTGTTGCAACGCATCCACGTCAGCGCACTGGCCGTAAAGATGCACCGGCAGGAGCGCACGAATCTTGTACGATCCTCCTGCACGTAGCCGAGCCTTGACGCACTCCGGACTCAGATTCAGAGTATCGGGATCCACGTCCACCAGCACTGGCCTCGCCCCAGCGCGCACGATGGCACTCGCCGAGGCAAAGAAGCTGAAGCTCGTCGTGATGACCGCATCCCCAGCCTGAATTCCAGCGGCCACCAGTGCCAGCCAGAGTGCGTCGGTACCCGAAGCGCAACCGACGGCCGTGCCGGCGCCTACGAAGGCAGCGATCTCGCGCTCGAGGGCTTCGACCTCCGCGCCCAAAATATATTGCTGCGACGAGCAAACCCGCTCTACCGCCGCCAGCACTTCTTCGCGAATCTGCTGGTATTGACGATGCAAGTCCAGCAGAGGAATGGGATCGAACTTTCTGGCCGGAGATTGGGACGCTCGCGGCTTTGCTGTGGAAGACTGGGTCACGGGGTGAGTCACGGAGCAAGAGCGATTCTACCACTCGGGGGGGCTTCGCAGGGCCCAGCGGACGAGGGCGTCCGCCGCTCCGCTCCTCATTGAGTGATATCTATGTGGGGCATCGGTGGAAGTGGCGTGTTATGGTCGAGGGCTTCGCGCCATTGGCCGAGTGATTGAAGCAGAGGCGTCAGTTGAATTTTCCCAAAGCTTCCTGCTGGCTGATAGAGATTCTTTATGGCGCGCTCGAGCACCGACCGCATACCCACCCGGTTTCCTGTGGAGTAGTGATGGAAGGCCACTGCGACTTGAACCAGTCCCTGAAGAAATTTCTTGTTTTCGGGCGGTGCAGCGCGCCAAACGTCTTCGAGGGCTTCGTGGGCGTCGAAGAACTCGGCTTCGTTCAACAGAGCGATTCCTTGCAGATACTTATCGGACTCCACAGCTACATTTTGGCATAGCGTGCAAGAAGACGTGGCAAGCTACGTCTCTACAGTCTACAGCTGCACCAATGCGGGTCTAGCGACCGAACATTCCATAGTGAGAACTGATCGCCATGAAAAACAGCAAAGGTACCGAGAGAAAGAAATTCGTTCGCGACGCCAGAAATGCCTGACGGGCGAGGACTGCGGCGTTGGCCGGCGGCGTGCCCGCGAGAGTCCCCCGAATAATCTTCTTTTGGTTGGGCCAGATGATCCCCCAAACGTTGAACAGCATAATGATCCCGAAGCCGCCACCGACGCCGACAGAGAGCACGTGATTATCATCCTGGCCCACCGGCGTGTAGTTCACGAACAGCCACGCTCCGGCAATCGCAACCACTGCGACGATAACGCCAAGAACATATCCAGTCGGCGCTTGCTTGATAACCGCGAAGAGAATCGCCCAAGCCGCAATCCAGATGAGCAGGAAGAGGCCGATTGTGCTCAATGGGCTGACCCCCATGCGCGCTGCGTCCGGTCCAACAAAGACTTGCCCCCAGTACCAGAAACCAACGAAAACCGTGACCAGAGCGCTCCAGCGGAACCAGTTCAGCGCCGGCAGCGTCATGTATTGAAACACTTTCGGCTTCATGCCAGCGTCGACCTGCTTCATGAAAGGAACGTTGACCAGGTTGAAGAAGTAAAGCAATCCAACCCAGGTTATGCCGGCAATGAAGTGAAACCAGCGCAGAATAAGCGCCAGGGCTTCTGTGCCCGTATGCGTGGGCATTACCCATGAGGCTGCGAAAGCAATCAGATGTTGCATCGATATTCCTCCGCCATCCGTGTAGTGCGGCTAAAAAATTGCGCTGCTGAACCGTCCAAAAACATCAGTTGCAAGTGTCGAAGAATCGACTTCCAGTTCCCACCTTACTTGCAGCGCACGAATGTTTGCATTTTGGTGTATTTATGTCAACCGGGCGACGCGGCTTGAAAAGTCGAGGGAGAGGCCGTATTGTACCGAGAGTTGCTTTGAGTGCGGCGGCGGAAGCGGATGGGCGCTTACGCATCCCGAGCTTTCCCCCCTGGTCCCAAGTGCCGTGTTGGCTGCGGCCTGAGGATCTGACCGTGTGCTGTACAGAAAGCTTTCGCAGTTGAGAAAGCTAAGGAGATCGGCATGGAAAACAAGCCGGCGCAAAATATTCAGGACACCTTCCTCAACACCGCCCGCAAAGAAAGACTAAATATCACCATCTACCTGTTGAGCGGAGTCAAGCTCACCGGACGTATCCGTTCGTTTGACAAGTATTCCGTCGTGCTCGAGACCAATAATCAGGAGCAGTTGATCTTCAAGCATGCCATTTCGACGGTAGCGATGGGAAGGGTGGCGCACGGCCACGGCGACAAGCCCGCCATGGTTCCATCGCCGGCAGCTCCCGCTACCGACCCTGGTCCGGCACCCAGCGCGTCCGGTACGGACGGATAAGGCAGAAAAGTTTTGCGCAGTTCAGAGTCCATAGAGTCAGGAAAGACAGAGCGCACACGGCGTGGCTCGATTTCGACGGCTGCTGGTCGTGCTCCGACGGAACGGGCGTTCCTGGTCGGGATTGATTACCACGTGCGCTCGCGGATTGGGTCGGTCGCCAAGACCGCGAAAAGCTCGCTGACCAGTGGTGCGCAGGCGGCGCGAGACAGTGCCAGCAGTGTGCCCGGAGCGTCGAAGGCGCCTCGCATCCCCGAGTTCAGCGCGGAAGAGTCGCTGGACGAGTTGCGGTCCCTGGCGACCAGCGCGGGCGCGCAAATTGCCGGCGAGTTCCTGCAACATCGCGACAAACCCGATCCCGCTACGCTGATTGGGAAGGGCAAGCTGGAGGAAATTGCCGGGGCCGCGGCCTCGGTCTCCGCAGATCTTCTTTTGTTTGATCATGACCTCACCGCATCCCAGCAGCGCAATATTGAAAAGGTGGTCAACACGCGGGTGATTGATCGCACGCAACTCATCCTCGATATTTTTGCCAAGCACGCCCGGACCCGCGAAGGACAGTTGCAGGTGGAACTGGCGCAACTCGAATACATGTTGCCACGGCTCGGAGGCCGCGGCATTGAAATGTCGCAACTGGGCGGCGGGATTGGCACGCGCGGTCCGGGTGAAACCCAACTCGAGACCGACCGCCGTAAGATCTACCGTCGGATTAGGCATGTCAAGCAGCAAATAGAAAATGTCCGGCGCATCCGGACTCAACAGCGCCAGCGCCGCGAATCGGTTCCGGTGGCGCTGATCGCTTTGGTGGGCTACACGAACGCAGGGAAATCCACATTGTTCAATGCGCTCACCCAGGGCGCGGTGCTGGAATCCCCGAAAATGTTCGCGACGTTGGATCCAACGATTCGAGGGGTCACCCTGCCTTCGCGCCGACAGGTGTTGTTGTCTGATACCGTAGGATTCATTCGGAATCTGCCGCACACCCTGGTTTCCGCCTTTCGGGCGACGTTGGAAGAAGTGCAGCGCGCGGCTCTTATCCTGCAAGTTTCCGACGCGAGCAGCCCTCTTTCCGCCGAGCAGGATGCGCAGGTGGAGAAGGTGCTTAAGGAACTAGAAACGGAGAAGAAGCCGCGTCTGCGGGTGATGAATAAGATTGACCTGCTCCCTCCCCGGCAGCGCGATAGCTTGCGGGACGAGGCCAGCACGGTTCATGTCTCGGCCGCGAAAGGCATCGGCATGAGCACGCTTATGGACCGGATTGACCAGATGCTGCAGGGAGACGCGTTGAGCCGGGTCCATTTGCGCGTGCCGCAGAAAGAAGGGAAGACGCTGGCGATGCTCGAAGCGCGAGCCCGGATTTATTCGCGTAAGTACAAAGACGGGTTGGTGGAGCTGGAGGTAGAAGCTCCGGAGTCGGTGGTCAGGCGGGTACGAGAATTCGTGATGGCGTAGATTGACGGCCACCCGTGGAAATTTAAATGGGCCGGCAACCAAGAAGCGGTGACAGTCCTTGGCTATCGGCCCATTCGATCCTGAATTGGATCGGAGG
>Ga0209380_10002519_pt1 | contig 11672 bp, 9 predicted proteins | sample HubBroMetageWFT6_FD_188347 | JGI IMG/M metagenome (GOLD analysis project Ga0209380, IMG submission 188347) | Warmed and freeze-thawed soil microbial communities from the Hubbard Brook experimental Forest, New Hampshire - Hubbard Brook CCASE Soil... | ecosystem: Environmental > Terrestrial > Soil...
TGGTGCGCTTCCGCGGCCAGCGCATTCGCCCATCGCGGACTCTTCACACCGCTCATAATCTCTTTGTCGTTCACCAGCAGATACAGAAACACCAGCGCCGGCGGCATCGCCAGCACCGCCACGACGTTTACCACCAGCACCACAAACACCAGCGGCAATCCCGGAATCAGCACAATGCCCGCTGCCGCCGCCGCGCACAAACAAAGCACCGCATAGAATGGCTTGCCTTCACTCACCGGCAGATTCAGGCTGTGCGGCTGCCGCGATACCTCGCCAAACGCGTACGCCGACGACGTCGAAATCGTGATCGCCGCCACAATGCCCGCCTCTACCATCCCCAGAGCGAACAGCGATGCCCCAATGCGCCCAATCACCGGTTGCAGTGCCTGCGCAAACTGCGCAGCCTCGAAATTGTCCGCAGTGATGCGATGAAACAACGGAGCCGTCGCCACAATCGTCGCCAGCGCGGCCAGCGCCGCCAGCGCCGCGCCCAGCACTGTATCGATGCGCCCAAAGTGAATGTCCTTCGTCGTCATGCCCTTGTCCACCGTCGCGCTCTGCTGGAAGAACAGCATCCACGGCGTCACCGTCGCCCCAATGTCCGACAGCACGATCATCACCGTGTCCTTGCTCAGCGACGGCATCGGCTTCCACGTCACCAGCGCGTGCCCCAGCCCGCCCCAGTGCGGATGCGCCATCAGCGCCACGGGAATAAAGACCAAATTGAATGCCGCCGCCGCCAGCGTCAGGCGCTCCCACGTCCAGTACCGGTGACTCAGCAGCGCCGAATACAGCACCGCCAGCGCCAGCAGAATCGCCGCCCACGCCGGCACGCCAAAGAATCCCAGCCCCGCGCGAATCGCAATGAACTCCGTGATCAGCGTCAGAAAATTGCCGATCCCGAGGTCGATCATCGAAAACCATCCCCAGAACGGCCCGAACCGCTCGAAGATCAGTTCGGCATGCCCGCGATGCGTCGCCGCGCCCAGCCGCACCGTCATCTCCTGCACCACCAGCGCCATCACGAACGTCAGCACCACGAACGGAATGAAGAAGCCGATGCCGAACCTCGCTCCCGTCGCCGCGTACGAAAGCATGCTCGGCCCATCGTTCTCGCCCAGCATCACCAGGATGCCCGGCCCAATCAGCAGCCACAGCAGCCACATCCTCGACCGCAGCCCGCTTCCCCGACGCGCCAGCCGCACCCGCGCGCGGTCCCGCGCCCGGTCGATATCCTCATGCGTCACGACGACCGCGTCGCTCACCCCGCCAGTCGCCGGACGCACGTTCGGCTCGGATTGTGTCTCGGCACTCATCCCGAATGCATGTTCTGATGGAGGAATTCCGGCACTCTTCTCGTATTCGTGGGTCAATCGGCCGCCGGACACTGCCTTCCTTGAGTCTACGGTGCATCCCTCCCGTATGTAAACCACAGTTAACTCATCAATGTTAAGAAATGTTCACATCCTCCGGACCGGTGTCTCGCACTCGCAGCCGTGCCAAATCAGACAATCGTCCCTTCCCTCCGCACCGGTTCCCCTCGAAAAGGCGTTAAAATACTCCCGGTGACGATGGATTTCCGAGTCTCGTTTCCCCCGCCCCTCCGCCGCTTCCGGCGCGGTCGTCCCCGTCGGGGTCCCCATCAGACGTGACGTTCGTCTGAATGGGGTGACAGATCGCGGACGGCGCACTTTCTGATTCCGCCCGCATCCCGCTCCGCCCCAACCGGCGTGAGCCAGGCACCTGCGCCTCGACACCACGAAAGGAACTGTCATGAATACCTTCGGCAGCCAGTCCGAGCTTCAAGCCGGCGGCAAATCGTACGAGATCTTCCGCCTCAGCGCTCTCGAAAAACGCGGCATCCGCCTCACCCGTCTTCCCTTCAGCCTCCGCATTCTTCTCGAAAACCTCCTCCGCTACGAAGACGGCAAATCCGTCACCGCCGCCGACATCGAATTCCTCGCTAAGTGGGATCCCAAAGCCGAGCCCTCCCGCGAAATTTCCTGGATGCCCGCCCGCGTCCTCATGCAGGACTTCACCGGCGTCCCTGCAGTGGTGGACCTCGCCGCAATGCGCGATGCCATGAAAGTCCTCGGCGGCGACCCGCAAAAGATCAACCCGCTCCAGCCTGCCGAGCTGGTCATCGATCACTCCGTCCAGGTCGACGAGTACGGCACCGGCAACGCCTACTCGCTCAACGCCGCGCTTGAGTTCCAGCGCAACCGCGAGCGCTACGCGTTCCTCAAGTGGGGACAGACCGCCTTCCGCAACTTCTCCGCCGTCCCGCCCGGCATGGGCATCTGCCACCAGGTCAATCTCGAATATCTTGCCCGCGTCGTCTTCACCACCACGGGCTCAAAACCGCAGGCGTATCCCGACACGCTGGTCGGCACCGACTCCCACACCACCATGATCAACGGTCTCGGCGTCCTCGGCTGGGGCGTCGGCGGCATTGAAGCCGAAGCCGCCATGCTCGGCCAGCCCGTCTCCATGCTGGTTCCGCAGGTCGTCGGATTCAAACTCACCGGCAAGCTCCGCGAAGGCGCCACCGCCACTGACCTCGTCCTCACCGTGACGGAGATGCTGCGCAAGCTCGGCGTCGTCGGCAAATTCGTCGAGTTCTACGGCCCCGGCATCGCCGAGCTGCCCCTCGCCGACCGCGCCACCATCGGCAACATGGCGCCCGAATACGGCGCCACTTGCGGCCTTTTCCCCGTCGACGCGGAAACCCTCCGCTACCTCAAACTCACCGGCCGTCCTGCCGACCAAATCGCCCTCGTCGACGCGTACTTTAAAGAGCAGGGCCTCTTCCACACCGCCGACTCGCCCGAAGCCGAGTACTCGCAGACGATCGCTCTCGATCTCGCGCAGGTCGAGCCCAGCGTCGCCGGCCCGAAGCGCCCGCAGGACCGCGTCCTGCTCCGCGAAGCTGGCGCCAGCTTTAAAAAGCAGCTTCCCTCGCTTCTCGGCCCCAACGCCAACAAGCTCGGCGAGCGCCAGGCGCAGCGCTGGGAAGGCGAAGGCGGCCACGCTTCCGCGAACGGCAATCCCACATCCACCCATGCCGCCACCGAGCCTGTCAGCAATGGCCACATCGCGCATACTGTGAAAGAGCGCTTCGGCGTTGACGTCGATCCGTACCTCGATCACGGCTCCATCGTCATTGCTGCCATCACCAGCTGCACCAATACTTCGAACCCCTCCGTGATGGTCGCTGCCGGACTGCTTGCGAAGAAAGCCGTCGAGAAGGGCCTCAGCGTTCCGCCCTGGGTCAAAACCTCGCTCGCGCCCGGCTCGCGCGTCGTCACCGATTACTACGACAAGTCCGGCCTCACGGAGTACCTCGACAAACTCCGCTTCAACACCGTCGGCTACGGCTGCACCACCTGCATCGGCAACTCCGGCCCGCTGCCCGAAGACGTGGCGAAGTCCATCGAGCAACACTCGCTCGTCGCGGTCAGCGTGCTCAGCGGCAATCGCAACTTCGAAGGCCGCATCAACTCCGAAGTCCGCGCAAACTACCTTATGTCCCCGCCGCTGGTTGTCGCCTACGCCCTTGCCGGCCGCATCGACCACAACTTCGACAAAGATCCCCTCGGCAAAGACAAATCCGGCCACCCCGTTTTCCTGAAGGACATCTGGCCGTCGCAGCAGGAAGTCTCCACCGTCATCGCTTCCGCCATTAGCTCCGACAGCTACACGAAGGAATACGCCACCGTCACCGATGGCGATGCCAACTGGCAAAAGCTGAAATTCCCCACCGGCGACGTCTACCAATGGGAGCCGGACTCCACCTATATCCGCAAGGCGCCTTACTTCGAAGGCATGCCCGCACAGCCGGCGCCCGCCACCGATATCTATGGCGCGCGCGTGCTCGCCGTCCTCGGCGACAGCGTCACGACGGACCACATTTCTCCCGCCGGCTCCATCAAGCTCAACGGACCGGCCGGGAAATACCTCACCGAACATGGCGTCAAACCCGCAGACTTCAACTCCTACGGATCGCGCCGCGGCAATCACGAAGTCATGGTCCGCGGAACCTTCGCCAACGTCCGCCTGCGCAACAAGCTCGCGCCCGGCACCGAAGGCGGCATCACGCGCCTGCTTCCCGAAGGCGAGCCCATGTCCATCTTCGACGCTTCGGTGAAGTACGCCGAGCGCAGCATACCTCTCGTCATCCTCGCCGGCAAAGAATACGGCTCGGGCTCGTCGCGCGACTGGGCTGCCAAAGGCCCGCGTCTCCTCGGAGTCCGCGCCGTCATCGCCGAGAGCTTCGAGCGCATTCACCGCTCGAATCTGGTCGGCATGGGCATCCTGCCCCTGCAATTCAAGGCAGGGCAGAACGTCGAATCCCTCGGCCTTACCGGCGAAGAAACCTACGACTTCCCCGGCCTGACCTCGCTGCTCGACGCCAAATTCGCCGACGGCCACATGCTGAAAGTCCGCGCCACCACGCATGGCTCAACCAAAGAGTTCGAGGCAAAGGTCCGCATCGACACCCCGCAGGAGATCCTCTACTTCGAGCACGGCGGCATCCTGCAGTACGTCCTTCGCCAGCTCGCCGCGCAAAAGTAGCTGACGCCCCAAACCGAAACGGCCACCCGCAAGGGTGGCTGCTCCTCTGTCTTTAGTGATTGGGCGCAGCGCGTCCTCCTGGACGGGCAGTCCCCACTCATGGCCTCCATGGGTGGCATTTTTCTTTTGATCTCCTCATCCCCGCGGAAAGGCGACAATGGACGTACATGGGAGAGCGAACCCAGAGGCTCAGGTAATCCCCGCAGTTCTTCCGTGCAGGAGATTCCCGTGATGAAACGCGTAGCCCTGATCGCACTGTGGCTCACTCTGGCCGCCGAGGCCGGTTTCTTCGTCTGGGCCCGCCTCTCTCTCCACGCCACCCGGAGCGAGCTCACGCAGCCGTTCATCTTCTTCCTGCTCTTCCTCGTCCTCGCCCTGCTGCGCGAACGATTCTTCTGGTACCCGCTCGTCATCCGCGTCTTTCTCGCCTATGAATTTGGTTCAGCCGTCGCCGACCGCTTCGGATGGCTGGGCCCTCCCGGATCGGGCGTGGCCTGGGGCGACTTCGCACACTTCGTTAACTACACGCACCAGGTCAATGCATTTTTGCCGCTCAGTTTTGCCAGGCCGCTGGCCGTGCTCGCCACCATCTGTGAGTGCACTTTCACCATCACTCTGCTGCTCGGGATTCGCACGCGCGAGGCCGCCGCCGGAGCTGCCCTTCTGCTCTGCTGTTTCGGCCTGGCCATGACGGCCTCCCGCCTCTCCGTGGAAATGTTCTCCTACGCTGTCTTCGTCCTCGCCGCCGGCGCCTGGTACATGTCCACCATCGACGCCACATGGCTCAGCGTCGATCAGCTGCTCTCCCGCCGCAAATCCGCGAACGCCGAGTGAAGCTGTTGCACACCGCGCAAAAAGGCCACCCAGACGGGTGGCCCTTCTATTTTGCTTGTGTTTCTGAGCGAAGCGCGCTCGTCTCGACGGCCCAGTCCCCCGGGTGCCCCATATCTGCCAGCCGTTGGCAGATATGGGATACCATCGAAGCCAATTAAGCCGCGATACGCCCGTGCGCCCGCTGCTCCGCCATCCGCCGAGCCATCGCGGGCAGTCCAAAGGCCAGCCCCGTCACCAGCGTCGTCGAGATCACATCGTTGCGATAGAACGCCAGACCCGCCGCATAGCACGCGGTCAGCCCGACCAGCGTGTGCGGATACATCGCACTCACCAGCCAGACCGCGTAATTGCTGATCAGGAAGAAACTCGTCGATGCGATCACCGGGGCCGCAATCACGCGCGTCACCGAAACCTGCTTGCTCAGCAGAATCCGGCCCAGCACCACTGCCCCCGCGTACCACGCCCACGTCACCAGGTATTCGCTCGTGTGCCACGGGTAGTGGTAGACAAACATCGTCAGGTAGAAGTCCGTCGCCATCAGCGCCAGCACCGGCCACACAGCTTCACGCAGCGGTCGCCGCGCTCCAAAGAACAACAGCCCGCCGCCCACCGCGGTGAAACTCATCCACGGATGCGGAATCACCCGGCTCAGCACGGAAACCACAATCAGCAAATATGCGCCCATCCTACCCCCTTGCCTGACGTCTTCTTTCTATTCTGCGGACCCGCGCCTCCCCGGTCAAGCCGCGATCCCGTCACTCTTCCGCAGCATCAACCCCGCGCTTGACCCTGCCAACATTCATTTCTGCTCTTTCCCGCTCATGTACATCCCTTCAATCTCCATCCCCGAGGTCCCCGACGCGCCTGTCGTTGGTGCGGTGGGGTGATTCGCCGGGCCCACGACCACCCATCCGCTCAGCGGCGGATTCGCATCGTTCCGCCCCGTCGCCGTCAACGCCCCATGCCCGAACCGCAAATCCTGGAACTCAACCGTGTGCCACTCCGGCTTCGGAACAAAATCCATCCCCGGCGCCTGCACCGCGCCCAAATCCGTTGTCAGCGGCCACGACGACCAGTCCAGATAAACCTTCCCCAGATACGACTGCTTCGCCGCCGCCACGGCCGCCGTCACCGGCGGCTTGTAGATCACGTCCGCTTCGTCCGTCGTCACCTGGTCGCCGATCGTCCGCACTTCCGCCGTCTGGTAGTAATCCCGCGTCTCCATGATCACGTGCCACGCAAATGGATCCACCATGCGCGGCTCCGCGGCCACGCGCACCAGCGGTTCACGCGTATAGCTGCCGGTCCTCGCCAGCGCCAGGGCGCGCCCGTGCTCCGCGTTGCGCAAACCCCACCACATCGCAATCAGCGTCAGCGCCGCAATCGCCCACCCGCGTCCCCGAAACACCTTCCTCTTCGCGCCGATCTCGCGGTCCGCCAGCCCGAAAATCGCCGGCAGCACCAGCGCCCCCAGCAGCAGCAGGAAGATCACCGGATCAAAAATGAAAACAATGCTCCATGCATGCCAGTGCCCGTTGAACGGAAAGAACGGCCGCACCCCGTAATTATTTGTGTAGTCCAGCAGCAGATGGCTCAGGTGCGCGATCATCGCGAACAGCCAGATCAGCCACCACTTCGGCGGAATCACCGGCTCTTTCCGCCGCAGCCGGTGCACGACCCACACAATTCCCGTCGTCGCCAGCGCCATCACCGGCGCTGCAATCAGCGTGTGCGTAATCCCGCGATGATGCTCGAGGCCCGCTACCGGCCCGCGCCAGCCCCAAAAAATGTCGATGTCCGGCGCTTCCGCCGCCAGCGTCATCGCCAGCGTCGCGTAGGCAGTCTTCCGATTGAAGCCGGAGCGTCCAAGGCACGCCCCGGTCAGAAAATGAGTGACTGGTTCCAAAGGTTAGTTCTCAGCGAAAGCTTCTGGTCTGTATCAGGAAGCTTCATGCACGCCCGGCTTCGCGTCAAGACTCGAAAAGCCAGGCGCCGCACTTTTCTGCGGCGCCCGGCCCTTTGTTGTAACCGTGCCTAAACCAGCTTCGCGTCCAGGGTGATCTGCGTGTTGCCCTTGAACAGCCGCGAAATCGGGCATCCGTTCTTCGCGTTGTTCGCCGCCGTCTCAAAGCTCGCGTCCGTCGCACCCGGCACCTTCGCCCGCGTGGTCAGATGGATCGCCGTAATCGTGAATCCGTCGTCCGTCTTCTCGAACTTCACTTCCGCCGTCGTCTCCAGCGACTCCGGCGTCAGATTCGCATTGCCCAGCTGCGCGCTCAGCGCCATCGTGAAGCAGCCCGCGTGCGCTGCCGCAATCAGCTCTTCGGGATTCGTCCCGATCCCGTTCTCAAAACGAGTCGAAAACGAATACTGCGTGTCTTTCAGCACGCCGCTCTGGCTGGAAATCGTGCCCTTCCCGTCCTTCAGACCCCCGCGCCAGACGGCGCTTGCCGTGCGTTGCATACGTATCTCCTTCAATTGTTGGATTGTGCGTGCTGATTCCCCGGAAAAGTCGTCCGCGGGTCATGCTGAAGCTTGCCGAATTTCAGGCCCGCTCATTCGTGTGTCTATGGCGCTTCCGCACCTGCCGCTCCCGGCAAATCCGGCAGCCATCGCGGTTGCAGCGCAAGTCGCGCCCGCTCCATCATATTCGATCCGCCGGATGCGTGGCTCCGTCCCGCCGCACCCGGCCAGATTTGGCGCTTCCGTCCGGCTCCGTCTCACTTTCGCGTCACTCCGCCCCTTTCCGCCGCATTTCCGCCCCGCGTATGATAGGTGCGCGAGCATCATGAATTCTTTCTACATTGGTATCGACCTCGGAGGCACCAACCTCCGCATCGCCGCCGTCACTGCCACCGGCGAACGTCTCGATCTCATCAATCTGCCCACCCGCCTCGCCGCCGGCCCCCACGCCGTGCTCGACGACATGGCTTCCTCGGTCGCGCAGCTCCTCGAGCGCCAGTCAGGAGAGCTCCTCGGCATCGGCGTCGGCTCGCCCGGCCCGCTCGAGTTGCCCGCCGGCATCCTTCACCATCCGCCCAATCTGCCCGGCTTCGACGGCCTCAACCTCCGCTCCGAGCTCCAGCGCCGCGTCCATCGCCCCGTCGACGTCAACTCCGACGCCAACCTCGCCGCCTACGGCGAATTCATGCTCGGCACCGGCAAGACTTTTGGCGTTGATTCCCTCCTCGCCCTCACCCTCGGCACCGGCGTCGGCTGCGGCATCATCCTCGACCGCAAAATTTGGCAGGGTATGCAGGGAGCCGCCGGCGAATCCGGCCACGGCCCCATCGACCCCAACGGCCCGCCCTGCCCCTGCGGCGCACGCGGCTGCCTCGAGATGTACGCTTCCGCTACCGCCATCGTCCGCCGTGCTCGCGAACTGGGATTAGCGGACAGCAGCAGCAACGGTCACGCGGCCCCGCTCACCGCCCTTTCGATTGCTGATCTCGCTCAAGCCGGCGATCCCCGCGCCCTCCAGATTTTCGATGAAGTCGGGCGCGCCCTGGGTCTTTCCCTCGCCAACCTCATCAACGCGCTCGACCTGCCCCTCTACGTCCTTTGCGGCGGTGTCGTCGCCGCCTGGCCGCTCTTCGCGCCCCGCATGTTCGCTACCGTCAAAGAAATGAGCTACGTCTACCGCATGTCCATGCCCGCCGATCCGCACGTCTTCGAGCCCGGCAAGACCCACATCTGCGCAGCGCAGGTCGCCGACCCCGGCATTTTCGGCGCCGCCCTCCTGCCCCTCGCCGCGGGAGTCTCCGCCTCCGCTTGAATCGTCACTCCGTTCCCCCGCGCCCGGTTCCGTGGACGGAGCTGAAAGCGCGTACGCCCCATGCCGCACTCCTTCCCCTCTTCGCCTTCGACTGGGGATGGCAATGGCTCGCATGGCTCCTCGGCAACTGGAGCTTCCTCCTCGTCCTTGAATATCTCGGCAGCTTTTCCGTCCTCATCGCCGTCATCTTCTGGTTCAGCGAATCCGGCGACCGCGTCAAGCAGCGGCACTACCAGGCGTGGCAGGTCATCAATACCGCCCAGGGACAAAGCGGGAGCGGCGGTCGCATCGACGCCCTCCAGGAACTGAACGCCGACCACGTTGCCCTCACCGGCGTCGCCGCGGCCTCCGCCTTTCTCCAGGGAATCCGCCTCACTCACGCTAAACTCGCGCGCGCCGACTTCAGTTCCGCCGACCTGCGCAACAGCGATCTCCACAACGCCGACCTCACCTGGGCCAACCTGCACTTCGCCAACCTTCGCGACACCAATCTCGAGAGCGTCGCCTTCGACCACGCCAATCTCTCCGACTGCGATTTCTCCGGCAGCGACCTCGCCGGAGCTCGTCTCGAGCACGCCAACCTGATGAACGCCGACCTCCGCAACGCCAACCTTCAGGACATCGACTGGCAGCACATCGACAGCGTCGTCGGCTCCGATCTCGCCGGGGTCACCAACGCCCCGCCCGGCTTTGTCGCGTGGGCCCTCCAAAACGGGGCCCTCCAAACCCATCCCTGATCGAGCAAGCCTCTCTCGCCGCGCCCAAATTTTCATGGCGACCCGCGCAGACCCTGTGCTATAACCCTGCTCATCTGTCGAACGCCTGCTGCTGTGCAGGAGAATCTCGCACAGGAAGCCCTCTCATGAAATTGCGTCTTGCTGTCCCTGCGCTTCTTGCGCTGTTCTTCACCGTCACCGCCGCAAGCTCCGCCCAAACCCCGCCGCCGATCAAAATGGGATTGTGGGAGCACGACGTCACCGTTCAGATGTCGGGCATGCCCGATGGCATGGCCTCCTCGCGCAGCGTAACGTCGAAGTCCTGCTATACCCCCAACACCTGGAAATACGCCCTGCAGAATATGCAGAACCGTCGCCAGGTGGCGAACACCAGCTGCACCACCTCAAACATGGAGCAGGACCCTCGTCACGTCTCCTTCGACATGGTGTGCACAGTTTCTGGCCGCGATGCCATCAACACCACCTTCCACATCGATATGCAGTTCGACAGCGATGAAGCCATGCACGGCACCACCACGGCCAACATGAGCGGCCCCAATATGCCGCAGGGGATGACCATGACCTCGACCATCAAGTCGAAGTTCGTAGGTCCCGATTGCGGTGACGTGAAGCCTCCCGAAGTGAAGGACGCGCCGCCCGCCGCCACGCCGCCATCCTAACCGCGCATTGGACCGCGACCGTACCTCGGTCTCTTAAACCAACCCACACCCGCGTTCATCGATCTGCAATTCACGATTTCCCGCCTGCCCCGGTGGTATTCTCGCGGGATGCGCTGGATGGCGATTGGCTTCATTGCCGCTTCCCTTGCGCCGCTCGCTGCACAACAGCCGAGCGGCTCAGTCGACGTTCCTGCGGGCGCGCGCGTTGTGCTCAAGGCGAAGGGTGAAGGCGTGCAGATCTATGTCTGCACAGCGGCTGGCGGCGCATCGAAATGGACGCTCCAGGGACCGGACGCGAAGCTGCTGGACGTGGCCGGAAAACAAATCGGCACGCACTTTGCCGGTCCAACCTGGAAGCTCGACGACGGTAGTCAGGTGCAGGGCCAGTTGATGGCGAGCCAGCCTTCGCCGGATGCGGCATCGGTGGCGTGGCTGTTGCTGCGCGCGAAGCCCGGATCTCCGACAGGCCAACTGGCCGCAGTCGCCTATATTCGCCGCACCGATACCCATGGCGGCATGCCGGACGCGGATGCGTGCCAGAACCAGAGCGACGGCGGCAAAACGGTGCGGGTTCCCTACAGCGCCACCTACACGTTCTACGCGGCGCAGTAAAAGGTTCGCTCTTTCCCGTCAGGCGACGGCGATCGATTGCAGTGTCGCGATGGCATTCAGGTCGTGGCGGCCGGGATCGATTTCGAGCTCGAGAACAGCGCAGTCAGGAACATGGACGTTGTAGTCCTCCACTTCCGTGGTCGAACCATTCGGACTGAAATTCCACTGCTGGCGTGCGATCTCGCGTTTCTGGCCCGTTGTCGACGTGCAGGAGAGCCGAAATTCCTGCGACCGCTCGATTCTGCTTTCCCGAAACTCCAGCCGTACGCGCCGGATGATCGTCGGCTTGTCAAACTTCAGCCGAATGACCTGACGCCCGGGCTCCGCGGCGCGCCAACCCTCTCCGCGCTCGCCGCGCAGCGCAAATTCAAACGGGTGTGTGGGATCCTCCGACGAAATCTCGACCGCCGCCAGGTCTTCAATATCGAGCCAGGCATCCAGAGGAGACCGCTGCTCGACAGCGGACGGTGACAACGGTGT
>Ga0209380_10002522_pt1 | contig 11667 bp, 8 predicted proteins | sample HubBroMetageWFT6_FD_188347 | JGI IMG/M metagenome (GOLD analysis project Ga0209380, IMG submission 188347) | Warmed and freeze-thawed soil microbial communities from the Hubbard Brook experimental Forest, New Hampshire - Hubbard Brook CCASE Soil... | ecosystem: Environmental > Terrestrial > Soil...
GCCGCGGCGGCCTGGCGCGCCATCCGCTCCGCTGTGGGTTACTCCCCGAACGTGAACCGCGGTGCGGACTGGCTGAGCACGGCGGCCGCCGGCGTGATGGACCAGATAGCGGTCAGTTCCGCGACGACAGCCGCGATGAGCTCAGGCACGTCCGATGGCGCTGAGTCGTGCATGGCCTCGGCCACGATCAGCGCGGTGTGCGTCGGTGCCCGGACGGCCGACAGGCCGCTTTGCCGGTTCGTCCATCGCCGGGCGTGCACCTGAGCCGCCTGGTCGGCGAAGATCACCTCGCCCGGGGTGGGATGCTCGGCCTCGCCGGAGAACGTCAGGTAGTTTTCGTCGCCGGCCGCGTACCGTACCCGCAGGCAGCCGCTGATCGCGGCGACGTCGAAGACGGCCACCGGGATCGCGAAGGCGAGGGACACGGCGTTGCACACGTCCACCAGCGGGTGCAGCCGCGGCAGGGCCCCCTCCTTCCTGAAGCGCCGGAGCAGCGCCTCCGACGCGCACCGGTACTGGGTCGGCTTGAGCCCCATCGTCGTGAAGGCCCGCCGCCAGGCCTGGATTTCCGGCAGCTCGCTTTCCGTCGCCCCCGCCAGCCGGGACTTCGCGATGGCGGTGAACCTGGCGACACCGTCGTCGGCCACCGCATCGCCGGAGATCCCGGTCGCGAACACCGCCCCGGCGACGAGCTGAGGGAAATCGCGCCAGATCTCATCGGAATGCCGGAAGTCCACCGCGCTCCTTAGGAACCGCCGAGCACCGCGGCGGCCGCCTGGCGCTTCATCAGGTTGTAGGCGATCGTCGCCGGGGCCAGGCCGGTGGGCACGGCGGCGCCGAGCCCGACCGCGGCCCCCGCGAACACGTCCACGCCGCTGGCGGACATCACCGTGTCGATCGACAGGGCCGAGTGGTTGAGCACTCCGGTCTGCGTGAGCTCGAGCGACGGGTGCCCGCCCACCGCGGGCCCCGGCGCCGCCTTCAGCCCGAACGTCCCCGTCGCGCCGTTGGAGGTAGCGGTGAACGACCGGCACCGCCCCGCCACCGACGTGACCCCGGCCACGAACGCCGCGGCCGCGGCGGGGGTGCCGAACTGGTAGACCACCTGGTCGTACGCCTGCGATTGCCCCGCGGCGCTGGCGGACGCCAGCGCGGTCTCACCGAACCCGGTGTTACCGAAGTGGTTGACGAACGTCCCGCAGTCGACCGTCGCCAGGTCGTACTGCGGGGGCGACGACGACAAGACAGGGCCGGAGCTGACCACGGACGACGACGACAGCGTGAACCCGGCGGGGAAGAACGACTGGGGGAGCAGCACCGTCTCCAGCTGCGTGCCGGTGAGCTGCCCGGACGCCGCGGGCACGGGAGTCATCGACACGGTAGGCGCGGCGGCGGCCGTCGTCGGAGCCGCCGCCGCGGAGGATGAGGACGACGGCGTCTGGTACGGCACGCCCTTGGTGGCGCACCCGGTCAGCGCGACAGCCACGACCGCGGTAACCCCTGCGAGGACCCGAGAAACCGATGACACAGCGTTAGCCAGCCCCCAATCCGGACATCAACACCTGACAAGGTACCGGTCGGTGTCCACCGCCCGCACGTGGCGTGCGGCGCGCGGACGTGGATAATGACGCTGGAACACCGACGTTGGCCGACATCGGCGTCGGGCTAAGGAAAGGATACGCAACGTTATGGCACAGCGAATCGCGATCGTTACCGGGGCTGCTCGCGGGATCGGCGCCGGAACCGCCAAGCGCCTGGCCAGCGACGGCATGGCCGTCGGGGTGCTCGACCTGAACGAGGCCGACGGCGCGCAGACCGTCGCCGAGATCGAGAAGGCGGGCGGGAAGGCGATCGCGGTTGGCGCCGACGTCAGCAACGCGGACCAGGTCCAGGCGGCTGTCGACCGGGTGGCCGCCGAGCTTGGCGAGCCGACGGTGCTGATCAACAACGCGGGCGTGACGAGGGACAACCTGCTGTTCAAGATGTCGGAGACCGACTGGGACATGGTGCTGAACGTCCACCTGAGGGGTGCCTTCCTCATGACGCGCGCGACCCAGAAGTACATGGTCAGCGCCAAGTGGGGCCGGATCGTCAACCTGTCGTCGGTGAGCGCGGTCGGTAATCGCGGGCAGGTGAACTACTCCGCCGCGAAGGCCGGCATGCAGGGGCTGACGAAGACGCTCGCGATTGAGCTCGGCAAGTTCGGCGTCACCGCGAACGCCGTGGCGCCCGGGTTCATCGTCACCGACATGACCGCGGCCACCGCGGCCAGGCTGGGCGTGTCATTCGAGGACTTCCAGGCCGGCGCGGCGCAGACGATCCCGGTGCAGCGGGTCGGCCTGCCGGAGGACGTGGCGAACGCGATCTCGTTCTTCGTGAGCGAGGCGGCCGGCTTCGTGTCCGGCCAGATCCTGTACATCGCCGGCGGACCCGTCTCGTAGGAAAGGGGCAGGGCGTTGACCACCGATACCGATCTCCGCGACCGGGTGCGCGCGTTCCTCGCGGAGCACGACCCGGCGACGACTCCGGCAGCGGAGTTCAACAGCGCCAGGTTCGACGCCGGGCTGGCCGCCGTGCACTACCCGGCCGGGCACGGCGGCCTGGGCCTGTCCCGCTCGCTGCAGTCGGCGGCCGACGAGGAGTTCGCTAAGGGCGGCGCCCACGAACTCGACCCGCGGCGCAACGTCATCGGCCTCGGCATGGCCGCGCCGACGATCATCGCGTTCGGCACCGACGAGCAGAAGACCCGCTGGCTGAAGCCGCTGTGGACCGCCGAAGAGATCTGGTGCCAGCTCTTCAGCGAGCCCGGCGCGGGCAGCGACCTGGCCGGCCTCGGGACCCGCGCCGTCAAGGACGGCGACGAGTGGATCGTCAACGGCCAGAAGGTGTGGACCTCGCTCGCCCACGAGGCGCGCTGGGGCCTGCTGCTCGCCCGCACCGACCCGGACGTGCCCAAGCACGCCGGGCTGAGCTACTTCGTCATCGACATGCACCAGCCGGGTGTCGAGGTGCGCCCGCTCCGCCAGCTCACCGGCCAGGCGGAGTTCAATGAGGTGTTCTTCACCGATGCCCGGGTGCCGGACGCGAACCGGCTCGGCGACATCGGCGCGGGCTGGCGCGTCGCACAGACCACGCTGATGAACGAGCGGGTCTCGATCGGCAGCTCCCGGTCGGTGCCGAGGGAGCAAAGCGCGATCGCGTTCGCCGCCGCGGAGTGGCGCACGCACCCTGAGCTGCGCACCCACGAACTGCACCACCGGCTGCTCCGGCTGTGGGCGGAAGCCGAGGTGGCGCGGCTGGCCGGCGAGCGGCTGCGGCAGCAGCTCGCGGCGGGGGAGCCGGGCCCGGAGGGCTCGGCGGCCAAGCTCGTCTTCGCCCGGCTGAACCAGGAGATCTCCGGATGGGAGATCGACTTCGGCGCGGCGGACGGGCTGCGCTACGACGACTGGACGATGCACCGCGGCTCGGTCACCGACTACGCCCGCGGCCCCGGGTACCGCTACCTGCGCTCGCGGGGCAACTCGATCGAGGGCGGCACCTCCGAGGTGCTGCGCAACATCATCGCCGAGCGCGTCCTCGGCCTGCCGTCTGAGCCCCGCACCGACACCGGCGTCGCGTGGAAGGATCTGCCCCGCTGATGGCTCACACCGTTGACCTTCTCTATTCCGATACGGAACGTACGCTCGCGGCTGCCCTCGCCGATCTCCTCTCGTCCCGTGCGCAACCCTTCGACGTGCTGGCCAGGACCGAGAAACCGGACACGTACGACCTGGACCTGTGGCGCACTGTGGCCGCGGAGATCGGCCTGGCGGGCCTGCTGATCCCTGAGCCGCTTGGCGGCGCCGGCGCCTCCTACCGGGAACTCGCCGCCGCCGCCGAGCAGTTCGGCGCCGCCGTGGCGCCGATTCCGTACCTGGGCAGCGCGGCCGTGGCCACCGCCGTGCTGCTGTCCGCGGCGAAGAGCAGCGCGCAGCGCACCGAGTCCGCGCCCGTCTCGCCCGCGGCTGACCTGCTGCGCCGGATGGCCGACGGCGAGCTGACGGCGGCGCTCGCCGTGCCTGCCGCTACGCTGCCCGGCGCGGCGTTCCCCTCGGCAGTGCGGGTCGCCGGGTCGGCCGACGGCGGCCTGACCAAGCTGCGCGGCACGATCCCCGCGGTGGCCGACGCGCTGCCCGCCGACGTGCTGCTCGTGCCCGCCGACGGGGTGCCGAACGCCTTGTACCTGGTCGAGGCCACCGCGCCCGGCGTGCATCGCACGCCGGTGACCTCGCTGGACATGACCAGGCAGCTGTGCGACGTGACGCTGGACGGCGCGCCCGCCCGGCAGGTCGCCGTCGGGCAGGCCGCCGAGGCGGCCGTGGATGCGGGGCTGCTGGCGGGCGCCACCGTGCTCGCCGCCGAGGAGCTCGGCCTCGCGCAGCGCTGCCTGGACATGACCGTGGCCTACCTGAAGGAGCGCCACCAGTTCGCCCGGCCGATCGGCTCCTTCCAGGCGCTCAAGCACCGGCTGGCCGACCTGTGGACGATGATCACGCAGGCGCGGGCGGCGTCCAGGTACGCGGCCGCCTGCCTGGCCGACGGCGATCCTGACACGCCGGTGGCGGTGGCCCTGGCGAAGTCGGCGTGCGGCGAGGCCGCGATCGCGGCCGCGCAGGAATGCGTGCAGATGCACGGCGGCATCGGCTTCACCTGGGAGCATCCCGCTCACCTGTACCTCAAGCGGGCGAAGGCGTCCTCGGTGCTGTTCGGCACGCCGGGCGCGCACCGCGCCGCGCTGGCAACCCTGGTGAACCTCCCGGGCCCTGACGCCTAACAAGGCGTGGGGCGCGGGGACACCCTCGCTTCCCCGGAAGCCGGCAGCGTTAGGGGCTTCCGCCCGCGCCACTGCCCGCCGTGTCGGCAGGGGCCGGACTGTCGGCCGCGCTGCGCTGGGCCGGGATCGGCTCGGCTGGCGCCTCCACGCTGTGGCCGCCTGCTGCCATGTGTATCCCGCCGAGCACCGGTCCCGGCATGTCGGCCGCCGGCCGGAGCCGGGGATCCGGCCGGTTCGCGAACACCATCACCATGAACAGCCAGAACGCCAGGAGGACGACCGAGACGACGACGATCACCCAGATAGCGGCCGGCGACGCCGTTGTCCGCAGTGCCAAGTCCATAGCTGACCCCCTACCAGGACCATCCTCAACGCTACGTACCCACCCCGAGTCGCTTTCACCACACGGCGCGAGGCCCGGAATCGGCCTCCCGTCCACCGCCGCTGACAGCTGATAACAGCAAGAAATGGCAGGGTGGTCGCGTCCAGGATCGTGTCGATTGCGCAATCGACACCGATAGAGCGGGTCAATTGCGCAATCGGCAGGTCAGCCAGGGCGCGTTCGGCGCTCGCGGCGCCGTGCCGCACGCACATAGGGCGAGAAATGGGATCTGACCCGTATTTCGTGATGGTCACGGTTGGTCGTCAGGTGGTCAGGAGGACTCGTTTGCGGAGCAGGGCGAAGCTGGCGCGTCCGTACATCTGTCTTTTGATCGTCTTGAGCCGGTTGACGTTGCCTTCGACGATTCCGGAGCTCCAGGGCAGGGTCAGGCCGTTGAGCACGGCGTCGTGGTCTTGCCTGAGGCCGCGGGTGAAGGAGTGCAGGTGGGGCTGGTCGTCGGCGTCGACCGTGGTGATCCAGTCGTCGAGCCGGCCGCCGTGGCGGCCGGTGAGGATCTTGGCGAACTCGGTGACGTGGGCGGCGAGGGCGTCCAGGTGCGGGCAGCGTTCCCTGGCCCGGGTGAGTTCCTGTTCTTCTTCGCTGCTGAGGTTGCCGGGGCCGGTGAGGATCCATCTGGCGAGGTCGCGGGTCTGGGGGGGGCCGGGGACGGCGGGCCGGGCGGTGCCGGCGCGGCGGAACGGCAGGACGTAGTTGGCGACGGCGCCGTAGCTGCCGGTGTAGCCGCGCTGCCTGAGATCGGCGTGCAGCTGGCGGGCGTTAGTGCAGCCCTCGTCCCACCGCTGGCGCAGGTAGGGCTCGTAGTCATCCAGCAGCGACGGGCGGCCGCGGCCGGCGCCGGCGAGCAGCTCATCGACGCTGGCGGCGCGGGCGAAGCGGCGGACGGTCTGCCTGGCCAGGCCGGTCTGGCGCATGATCGCGGTGATGCCCGTGCCGCGTGCGCGCAGCGCCTGCACCTGCTCATACCGCTGGCGGGTGCGCGCGGCCAGGGCGGATTCCTCCTGCGGCTGCTGCGGGCCGGGAGCGTCCCGGCTGCCCGCCGGCCCGGCTGCCTCCGGTTCCGGGGAGGTTTCCTGCAGGCAGTGACGGTGCCGGGCCACCGTCTTTTCCACGTGCCCGGCGAGGTTGTGATACAGGTGCCAGCGGTCGGCGACCTGGACCGCCTCCGGTGCTCCCCTGCGCGCCCCGTCGGCGTAGGCGCCCGCCCGGTCCCGGCAGATCACCTCCGTCCCGGGGTGCTCCTTCAGCCAGGCGGCGAGGGTGCCCGCTTCGCGGTCGCGCAGCAGGTCAACAGGCCGGCCGGTCTCGGCGTCAACCAGGATCGTGCCGTAGATGCGGCCGCGGCGGAACGCGAAGTCATCAACGCCGAGCACCCGCACCGTCCCGGGCTGCGGCGCGGGCACGGCCATCAGCAGCCGCAGCATGCAGGTCCGCCCGGCTGTCATCCCCAGCGCGGCGGCCAGCCGGGACCCGGCCCGGCCGGCCAGCGCCGCCGCGACCGCCCCCAGCGACCCGGCCAGCAGCGGGGTCCGGCGCGCGTACCGCGAGGTCAGCCCCTCGACCTGCTCGGCGAACGTCGTGCGCTCGCAGCCGGGGACCGCGCAGAAGAACCGGCGCACCGCCAGCCGGATCACCACCCGCCGGCCGCCGATCGCCGCATCAGCCAGCCGCCTCCCGTAGCGGCTGTGCACCCGGCTCGATACCGCGCCGCACGCCGGGCACGCCGCCGTGTCCGCCCTCACCCTGGCCAGCACGCACAACTGCCCAGAGGCCGCCACGACCCCCTCGACGACCACCCCAGCCAGGTGCGGCAAGAGAATTCCCAGCTCAACGGCACCAGGACATGACAAGCACCCGTCATCTTGCGACAATGACACCTCGGACTCCTGGAAGAACGGCAGGCTTCGACAACCGCCGGACTACCAGGAGTCCCCTCACTTCACACGGCAAACACGCCGATCACCAGCCAAGCCCACTGAACCAGTCACCTCCCCAGCGGCAGATGCCATCACGAAATACGGGTCAGATCCTCACTTTGCGCCCTCTAATCCGGGACAAATCGGTCACGAAAGGGGCCGAAAGCCTAGCCATCGGGTCGGGATGGTCGCGAAACCTGAAAATAGGCCCTTGAGCTGGAGCTTTGCGCCGATCCGGATCGGCTATTTTCCGGTCAGTGATACAAGACCGGCTTCTAACGTGGTCGGTGTCCCCTTGACGATGGGACACCGACCACGTTCGTGCGGGCTAGTGCTACCGCGACCACCAGTGCTTCCGGCGGGGCTTCTCCGCGGTCGCGGTCGCGGGTGGGTCGCTGAGGTGGGTCAGCAGGGCCTGGCCGTTGGGGGAGCCTAGGCCCGTGCACGCATCCCAGCCGGGGCCGGCGTTGTAGGCGCCGTTGGTGCCCTGGGTGATGTCGTTGAAGCCCTGAGCGGCGGCGCCCGCGGTCACGCCCCCGTAGACCAGCGGCTGGAGCAGGCCGAACTTCTTGCCGGTCGCTTGCGCGAGCCGGGCGATCAGGCCGGCCCAGAGCGGCGCCACCGCGCTCGTGCCGCCGATGGGCTGCTGCTTACCGTCGACGACGACCAGGTAGCCGGTCACCGGGTCGGCGTTGCCTGCCACGTCGGGGACCCCGCGGCCGGTACTGGTGCCGCCCGCGATCGTGGGCACGCCCACGTTCGCCTGCCAGGACGGGAGGGGGAACACGTCGCTGACGCCGCCGCCGCCGGCGCCCTCGTTGTTCGCGAGCTCGTTCCAGACCACCTCAGAGGTGATCGTGTTGGTGCTCAGGTTGCCGATCAGCTGGGTGCCGCCGCAAGCGAGCACGTGCGGGCTCGACGCCGGGAAGTCGACGTGCACCCCGCTGGTGCTGTTCGGGTCGTCACTGCTGCCGTTGTCGCCTGCCGCGACCGTGACCGTCACGCCGAGCGCCGCCGCGTCCGCGAACACGCCGTCCATCGAGTTACGGCTCTGCTCGGACCACTGGTCTTCTGACTGGCCCCAGCTGATCGAGACCACGATCGGGGGCGGCGTGGTGTGCACCGCCTGGGCGATCGCGTTGATGAAGCCCTGGTCGGTGTTGGCCGCGAAGTAGACGAGCTGGGCCGCCTTCGGCGCGACCGCGCCGGCCACCTGGATGTCCAGCTCGACCTCGCCGTCCGCGGGCTGCCCCGGGGAGTTGGACCCGCCGTCGACGCCGACCGCGGTCACCGACGGGGTGGCGAGGCCGAGGCCGCTGAAGTACATGTCCAGGTCACTCTGGGTGTAGCCGCCGCCGAGCTCGATGATCGCGATGGTCTGCCCGGTCCCGTCGGTGCCCGCAGGGAAGTTGTACAGGCTGGCGACCTGCGGCGCGGTGAGCGGCACCGCCGTCGGGGCCGCCGGGGCCGCCTCCGGCGTGACCGTCTCCGGGGTGACCGTCTCCGGGGTGACCGTCTCCGGGGTGACCGTCTCCGGCGTGACCGTCTCCGGGGTGACCGTCTCCGGCGTGACCGTCTCGGGGGTGACCGTCTCCGGCGTGACCGTCTCGGGGGTGACCGTCTCCGGGGTGACGGTCCGGCTGGCGGCGGCCGCGGTCAGCCGGCGGAACTGCGGGCGGGCCACCGGGCGGTCGTCGAGGCCCAGCACGGCGGTCACGATCCCGGCCAGTTGGGCGGGCACGGACAGGCTGCCGGACCGGTACCGGTGGGTCGCTTCCCCCGTGCCACCCGGCTGCGGGCTGGTGACGAGGGTCAGCGTCGTGCCGAACGCCGCGGACAGAGCGGCGATCGTCCCGCTCACCATCATGCGGCGCGACCCCTGGTGCGTGTCCGTCACGGTGAGCCCGAGTTCGGTCATGGTCGACGTGACGAGGGCGATGTCGTCAGTCTCGGCCCCGTACTGAGCGTCAAGTTCCTCGTGCGTCACCGTTTCCGGCCCGATGACTAGCGCGGCGGGCACTTGGGCACGTCGCCGCAGCACGAGCGTGACGGTGATCGTTTCGCTCTCGTTGAGCTGTCCGGCGGACTGGACGCCCGATAGCTGCGTCCGCTCGCTGCCAGGCAGCGGTACAAGGTCTGGCATAAGGTTCCTCCCCGTTGAGATGCATGGTCCTACGGGGATTGTGTCGCGTCTGGGGAGTCAGCACCTTACGTTCCGAAGCTATATTTTTTCCTGCTCTTTACTGAGAACGTGCTATCTGGTCCAGGTGTCGCGCATTGCCCGCTCCCGTCCACTACGCATGGTTACTTTTTTCATAAATTCATAATCGGACAGTAACCATGGGCAGGGCCATGCAGGCTACCGGCGAACTAACCGGCAGACTTCAGTAACGAAACGATTTCAGAGCGCGACCGGGTTGAGGGATTCGAGCTTCGCCCGGACCTCGAACGCCTCCGGATGATGCAGGTCGGCCAGGATCGTCAGCGCCTCTGCCCAGACTTGGCGGGCCGCGCGGAGGTCACCGGTGGACACGTGGGTGTCGCCGAGGTGGGCGAGCGCCATCGCGAGGTTGAAGCGGCTGCCCATCTCCCGCTCGAGCGCGACGGCACGCAGGAAGCAGGCGGTCGCCTCGGCGTGGTCGCCGAGGCGCTGCCAGACGAAGCCCAGAGTGTCCCAGGTGCCGGCCTCGCCAGGGGAGTAGCCGATCGACTGGCACAGCTCGATCGCCTGCGTGCAGTGCGCGCGGGCCTGGCCGAGCTCCCCGAGGTGCGCGTTGTACCAGGCGGATCCGTTCAGCGCGCTGGCCCTGACGAGCTGCATGTACGGGTCGTCCTGCGCGGTCTCGGACAGCCGGAGCGCCTCCTTGACCACCGCGAGCGCCTCCGCGTGCCGCCCCTGGAACTCGAAGGCCTGCCCCATGATCAGGTCCGTGCGCGCCAGCCCGTGCGTGTCGCCGAGCCGGCGGAACAGCTCCTGCGCCTCCGCCAGGCAGCAGTGCGCCTGCGCGTAGTCGCCGAGCATCACCTCGAACGTGCCGAGCCCGCGCAGCGCGTGCGCCTGGCCGAACTGGTCGCCGCACCGCCGGGCGGCCTCGAGCGCGGTGCGGTGCATCCGCGTGCCGTCGTGCCAGTGCCCGCACACGTCGAAGAAGGTCCACAGCACCACGGGTAGCCGCCAGGCGTAGTCGTCGAATCCCTCCCTGGCGGCCAGGTCGATGATCTTGAGGAGCACCTGGTTCTCGGCGCGCAGCCAGGCAAGCGCGAAAGGCTTGGCGGCGAACCCCTCCGGGGTCACGAGGGCGCGCGGCCTGCCGAGGTCGACGCGCTGCCGCCCGGGGTAGAGCACCACGTGCGCCCGGCGTGCGGTGTGCAGGTAGTGGTCGAGCATGCGGTGGATGGCCTCGCGCCGCTCGCGGCCCTCGCGCAGCGCCGCCTGCTCGGCGGCGTAGGCCCGTAGCAGGTCATGGAACCCGTACCGGCCTGGCGCGCTCTCGATGATGAGGCTGGCCCTGGTCAGGTCGCGCAGCGCCGCGCGCGCCTCGGCGAGCGGCACGCCGGCCAGGGTCGCCGCGGCAGGCGCGCTGATGTCGGGCCCGGGGTGCAGCCCGAGCAGCCGGAACATCCGCGCGGCGGCCTCCGGCAGGTGCCGGTAGGACAGCGAGAACACGGTGCGAACGTTGGCGGCCGGGTCGCCGACGTCCAGTGCGTCGAGGCGGCCCTGGAGCTCGGTGAGCTCGGTGACCAGGGCGGCCAGCGGCAGGTTCGGTGCGGCGGCGGCGCGGGCGACGATTACGGACAGCGCGAGCGGCAGCCGGGCGCAGAGCGTGGCCAGCTGGGTGATGGCGTCCGGCTCCGCGTCCGCCCGGTCCGTCCCGAGCCGCGCGGCGAGCAGTTCGATCGCCTCTCGTTCCGGCAGCACGTCCAGGCTGAGCAGCCGGGCGCCTTCGGCCGCCGCGAGCGCGGACAGCTCACGGCGGCTGGTGACGATCACGAGACAGCGCGGTGACGCGGGCAGCAGCGGGCGCACCTGGGCGACGTCCGCGGCGTTGTCGAGCAGCACGAGCATCGTCCTGTCGGCCAGCAGGCTGCGGTACAGCGCCGCGAGCCCCTCGGTGGTGGCCGGGAACCGTTCCGGGTGCACCTGGAACGCGTCGAGGAACCCGCGCAGCACGTCGGCGGGCTCGGCGGGACTGCCCGCGGGGTCGAAGCCGCGCAGGTTGGCGTAGAGCTGCCCGTCAGGGAAGTTCGGCGCGACCCGATGCGCCCAGTTGAGCGCAAGGGCGGTTTTTCCCACGCCCGCCGTACCGCCGATCGCGGAGATCACGACGCCTGTGCTGCCCCGGCCGGCGTCGCTGAGCATGGCGTCGAGCAGCCGCAGTTCGCTGGTCCGGCCGGCGAAGTACGGCACGGCGGTGGGCAGCTGCCTGGGGACGGCGGGCTCCGCCGGCACCTCCGCAGTCTCCGCCGTCTCCGCCGCGGCCGGCAGGGCCGGCTCGCCACCAGGCGCCCGGTATCGCGCGACCAGCTCCGTCCCCGTC
>Ga0209380_10002525_pt1 | contig 11658 bp, 10 predicted proteins | sample HubBroMetageWFT6_FD_188347 | JGI IMG/M metagenome (GOLD analysis project Ga0209380, IMG submission 188347) | Warmed and freeze-thawed soil microbial communities from the Hubbard Brook experimental Forest, New Hampshire - Hubbard Brook CCASE Soil... | ecosystem: Environmental > Terrestrial >...
AAATCGAAACCGGCCGCTACCGTCAGTTTTCTTCCGAGGACAAGCAGATTTTAAGAAATGGCCGCTAAGCGATAACGAAGAGATTAGGAAGACTCCACATGCAACGACGGCAAGTGGGGCACCCGAAGTTACTCCCGCGAGGAGTTGGCACACCTGTGGCGAGTGGGTTCAAAGCCAGCGCTGAGATGAGTCTGAAGGCGCTGACTTTTGCTCCTGTGTCGATGGTCAAAGCAAAGTTTCCGTTGCGGTGTACTAGAACGTAAGACTTGGAGGCCTGCACCATGGTTCCTACCTCCACCTAGATGGGAAGATCGTGAACAACTGGCGTCTGTCGAGCGGTCACAGGGAACTGCGAAGCTCATGAGCGCAAGGAAAACCGCAAGAAGACCTTTGCGTTAGACTTGTGCTAAACGATGGGAAATGGCAGGCAACGATTGGCAATGACGCACAGTTGAGTCGTCGATAATCTTGTTTCATCGCCTCACCCCGCCAAACTTCAGCATAGCTTGGCGTCGCGGCTCAATGGGTGACAAACCGGCGCGAAGATTTACGGCAGTTTGCAGAGCGACGTGTTCCTCAATCTCTTCGCTCCATCGCTCGTCCTGTGCCCGCCTTGCCGCCAAGTTGAACATGCGGATGAAAAATCGCCCCAGAGATCGCATGACAGATGCTCCGCTTTGGCTTCGAAGAACCGACTGACAGTCGCTGCCGTTTGCTCACAATCTTGTGTTTCAATCGACTGCTTACGTCCTCCCTGTGTCAGTCGATAGAAGCGCGCCCTGCGATTATTCTCTGAGGCGCCGCGCCTTCTTGCTCCAGCGCTTCAACAGCACGGGATACAGAGTTCCTTGATTCACGGCTAGCAGATCTCCGGTGATCTGCTCGGCGCGGCGAGCGATCCGTAGCCGTGCTGCGGTCCCAGGATATCGGGAGTCTTGAGGGCCATCAACGCCAAGGTGCACTGTAAGACGTCCGTTTTTTGTTCATAGCACCGCCGTGTTGGTTTCCAACAGGGAGGATGATACACTCCCTTCGGGAAAGCAACAGGTAAATCGTCGAGCATGCCGACGGCTCCAACTATAATATCGGGGGTCGTCCATACGGCCGAATCCGCGACGCAGAAAGGCAGTCAGGATGAATGAAAAGCAAAGCACAGAAGCCCGCCTAACTCCCGCGGAGCAGTCACTCAACGACCTTTGGGAGAAGCACCTCGGCGACGAATTCACGACCCGAAACACGGATGCCACACTTGACACTATGGTGCCCGACGCCTACGTGAACCACATCCCGGTGTTGACCGGCGGTGTGGGCCTCGAACAATTACGAGAATTCTATTCGCAGCACTTCATCCCCAAGATGCCTCCTGATACGGAGATCGTTCCAATCTCCCGAACGATCGGCGCGGAGCGGCTGGTGGACGAAATGATTTTTCACTTTACCCACACCATCGAAATGGACTGGATGCTTCCTGGAATTGCTCCCACAGGCAAGCGGGTGGAGTGCCCGCTGGTCGTAATTGTCCACTTTCGGGATGGAAAGCTATCCAATGAGCATATCTACTGGGATCAAGCCTCGGTGCTGGTGCAGCTCGGGCTTCTCGATCCATCGAGCCTGCCCGTGGCCGGCTTAGAAACCGCGAGAAAGTTAGCTAACCCCCGCCTGCCGTCCAACCACTTGATTGAGCGGGCTAAGGTCGAGCGCAGATCGTAAGCATTCGGTTACATGCGGTCAAACTGTTCCTCGCCCGCCCGGCACCCCCGGTTAAGCCAGGCGATCAAATGACCCTGCGAAGCAAAAAGATTAAGCCGAGCGGTAACACTAACCTCGAGTGAAAAACAAAAAAGATAACCAACGATTTCGGCATGTGCCGGTCCTGAGGAAGTGATTGATACCGGTTCCCCAGCCCCCCTGCTAGACGCAAAGTGGCCGGCATAAGTCCCGGTGAAACGCCGTTACCGTGCATTTCAACTTTCCGATCATGCGCCTGGGTTTTGAAATCGTCATGAACATCCAAAAGTTCTTTGGATTCGTATATCATGCGGCCCCGAAGCGTCGATACATTCGTGGGTGACTTTCATGGGTCAGCCTGCTGAGGACTACTACAAAGCGCGCAATGCCGCCTGGACCGAAGGCCTGGTGCAAGACTTTCGCTTCGGTTTGCGGACACTCCTAAAACATCGTTCCTTTACTGTCGTGACGATCCTTACGCTTGCCTTGGGGATTGCCGCATGTACGGCAATCTTCACTTTGGTGAACGCGGTCCTTATCCGCTCTTTGCCTTATGGTGAACCGAGCCGTTTGGTTTACATTTTCACTCCAATCGCTCACGTTGACCTTCCCTTCGGGGTCTTTGGGCCTAGCAATGCGGATTTTTTTGATTTGAAGAGTCAAAGCCATTCCTTTGCGGAGATGACTCACTTTCAACAGGCGATCTATAACCTTGGTGTGGACGATCGCGTGGAAAGAATTGGGGCAGCAAAGGTCGATGCGGACTTTTTCAGAACCTTGCGAGCCGCGCCTGAAGTCGGCCGTGAGATCGGCATAAGCGATGAGCAGCCCGGAAGCGAGCGCGTCGTCGTTGTCAGCCATGCCCTTTGGTGGTCCATGTTTGGAGGAAGGAGTGACGTCCTAGGCAGCACGCTGCGGCTCAATGGAACACCATATCAGGTCATAGGCGTAATGTCGGAGGACTTTGGATTCCCACACAAGAGTGATCTTGCGCATGGAAATGGGCACATCGAGACGACCGACGTTTGGTTACCCTCCGCGTTGACTCCCCAGCAAAGTGAGGATCGAGACGATTTCGGTGGTGTTGCGATCGCTCGCTTGAACCCAGGTGTGACGTTGCAAGCGGCGCAAACGGAAATGAGTACGATCATGTCGCGCCTGGACTTGGTGCACTCCGATGACATGCGCGGGTGGAGTGCGCTAGTCAAACCAATACTTGACACCGCCCTTGGTCCGGTGAGACCACTGATGCGGCTTCTCTTAGGAGCAGTTTGCTTCGTTCTACTCATCGCATGCGCGGATGCCGCAAGTCTTTTTTTGGCGCGGGCCGCAGATCGGGCGCACGAATTGGGCGTGCGTGCAACCTTAGGTGCCCGCAGAGTGCGTCTCATACGTCAGATGTTGACGGAATCCTTGATGCTGAGCACTGCCTCGGGCGTGCTAGGCGTCGGACTGGCTTTTCTTTTTCTCCACGCAATTCTGAAACTTGATCCTGGAGATGTCCCTCGAATGCAGGACGCAAGAGTGGATATCCGAGTCATGGTGTTCGTCGTTTTTGTTACCGTTATGACGAGCATCCTCTTTGGAACGCTGCCCTCACTTTCAGCAACCCGTATTGATCTCGGAGAACCCTTAAAGATGAGCGGAATGCGGGGAGTCGCCGGAAACCGAAGGCGGGTGAGAAATGGCTTGGTGATCGCGCAGGTGGCGCTGGTCGTGATCCTGCTGACCGGAACTGGTCTTCTGGTGCGAAGCTACGCCAACGTCCTTGCCGTGCACCCCGGTTTCTCGACATCGGCTGTCACAGTCAACATCAAGTTAAATCCGCCGTATAGCGCGGCACAGAATGGACGTATCTTCTTCCGAGAACTGCTCGACGCGATAAAACATGTCCGCGGCGTCGAGGCTGTCGGGGCGGTTGACTATTTACCTCTGAGCAATACGGAAGGCATCACGTCCTTTGAACTGGAAGGATATCAGAACCAGAAGAATCAAATAGTGGAGCTGCGTCGAGTTACATCCGATTATCTTGCCACGATGCAAATTCCATTGCTTGACGGCCGAGCCTTCACGGAGCGTGACGATCAGGGGCAGTCAGCCGTAGCCATTGTCAATCAAGCCTTCGCGAAAAAGTACTTCGGCGGTGCAAGTCCCATTCAGCATCGCGTTCGCGCCTCCACCGAGGCCCGATGGCTTAGGATCGTAGGCGTAATAGGAGATATTCGGAACACAAATATCGAGGCGACTCCACCAGCCCAAATCTACACTCCACTATGGCAAGCGGATACTACAGACCAAGATCCCACGGTGATGAGCGCCTACCTTGCTGTGCGCTCATCCTTCCCTAAGGATTCTATCGTCGCCGGTATTCGCGGAGCCGTGCGAAATCTCGATCCGAATCTCGCGATCGCGGAAGTTTCTACGATGAACGATCGCGTGTCACAAGCTGTTGCGAGACGCCGATTTCAAACGACCCTGCTGACATTGTTCTCGGGAATAGCAACGTTTTTAGCTGTCGTGGGAATCTATGGTTTGCTTGCATACTCCGTTAGGCAAAGGACAGCAGAAATAGGGATTCGTATGGCACTAGGTTCATCCAGAATTCGCGTGGCACGCCTCATCTTACAGGAAGGGCTCGGCTTGATCTGTGCGGGCTCGTTGATCGGGCTAGCTGCGGCGCTGTTCTCGACTCGGTTGTTGACTGGTTTTCTCTATAGCGTGCCACGAATCGACCCGCTGACGTTTTCTCTGGTCCCAGCGTTGCTCGTTTTCGCTGCGCTCGTTGCGGGCTTGATTCCAAGTTGGAAGGCAAGTCGTATCGATCCCATGAACGCCCTGCGTCACGAATAACCTGCGGCCAGATGGCGCGGCAGGCGTTCTAGTAAATTATACGAGTCTGCTCTACTGCCTGATAAGTCAGGCGATTGTCAGCCACGTGGTGCGCAACCTTAGCTGGCCCATTCTTTACTTGATAATTTCAAAGCATGGTGGAATGCTACTCGCGTACTTCAGCCAGATCATCGCGAAAAGTTATGTCCCGTGACGTCATCAGGTCGAAGAGTTACCTCATCATTTTCCGGCTTTTCAGCCCGTTAACACATTCCCTTCCGAGCCACGTCTTCTACTTCAGGTATTCAAAAGGAGCGAACCATGCGTCCCACGCTCTCGGTCTTTCTCCTGGCAGCAGTTCCAGGCCTATTTGTATCCCTGCAGAATGCGGCTCCTCAGGGTGATCAAAACGTGGTTTCACCGTTGAACGTGACAGGTCAGTTTTCAACAACTCTCGGCCCGGACTGCAAGTCTGGCCAGGGCTTGGTCGTTCAGTTTCACTATGCGGGTGCACAAGCCCTTCGCGGGTATCTTGTGACGATCGCTCTTGCCGACTCGACGACCGGTAAGGTTCTCATGGAACAAACACTTCAAGAAGCCCGCGATTCGCGGCAGCCTATGATTGCCGACGGTACTAACTGGACCCGCACTAGCTGCTCAATCGTGGAGACCGTCGCTGGACAGGTTCTGAACGTCATCACCAAGGTCGACGTCCTGAGATTCGTCGACGGCTCCAATTGGGGTCCCGCGTCACTGCCCGCGTCGCATCGACTCATCGGCACCATGGACGGTATGGATTTCGGCGTGAAAACAACCGACTTGGAGAAGTTTGTATCCCCCATCCTCCCGCGGGGAGGTCCCGTCCCCGTGGAACATATCCAATTTCAGAACATCGGCCCTCTAAGGTTCGAGTCAGGCGTCTGGCACGACGACAGTGGCAAGGAGATGCTGGCCGTCGAGGCCACCAACTTGGCAGCCACTCCGATCCGGGGATATGTCTTCACGGAATCCTTCTTCGATCCCACCTCCGGAAATCGTCTCCGCCGTGTCACGACTAAGGAACTCGAAACGCAAGGAGACCCGACCCACTATCTTCTACCCGGAGCCACCTGGGTCGCCGGTCCCCGCAAATTTTCCTATTTGTCCGACGGCTCTCCCGCCAATTACACAATTACCTTGGACCTGGTCGTCTTCGCCGATGGCTCCATGTTTGGCCCAAAACAGTCCCGGGAGTCGGACGAGGTATTGGGAATGTTCCTCGGCATCGACACCACGAATCCCCAGAGCCGAGGAACCTTCAAACCGAAATCGCAGTAACCTAAAGCGGACGCCCTGCGCCAGTTTCGGTAGAACCAGGCTTTTCAAATTCCAGTTTGTGGACCGACATCACAGATTCGTAGAACGTGTGGTTCACCTATCGATCACGAAAGAAACTCCAGTTGTATGATGTGGAGTGGGCATTGATCCGAAAGCATTGCCAACCCATTTGCAGTGATTCTGCTCGTTCTGTGCCTGTGCGCATTCCTCCATTCAGGCATTATTCAAAACCAAGGGACTCCACCGCATCGAGGTGCGCCGCGTGCAGCGCAGGATAGAGAGCTCCTAAGAAGCTTCCTGCCAGTGCCAGTAAGCCAGCCCGGCACATCCAAGCAAAGGTCATCGGTTCTATCGGAAGAGTTGGGAAGGATGTCCGGATCACTCTCGACAACACCAAAGTTCCGCCGTATCCCACAACCACGCCAACGAGGCAGAGCAAACCCGCTTCCCACTGAATTAGAAGAATAATAAGTCCCTTTGACATTCCCAACGCTTTATAGATTCCGATCTCTCGCGTGCGCTCGTTAACCGCCGAGTACATCGCTAAGAAGATTACAAGAAATCCGATTCCGACTGAAACAGCGATCAATACTGTGACAAAGGCATTAAAGGCGGGGATATTATTCGACGACATCAGGAACGCATACTCCGCCATAGACATGACCTTGTAGTTGGGAAGAAGTTTCTTGACTCTGGCGACGACCTCGTCAGCGTATTCTGGGGCTCTGGCTTTTACAAAAAAGATGGATGCTCGACCAAGAGCTCCTGAAAGGTCTTGAGCGGTCTCAATGCGTATAAAAACACGGCTGCCTCTACCATGCTCCACGATACCGGACACCTGAAAGTCGTGATTGAGCAGGTTCACGGTCTGGCCGACGCTGAGATTGTTAGCCCGAGCGTACAGGTCGTCAACAAGAACGTCCTCGGGATTAGACATTGGCACCCCGGCGATGTAAGCAAATCCGCCGGTTACTGAATCAAAGCTGGGGGTATCAATTCCCCATATGACATTCAGTCCCTTACCCATATTCGTCTGCAACAAAACAGGCGAAACCGCCGCGACGTAAGGTAGCTTGGCAACAGCGTTGGCAATTGTGGCGGGCACGGGAGCAGCGGAAAGTCCCAGCATGAAAGACGCGCTGGGGGGCTGGATCATAACATCTGCCCCAACGCCTTCGACGCGTCTCTTGTTATCGTTCAGCATGCCGGTTGTCATGCCAACCACCAGCAGCACCATGCTTACTTCGATAGCCACCGCTAGTACACTGACGGCTGTCCGAATCGGCCGGTAGAAAGTATTCGACAAAATTATGCTGTGGATCATATGACAAATCCTTCCGGCAAGAAGAAAGGCAGCAAACTGGTTCCGGCGATTGCTGGCAATGAGACCTTGGTCGAACCAGACATTCTTGTCCGCCGCGCACGCAACAGCAGATTCAAGGAAGGTTTCAATTGAAGTGTTCTCCCACCCGCCTGCATTCGGCTACCTGGGAACACCGGGATCCTTTTGTTCTGCCTCCGCGCACGTTGCGCTCGGAAATCAACGCTTCAACAAATTTCAGGAAAGATTGTTCGTGAGAGATGCCCTTAAACATGTCGTCAAGTTTTTCTGTCGCGTCCATGAACACAAGCCTATCATCTGGCGGTCAAGTCCCGACAGACGCCGAAATCGTCCATGTGGGTACTGGATGGACCTTCGCCGGTAACTTACCGGCACTGGATGGCACGTCGGTTGTGTGAAAATGGACAGTCGCTCGGTCTGTGGGTGCAAGCAATGGTTTCTAGTGGACCATCATGAAGGTGAAGCCCGCGTGATCTAAGAAAATGCAGACAACCACGGTGGAGACACACGCCAGAGCCCTTTTCGCAATCTGTGTTGGGGGTTTTCGTGTCTGGTGTTCCCAGCCTATCGCGGATTCGGACGGCACATGTCCCGCAAGAGAAGCGTCATAGGCTCGCTCTATTTTAGGAAGGAGAAGCGATGAAAAAACGCAAACTTGGAAAAGGCAATCTGGAAGTATCGGTCATCGGCCTCGGCTGCATGGGAATGAGCTTCGGTTATGGTCCGGCTGCGGACAAACAGGAGATGATCTCTCTAATTCGGTCGGCCGTCGAAAGTGGCGTGACGTTCTTCGATACCGCCGAAGTTTACGGTCCTTTCACCAACGAGGAACTCGTGGGCGAAGCGCTGGCCCCAGTTCGTGACCAGGTGGTGATCGCCACCAAGTTCGGGTTCCAGCCGGACCCCAATGGTGGACCGCGTTGGAGCGGCCTGGACAGTCGTCCAGAACACATCAAGGAGGTCGCCGATGCCTCGCTCAAGCGCCTCAAGACCGATGTCATCGACTTGTTCTATCAGCACCGCGTCGATCCCAACATCCCGATCGAAGATGTCGCCGGAGCCGTGAAAGACCTCATCCGGCAAGGCAAGGTGCAGCACTTCGGACTCTCGGAAGCAGGCGTGCAGACCATCCGTCGCGCACACGCCGTTCAGCCGGTCGCGGCACTCCAGAGCGAATATTCGCTTTGGTGGAGAGAGCCTGAAGCGGAAGTGATACCCACACTCGAGGAACTCGGGATCGGGTTCGTTCCATTTAGCCCGCTCGGAAAGGGCTTCCTCACCGGTAAGATCAGCGAAGGCACGCAGTTCGACAAGACCGACTTCCGCAACATCGTTCCTCGCTTTACAACGGAGAACCGGAAAGCGAATCAGGCGTTGGTTGATCTCATTGGCAAATTCGCGCAACAGAAAAAAGCGACGGCTGCCCAGATCGCCCTTGCATGGCTGCTAGCCCAGAAGCCCTGGATCGTTCCGATCCCGGGTACAACCAAGCTCGATCGACTCAAAGAGAACGTCACAGCCGCCGCCGTCGAACTTACTCCCGAAGATCTCCGGGAGCTCGAAACCGCCGCCGCCAAGATTGCGGTGCAAGGCGCTCGGTACCCCGACGAACTGCAGAAATTAGTGGGCCGCTGAGCAACAGCAGACAACGCAAGGCACGGCAAAGCAGCCTGCGAAACGTTTTCGCTCGCTATAACACTACTTACCTAGGGAATACCACTGTTTTGTTGCCCGAAAGAATCGCCGATTCAGGCCGCAATGAGAAGCATTGGGGACATTCACGAAGGACATTGTCGAATATCCGGATGGCGCGCGATTCCTGGCAGGGGTGTTCTTCAAAAAAAGTAAGTGACAAAATCCGTGAAACTGTAACAACCTCCAGGGCAGATCCTCTTCCGAGAGGAGTGACCAGTTGGCGGTCGTGAATCTGTTTCAAGGATTTCTAGTAGCAAGCCGTATCGAGGAACGTCATGCCAAACCTAGATGACAGCGCTTGGGAAATGCTTCTTGACAGGATCGGGGCGGGGAAATGCACTCCCTTTCTTGGAGCCGGCTCAAATTGGGTCAAAATGGGCATGCCTGAAAAATGATGGGAGATTTGTCCGTTTCTGACCTAGACGATCCGCCGTTCCGTCCGCTCGGAGCAACGCATTGCCCGATCTCAAGCCGTGAAGCGCCTCGCTCTCAGAATTTCGTTGGCAGAGATCCGCAAAGGCCATGCCAGTAGGCAGATCATCTTGGAGTAGTGCGCCCTCCTTACGCGAACGAGAATAGAAGATCGCGGTAGCTATTGGATCAGGTGGACGAGCCGCGGTGACTGCAACGCCAGACACTGGACGCCAGAGACTTGCCACGCGGTTTCGCTATCGAGTAGCATTCGACGGCTGCGATCCAGATGACGGCAGAAACCACTCGTCGGCAAGCGAGTTATGTCTGCGGTGCTTCGACCGCCACATTGGTCGGGCGCTGTATTGGGCAGATCCTGGACGAAGCTGCAGATCACTATCCCGAGCGAGACGCTCTCGTGGTCAAACATGAGAACCGTCGCTTCACCTATCGGCAACTGAAACAAGAAGTAGAACTTGCCGCTCGGGGTTTTCTCAGCCTGGGCGTTAAGACCGGCGATCGGATCGGCATCTGGTCGACCAACTCGTCAGAATGGGTCATAACACAATTTGCCACCGCGAAAATTGGAGCGATCCTCGTCAATATAAATCCTTTGAACCGCGCATTTGAGTTAAAGCATGTCCTTCGGCAGTCCGAATGTCAGACCTTGCTACTCATCGGCGGTTTTCGCGATGCCAACTATGTTTCCATTCTGCGAGAAATCTGCCCGGAAATAGAATCGTCCGCTCCGGGCGACCTCCAATCAGAAACGCTGCCGGACTTGCGGACGATTATCTTCGTTGGAGAAGCCGTTACAACCGGAATGTTCTCTTGGGAAGAGCTGCTTCGCCGAGGGCAGACGACCCTGCTTGAAGAGTTGCGCCAGCGCGAATCCGAGTTGGAGTTCGACCATCCCATCAATATCCAATACACCTCCGGAACCACGGGATTGCCGAAAGGTGCGATGCTTTCGCACCATAACATCGTCAACAACGCGCAATTCATTGCGGCGGCTCTTCGCTTGTCACCACAAGATCGTCTTTGTATTCCTGTGCCTTTCTATCATTGCTTCGGCATGGTGCTCGGGAATATGGCGTGTGTGATCAGTGGGGCCACGATGGTTGTTCCTGCGGCCTACTTCGATCCCGAGGCGACCTTGCGAGCGATTCACGAGGAGAAATGCACGGCTTTGCATGGCGTGCCTAGCATGTTCATCGCTGAGCTCAGCTGTCCGAACTTCAAGGATTTCGATCTCAGCTCGCTGCGAACCGGGATCATGTCGGGGTCGCCGTGTCCAATAGAGGTTATGCGGCGGGTCGTCAAAGAGATGAACTGCCGGGAGCTGACCATCGCGTATGGACAGACCGAAGCGTCACCCGTCATCACGCAAACTACGACCGAGGATCCCATCGAGGTTCGCGTTACAACGGTCGGCAAGGCGATGCCTCACACGGAAGTCAAGGTCATCGATCCGCTGACGGGCAAAATCGTTCTGCGCGGCGGGGCTGGCGAACTGTGCACGCGCGGGTACCTTGTGATGAAGGGTTTTTACGGAAATGCGGAGGCCACGCGCCGGGTGATTGACGATGACGGTTGGCTGCACACTGGTGATTTGGCGGTGCTCGATGATCGCGGCTATTTCAAGATTGTCGGGCGTTCCAAGGACATGATCATTCGCGGGGGTGAGAATATCTATCCGCGAGAAATCGAGGAGTTTCTGTTCTCCTGCCCTAGCATACTCGATGTTCAGATCGTCGGCGTTCCAGATCTCAAGTACGGCGAAACGGTTGCTGCCTGGGTAAAACTGAAGCCAGGTGCGGCTCTCACGCTAGAAGATCTAAAGCAGTTCTGCAAAGGTAAGATCGCAGAGTACAAGATCCCCCGATATCTTAAAGTAACCGTCGACTTTCCCATGACGGTGTCTGGAAAAATCCAGAAATTCAAAATGCGCGAAATTTCGATTCAGGAGTTTGGACTCGAGCAAGCTGCCAAGACAGAAACGGCGTAATCGCCGTCTGTTTCCAAAAAGGAGAAATATGCCTGTACGCCTGCCCTCTCCGGATGACCTCCTCGGAATCGCCACCTCTTTTGGCATGACACTCGACGCGAAAGATGCAGAGTCTTTTCGCGGCCTCATGGCCGGCTCGATCGCTTCGTACAATCGTCTCGACCAGCTGCCGGAGCCGAAGCTCTCGGTGAAATATCCGCGCACACCGGGCTACCGGCCGGGCCCCGAGGAGAATCGCTTCAATGCATGGTATTGGAAGACCGACATTGGCGGCGCTTCGAATGGGATTCTTGCCGGTAAGAAGGTGGCAGTGAAGGACAACCTCTGC
>Ga0209380_10002527_pt1 | contig 11649 bp, 11 predicted proteins | sample HubBroMetageWFT6_FD_188347 | JGI IMG/M metagenome (GOLD analysis project Ga0209380, IMG submission 188347) | Warmed and freeze-thawed soil microbial communities from the Hubbard Brook experimental Forest, New Hampshire - Hubbard Brook CCASE Soil... | ecosystem: Environmental > Terrestrial >...
GAATACCGGCCAGCCCCCGGCTGAGTCGACCGCGGCAATTTGCCGGCGGAATTCCGGTGGCGAAAGTCTGTCGACCTTGGTGAACATGAAGTCCATCGGCATCTGCAGCTCATTGCTGTGGTCGCCGTAATATTGCTTCAGCTCATTCACGTCTTTGGTCCAGGTTTCGCCAATGAGGACCGCGTTGTTTTCATCGGCAACCTTACGCAGGTCCCGGAGAACGACGTGGACTTCGGGCAGCTTCGTGTTGTAAAGGTCTGTTTCGTTGGGATCACCGTACTTGTTTAAGCCCGGAAGGACTGGATTGTCGCGCAGTTCGGGGTCTTCGAACAATGTATCCACGGCATCGAGCCGGAACCCAGCCACTCCGCGTTTGTACCACCAGCGAGTCACATCGAACATGGCATCGTGTACGGCAGGATTACGCCAGTTCAGATCAGGCTGCTGCGGATAGAAATAGTGGTAATAATATTGCCCGGTTTTGAAATCCATGGTCCATGCCGATCCACCGAAGGTTGAGACCCAGTTGTTCGGCTCTGCCGAACCTTTGCCATCGTGCCACATGTACCAATCGCGTTTTGCGGACGTGCGCGACGATCGAGAATCGATGAACCATGCGTGCTGATCCGAAGAGTGATTCAATACGAAATCCATGATGATGCGAATGCCGTGTGTCTTCGCTTCTTGCTGCAGACGATCGAAGTCCGCGAGCGTTCCGTACATGGGATCGATATTCTCGTAATCCGAAACGTCGTAACCGAAATCAACCTGCGGGGAGGGATAGCAGGGCGTGATCCAGATCGCGTCAACGCCCAGACTTTTCAGATAATCCAGTTTGGAGGCAATGCCGTTCAGGTCGCCAATGCCGTCGTTGTTGCTATCCATGAAACTGCGCGGATAGATCTCGTAAAACACAGCGTGCTGCCACCACTGATGGCCTTCGGAGTCAACGGCCTGGGTTTGGGAGAATACCGTAGAACAGAAACCGGAGATAAATAGGGCTAAAGCCACGAATTTACAAAACATGCCAGACTTCCTCCTTGAGAGGATGTTGTGAATCGGCTGTGAGGCGATAGCAGAAAGTCTAGCTCAGCTTGCGACCTCGGGCCAGTAAAACCGGAGGGTCACTCAGCACTTTTTGCTGGTTTAGCGACTTGTTTCTTGGCGCCGTCTTCGACCGTAAAATGGATCAAAATCGTTGCATGAACATAGGAGTACAAATCTGTTCCCGGCAACTCGACGCGAATCCGCCCTTGACCACTTTCTTCCTGGATAAACTTGCCTCCTTCTACACTTGCGGTCTGTCCTGAATTCCACCGGCTGAGATCATATTGTTTGCCGGAGACACCCTGATACGTTCACGGTCAAGCTTTCGTATTTCGGCCCCAAAGACTCGGAGAGAACTCTCAAACCCTGACTGCGTTCTCCCGGGGGGAAGATTTGACGAGACGTCATAGCCAAAATCGTTGCGCACGCGGATTCGGAGGGTGCTCGGTCCATTGCGAACTGGGAAGCGCAACACTAAGTGTTTGATCCTCGCTGTTACGATGGGGATATGGATAGTCGGTGAACCAGGGTACCAAGGTTGCGGACTGCGAGATCTCGTCTGGAACCTTGCCGTCGGTGCGCTGGTAGTGGCTCAGGAAATCCAGTGCGGTACGTGTATCGGCGAAGTCGTCCTCCGCGTTGAGCGCGAAGGAAGTCCAGAGTGCGTCGCGGCCAAAAAACCAGGCAAAGCCTGGCCGTGCAGTGTCGCCAGAGGTTCGATAGCCCGCGATGAGGCCGCTGCCCAGGTACGGATTGTTGACCATTCCCTGAATCATGCTGACGCGCCCCAGTCGTAGGCTTGTTGCAGTTGCGCGTCGGGCAGCCTCACGTTCACGGTTTCGTTCAGGTAGTGCCTGTAATAGTTGGAGGAAGTTTGCCGCAGTTCGGGATACGTGCAGGCGAGTCGGTGATACGCGTCTTCGGCTTCCGTGGCTCCATTTATTGAAGCAGCAATCACTACCACCTTCGTGTCTTTGCCTTTTGCGGTCGCGCCCAGCAGGAAAGAGTTCTGCGATGACGAAGAATAATTGGTGGCGTATTCTTCGCCGGAAAGTGCAGCCGTTGGCGATCCTACCCGCGCGGCAACTTTCTTCTGATCTTCTCCCAGCGCAAAGGCGTGAAGGTTCGGATCCCAGTTGAGATAAGCTCCACCCAGGGCAGCGGGCCATTCCAACTGAAAATCGCGTTGAAACACGGCTTCGACCTCGAGCGGATGCGCGGTTTCTACCTCGATCAGGATGACAGCGCCGGGCTCGTGCACGGGCACGAAAAAAACCTCGCGGACTTGAAACGTGTCGCCTGCATAAACGATGGAGCACGCTTCCGGCAGGACAGAGACCGTGCGTGCCAAAGACTCCGCTGGAGCGCGCCGCCCTCGACGTGAAATACGAGGTGGAGGTCGCGCAGAATCTTGAGCGGGTACACTCAGGCTTCGAAGGTTCCGGCTTCGTTGCCAAACATCCCGGCGCGTGTCCCAACTGCCGAAAGAAGTTCCCAGGGGCGCACCGGGCGCGAAAGGGAAAGGCTGGCTTGTTGAGCAAACGCCGAGATCGAAAGAACAGCCAGCAGCAGCGCTGCGCGCACCCGTCGGACTGGTTCGAGTCGGCTGCGCCGAGCACTGCTATCGTTGGAATAGGCCGTTCGAAACTCCGTTGCTGTGAGCCCGTTGAGGTGTGTGCGCTTGCAAATCAGGCTGTTGTCCTACAGAATTAAGGGCGAATTCTAGCACGAGCTAAGGGCATACAGGTACTTCCTTTTGCAGTTCTCACGCCGCAAGTTTCTTCGATCGCTGAGCCGGTCTGCGCTGGTGCTTTCTCTGGAAAATGTGCTCTCCTTAGCTCGTCCGCTTCGTTTGCGGGCTTTGTCGTCAATTCCGGAAAAAGACCAGAAGCCGGATGTTGATTTAGGCGTCAGCTTTGCAAATGTTGGCAGCGAAGCTGGCCTGAACGTAGAAACCATTTTCGGCGGCGAGCATAAGAACAAGTACCTGCTGGAGACTACCGGTTGCGGCGTGGCTTTCTACGATTATGACAATGACGGCTGGCTCGACATTTTTCTGGTGAACGGCTGGCGTCTGGAGGGTTTCCCGGCGGGGCATGAGCCGGCATCGCATCTGTTCAAAAACAATCGCGACGGCACATTTACCGACGTGACCGCCAAAGCTGGGTTGAGCCATAGCGGCTGGGGGCAAGGCGTTTGCATCGGAGACTATGACAACGATGGCTTCGAAGATTTGTTCGTGACCTACTATGGCAAGAACGTTCTCTACCACAATAACGGGGGTGGAACTTTTACCGACGTAAGCGAGAAGGCGGGAGTTGCGGGCAAAAAGACTCGCTGGGGAACTGGCTGCGCATTTGTCGACTATGACCGGGATGGGCGCCTCGATCTATTCGTGGCGAATTACATTGACCTTGATCTTGCGACGGCGCCGGTACCGGAGTCCGGACCCTGTCTCTATAAGAGCGTGATGGTGGCCTGCGGTCCGCCTGGCTTAAACGGCGGAAAGAACATTCTCTATCACAACAACGGAGACGGAACTTTCACCGATGTTTCCGAGGCGGCCGGAATTACGCGAGCCAGTGGCACCTACGGTCTCGGTGTGCTGGTCGCTGATTTTGATAATGATGGATGGCCCGACATCTATGTGGCCAACGACTCGACCGCCAGCGCTCTCTACCAGAACAAGAAGAACAGCAAATTCGAAGATATTGCCACCGAAGCGGGGTGCGCCTTGAGCGCTGACGGGAAGCCGCAAGCGGGGATGGGCGTGTCTGCGGCCGACTATGACTTGGATGGCAATCTCGACATCGTCAAGACTAACTTTGCCGGAGACACGCCATCGCTCTACCACAATCGCGGCGGCGGGGAGTTTGACGACGCTACTTTTACCGGTGGATTAGGCATGCATACGCAGTACCTGGGTTGGGGCTGCGGATTTTTCGACTTCGATAATGACGGTTGGCCTGACATTTTGATTTGCAATGGCCACGTTTATCCCGAGGTCGAACAGTTGCGCACCGAAGCTGGCTACGCTCAGCGGAAGCTGCTGTATCGCAACCAGCGCAACGGGCATTTTGAGGATGTCTCGCTGAATGCCGGGGCTGGCATTTCCACGCCCAGCGCCTCGCGCGGCTGCGCGTTTGGCGACTTCGACAACGACGGTGATATCGATGTCGTGGTCAATACCATCAACGGCCTGCCGCAGCTTTTGCGCTGCGACTGTCGTTTAAACCACAACTGGATCAAGGTCCGCACCATCGGAACCAAATCGAACCGCAGCGGCATCGGAACTCGTCTGAAGTGCGTCACGCACCCGCCGGATGAGACTAAACCTCATCAGCAGATCGATGAAGTGCGCAGCGGCGGCAGTTACATTTCGCAGAATGATCTACGAATCCACTTTGGCATGGGCAAAGCTGAGAAGGTGGAGTTGCTCGAGATTCACTGGCCCAGCGGACAAGTAGATACGATGAAGAACATCAAGGCCAATCAGTTGGTTTACGTGAAAGAGGGCGAGGGGATTGTGCGCACGGTGGAATTCGGCGGGGCTAGTGGGAAGTCGCCGAAATAAGTACGCGCGACGACCTACACGGACGCAAAAAAATGCGTCAGAAGGATTCTGACGCATCAGGCCGCAAGTGGAAACACTTGTCAGTAGGCCATCGAAGAGCCTTTCGACGCGGGGACGTCTTTTGACGTCATGTCGACGGTGAGCATGAAGCCGTTCGTTCCTTTGAATTCGTAGACCTTGGGGCCTTCTTTGTATGTCTCCAGTTCGTTGGGCATCATCACGAAACCATCGTTGCGCGGGGTGCCCCAGTACTTCACGTTCTTCAGCACCGCGGGGTCGTCGGTGATCCCTTGAAAACGCTTTAGCTTGATCTCAGCTGTCTTGCCGCCGTTGAGCGTCGCATGGGCTTGGTCTTTATCGAAGGTCCACGTGTCGATATCGCCCTCGGCGGTTTGGAATGATTTCCATTTCACGGGAAATACGTGCCCCAGGAATTCTCCACGGGCTTGTCTTTGTTCAGCAGTCGTGCCTTTGTCGAAGGTCGCGACCACCCAATCCATCTGGCCCTGCGAGAAGTCGCCGCCCAGATCGCCGCTTAGCCATATCTTGGCGCCTGTGAGATCGACGTTGCCGTAATGTCCCTTATTGATTTTTTACGCGTTGTTGAACTTGCAAAAGTGTTCGGTCTTGCCACCCTCGTGGTGAGCTGCTGGATGCGCGTTGAAATAGCACACGCAGAAGTGTGGACAGCTGCACGCCTCAATTGCAGTGGCGTTAATCGCCCAGTCGGCAGCCGGCGTACTGGAATGACCGACGCTGACCCCAAGCAGGGCAACGACCATAAACAGTGCAATCCTGTGTATAGAAGCACCCCCTGTCGTGCGAAGTATGCCCCGCTAAGGATTGCGGCGCAAGCTGTTTTTCGCACCATGCATACTTCGTCAATCATGATTCGCTCGGGCTCGACTGAAGTGCGTCACGCACCCGCCGGATGAGGGCAAACCTCTGACCGCAGGGAGCGGTTGGGCCGATTGGCCCGGCAGGAGCGACGGGAGCAGCCGGAGCCACAGGGGCGGCTGGACCGCAGAGCTCGACAGGGGCGGTTGGTCCGCCAGGAGCGACGGGCGCGGCAGGAACAGCGGGAGCAGTCGGACCGGCGGGACCCACCGGAGTGCAGGGTCCGGCTGGTCCACAGGGGCCACCGGGAACTACAGCCGCTCCGTCGGACTACAGTTTCTATTATGGGACCGGGTACAGGCTCATTCGATCGCGATCAGATCGACATGTTCAATGCGACGTCAGTCCGCCTCGTGGTCACGATTGGGCCATCGGCTTTGCCGAGCGGAAGCTATGCTCAAGCCGAGTACACGCCAGACGGAACGAACTGGTTCGCACTCTCGGGAGAAGTACCTGTGACAACGCTAAACGGACTTTACTCAAGTGGCTGGCAAGGCCTGCCGACCGGAGCGAACGGCGATTACGTGGTACGCATTGTGCTGTTGAACGCTGGGACTGCCACTGACCAGATTGGACTCCGCCAGCTTCACGTACAGTTCAAGTAGGGCAGGCTTTTCCCTTACGATTTCGCCCCACGGCTGTTGGATGGCGAGTCAATGATCATTGTTTCTTCGCATCAGCTCCCGCGGCGGTTCCCGAACCCTCTTTCAAAATATGAATGACGTCTACTGACAGATCGTCGAAGGTTTCCAGTCTTCCGTTGGGCCAGCGGACCGCGACCGAATCTATTTTGGTGGCTGGGCCCAGCCCGAAATGGACGCGCATGTCGTTGTTGGAGACGTAACTCGATCCGCTGCGTATTTCGTCGGCCAGGATTCGCTTGCCTGCGTGGATCGTGATCCGCGCGCCAATTCCGTCGCGGTTGGAGGCGGTTCCCACCGTCTTGAATGCGATCCAGTGGTTTGGATAGCGGACCTGATTCACCAGCAGGCTGGGCTGGGCGTTCATGTTGCTTACGACTACGGAGATGCGGCCATCGTTCCAGAGATCGCCTACGGCGAGGCCTCGGGAAGACGAGGCGGTTGTAATGCCTGCGCCCGCCGAGTCTGAGATGTCGGTGAACGTGCCGTTGCCATTGTTGTGATAGAGGATTCGAGGCTCCTGGTAGCTGCTGCCGAGGTGATATTTGTCGACCTCGGGATAGACGTGTCCGTTGGCCAGAATCAGATCGGGCCAGCCGTCGTTGTCGAAGTCGAAGAACATCGTGCCCCAGCCCAGGTACTTGGTATGTAATCCCAGGCCGGCGACGAAGGTCGCGTCGGTGAAAGTGCCGTCGCCATTGTTGCGGTAGAGGGTCGAGGTGTCGTCGGAGAAGTTGGTCTTGAAGATGTCGAGGCGGCCGTCGCCGTCGTAGTCGGCTATGGTCGTGCCCATGCCGGCTTGTTCACGGCCGTCTTCGTTGAAGGCGGCGCCGGCGGTGACGGCTACGTCGGTAAACGTGCCATCGCGATTGTTGTGATAGAGGATGCTCGGAGTGCTGTCGCAGGCTATATAAATGTCGGGCCATCCGTCGTCGTCGTAATCGAGGGTAGAAACGCTGAAGGCATAATGACCGTTGGTCTGGTCAATGTGGGCTTTGGTGGTGACGTCCTCGAAGGTGCCGTTGCCGCGGTTGTGGTAGAGAATGTTCTTGGCGCCGGGCAGGCCTCGTGGGCCGCACATCACCGGCGTGCCTTTCCAGATGCAGGACGTTCGCTCTCCGGGCGCGGGGGTGGTGGAGAGATCGAAATCCACATAGTTGGCTACGATCAGATCTAGATGGCCGTCGCGGTCGTAATCTACGAAAGCGCAGCCTGAGCCCCAGGCCTTGCCTGATCCTGCAACCCCGGCTTTCTCTGCGACCTCGTTGAACACTCCATGCTGGTTGTGGTACAGACGGTTCTTCCCGTAAGCAGTGACGTAGAGGTCTTCCCATCCGTCGTTGTCGTAATCGCCCACACACACGCCCTGGCCCCAGCCTGTGGCTATTAGACCCGCCTGCGCGGTTACGTCGGTGAAGGTTCCGTCGTGATTGTTGCGGTAAAGATGGTTGGTCGGAGCTTTGCGGTTGGGAAATCCTTCTAGAGTCGTGCCGTTGACAAAGAAGATGTCGGGCCATCCGTCGTTGTCGTAGTCAAAGATGGCTACGCCGGTTCCGGTGGTTTCGATGATGTATTTTTTCGCTGTGACGCCGCCGAAGACGTTGGTGAACGTCAGGCCGGCTTTTTCGGCGATGTCAACGAAATTAACCGCGGGCTGAGGCGGTACCGGCGACGTTGATTGTTGTGCCTGGGAAACTACGGGCAGCAGAGCTACCATCCAGACGAGCATCGCGGCGGAGCGCTGAAGTGAGAGAGGTTTACACAAGCGGAAAGTATGACCTCTTCGCATCGTAGGGGACAGGCCCGCGCGGGTCAAGCTTACGATCCCCGGCACAATAGCTGCGATCTATAAGCAGAAGGAGCCCAGATGACTCCTTCCGGCAGAGACTCCGCGAATCGTTCAGAATATTAACTTCAGCGCGAACTCAAGCTGGCGCATGCCAGTGGCAGAGCCGGGAGAAGCATCCTCTTCGATATTCGTGATGTTGCCGTTGCCGGGGCAATCGATACATTGTCCGCTGCCACCCTGATTGTTGTTGAAGCCCAGAACAGGGTGGTTGAACACGTTGAAAGCATCCGTGCGGAATTGGATCGTCACCCGTTCCGTAACCCCGAAGTTCTTCAAGAGCGACGCATCGGCGTAGAAGACCCGCGGTCCGCGGTAGCTGAAGACACCGATGTTCCCCAGGTGCCCCACTCCTGGGTCGCCGAAGGGACCCCTATGCTAGTGACGATATCGGGTACCGGGGTAAAGAAGGGCACCACGTGGGTAACAGGATTGAAGGAACCCGCGCCAGTGTGGAAGGATCCGGTTCCCTTGTTGGGACGGCAAATTGACACATCCTCCTCGGTGCCGCATTCATTGAAGCTTGGCGTCCAAGGCAAGCCACTGCCGCAAGTGGTCGTCCCGCTGATCTGCCAGCCTCCGATGACCAGGTTCTCAGCCCGTCCGGCTCCCCCTCCGAAAGGCTGGCCTCGACCGAAGGGCAGCGCATACACCACGTTGTTTACCCACACTTGGTTGCGGACCTGGTCGTCGGGACCATAGGCGATTCCCGGTGAAGTTGCGTAGTAGTTGTTGTCGTACTTGTAGGCGTGAGCAAAGGTGTAGTGAGAGAGAAATTGAAGGCCGTGAGAAAACCGCTTCTCAACCTTAACCTGCAGGGCGTTATAGTTGCTGCTACAGTCGCTCCCCAGATAGTTTCTGATCGGTGGAGCAGCACATCAACGTCGTGCCTGTGCTCGGATCAATTTAGCCTGGGTAGCTGAACTTGTTATAGAGCGGTCGGCGCTGTACCTGGGGAACGGTCGGGTAGCCGACTATTGACGGAGGAGTCGCGTTGTAAGTTGGGCCGTCACCGGGAAACACATGCGTGCCTTTGTTGCCGATGTAGCCGACTCCCAGCGTCATCGTATTGGTGAGCTGATGTTGAATCGTGGCGTTACAAGCATCGAGTTCAGGGAGGCGCTGGAAAGTCGGACGGATATGCGGCTGTACGCAGAGCTGCGTGTTTTGGCCTCCAACGATGACCGGGTTTTGGTAACAGTTCGGCCCCGCCACGGGAAATGCTCCGTTTGCTGGGATAGCTGGAAAAAGGAAAATCGGTGGCCCCTCGTGAACGCGGGGAAATTTTGGCTGGCACCCACGGCTAGTTGAGCCGCAAGCACCGGCAGGGCTTGGGTAGCCGTCTGCCCGAAATTAGAGCCCAAAACGCCCATGTCATAACTGCGGCCGTAACCCATACGGAGGACAGTTTTTTCCCGCAATTGATAAGCGAAGCCGACACGCGGCGCGAAGTAACGCCAGTCGTTGGGAATGTTGCCATTAAGTCCGTATGGTCCGTAACCGGCAACGCGGTCGATGCCTTGCACAATGTTGGCAAATCCGCCATTTCCCTTGCCGTTCACATACTCGTGGAAATATACTTCCCAGCGCAGGCCGTAGTTTAAAGTCAGCTTCGAAGTTAACCGCCACGTATCTTGGCCGTAGTAGAACATCCGCCATTGTCGTTCTGCCGCAGTGAGGCTGGTGCTCACATAGCGGCTCACTTGTGTAACATCGCCTAACATGAAGGTTGCCCAATCGAGACCGCCGGTGCCGGCGTTCGACGTGGTACGGTAGTCGGAAGTGTAATCGCCCGTCCGACCGGCATCACTTGGCACCCTTGGCCGAAGAACTCGATGGCGTTTGGTTCAGCAGAAAGCCCCCGAGACCCGATGTGAAGTCAGCTTTGGGGGCCGGTCAGGTTGGCGTTAGGAATGCCAAAGCCGGTCATAGGAGTGGTGCCAGCGTCAGGCTTTCGCCGTTCTCAATGCCAATCGCACTTACTATCTGACGCGCTCCCAGCCTCCATTTCTCAGTTCGATGGTCATGGCAGTCCATGAGGCACAAAAAGCGGCCGGGCTAGACGACGGCGCTTGGCTCGAGACGGCTTACTCGTATGTGAAACGGGATCACGGCATGTGGACGCAAGATCCACATCTTGCCGGCAGCACGGGTCTTTCCCGTTATTACGATTTCGGCGAGGGACCTGCGATGGAGGCTTTGCAGGACGAAAACGAAATCTATCGGCAGGTAGCCGCTTATTTTCTTTTTCATCCCACAATTCCCGCTTACCAAGGCGAGGCTGTTGATGCTTCCGGCGGCAGAGCATCAGGATCAGCTTACGCGGTGCGAGTCTGCGGCGCGGCGCAATTGCAGCCATCGTGCGAGCCTGAGCACCTCATCAAGCTGAAGCCGGACTACTATAAGGGTGACCGATCAATGCGCGAGTCAGGATTCGATGTTTCATTCCGCTTCGGGCCGTACGGCGCTGCCACTCACCATTACGCTCCCGTTTGCCTAAACAGTCTTCTCTTCAAGACGGAGCGAGACTTGGAAGAGGTGAGCCGGTTGCTGGGCAAGAGCTCCGACGCGGTTCAATGGCAAAGATTGGCGGAGGCACGCAGGCGCGCTCGGTGCAAAAATACTTAGGGGACCAGAAGCAGGGGCTTTTTTTCGATTACGACTTCGAGAATGGGCAGAAATCGAGCTATCGTTACGCGACTACCTTCTACCCGCTGTGGGCTGGACTAGCGACCGATGAGCAAGCGCGTGCCGTCGTGAAAAACCTGAGTACATTTGAAAGAGCTGGCGGCATCGCCGCGAGCGTGGAGGAGACGCAAGGCCAGTGGGACTATCCTTTTGGCTGGGCGCCGATCCAACTCCTGGCAGTGGAAGGTATGCGCCGCTATGGGCACAACGCGGAGGCGGACCAAGTCTCGACTAAGTTTCTTTCTACGGTGCTGGAAAATTTCGTGCGCGATGGGACGATTCGCGAGAAGTACAACGTTGTGAGTCGGTCGTCGGCAACCCACGTCAAGGCGGGATATACCGCAAACGTAGTTGGATTTGGTTGGACCAACGCCGCTTTTGTTGAGCTGCTGCGTTTGCTGCCGCCCGAGGAAGTCAATCGCCTGGCGGACGCAATTTCAACCGCCGACGGCGCCTCAGTAGTCAGGCATACTTCCCATAGGGAGCTTCGATGAAGGCAACGTCTCCTGCTGTGTTTCTGCTGTTGTTCTTGAACTTCACGATTCCGCGGTCGAGTGCCCAGGCGATCGATCGACCTCCAGTCTTGGCGAACTTTCCATTTGAAAACAGCGTACCGCTCAAGATTGTGCGGGAAGCGGTGCCAGCGAAACCGTTTAGCGTCGTTGGACCGCGAGGGGCAATCCTGGGCAGGCAGGACGGTTCTTTCGAGGCATGGATCTTCCCATGGAAGATTCTTAGCAACCTTCGCATCAGCGCGGAGATGCGGGACTACCCCGTACCCATTGATGTGAACGAGCAAGCGGCGGTGATCGAGGTGCGGCCCGATCACACGACCATCACCTTCTCGCACGCGAATTTTACCCTGCGGGAAGTCCTTTTTGCGCCACACGACGCACCCAACGGAGCAGGGGTTTTGGCATTCTTTCAGGTTGAGGCCCTGCGGCCGGTCACGTTTA
>Ga0209380_10002528_pt1 | contig 11649 bp, 7 predicted proteins | sample HubBroMetageWFT6_FD_188347 | JGI IMG/M metagenome (GOLD analysis project Ga0209380, IMG submission 188347) | Warmed and freeze-thawed soil microbial communities from the Hubbard Brook experimental Forest, New Hampshire - Hubbard Brook CCASE Soil... | ecosystem: Environmental > Terrestrial > Soil...
TCGAGCAGGCGAACCGCGGCGGCGGCTGGATCATCCGCGCTGGCCCCACGAACGGTGCGCGCAATACGCCGCAGCTGGACCGCAAGGAACGGAACACATTGAACGTCTTTCGGGTTTATTCCGAGGCGCCGATAGGCCAGCTCGCGCTTGTAGGCGGTTTGACCAGTCCCCGCTGGAACTTCCGAGCGGGATGTCTGCCTGTTATCGTGTGCAGTCGAGTCGTCGTTCCGGAGATTCATCACACAATTGGTGCCACACTTTACCTTCCCGCGCAATATCCAGTTGCAGCTTCTCGGTTCCGTCGCTTGTTACGCTTCCACCTGCAAATTGTCACATTCACGCCTTCGAATGAGTCGTTGCCGCATTTGCATGCCTCCCGTCACGCACCAATTCCCTTCAATTGATGAAAAAATTACGCGCTCTCGTACGTGGAGGCGCGGTCGGCACGCCGTGCGTGTATCGTACGTCTGAATTCTTGCCAGAATGACGTTTCGTCATAGCTTGGCGGGCGAGGAATCGTTAATGGGATGGTCCGCCCGATTGGGCGACGATCCGAGAGTTGATCGGTGCGGTCAACACTAGCGCGTTTGTCGATACAATAACGACCGGCGCGCTGATCACTTCCGTGTTGCCCGTCGCTCGGGAACAATCGCCCTTGTCGGCTCACCATTGCATGGCACGGTTATTCCGCACTAGATTCAGCTAGGTACATCATTCTTGAGACTGCGCCCCGATTCGAGAGATCTATTACGGTTTCGAGATACCGCTGTTGTCGCTCAAAGTAGCTACTACCCTCAAGTTGTTCAAGCTCCTCTCGATGGGCTAACCTAGCATTTAGTCGTCCAGTGGCAGCCTTCAGCATACTTACAGTTCGATCTTTGCGATCAATTACTCGAAACGCAGCAAGTCCCAGCATGGTTTCGTTGAAGCCCGGGGGCACAAATTGCGTATGTCCATGCACGGCCCTCAATCGAATTTCCTCATCGGAAATTGCACCGGCAATGACTCCGGCATCCGTGAACAGGAACTTTCCCGCAGGAATGAGTACTCGTGCCACTTCTCGGAACACTGACAGACGGTCGCGAAGATGAAGAATCACGTCCAGTGACATGACCACATCAAAGGAGCCGCTCACGAATGGTATCGGCTGATTCAGATCAGCTTCGCGAAGCCTCACGAGCCCGTCTACACCGAGAGAAGCAGCACGGGCGTGCCCCGCAGCGATTGCTTTTGCACTCACGTCAATGCCGCTACCTTGGCACCCGACATGACGTACAACGAAGGTCAGCGGCCCGCCGGGTCCACAACCGAGATCGAGCAAACGGCTTGCGCGCGAGAGCTTGAGCCGGGAAATGTCTTCTTGAAGTTCGTCTGTGGTCAGCCACGAGTGTTGGCCGATGTCTTCCCCGTAGGCTTCGCGCCTGAGTTGGTGCCCCAGGGGCGAATCAAACTCTTCATAAAGGTTGTCATAGTCCCGGTCCCCGGGTTCTACAGGAACGGCCATGTGCACCTCATCAATCCATTCCGGAAGTGCGGGAGAGTGGCACCGGCATCGCGGGTTCGCGTGCCGAACTTTGAATCTTCAGTCGCGACACGAAAAAGGCAGCCAACAAATAGCACCCAGCAATGAACGCGAAACCCGGCAGAAGGGCACCCGTCCGCGTGCTCAAATCACCGATGATGTAAGGCCCCAAAAAACCGCCAGCATGCCCGACGGAGTTGATTAGACCGAAGGTCGCGGCCGCTGCTGATTCGCTCAGAATCATCGTGGGCATGGACCAGAACGCCGGGTAGTACGCGAAGACGAAGCCGCCACCCATCGCAAATAAGGTCATGGCCAGCCGGAAATGTGTGCTCGCGGGGATCAGCAGCAAATATGAAACGCCCACGCATACTAACGGGATAACGGCGTGCCAGCGTCGCTCGCCGGTTTTGTCAGAATGCCACCCATTGATGAGAAGTCCGAACAGCCCCGCGATGGCCGGCAATAGGACAAGAAATGCTACTTTGCTGTTGGGAAGCCCCGAAAGCCGCTTAATGAACGTCGGCAACCAGAAGACAACAGACGCATTACTTGTGTTGGCCAGTAGGTAGGGAAACAGAAGCAGTAGAACGCGCCGGTCGCAAAATGCCTTCCAGATGGTGTAGTGTGCAGTTTCCTTCTTCGCCTGCTTTTCCAACTCCAACTCGCGCGTTATCCACCCTCGTTCTTCCGCAGCGAGCCACGTCGCTTCTCTCGGCCAATCCGTCAGATAAAAAAGCGTGACAATCCCCAAAACGATGGCGGGAACACCTTCCAGAAGAAAAAGCCAACGCCACCCGACCATCCCGCGCCAGCCGACTCCCAACAGCCACCCGGCCAGTGGCGACCCTATTATGGCCGACGAAGGGATTGCGGCATACAAGATAGCAACTGCCCTTCCTCGTTCTGAGATCCGGATCCAATGGGTCAAGTAAACGATCATTCCCGGGAAAAAACTTGCCTCTGCCATCCCAAGAAAAAAACGGGCCGCATAGAACTGTCCGGGCCTGTGTACCAAACCGGAAAGAATACTTGCCAGTCCCCAGGAAATCATGATTCTCGCGGTCCACTTTCTCGCGCTCCAGCGTTCCACGATGATGGCGCCGGGCACCTCGAACAGGACATAGCCGACGAAGAACATCGCTATTCCCAGACCGTAAACTCGATCACTGAATCCGAGATCAAGATTCATTTTCAAGGCCGCGAAGGACACATTGGCACGGTCCAGATATGCAACTAGATAAAGGAGGAAGATGAAGGGCAACAGCCGCCAGGCGATTCGTCGCCGTGTTCGTACGCCAACGTCTGGAATTGCTGGGGTCGTGGGCACAGCACGAGTCAACGGCGGTAGTCCTCAGCCATCTACAGGATTGCGTGCGAGTATACACTCGCACCCACGCATTCTGGCCGTTTTGTCGGCTAACCGGAAGCTCCCCCTAGCGGCGGGATTAGTCCTGTGAAGCGGCTAGTGGTTACTGATGACTTTCAAGGAGAGACTTTCCCAGGTGCCTTTCAAATGTCAGGTCAGTTGACCCAGCGTCAGTTTTACCGTGCTCCTACTTCGTGCTACGTTCGCGATCAAATCAATGCGGTCTGTTGAACGGGTCCTACGATCATTTCCGAGTAGCGACCATCCGGGAGTTGATCGGTTCGATCATCGGGCAATGCGATCCCCCGGTCACTCTTTCTTCGTATTCTCTTGGATGTTCCAGCTTCTTCGGACAAGTATTCCTGCACCTCAGGATTTGATAAGGTAATTGGAGAAATCTTCGACACCATGCTCGCTCTCAGCGACAATCTTGCCCAGTGCTTCAGTGCCTTGCGGGGACACAAGCTGCGCGCTTCGCTCACAGCGCTGGGACTGACGATGGGTGTGGCCACGCTCATCGCCGTCATGACGATCGTGCAGGGCGCAAACATCTATGTTGAACAAAAGATCGCCAACCTGGGCACCAACGTGTTCCAAATCGCGCGCACGCCATTCGCGGTGACGGATTTCACGATCATCATCAAAGCGCTGAAGTACAGGAAAATCGAAATGGAGGACATGGCCGCCGTTGCCGAAGGATGCAGCGCTTGTGAAGAAGTTGGCGCCAGTGCCAGCACCAGCGTTCGGGCGCGATCCGGCAACAAAGACCAGGAGGACGTTAGTCTCTATGGCCAATCCGCGAACATGGCAGATATTGACTCGCGGACAGTCGAAATCGGCCGCTACTTCACTCCGTCGGAAGCCGAACACAAAGCCAACGTTTGCTTGATCGGCGACACGCTCGTGCGGGAGCTATTTCTCGGCATGGACCCCCTCGGGAGACCCGTTCGTATCGGCAGCGATGTATTCGTGGTGATCGGAGTTATGGAAAAGATCGGTAACGTCCTCGGCCAGGACCAAGACAACTTCGTTATCATTCCACTCCCCGTTTTCCTTCGTCTTCAAGGGACGAATTCCAGTATCACGATCAACGTCAAGACCAGCACACAGAACTTTGAAATGGCGCAAGACCAGGCACATTTGATTTTGCGCTCGAGGCGCCATCTTATGGGCGATATGGACGATGATTTCTTCATCGGCACCAAAGAGAGCTATATGGCCTTGTGGCGCAGCATCAGCTCGGCGTTTTTCGGCGTTTTCATTATGGTGAGCGCCATTTCGGTGGTCATTGGCGGCATCGTGATCATGAACGTCATGCTTGTGAGCGTGACCCTTCGACGCCGAGAGATTGGCGTCCGGCGCGCCGTGGGCGCCACCAAACAGGACATCCTGCGTCAGTTTATGGTGGAGAGCGTCATGCAATGCGTAGCTGGAGGCCTCGCCGGCGTCACGCTGGGGTTCCTGGTCGCGTTGGCACTGCGTACGTATACACCGTTTCCTGCCTCCGTACAGACCTGGGTCGCGGTGTTGGGAGTGTTACTTAGTTCCGCAGTTGGACTGTTCTTCGGAATTTACCCGGCATGGCGCGCGTCACAATTGGATCCGGTGGTTGCCTTGAGGTCTGATTGATGGCAATTATGACGCTGGCTCAGGCCCGGGAAAATTTTTTCGCTGCAATGGACACGCTGCGCTCCTCCAAGGTGCGCTCTGCCTTGACTGTGCTCGGCATCGTCATCGGGGTGTCTTCGGTGATTTCCATGGCGGCAATCATTCAAGGCTTGAACAAGTTCGTACAGGACAAAGTGGAATCCCTCGGCTCGCGCACGTACTTTCTTACAAGGTTTCCGCCGGCGATGGATCCATCACGCATGCCCGAACGCATCCGCACACGGAGATATATTGAATACAACTATGCCGACTATATCCGCCAAGCCGCTCCCGACGTGCAGATCGTGACTACCGTTGGCACGCGCGGCTTTTTCTTCGGCGATAGCAATCTGATCACGAGCGGGAATCATAGCGTCGAGAAAGTCATCGTACGCGGTGCCGAGCCGGAGTACACCGAGGCGATTCCGCTGTTTGCGATCGAGCGAGGCCGCTTCATCAGTACCTCCGACGAGGAGCACGCGCGGTCCGTCGTGGTGTTGGGCGCGGCCATCAGCGAATCGCTCTTCCCCAGCACGGACGCCGTTGGCAAGACGGTGCGCATCAACGGTGGTTTGTACGAAGTCATCGGCGTTTTCGAGCACGATCAAGGCTTGTTCCTCGGCCCAGGAGTGGACATCTTTGCCATCATCCCGCTAAGTAACTTCAAGAAACAGTACCCGGGGTCTAAAGAGTTGGTGATGGCGTTCACAGTCCCCAAGAACGTGAATATTGAACTGGCGCAAGGCGAGGTCATTCAGGCGATGCGCCGCTTGCGCCGCGTTCCCCCCGAAAAGGACAACGATTTCGAGCTGAGCTCGCCGGACTTTCTAAGCAATCTGTGGGATCAACTCACCGGCGCGCTGGTGATCCTCACGACTGTGATCAGTTCGATAGGTTTGCTGGTCGGCGGCATCGGCGTGATGAACATCATGCTTATCTCCGTGACTGAGCGCACCCAGGAAATTGGCGTACGCAAGGCTATCGGCGCTCGCCGCGCGGACATACGTTTGCAGTTCCTGCTGGAAGCCGTGGTCCTTACCCTGGTCGGTGGCACCATCGGCATCTTAATTGGGGCCGGAATATCCACGTTGGTGCGCACACTCGTGCCTTCGATTCCCGCAACGCTGTCTTACCTGTGGGTGTCGATCGGATTTGCGATCTCCGTCGGCGTAGGACTGTTTTTCGGCTATTATCCGGCGAGCCTCGCGGCCAACCTCGATCCCATCGATTGCCTGCGGTACGAGTAAAGATCCTAAAGCTTCACCACCTACTTTGCGCGCGTGGGTGGACTTGGGTCATCCCACTTATTATGTCCACTCATGTAAGCGTAAATCGAATGCAGTGCTTGGCAGCTTCGTTTGGTCCTATTTGATATCGTCTCAGGCCAGCAACGTTATGGATTCCGCGAACGAGGGGGTACGAAGCTGAAAAAGGACACGTGGGATCATGCGGATACGGCGAGCACGATGATGCTTACTACCAATGGGGCGTGAAGAGTGATCCTTACAAAGATGAAGGTGGGATCGTGGACAAGAACGGAAACACAATCGTGTTGTTCGACTTCAAGGACAATTGGCACGCACCCTCAGAGGGACTCGTGATGTCGATGAAAGAGTGAAGGAAGAATGGAAAGCAAGGCAGCAATAATGGGAGCCTACATTGCTTTGGCGTCGGCCAATGTTGGTCGGTCAGCAACGCGGAACGAACTTTCGTCTCCCGTTCGCTTGACCGTGTATCGCAAGTGTTATACACTCCTCGAGTGGCAAAAAAGCTAATCGCTGTTCGTGTAAAGGAGCATCACGTCGCGGAACTTGAGCGGATTGCTAAGCAGGAAGATGATTCGGTCAGCGAAGTGATCCGCCGAGCCATCGAAGATTATTTGAAGCGGAGAAAGAGATAGCGAAGTAAAGCGCAGCCACCCACCCTTGCAGGGGTGAATGACTGCTGACAAACACAGCGAGGATCAGTCGCCATGTGTGCTGTCCAGAAGTTACAGCAGTCCAATCCACGTATCCACCACGGTTCAGCGTTCGCTGGAAAACGGGTAATAGAAGATGACCCGTTGCAGCGAACCGACCGCAACCCGCAGTAACCGCCTGAAGAAGACAGACCACATGTCAGTTGCATAATTGCTTGCACTGCTCCCGTGGGCGTAACATGCACCGCCAGTGACCGATTCCGCGCCAATACTCGGCCGCCTTATTTCCCACTACCGCATCATCGAGAAACTCGGCGGTGGCGGCATGGGTGTTGTTTACAAGGCCGAAGACGCGCGCCTGCACCGCTCGGTCGCGTTGAAATTTCTTCCGGACGAGATAGCCAGAGACCTTCAAGCACTGAGCCGCTTTCAGCGTGAGGCGGAGGCAGCATCGGCGCTAAATCACCCGAATATTTGCACCGTTTACGACATCGGCGAACAAGACGGCCAGCAATTCATTGCGCTTGAGTTTCTCGACGGCCAGACACTGAAGCACTGCATTTCAGGCAAACCACTGCCGCTCGGCCGGCTGCTGGACTTGAGTATTGAGATTGCCGACGCCCTCGCGGCGGCGCATTCCGCAGGAATCATCCACCGCGATATTAAACCGGCTAACATTTTTGTCACAAAGCTGGGACACGCCAAGATTCTCGATTTTGGTTTGGTCAAACGAGTCTCCGGTGACGAAGGCCTCTCCAGTATGCCGACGGCGGAAGAGGCGGCAATGTTGACAAGCCCGGGTTCGACCGTGGGCACCATCGCCTACATGTCACCGGAGCAAGCGCGGGGCGAGGAGCTCGATACACGCACCGACCTGTTCTCCTTCGGTGCCGTGCTCTATGAGATGGCTACGGGGCGTCTGGCTTTTCCCGGCAATACGGCCGCCGTCATTCACGAAGCGATTCTAAACAAAGCCCCTACGGCGCCCACGCGCCTGAACAAACAGGTTTCCGCGGAGCTGGAAGAAATCATCAGCATTGCGCTGGAAAAAGATCGCAAACTCCGCTACCAGAAAGCCGTGGACATCCGCACTGATCTCCAGCGGCTCAGGCAAGAGACCGCGGAACATGTGTCGGGATCTGCAGGGGCGGCAAGCAGGGCCGGATGGCGTCTCAAACGGATGGCGCGCAAACGCTGGAGAGTCGGTGTAACCGTACTGTTGACGATCGCGATTCTTGCCTTGGCGATTCGCTTTTACCCGCGACGTGCGGCCGCATTGAGCACAAAAGACACAATTGTTCTTGCCGACTTTGCAAATAAGACCGGCGATTCGGTGTTCGATGAAACGCTGCGGCAGGGGTTGGCTGTCCAACTCGAACAGTCGCCATTCTTGAGTCTCGTCTCCGAACGACGCATCCAACAGACGCTACGGCTCATGGGTCAGTCTGCTGACAAAAGCATCACGCCGGAGATTGCGCGAGAACTCTGCCAGCGCGCCGGAAGTGTAGCTGCTCTCGACGGTTCCATTGCCAGTCTGGGCAAACAATATGTTTTGGAATTGCGCGCGGTGAATTGCCACACAGGTGACACCGTGGCGCGTGCGGAAGCTACCGCTGATGGTAAAGAGCAGGTGCTGAAAGCGCTCAGTCAAGCTGCCGGCGATATGCGCGAAAAACTCGGCGAATCCATTGCCACAGCCGAAAAATTCGATACCCCGCTCGATCAGGTCACGACTACGTCCCTGGATGCTCTGCAGGCGTTCAGCCGCGGCCGCGTCAGTATGATGGGTAAGGGCGACTTCACTGCGGCAATCCCGCAGTTGGAACAAGCGATTCGACTCGACCCTAACTTCGCCCTCGCCTATGCGGCACTCGCGACCTGTTACTACGACCTCGGAGAGTCCAGCAAAGCTGCGGATTATGCGAAGAAAGCGTACGAACTCCGAGACCATGTTAGCGAACGAGAGCGCCTCGCCATAGAGTCTCAATACCATTTGTTTGCTACCGGCGATTTGGAGAAGGCTCGTCAAGCCCTGGAGTTGTGGGCAGAAACCTATCCACGCGATTTAGTGGCCCAAGTTGACCTTGACGCCAATTACGGCACTCTTGGTCAATCCAACAAAAGCTTGGAGGGATTGAAGCGTGCGGTACAAATGGATCCCGGTAGCGCTCTGGCCATGACAGATCTTTTTGCCAGTTCGATTGAAACGGACCACTTTGAGGAGGCCAGGAACTTGGCCGTGGAAGCGCAAACAAAAAAAATGGACTCCCCGGCCTTGCACTTGGGCTTGTACCAGCTTGGCTTTCTTCAGAACGATACTGCCGAGATGGCCAAGCAGGTGAACTGGGCCAAGGACCAGCCCGGCATTGAGGACGCCCTGATCGCCGCTGAGGCTGACGTGGCGGCCTTCTATGGGCAATTGGCCAAAGCCCGCGAGTTCTCTCACCAGGCCGTGGCCTCCGCGCTCAAGGAGGGGGAGAAGGAAACAGCGTCAGGATACGAAGCCGATGCCGCGCTTCGTGAAGCTCTCTTTGGCAATCCAGCCGAAGCTAAGCAGCGCGCCTCGGCTGCCTTGGGACTCGCCACTCCCCGCGATGTCGAATATGGAATTGCCCTCGCCTTTGCTCTAACGGATACCAGCAAGAACTTCCAGGCGCAGATAAAGAAACTCCTGAATGACCTGGCGCGCCGTTTTCCTGAGGATACCGTGGTACAGTTCAACTACCTGCCGACTATCAACGCCATGCTTCAAATTAATACCGGGAATCCCGCCAAAGCGATCGAGATCCTGGAAGCGGCGCGGCCCTATGAGCTCGGTTCCCCCAGCAATATTTCGATGAGCCTTAGTCTCTATCCAGTTTATGTCCGAGGGTTAGCGTATCTGTCAGCGAAACAGGGTACACAGGCCGTTGCAGAATTTCAGAAGATTCTTACCCATCGCGGGATTGTTCAGACTGAACCAATCGGCGGGCTCGCCCAGCTCGGGCTCGCTCGCGCCTATGTATTGCAGGACGACACCACCAAAGCCAAAGCGGCCTATCAGGATTTCCTCGCGCTGTGGAAAGACGCCGACCCCGACATCCCCGTCCTGAAGGAAGCCAAAGTGGAATACGCGAAGCTGGAATAACTGGTCGATAACATCAGAGAAAATGCGATGGATTCCGTCGTTGAGTCGCCGACAAAAAAATGAAAAAAAATTAGGTAGCTCGCAGTGCCTGGCAGACGTCTGCCCGCGATTCCATTACTCCGACCCAGACAACTCGACCATCCCTATGCCTGGACCGATTTCTTGTGTCGTGACGTGTGTCGTAACCCTGCCATCCCTGCCCATGTTGGCAGCTGTCGCGTGATCTCACTTGGCAATAGGCACGAAGCATCGAAAGTGCGAGAAACCCTTATAAACATTGACTGCGCGTGTCATTCAGACTTCTTCGGTGGCTCGCCCTCTCGGACGGCTTCGAGATTTGACACGGTGGAGGTCTGCGGTTCGAGCCCGCACGGGCCTACCATTTTAAGTCGTTGCTGCATTCCTACCTGTGATTTCCTACCTGTGATGTTGTTAGTGTTGTGCCCAACCCCGCATAAATGTAGTGCTCGCCGAAAGCCTTTTTAAGCGCTGTGAACGCTGGCTCTCCGGTGCAGTGACCGGGGGCAACGTATTCGACTCTGAACCGATCATGCAGTGCGGTGACAGTGCTCTCGATGTCAGGATCGGGCGCTACAACGAGATGAAAGCCGCCAGCGATGAAATGAATTCGTGGATTGATCGCAGTGGCAGATTCAACGATCTTGTCGATACCGGGATGGGAACAACCAACCACGATGACCATGCCGTCGGGCGTATTGATGGCGAGCGACAGCTCACGTAATTCCAGCGTTCCCGGCTTATCGGACACCAGTGCGATCAGATGGATATCGGGAGCAATCTCGATATTCTTGTCGACCAGTTGAAAGTTAGCTCCGGGCCAAGCCGATCCAAATCGCATGACTTCTGGCGGCGTACCGTCGTAGTAGCGCTGTTCTTCAGGGAGAGAGGCATCCTTACGATAAAAACTGCTCGGTAACTCGGCGCCGTAAACCCCGAACCCTTCCTTGGGCACGTAAATCTTCACCGTGGGGTTCACCTTCAATAGGTAGGTCAGCCCTCCCATGTGATCGCCGTGTCGGTGCGACATTACAACGAAGTCCAACTTCGTCAAGTCCACGCCCTTTGCTTTCGCGTTCTGCGCGAGAATGTCAGGGTTGTTGCCAGTGTCGAACAGGATCCGTTTTCCTCCGTATTCGACGAACGCAGCATAGCCCCAGTCTTTCTGCATCCTGGATGCTTTACCGAATGCATCATAGAGAACAGTGATTTGCGCACTGTCAGCAGCAGCGCTCGCCATTGGAGCGGTGGAGATTATCGCGGCACACGCGATGAAGAGCTGGAGTACTGCAGAACAGCAAACCGCCCAGTTATCGGATGCCATGCTTTTCCTCCCCGCGTTCGCGTGGTGGCCATTCTTGGTCTTGGGAGCCGAAAGCAAAGTACACACTGCGGAATTACGCAGTCAAGCCCACGTAGGGTGAAGAGGGTTGATGGTTCGAGTCCATTCGGGCCTACCGTTCGCCGCTCAGCACAAACCGGTTTTAGATTCCTGGCTTTACATTCTCAGAGACATCTATCGCTCGATCTTACGTTGGTTCGACCAATGATATGGCTCGGCGCGTCTGCGCAATCGCTCCCACTCTTTGGTGAGTCATGGGCGCATCGCGAAATCACAACGGGCGAATATTCTGTTGACAACCGCTATTCAAAATGTCTATAAGACTAACCAAGATTTTGGGAACGATACCATGTCGTTGCCAGGGGTGGGGAATAGACGCGTGTTCTGTCCTCTTGGCGAGAGAGGCTTCTTGATCTCAACTACCGCGTGGTGGTATCGAAAAAAAGAATGGATTGTATCTAGAGAGCTGGTGATCTGGGTGGGTTCTCGGTCGTAAGGGTGTGGCTTGGTGTGCTCAACTCTGCTGGCTATTGCGCTCCGACCTCTTAGACGAAATCTCGTTTAAGCACACAGTCGTGCGTCCAATTGTGTAGTGCGAGGTGGGTGAGCCGAACGCGCCTCTCTTTGGGGGAGGAGAAGACTTATGAGAAAGTCGTCGGATCGGTTTCTGCGTGTCTTCGTTATCGGTTTCTGTTTCTGTCTCGCC
>Ga0209380_10002529_pt1 | contig 11647 bp, 8 predicted proteins | sample HubBroMetageWFT6_FD_188347 | JGI IMG/M metagenome (GOLD analysis project Ga0209380, IMG submission 188347) | Warmed and freeze-thawed soil microbial communities from the Hubbard Brook experimental Forest, New Hampshire - Hubbard Brook CCASE Soil... | ecosystem: Environmental > Terrestrial > Soil...
GCGCGCGCCCAGGCTCTCGACAACGAAATACGCGGTCGAGCCGGTGCCGAGGCCAACGATCATGCCATCCTTGACGTACTCGATCGCCCGCAGCGCCGAGGCCTTCTTCAACTCATCCCGTTGCGACAGCGCCATGATCACGCCTCCCCGCGGGCAGCTTTGTCGACGAACCAGACGAGCTCGCCGATCGGGCGAACCCGTGCCGACGGCAGTTCGTGGTCACCGGCCAGCGCCCGGTCCATCATCGCTTTCTTGTCGGCGCCCGCGGCGACAAACGCGACCGAGCCCGCGCTTTCCAGCGCGGGGTAGGTCAACGTGACCCGCGGGACCTGCGGGTTCAGTCCGGGCACCGGCACTTCGGTGACCCAGGCCGAGTGCTCCTCCAGAGCCGGCTTGCCCGGAAACAGCGAGGCGGTATGCCCGTCCGGTCCCATGCCGAGCAGCACGATATCGAACAGCGGACGCGACGGGTCGAGCTTGTCGGCGCCACACCAGGATTTGAGCTCGCGTTCATAGACACGCGCGGCGTCGGCCGGGGTGCCCTTGTAGGCGATGCCGTGAATGTTGCCAGGCGGCACCGGTGCATGCGCGAACATTGCCGCGTTCGCCATGCCGTAATTGCTGTTCGGATCGTCCCATGGGACAAACCGGTCATCGCCAAAAAACCAATGCACCCGGTCCCACGGCATCGCATCTTTATAGGGCGCGCCGGCAAGCAGCTGATAGAGCCGCTTTGGCGTAGACCCGCCGGATAGCGCTACCGAAAACCGGCCGCGTTTATGACAGGCGAGATCGGTGACCCATTGTGCCACTCGGCGGGCAAGCGCCTCCGCATCCGGCGAGACGTCGATGCGGGGCCGGGATCCTGCCATCGGTCCTTCTCCTAGGAAGCGGGCCGCGTGGAATTACGGATCGCCGCGATCGCCTTTGCGTAATCCGGCGTATTGAACACCGCAGAGCCGGCCACGATCGCATTGGCGCCGGCCTCCAGCACCTGCCAGGCATTAGCGCCGCTGATCCCGCCATCGACCTCGATGGTCGTATCGAGGCCGCGCTCGTCGCACATTCTACGCAACGCTCGGATCTTCGGCAGCATGCTCGGCAGAAAACGCTGCCCGCCAAAGCCCGGGTTGACGGTCATTATCAGCACGATGTCGCACAGATCGAGGACATATTCGATCAGCGTTAGCGGGGTCCCCGGGTTCAGTACCGTCCCCGCGGTTTTGCCGATGTCGCGGATATGCGACAGCGTGCGGTGCAGGTGAACGGTCGAGGCTGATTCGCAGTGCACCAGGATGTGGTCGGCCCCGGCCTTGGCGAAATCTTCGACGTAGCGTTCCGGCTCGACGATCATCAGATGCACGTCGAACGGTTTCTTAGTTGCCTTCCGCACCGCCTCTATGACGATCGGTCCGATCGTCAGGTTCGGCACGAAGCGGCCGTCCATCACATCGACGTGGATCCAGTCGGCGCCGGCCTCGTCGACCGCCCGCACTTCTTCGTCGAGCCGGCCGAAATCGGCCGACAGGATCGACGGCGAGATGATGACCGGACCGGGCATGACGAAACCGCGGCCTAATGCATCCGCCGCCAGGCCCGTCCGCTGCGCCAGAGGAGCTGGTCGGCGGCCTCCGGACCGGCACTGCCGGCTTCATAAAATTCGATCGGCGTCGATTTGTCGTCACGCCACAGATCGAGGATCGGCTGCACCACCGTCCAGCCCGCCTCGACGCTGTCGGCGCGCTGGAACAGCATCGCGTCGCCGATCATGCAGTCATAGATCAGGGTCTCGTAACCTGTTGCCGGCGAGGTCTGGAAATAATCCTTGTATTTGAAGTCCATGCGGACGCCGCCAACCTCAATTTCCGGTCCCGGCTTCTTCGCATCGAATTCCAAGGAGACGCCCTCGTCAGGCTGGAGCTGGAAGGCCAGAACATTCGGCGTAAGCTCATCCAGCGATGTGTCGCGGAACAGCGCGAACGGCACAGTCTTGAATTGGATCGAGATTTCCGTCGTACGCCGGGCCATCGATTTGCCGGTGCGCAGGTAGAACGGCACGCCGGCCCAGCGCCAGTTCTCAATGTCGAGGCGCATCGCGACAAAGGTCTCGATCATGCTGCCGGGCGCGACCCCTTCGGCCTCGCGGTAGCCCTCTACCGGCTTTCCGTTGATCGTGCCCGCGGCATACTGCCCGCGCACGACGTTCTGACGCACCCGCTCCTGGTCGAGCGGCGCTACCGCTTGCAAGACCTTTGCCTTCTCAGTGCGGACGGCATCGGCGCCGAACGAATTCGGCGGCTCCATTCCGATCAGGCTCAGCAATTGGAACACATGGTTCGGCACCATGTCGCGCAGCGCACCGGTCTGCTCATAAAACGCGGCGCGGTGCTCGACGCTGACGGTTTCACCGACGGTAATCTGGACATGGTCAATATGATCGCGATTCCACAGCGGCTCGAAAATGCCGTTGGCAAACCGTAACACCATGATGTTCTGGACCGTTTCCTTGCCGAGGAAATGGTCCATGCGATAGATCTGGTCCTCCTCGAGGACCTTTTTCACGCGCGCATTAAGGGCTTGCGCCGAGCCGAGATCGGTGCCGAACGGCTTCTCGATGATCACCCGCCGGAAGTGGCCGCCGCTTTGCTCGACCAGCCCGGCGGCGCCGAGCTGATCGACGATCGGGCCAAACATCGAGGCCGCAACCGCTAGGTAGAAGACGACGTTGCCCTGGGTCCCGTGGTCCGCGTCGATCTTTTTGAGATGCGCGCCAAGCCGGCGATAGATCTCGGCATCGTTGAGATCGCCGCCGATAAAGCTGATGCGGTTGCCAAGCCGACCCCAGGCTTCCTCGTCAAACGCGATCGGTACGCCGCCCATCTCGCGGCCCGTCATGAACCCGCGAACCTCCTTGCCGAGGTAGTCGCTGAACTCCTGGTCGGTCTGCTCACCGCGGCCGAGCCCGACGATCGCAAAATTTCGCGACAGGAGCCCGGTGCGGGCGAGGTTGTAGATGGCCGGCATGACCAGCCGTTTGGTCAAATCGCCGGTGGCGCCGAAGATGACCAGCGTACACGGCGGTGCAGCCGCGCGATGTCCTGCGCTACCCGACTCAGCCATGATGTAACCTCAAAAGCTCTTGGATCGCGTCAAACCTGCCTCCGCCCGCCGACAACCCGGCGGGCAGAGGCCGCCCTTCAACCACCACCATGCGGGTGTTCGTGCGCCATCTGCTCGGTGTGTCCGCCGAACTGCTTGCGCATCGCCGACAGGATCTTCTCGGCGTAGGTGTGCTCCTGGCGCGAGCGGAAGCGGCTATAGAGCGATGCGGTCAAGACATCGGCTGGCACCGCTTCCTCGATCGCCGCTTCGATGGTCCAGCGGCCCTCGCCCGAATCCTGGACAAAACCCGAGAACTCCGAGAGCGACTCGTCCTCGGCCAGTGCGATCGCGGTCAGATCGAGCAGCCATGAGGCGATGACGCTGCCGCGCCGCCACACTTCGGCGAGGTCGGCGAGGTTGTATTTGTACCGCCGGTTCTCCGGGATGTGATCCTGATTGGTGTGCTTCAGGATGTCGAAGCCTTCGGCATAGGCCTGCATGATGCCGTATTCCATACCGTTGTGGACCATCTTGGCGAAATGGCCCGCGCCGGCCGGGCCGGCGTGGATGTAGCCGTTCTCGACCCGCGGATCGCGGCCCGAGCGGCCCGGGGTCTTGTCGATGGTGCCGACGCCCGGCGCCAGGGTCTTGAGGATCGGGTCGATGTGGTCGACGGCTTGTTTGGCGCCGCCGATCATCATGCAGTAGCCGCGCTCCAGGCCCCAGACGCCGCCGCTGGTGCCGACATCGACATAGGTGATGCCCTTCTTCGCCAGAAACTCGGCATGGGCGATGTCGTCGAGGAACTTGGAATTGCCGCCGTCGATCAGGATGTCGCCCTTGTCGAGCAACCCATTCAGCTCAACGATCGTGTCATGGGTGACCTTGCCGGCCGGCAGCATGACCCACACAACCTTCGGCTTTTCGAGCTTTGCTACGAAATCGGCGAGCCCGGTGCTGGCAGTGGCGCCTTCGCCGGCCAGGGTTTTGACCGCATTGGCGTCGCGGTCGTAGACGACGCACTGGTGGCCGTTGCGCATCAAGCGGCGCACGATATTACCGCCCATGCGGCCGAGACCGATCATTCCAAGTTGCATATAAATTCTCCCTGGGTTTGGGTTGTTCGATTGACGAGTTGCTATTTCAGCGCCTGTTCCAGCGCACCGGCCAAGGCTTTCAGCCCGGCTTCGACGCCACCGGCGAGATGGATCCGCAGCGCGCGACGTCCACGGTCGGCCAACACGTCGAAGTCGCCGCGAGCCTGCGCCGCCTTGACCACGCTGAATGTGTACCGGGCCCCCGGGATCGGCAGGTCGGCTGGATCGCTGCAGGTGATCTGCAGGAACACGCCGCTGTTCGGCCCGCCCTTGTAGGCCTGCCCGGTCGAGTGCAGGAACCGCGGCCCGAAGCCGAGGCAGGTCGCCACCTTCTTCTTGTCGCGCACCATTTGCCGCATCGCCTGCATCGCCTTGATATGCTCCGAGGTGCGGTCGATGTAGGCCAGCAACGCGACATAATCGCCGGCGCCCGCACGGTCGAGATGCGCCTTCAACGCGGCCACCAGGCTTGTCGCCTTCGACTTCAGCTCGCCCTCGTTGCGCGGGTCGGCAAACAGCTGGATGCCGCCATCGACCGTCGCGAAGGCCTTTTCCGGCGGCAGGGTGCCGGACTTTTCGTAGGCCGAGGTCAGTTCGCGCGTCTTGACCTTGCTGGCCTCGACATCGGGCTGATCGAACGGATTGATCTCGATGATCGACCCGGCGACCGCGGTTGCCATCTCCCAGCGGAAGAACTCCTGGCCGAGCTGCATCTTGTCATGGACGATGATGCGTACGACCGGTTGCCCCGCCGCCTCGAGTGCCGCTACCGCCTTGTCCTGCTCGGTGTCCGGATCGGAGGCAAGTCGGGTATAGGCGAACAGGCGATCCGAGCCATACACCGTCGCCGGTCCCACCGACTCGGCGTCGACCGGGACAATGCCCTTGCCGATCTTGCCCGTTGATTCAGCCAACAGCTGTTCGAGCCAGGCGCCGAAATCGGCGATGCCGGGCGAGGCCAAGATCGTGACCTTGTCGCGGCCGCTGCGCTGGCACACACCCATGATCGCGCCGAGGATGACCCCCGGGTTTTCCGAGGGCGGTGAGCTCGGCGCGCAAGAGCGCACCATCTCGGCGGTGGTTTCCAGGAACTTCCGCGGCGGAATGCCGATCGCCGTCGCCGGCACTATGCCGAAATTCGACAGCACCGAATAGCGCCCGCCGATCGACGACAGACCATGGAAGATGTGCCGGAAGCCGGCCGCCGTCGCCATTTTCTCGACCGCCGAGTTCGGATCGGTGACCGCAACGAAGCGCTTGGCCGCCTCGGCATCGCTGCCGTGCGCCTGCTTGGCTTTCTCGAAGAAGTAGGCCTTGAAGATGTTGGGCTCCAAGGTACTGCCCGACTTGCTCGATACGATGAAGAGCGTCTTCTTCAGGTCGACCGCATTCTCGAAACGCTTGACCTGCGCCGGATCGGTCGAATCGAGCACGTGCAGTTTCGGGAAGCCCGGCGCCGAGCCGAAGGTCTCTTCGAACACTTCGGGGCCGAGGCTTGAGCCGCCCATGCCCAGCAGCAGCACATCGCTGAACCCGCCGCTCTTGACGTCGTTGGCGAAGGCCTCGAGATGACCGACCGCCTTCAGCTGGTCGTAGACGATGTTGAGCCAGCCGAGCCAATTGGCCTCGTCGGCACCGGTCCACAGCGAGGCGTCGCCGGCCCACAGGCGGCGGACCTTGCCCTCCTTGCGCCAATCCTCGATCGCCGCCTTCACGCCGGCGTCGATCTCGGACGGGAGCTTGTAGCTCATCGCGTTCTGCTTGTTGCCGAGGATCATCTGGCGCTTCTTCTGCACCGACCCGTAGAGCGTGTCGGCAGCGTCGACAAACAGGCGCACCGCGTCATCGACAAGCTTTGAGGTGACCTGGTGGAAGTCGATGCCGGCTTTCGGCAGCGCATCCATGACCGCTTTCGCGCTGGCGACGTCTTCTTCGAGGCTGGCGCGCGGCTTGCCGTGGTCGCGAGCCGCGTCCATCGTCGGAGGCGGCATCGTGTTGACCGTATCCGGTCCGATCAGCTCGTCGACATAGAGGCAGTCGCTGTACGCCTTGTTCTTGGTGCCGGTGCTGGCCCACAGCAGGCGCTGCGTCTGAGCGCCCTTCTGCGCCAGACTCTTCCAGCGCGGATCGGAGTAGATCTTCTTGTAGAGCTGATAGGTCAGCTTGGCGTTGGCGACCGCGACCTTGCCCTTCAGCTCCGCGAGCTTCGCGTCGCCGCCGGCGGCGATCTTCTTGTCGAGAAGATCGTCGACCAGCGAGTCGATGCGGCTGATGAAGAAGCTGGCGACGCTGGCGATGTGATGCGGATCGCCGCCCTTCGCGACAAAGTTTTCGAGACCGGAGATGTAGGCCTCGGCAACCTGGGCATACATCTCGGGCGCGAACAACAGCGTCACGTTGATGTTGATGCCCTCGCCGATCAGCGTCTTGATCGCCGGGATGCCGGCCGGTGTGCCGGGCACCTTGACCATCAGATTCGGCCGGTCGACCTCGCGCCAGATCCGGCGCGCTTCCTCGATCGTGCCGGCCGTGTCCATCGCGAGATACGGCGAGACTTCGAGGCTGATGTAACCGTCCCGGGCGTGGGTCTGCTGATAGACGCGGCGCATGGCGTCGGCGCCGTCCCGGATCTCGTGCACCGCGAGGCCCTCGAACAGCGCGCCCGGGTCGAGGTCGCCGGTGGCTTCGGCCTCGCGGATCATCTCGTCATAATCGTCGCCGTGGCCGATCGCCTTCTCGAAGATCGACGGGTTGGAGGTGACGCCCTTCAGCCCGTCATCCGCGATCATCTTGCTGAGCTGACCGCTCCGCAGGAGATCGCGGCTGACAAAGTCGAGCCACGGGGATTGTCCGAAATCGTTAAGCTGTTTTAGCGGATTGGGCATGGATACTTACTCCTTGCGCGCGAGCTGCGCCTTGGCAGCCGCGTAGACGTTTTCCCCGGTGAAGCCAAACTTCACCTGGAGTTCCTTGAGCGGCGCGGAGGCGCCGAAGGTCTTCATGCCGATGATCGTGCCGCGCAATCCGGTGTAGCGCTCCCACCCCATCGTCGAGGCCTGCTCGACGGCGACGCGGCGGGTGCAGGCCGGCGGCAGCACCGATTCCCGATAGGCGTCGTCCTGTTTCTCAAAGAGCTCCCAGGACGGCATGCTGACGACCCGGGCGGCGACGCCCTCGGCGGCCAGCTTTTCATAGATTTCGACAACCAGCCCGACTTCGCTGCCGGTGGCCATCAGGATCACGTCTGGGGTCGTCCCCGGCTTCGCATCGGCCAGGACATAGGCGCCGCGACGCAGGCCGCTCGCGGGCGCGAATTTTGTGCGGTCCAAGGTTGGCAGGTTCTGCCGGCTGAGGATCATGCAGCTCGGCTCGTGATGGACTTCCAGCGCGTGACGCCAGGCCTCGGCGACCTCGTTGGCATCGCACGGCCGGAACACGGTCAGCCCCGGGATCGCCCGCAACCCGATCAACTGCTCGACGGGCTGATGGGTGGGTCCATCCTCGCCGACGCCGATCGAATCGTGCGTGAAGATGTAGATGACCGGCAATTCCATGATCGAGCTGAGGCGAATTGACGGCTTCACGAAGTCGGAGAAGATCATGAAGCCGGAGCCGTAGGAGCGCAGCTTGGTCAGGGCGAGCCCGTTGCAGATCGAGCCCATCGAATGCTCGCGGACCCCGAAATGCAGGTTGCGGCCGAGCCGGTTCTCGGCGCTGTAATCGCCGGCGCCCTCGAAGGTCATGCGGGTCTTGGTCGAGGGCGCGAGGTCGGCGGCGCCGCCGATCAGCCACGGAACATTCGGCGCGATCTTGTTGAGGATCTGGCCGGACGAGTCGCGGCTGGCGATGCCCTTCGGATCGGCCGGAAATACCGGGATGTCCTTGTCCCAGCCGGCGGGGAGCTCGCGCTTCTGGATGGCCTCGCACTGTGCGGCGAGCTGCGGGTGCTCGGCCTTGTAGCGGGCGAACAGCGCCTCCCAGTCGGCGCGCGCTTTCTTGCCGCGCGCGCCGAAATTGGCGGCGAAATTCTCGTACACGCCGTCCGGTACCAGGAACTGCGCGTCCTCGGGCCAGCCGTAGTTGCGCTTGGTGGCTTTCACTTCCTCGACGCCGAGCGGCTCGCCGTGGACACCGGAGGTGTCCTGCTTGTGCGGCGCGCCGTAGCCGATATGGCTTTCGACAATGATCAGGCTCGGACGATCGGTGACGCTCTTCGCCCTCGTGATGGCTTCGGCCAACCGCTCGCGGTCATTGGCGTCGCCGACCCGCTGCACATGCCAGCCATAGGCCATAAAGCGCGCCGCCACGTCCTCGGTAAAGGCGAGCGAGGTATTGCCCTCGATGGTGATGTGATTGCTGTCGTAGAACCAGGTCAGGTTGCCGAGCTTCAGATGTCCGGCGAGCGAGGCCGCCTCGCTGGCGGCGCCTTCCATCATGCAGCCGTCGCCGCACAGCGCGAAAATGCCGTAATCGAACAACTTGAAACTCGGCCGGTTGAAGTATTCGCCGAGCCAGCTGGCGCCGATCGCCAATCCGACGCTGGTGGCGATGCCCTGCCCCAGTGGGCCGGTCGTCGTCTCGACGCCCGAGGTCCAGTGGTATTCGGGGTGGCCCGGGCATTTGCTGTCGAGCTGACGGAATTTCTTTAAATCGTCGAGCGATACTGTCGGTGTGCCGAGGCGCTCGTACTTTTCGTTGACCGATTTCACGCGGGTCAGATGCAGCATAGAATAGAGCAGCGTTGAGGCATGGCCCGACGACAGCACGAAGCGATCGCGGTTCGGCCAGATCGGATCGTCGGGATCGAACCGTAGGAACTCGTTCCACAGCGTGTACATGACCGGCGCCATCGCCATCGGCGTGCCGGGATGCCCGGAATTGGCCTTCTGTACCGCGTCAATACACAGGGTTCGAATTGTGTTGACGGAGATGTCCTCGATTGAGCCGGTCGGTGACGCCATTCTATGCTCCCTGTAACAAATAGCTCTCAAGCCATGAGGCGTTCTGGCACATGAGCATGACAATTCGGCGACGAGCCTCACGGCTGACGATCGGCACGATATGCCTATGCCCTTGCAAAGATTTTTGGTCTCCCTGAGCGCATAAGCTGCAACGATTGTTACGCGCCGGTTGGTATTGTGGCGTTTTCTCGACGTTAGTGCAACAAACCGATTCGGCTAGTAATTGTAAAGTTCAACGCCTTATCGGCCGAGGGCATAAGTCTGCATGCCGCGCGGGTTGGCGCCGGCCTTTAGAATAATGCCTTCCGGCGTCCGCTCGCGGGCGCAGGCGGTCAGCCTTCCGCCCGACCAAGTTTCGCCCATGCGCACCCGATGGCCGCGCTCGGCGAGCGCGCGCTCGGTCCTTTCCGGAAAGCGGCCTTCCAGCACCAATGACCCGGGGTTGGCGGCGCGCGGATAAAACGAGCTCGGCACGTGCTCGTTATTGAACTCCGGACAGTCGATCGCCTCCTGCAAATTCATGCGGTGATGAATATGGTGCAGCAAAAGCTGGGTCGACCACTGGTCCTGGCCGTCGCCGCCGGGAGTGCCGAAGGCCATCCAAGGCTCGCCGTCCTTTAAAGCGAGCGTCGGTGACAGCGTGCTGCGCGGGCGCTTGCCGGGCGCGAGGCCGGATGGCGACTTCTCATCGAGCCAGGAAATCTGCAGCCGGGTGCCGAGGCAGAAGCCGAGCTCCGGGATGACCGGCGAGCTTTGCAGCCAGCCACCGCTCGGCGTCGCCGAGACCATGTTGCCCCAGCGGTCGATGATATCGATGTGAACGGTGTCGCCGGCGACCATGCCCAGCGGGCTGGTGGTCGGCTCGCCGATCCCGTCATACATGCCGACCGTAGGTTCGCCGATGCCGGGGCCGGCGGCGCCCTCCAGGCCGCCGACGAGCACATAGGGCTGGCGCCCGTCGGGGCTGCCGGGACGCAGATCGAGCGAGGCGCGGTCGCCGACCAGCTTGCGCCGCGCGTCGTTGTAGGCCGTGCTCAGCAATGTCGCCATCGGTACGTCGACAAAATCCGGATCGCCGTACCAGGCCTCGCGGTCGGCGTAGGCGAGCTTGGCGCATTCGGTGACGGTATGGACGAAATCCGCCCCGACCGGGTCGAGATCGTCGAGATCGAAGCCCTGCAGCAACGCCAGCTGTTGCAGCAGCACCGGCCCCTGACTCCACGGTCCGCCTTTCAAAACGGTGTAGCCGCGATAATCGTAAGCGAGCGGCGCTTCGACCGGCGCCTGCCAGCGCGCCATGTCGTCGGCGGTCAGCAAACCGCCGTGGCGACGGCCGGAGGCGTCGAGCACCTTTTGGGTCCGGCAGAAGCGGTCGATCGCCTCGGCGACGAAACCGCGATACCAGGCGTCGCGCGCGCGGTCGATGCGGGCTTCGCGACTACCGGCACCCGCCTCGGCCTCGGCCAGCACGCGGCGGTAGGTCGCCGCCAGCGCCGGGTTGCGGAAGAGCCGGCCGACTGTCGGCAAGTTGTCGTCCGGCAGATACACTGCCGCCGAGGTCTTCCATTCGGTGCGAAACAATTCGGCGACCGTCGCAAGCGTGTCGCGGATGCGGGCGACCACCGGGTAGCCATTCTCCGCATAGCCGAGCGCCGGCTCCATCAACTCCGCCAGCGGCATTGTCCCGTAATCGCGCGCCAGCCGAGCCCAGGCGTCGAACGCGCCGGGCACCGTCGCGGCGAGCAGCCCGGTGCCGGGGATGAGATCGAGATCAAGACTTTTATACTGAGCGATTGTTGCGGCGGCGGGCGCGACCCCTTGGCCGCAGATCGTCTCGGCGCGGCGGGTCGTCTGATTCCAGGCCAGGATCGGCGCCTCGCCGAGCGGGCCGTTTAGATGCGGCTCGACGACCTGCAACGCGAACCCGGCGGCGACCGCGGCGTCGAAGGCGTTGCCGCCCTTTTCAAGGATACCCATCCCGACCGCAGAAGCGATCCAGTGCGTTGTCGCGACAACCCCGAAGGTGCCGCGGATCTCGGGCCGGGTGGTGAAGCCGGGCATTCTGCTTGCCTCCGCGAATTCGTCTTAGGAGCGGCAGGTTAGAGCAGCTTGTTGCACAAGGGAACGGGGCGTCACAGGCGATGCCCTGTTTAGAGCCGCGCAAATTCGAATTCCTGACCCCCATGCTGGAGCACCAGTTCACCCAGCGGGCGGAGCTGCTCGAGCCCGTCGACGATCGTCGGAAAGTGGTTGCCGGCAAGCTGGCCGAGCTTGCTGGCGAAACGGACCGCGCCATAGGCGATCAGGATCTCGGTCTCGCTGACCCCGCCCGAATGCTCTGATCCGTCATGCCGGCAGGCATCGAAAAGCGGTCATTCCGTGCCGGTGCGGCGCTGCATCTGGGCGAGATATTGTGGGGCAATATCGGTGCGGCCGACCGGCTGGACTTCACCACCATCGGCCCTGCGGTCAACCTGGTCAGCCGGC
>Ga0209380_10002530_pt1 | contig 11645 bp, 11 predicted proteins | sample HubBroMetageWFT6_FD_188347 | JGI IMG/M metagenome (GOLD analysis project Ga0209380, IMG submission 188347) | Warmed and freeze-thawed soil microbial communities from the Hubbard Brook experimental Forest, New Hampshire - Hubbard Brook CCASE Soil... | ecosystem: Environmental > Terrestrial >...
GTAGATCCAGCCGGTGATGTGGTCGGGGCGGCTCGGCAGCAGCACCTGGTCCCAGCCGGCACCGGTTCGCACGACGGGGACCCAGGTCGGGGCGCCAAGTTCGGTGGCAGGCAGCACAGCTATCGGTGCCTTGCCCGGTCCGGCGTAGACGATCTGCGCGGCCAGCGGGTGAACGACCAGCCCGTTCGTGGCGGCGAAACGCGCCGGGTCGATAGGCGCCGCCAGGATGGTGGCGTACGTGGTCGCCTGGGGCAGCTTGCCGGCCTGCGCCGCGGAGACGCTGACCGGCGGTACGACGTACTGCTGCGTGGCCGACTGCGCCGTCGGCGCTTGCGAGCCGCCGCACCCGCTCAGCGAGACGGCGACTAGGGCGGCAGCAGCCGCTGCCGGAATAGCTCCGGCAGCGGCTCTCAGCCCTATCCGGCGGACGCGCCCTGGCCCGCGGCGCGTCCCCCGGCCGTCATGGGGTTGCGGCACGTCAGCCCGTCACCGGAAGGGAGCCTGTCACCGCCACTGGCGCCGGAGCGGACGGTGCCGGCGCGGTCGGCGTGGCCGTCGGCGCAGGCGTGGTCGGCGGCGGCGTCACCGTGGTCGGCGTAGCCGTCGGCGTTTCCTGGCAAGTGCAAGTAGGCGACGGCGAAGTCGGCGGAGTCGTGGTCGGCGCCGTCGTAGTCATTGACGGCTGGCCGTCGCCAGGCGACGTGGACGCGAGCGCGGAGTGCGAGACGAGCAGTACCGTCAAGCTGGTGACGGCCAGCGCCGTGCTTGCAAATCCGGCAATTTTTGCACGCTTTGTTATCTTCAAAGCCGTCACGCGATGCCTCCTGGGTTGCGACAAAAATCGGGCGCGCGGACAGTGAGGCCCAGGCCGCTTGCTCCTCGTACCACCGCGCTGTGCTGCCCTGGTGCCCTGCTTCGGGGACACCAGAGCGCAATGCTATCGAAAGATGAGCATGTTGCGAGTGAGTCCGCTTCGTGGTTACCGGATAGTGACCATTCGCCCTGCCGCGCTTACCCTAGACCGGTGGGCATGATGATGGCGGTGAGCTTCGAACGGTACGGGCGGCTGTATTACCTGGATCCCGGGGACTACGAGCCGAAGATCGGCGACAAGGTGCTGGTGCCCACCGACGGCGGTCCTGAGGTGGCCGAGTGCGTCTGGGCACCGCAGTGGGTCTCGGAGGAGGTCGGCGGCCTCCCGGTCTGCGCCGGCCTGGCCGGCGAGGAGGACCTCGCCAGGGACGAGGAGAACCGGCGGCGCCGCGCCGAGGGGCGGCTGGCCGCGAAGCGGCTGATCCGCGAGCACGAGCTGCCGATGAAGATCACCGCGGTCGACTACCTGTCGGCCACGAACGTGTTCACCGTCTACTTCAGCGCGCCGCACCGGGTGGACTTCCGCGCGCTGGTCCGCGACCTCGCCGCGCGGCTGCGCGCCCGGGTGGAGCTGCGGCAGATCGGCCCGCGGGACGAGGCGCGGCTGCAGGGCGGCATCGGCCCGTGCGGCCGGGACCTGTGCTGCGCGACGTTCCTCAAGGACTTCGAGCCGGTGTCGGTCCGGATGGCGAAGGACCAGGACCTGCCGGTCAACCCGATGCGCATCGCGGGCGCGTGCGGCCGCCTGATGTGCTGCCTCAAGTACGAGCACCCGCTCTACCAGGACTTCAAGAAGGACGCACCGCGCGCCGGCACGCAGGTCGACACGCCGGAGGGCACGGGGACCGTCGTGGGGCACAACGTGCCGTCCGACACCGTGGTCGTCAAGCTGAGCGCGGACGGCAGCAGCTGCGCCTGTCCCCGCGCGAGCGTGTGCGGCTCCCGCAAGGCTTACGACTCTATGTACGGCAAGGGATAGTGGATCATTAGGGCCCCTCTGGGGTACCCGACGATCCACTATGTTGGCGATGCCCAGAAATTACTCTCGTCTAGGCGCGGCGGCGGCCGTGGTTATCGCCGTCCTGGTCTCAGCCTGCACGGCGGGGAGCCCCGCGACGTCCCAGCCGGCCCCGACAGCGAGCTCCACGCCGGCCGGCGCCGCGCCGGCCGGCCCTCCGCCGGTCACCATCGCCGGGTATTACGCGCAGCGGCTGACATGGCAGCCATGCGATAAGGGCTTCGAGTGCGCGCGGCTGTACGTCCCGTTCGACTACAGCCGCCCGGCCGGGCCCAGGTTCTCGCTCCCCGTCGTCAAGCTGCCCGCCGCCGATCCGGCCAGCCGGGTCGGCGCGCTCGTGATCAACCCCGGCGGCCCTGGCGGGTCCGGCGTCGAGTACGCGCTCGGCGCCCGCTCCGGCGAGTTCACCCAGCAGGTGCTGAACCGGTTCGACATCGTCGGCTTCGACCCGCGCGGCGTCGGCGGCAGCCTGCCCGCGGTGCGCTGCATGACCGGCCCGCAGCTCGACACCTACTTCGCGGTCAACGGCGATCCGGCCAACGCCGCGCAGCTCGCGACCGTGATCTCGGAGAGCAAGCTGTACGCGGCGGAGTGCGCCCGCAACGCCGCCACCCTGCTGCCGTACATGGGCACGGTGAACGCGGCGAGGGACATGGACGTGCTGCGCGCCGCGCTGGGCGACAACGCCCTCACGTACCTGGGAAAGTCATACGGAACGTACCTCGGCGCCTCTTACGCGCAGGAGTTCCCTTCGAAGGTGCGGGCGCTGGTGCTTGACGGCGCCGTCGACCCTAAGGCGAGCGGCCTGCAGCTCGACGTGACGCAGGCGGCCGGGTTCGAGTCCGCGTTCGGCCAGTTCGCGGCCTGGTGCGCCGGCCAGCAAGGCTGCCCGCTGGGGAACAGCGCGAGCGGCGCGGTCGCCAAGGTGGCGGGCCTGCTCAGCGCCGCGACTGCGCATCCGCTGACCAACCTGCTCGGCGACGGCCAGCCGGCCAACGGCGCGATGCTGCAGACCGGGATCGCGGCGGCGCTGTACGCGCGGCCGGAATGGCCGCTGCTGAAAAGCGCGCTGTCCGGCGCCTTCGGCGGCGACGGGACCATCCTCGTCGAGCTCGCCGACTCGCTGCTCGAGCGGAACCCGAACGGCACCTACAGCAACCTGGCCGACGCGGAGCTGTCGGTCGACTGCGTCGACCGCGCGTGGCCGCGTACGGTCTCCGCCTTCGCCGCGGCCGCGGCGGCCGCGGCGAAGGCCGCGCCGCTGTTCGGCGCGTCGAACGTGTGGGGATCGCTGCCCTGCGCGTACTGGCCGGTGCAGCCGGACGAGCTGAACATCCGCGCCGCCGGGGCGCCGCCGATCCTCGTGGTCGGCGACCTGCACGACCCCGCGACGCCGTACCGGTGGGCGGTCAACCTGTCCCGCGACCTCGCCTCCGGCGTGCTGCTCGGCTGGAACGGCGAGGGCCACACCTCCTACTTCCAGGGCAGCTCGTGCGTGGACAACACCGTCGACTCGTACCTGATCTCGCTGCACGTCCCGCGTTCCGGCACCGTCTGCCCGTAACGCTTTCGCCCCTGCGGGGACTGAACGGGCGCAGCTGCGTCCTGTCCACGCTTTCCCCAGGAAGGGGCAAAACTCGTGAAGGTACTCAGTCGTCTCGTGCCCGCCATCGGCGTCGGCATGCTGGCCATGACGGCCCTGGCGGCGCCGGCGTTCGCGTCGCCGGCCGCCAGCGCCGGGGCAGCCGGGACGCCGGCGCCGTCTTCGTGCAGACCGACAACACCGCGGGCAACGCGGTGGCCGCCTACCACCGCGCGGCGGACGGAACGCTGACGCTGGCAGGCACCTACCCGACCGGTGGCCTCGGCGGGATCCTCAACGGCTCGGTGGTCGACCACCTGGCGTCCCAGGGGTCGCTGACGTATGACAACGACCATGGGCTGCTGTTCGCGGTCAACGCGGGCAGTGACACCGTGTCCGTGTTCCGGGTCTTCGGCGACCGGCTGGAACTGCGCCAGGTCATCTGGTCGGGCGGCGCCTTCCCAGTCAGTGTGACGGTGCACGGGAACCATGCGTACGTTCTGGATGCGCTTGACGGCGGGTCGCTCTACGGATACCGGATCGCGGACGGTCACCTGACGCCGATCCCCGGCTCTTCGCGGCGGCTCGGCCTCGACCCGAACGCGACACCGCAGTTTACGAACACGCCCGGGCAGGTGGCGTTCACGCCCGACGGGTCGCGGATCCTCGTGACCACGAAGGCGAACGGCAACGACGTGGACGTGTTCGCCGTGCGGCCCGACGGGCGGCTGTCGCGGTCACCGGTCGTGAACTCCGAGCCTGGCGCGGTTCCCTTCTCGATCTCCTTCGACCGCGCCGGGCACGTGCTGATCGCGGAGGCCGGGCCGAACGCGCTCGCGACGTTCGCCCTGTCCGGCGGTGTGCTGACGCAGCTGGCGATCGCCGACACCGGCCAGATGGCGACCTGCTGGGTGGCCCCCGCGGGCCGGTACTTCTACGCCTCCAACGCGGGCAGCGGCTCGGTGAGCGGGTACACGGTCGATGGCGCCGGCCAGCTGACCGCCCTCGGGAACGCGAAGACCGACGCGGGAACCGTGGACGCGTCGGCGGCAGGCGGGTTCCTGTACGTGCAGGCCGGGGCGGCCGGGATCGTCGATGAGTTCGCCGTCGGCGCCGGCGGCGCGCTGACGTCGCTGGGGTCGGTCACCGTTGCTGGCGCGGCCGGCGGCGAAGGCATCGTGGCGCTCTGAGCTGGGGCGCGGCCGGCCGGAGGAGAACTGTCATGGGTGCTCTCCGGCCGGCCGTCGCCACGGACGATACGCTGCCAGCGATGGAACCAGACGCGGAATTGCTCCGCCGGCTTCGCGCCGGGGACGAGCGGGCCTTCGTCGCGCTCGTGGAGCGCTACAACGGTTCCATGCTGCGGCTCGCGCTGTCGTTCGTGCCCAGCCGGGCGATCGCGGAAGAGGTCGTCCAGGACACCTGGGTCGCCGTGCTGCGCGGACTGGCCGGGTTCGAGGGCCGGTCGTCGCTGAAGACGTGGCTGTTCTCCATCCTGGTGAACCGGGCGCGTTCTGCGGGGGTGCGGGAATCCAGGAGCTTTCCTGTGGCCGACGCGGGGCCTGTGGTGGACGCGTCCCGCTTCGGCCCTGGCGGGGCCTGGGCGTCACCGCCCGAGCACTGGATCGAGGAGGCCGAGTCGCGGGTCGATGCGCTGAAGCTCACCGGGATGCTGCGCGGCGCGCTCGACGGGCTGCCAGGCCGGCAGCGTGAGGTCGTGCTGCTGCGCGACGTGGAGGGGCTGACCAGCACGGAAGTGTGCTCGGTGCTCGCGATCAGCGAGGCGAACCAGCGGGTGCTGCTGCACCGGGGCCGCGGCAAGCTGCGGCAGGTGCTCGAGTCGGAGCTGGGAGGGTCGCGATGAACATCAGTCTGCTTGGCGTGTTCCGCCGCGATCTCGTGTGCCAGCAGGTGGTCGAGATGGTGACGGCGTACCTGGAGGATGCGCTGTCGCGTTCGGACCGGCGGCGGCTGGAGAAGCACCTGTCGGGGTGCCCGCTTTGCACGGAGTACCTCGCCCAGATCCGCGAGACGATCCGGCTGGCCGGCCGGCTCGCCCCCGAGGACCTGCCGCCGGAGATGCGCTCGGACCTGACCGAGGTCTACCGCCGCTGGCTCGCCGACGGCTAGGCCGCCGGGACGTCACCCGGATTACCGGTCGATGCGCTCTTCCAGGCAGACCGTGACCGTCTCGCCGGCCTCCTTGCCGATCGACTTGCGCAGGCCGGTCTTGATCGGCAGCTTGTGCGTGCCGTCGCCGAGGGCCATGAAGGAACTCTGGAACGGCCTGCCGTCCACGGTGCCGCGCACCTTCACCAGCCCGCGGGTGCCGAAGTAGTCCACGGAACCGGGCATGACGACGTAGGTCCAGCCGCCCTCGCTCGGGCTCTTCAGCAGGGTCGCCGTGAAGGTCTTGTCCAGCTTGCTCATTACCGCCTCCCCTTTCGCTGCTCCTGGTATGACGATCGGAGGAGCCGGATTTCGTCTAGGCACTGCCGGACCAGCCGGTCCAGCGCTCGGCCTCGATCACGATGACCGGGCCGGCCGGGCGTGCCTGCCGGTACTGCCCGTACCGCTCCGCCAGCAGGTCCAGGTAGGGCTGCATCGCGGCCTCGTCGGTGACGACGCTCGCGTGGCCGTCGACCCGGACCCACCAGAGTCCGGCCCAGTCGTCGGTGTAATGGTCGGTGAGCAGTGTGACCCTGGGGTTCTCCGCGATATTCCGCAGCCGCCGCAGGTTCGGTGTCGTCTTGGGCTTGTGGTCCACGGCGATGCAGATCCGGTCCCCGTCCACCGCGAACGTGACGGGGACCAGGTGCGGCTGGCCGTCCCGCCCGGCCGTGGCGAGCCGCGCCACGCGCTGGGCGCCGAACCGCGCTCGCGCGTCCTCCGTGGTCAGCCTCACGCTCCGATTCTCCCTCCCGCCCGCGGTCTGGGCACGTGCCGCGGGCCACATCGGCGAACCCGGTAAGCTTACGGAGCGCCGTCCGCGAGGACAGCACGCCGCCTTAGCTCAGTCGGTCAGAGCGACGCACTCGTAATGCGTAGGTCATCGGTTCGATTCCGATAGGCGGCTCCATTCGCTAGTGCGCGACACCCACTTCGCGGGGAACCCCGGGCACCCGCACGTGCCGTAACCGGCTAACGGATCCAGAGCTGGTCGAGGAGCAGGTTCCAGTAGGGGTGGAACTGGTAGTTGCCGGTGCGTGCGGACAGGACGGTCAGGTCCCGTGGGTTGTACAGGGGGACCCACGGGGCCTGGTCCACAATTTCGTGGTCTACGGCAGCCCATTGGCCCGCCGCCGTGGCGGGATCTCCGACCTGGCTGGCTAGGGCTTGCCGGGCCTGGGCGTCGACCTGCGGATCGCAGAACTCCGCCGTGTTGACGTTGACCGGATTGTCGGAAAGGAAGGAACCGCAGGTGAGCAGCGGGTCGATGAAGTCCGAGGGCGCCGGGTAGTCCTGGAACCAGCCGAAGAACCCGACCTGTACGCGGTTGCGGGAGTCGCCGAACACGGTCCAGTACGCGTTCGGGTCGACCGGCCGCAGCGACGCCCGGTACCCGAGCACATCGAGGACCGACACCACGTACCGAGCGGTCGCCGGCGAGGGGTACGGCGTGCCTTGGTCGCTGTACAGCACCACCACCTTGTCGCCCTGCGTCCCCGACGCTTGTACGAGCCGCTCAGCCTGCGCCAGATCCGGCGCGCTCCCCGCCCCGCCCGGGCCGGGCCGGAGCGCGTACGGGCAGTACGGCTTGTAACCGGGCATCGTGGGCGGGAGGACCTGGCAGGTTGCCACCGCGGCCAGTGACCCGCCGTTGAGCGCGATCACCGTTTTTCTGTCGATGGCGTAGTTCAGTGCCTTGCGGGCCATGAGGCGGTTGAACGGAGCGATCCGGGTGTTGAGCGTGAGCGCGACCGTCGCGGCCAGCGGGCCGCTGTGCAGCTGGCTGGTGTAATGCGTGGCCAGCTGGCCGACGGCGTCCGGCGGGGGAGTCAGCAGGACGTCGGCACTGCCGTGCTCGACGTCGGCGACGCCCTGGCCGGGCGGGACGTCGACCCGGACGACGATCCGGTCCGGGTAGCCGCCCGGCTGGGCCTGTGGCGACCATTCGCGGAACCGCGGGTTCTTGACCAGGGTCCAGGCGTGTCCTTGCACAAACGACTCGGTCATGTAGGGGCCGGTGGCGGGCAGTTGCGCGGCGCTGACCATGTGGTCAGGCGTGCCGGGAGGAACCGCATAGGCCCACGAAAAGGCCAGCTTGTAGAGGAACTCCGGGTCGGGCGCCGTGAGGTGGAAGGTGACCGTGCCCCCGGCGTCGTCGGCAACGATCCCGCGGGCCAAATTACACGGACCGGGACTGCGCTCGCACCGGCTGACGCCCACGATGCCGTCGTACCAGCCCAGGATGCCGGGATTCTGCCGCTTGTCGATCAACAGCACCCGCTCGATCGCCCGGCGGATGTCGTCCGGCCTGATCATCGACCCAGTCGAGTACCTCAGGCCGGCCCGGAGCCGGAACGTGTAGGTCCTGCCCCCGTCGGTTGGCCGGGGCAGCGAGGTCGCGAGATCAGGGACGAGCTGATCACCGGCCAGGCCGCTGAGCCGCCGGTAGCCGACGAGCCCGTCGTTGGTCATGCTCAGCATCTGCCAGGTCAGGGTGTCATACGCGACCGCGGGATCGGTATCAAGGACGGGGTGATCCGGTGATACCTGCTGGGCGATGACGGTGAGCGTGCCGCCACGGTGGGCCGCGAGCGAGGGCAGCACCGTGGCCCACAACGCGTCCCCGGCGGCGGCCAGGTTCGTCGGCTGGTTTCCTACCGGTATGAGCCGGGTCGCGCCGGTGCTGGGATCGATCCTGGACACGGTGCCGCTGACGCCGCTGGCGACCCAGATCGCGCCGTCGGCGTAGACGACTCCGGCTGGCGCGCCGCCCACCTCGATCGTCCGCACCTGGCCGGTCCGCGGATTGACGCGCGTGACAGCGCCGCCGCCGTCCGCGACCCATACGCTGCCCGCGCCCACGGCCAGGCCGTCCGGGCTCTGGCCGACCGGGATGGCCCGCGAGATGCGGTTGGCCGTCGGATCGATGCGCAGCAGTTCGCCGGTGTCCAGGCTGGTGACCCAGACCGCGCCGTCGCCGACGGCAATCGCGGTCGGAGCACTGCCGAGCGAAATGGTCGACACCACGATGCCGGTGGCCGCGTCGATCCTGGACACCGTGTCACTGGTCACGTTGGCGGCCCACACCGACCCGTAACCCGAGGCGATCGCGGCGGGGCCGATCCCGGCCGGAATCGCCGCGACCTGAGTTCCGGATCCCGGGTTCACCTCGGAAACGGTGCCGTCGAGCTCGTTCGCGACCCAGACCTCGCCGCCGGCGACCACCACACCGGCCGGGCCGCGGCCCACTGGGATGCGATCGTTGACCTGCCCGGCCGGATCGACCCGCAGCAGCATGTTGGCGGCGCTGTCGGTGACCCACACTGCTCCCGCGCCATAGGCGACCCCGTTCGGCCGTCCGACTCCGGTCACGACCGCGCTGAGGCGCGCCTGTCCGCCATCGATCACGCCGACCGTGTTGGGTCCCGCGGTGAGCCGGGCCGGCTCGCGGGTGGTCATGGCCACGGGCAGTGCGATCACCACGGCCAGCGCCGCGGCGACGGCCGCCAGGCGCTTCGGGCGAAATAGCCTGGGCTGCCTTTTTCCCAAGACCCGCACGGTCCCGGGTGCAACCGCGGCCTGATCCGGCAGGTCGAGCGAGGCATCCTGCCGCAAGATCGCGCTCTCCAGCCGTCGCAGCGCCGGGCCTGGCTCGAGGCCGAGCTCCTCGACCAGTGTCCGGCGCGCGGCCTGGTAGGCCTCCAGCGCTTCGGCCTGGCGCCCGCTGCGGTACAGCGCGATCATCAGCTGTCCGTACAGGCGCTCGCGCAGCGGGTGCACCGCGGCCAGCGCCGCCAGCTCGCTGACCACGTCGGCGTGACGGCCCAGCGCCAGGTCTGAGTCAATCCGGTCTTCGATCGCGCAGAGCCGCAGCTCCTCGAGCCGGGCGGCCTCGATCCGCGGGCCATGCCTATTGACCAGGTCGGCGAGTGCCTGCCCGCGCCACAGTTCCAGCGCCGAGCGCAGCTTCTCCGCCGCCTGGCTGGGAGCGTTCGCGGCGAGCGCGGCCCGGCCCTGCCCGACCAGCTGCTCGAACCTGCGCGCATCCAGCTGACCCTCCGCGAGCCGGAGGCTGTACGCGCCCGGCCGGGTCATCACGACGGACCCGTCAGCCGCCGCGTCGAGCGACTTGCGCAACCGCGAGACGTACACGTCGAGGGAGTGCTGGGCACCGACCGGAGGCTGCTCGCCCCACAGCTCATCGACAAGCACGTCACGCGGGACTGACTCATTCGCCCGCAGCAGCAAGATGACCAGCAGGGCCCGCAGCTTCGGCCCGCCAACCTCGATCAGTCGGCCGTTCGCGCTGACCTCAAGCGGCCCGAGAATCCGGTACTCGATCACGCCCGACGCCCTCCCCCTGCCTGCTAGTGAAGCACGGATGAGGCGGAAATGGGCTGGTGAACGCCCCGCGATGTGATGTGAGCCTTTTGTGAGGTCGTGGCACGACGATCGATTGACAGGAAGGCTTCCACCAGTCACAAGCCGAGTCGTTGCCAGGAGCGGGCCATGACCATTCATCAGTACCTCATGCAGGCCGGCAAGGACGACGCGCGGCGGGCTGGCGAGCGAGACCGTGTGCTCCTGGAGGCGCGGCGGGCCGGCGTGACGCGCCGACCGGGTGCCGTTCTCGCCGCACTGGCCACGCGCGGCGCCTGGCTGCTGTCGCGCTGGACGGGCCGGGCACAGGACAGGCTCGAGAAGCCGGCCAGGCCGACGGGCGAGGTGCGGCCCACCCCAGATTAAGGGCCGAGCATGGCCTCGCGGCGAGCGGGGCGGCGAGGTCCGAGGGTTCCGGGCTCATCCCGGACAGGCCGCATGCGGCGAACCAGTGGCCGGTGTTCTCCGCGTCGCGGGTCAGGAACCAGTCGCCCTTCGGGTTGCGATCACGTCGACCACCTGGATCGAGTCGGTCATGCGAGGAGGCTATCAACCGCGTGGAGCGCTGGTCATTCCTGCGCTGTCTAGGCGTTGACCAGGCGAAGTGCCCCGCCAGACGATACCTCTACGTTCCTGTCGCCGCCCTCGAGGGCGCTGCCGGGGAAGTGCTCTGCCGGGACGAATTCCGGGGGGATGCTGCTTGACGTGAAGCCGGCCGTCGAGAGGCGTACCCAGTTGCCGTCACTATCGGTGTCCTGCCACACGAAGAACGTGACCCCGTTCAGGGTGATGACGATGTGGTGAGCCGCGAAGTCGGATCCCCGGCTGCACCACGGAACCCACTGCTCAGAAATGAAAGTTGAGCGTCCTGGCGGGCAGGTCACCGCGAAGACGGGATCGGGCTCCAGATTCGTAATGGCGAGAGCACTGTTCGAGTAGTTATTCACCCAGTGCAGTTCGGTGATGGCGCCCATGGTGATCACGCGTCCTGTGCCGGAGCGGCTGGCTGCAATACGCGCCATGAGTTATTCGTGATACGTCCGTTGAAACCCTCGCGTGAACTCCACGACAGGTTCGCCGGGAACCAGTCGTCGCGGTTAGTGGCGACGACCGAGAAATCGCCCGCGGCGCACTCCACCCTTATGTCCCATTCGGCGGGGACGCTCACCCCGTACTCGGCGAGGAAGACGCGTACGTCGCACGCGGTCGCGAGCTCCGCGCCCGGCATTTTCGCCAGGCTGCGCAGCGCATGGGGCAGCTGGCTGTGGTCAGCGAAGTCCCTGATCATTTCGTGCACGCGCAGCTCTCGCGCCGACCGGTCAATTCTCGCCCGCAGGTGATCGATCCGCTGCTGATGAGCCTGGGCATAGTGGCGCAAGTCGGCCTGTTCGGCGTCGATGTCCATCGCGTATCCTCCACAGCCGCTGGGCTTCCACGCTGAATGGCTCAGCTGACGAAGGCGTGGAGATCCTGTGGAGGTTACGTGGAGGCGACTGGGTACCCAGGGGAAGCTGTAGACTCACGGATGCCGTCCGCGGGGACAGCTCGCCGCCTTAGCTCAGTCGGTCAGAGCGACGCACTCGTAATGCGTAGGTCATCGGTTCGATTCCGATAGGCGGCTCC
>Ga0209380_10002531_pt1 | contig 11644 bp, 7 predicted proteins | sample HubBroMetageWFT6_FD_188347 | JGI IMG/M metagenome (GOLD analysis project Ga0209380, IMG submission 188347) | Warmed and freeze-thawed soil microbial communities from the Hubbard Brook experimental Forest, New Hampshire - Hubbard Brook CCASE Soil... | ecosystem: Environmental > Terrestrial > Soil...
GTTTTCGAAATTGTAGCGCTGCTTGAGCGCCCGCTTCAGCTGAATGTTTTCTTCTTCGGCGCGGCGCCAGCCCACGGCGGCGCGCACGTCGGCCAGCAGCTTTTCGTTGTCCCACGGTTTCTGAACAAAGTTGGCCGCGCCCGCCTGCATGGCGCCCACCGCATTCTCCACCGTGCCGTAGGCGGTGATCATGATCACGGGAAGGTGGGAATCGTGGGTGCGAATCTCGGCGAGAATCTCCAGACCGTTGCGGCCGGGAAGTGCCAGGTCGAGCAGAATCAAATCGAAGGGATGCTCGCCGATGCGAACCAGGCCCTCTTCTCCGCTTCCCGCCGTTTCCACCGCGTAGCCTTCGATCTCCAGGAGAGTTTGCAGGGACTCGCGAATCTCCGCCTCATCGTCCACGATGAGCACCGCCCCCGCCGGGGCCGGGACGCTATGCAAACTGCTGCGCTGAATCACGGCCGCTTCAGACATGCACTGCCTTCCTGCTCAAGGGAAAATCGAGCGCAAACGTGGTGCCGGTGCCAGGATCGCTTTCCACGCGAATCTGCGCCGCGTGTTCCTGAATAATGCCGTACGTCACGGAAAGTCCAAGGCCCGTGCCCTTACTCTGACCCTCGCGCGGCACTGTCTTGGTGGTGAAAAACGGATCGTAGATGCGCTGAATATGTTCCGGCGCAATGCCCGATCCCGTGTCCGTTACCCGCACGCTCACGAAGTCTCCATTGGTGGTGGCCACGCTCAACGTGCCGCCGCCCGGCATCGCATCTTTCGCATTGAGGAACAGGTTCAGGAACACCTGCTGCAGCCGGCCCTGATTTCCCTGAATCGCCGGAAGGCTGGGAGCCAGTTCCCGGCTTACCTGAATTTTCGACGTCTTGAACTGGTGTTCCAGCAGGGCCAGAGTGTCGCCGATCACTTTGTTGACGTCGACCTCGCTGAACTCGCTGCCGCTGGTGCGCGAAAAGTTCAGCAGATTGTTGACGATTTCCGAAGCGCGGAAAGTCTGGCGCGTAATTTTATCCAGCAGTCCCGATTTCTGGGGATCGCCTTGCAACTGCTTGGCGAGCATCTGTGTGTAGGAGGAAATCACCGCCAGCGGCGTGTTCACCTCGTGAGCCACACCGGCCGCCAGCAGCCCGATGGAAGAGAGTTTGTCCGACTGCGAAAGCTGCGCTTCAAGTTCCACGCGCTCAGTGATGTCGTCCATGATCACGAGGCGCCCCACCACCTGGAACTTGCGGGTCACCAGCGGCGCAATGGCCATATTCACGGTGCGCGTTTCGCCGGCCGGCGTCTTCAGCCGGAACTTGTACAAGTTGCGAATGCCCGCGTTCTGGCGCATGCGGTAAAACTCTTCCACAAACTCGGGCGGAAAAATGCTGCGCATCGGCTGCGTCAAAGTCTGCCAGCGCGGCAGCGCGTACATCACTTCCATCTGCGCGTTCCAGCTCTCGATGCGGTCTTCCATGTCGAGCGCCATCACGCCGATGTTGACGGACTCGACGATGTTCTCGTTGAAATCTTTCAGGCGTTCGTATTCCGCCGCTTTTTTCTGCAGCGACGCATACAGCCGGCCGTTCTGGATGGCGATTCCCAGATATCCGCCCAGCGTTTCGAGCAGCTCAACGTCTTCACTGGACAGGAAATCCCCTTGCGCGGTCTTGCCCAGACCGAGCACCGCGATCGTCTTCTGCTGCGAACGGCAGGGGATGTAGTAATTCAAGTCGAGCCGGGCGATGGTTTCCTGCGACCCCGCGGCCTCGCGCGGCACCTGGTGCGTGTTTTCAAAGAAGAGATGCCCGGCCTGCTCCGGCCGAGGCGCGCTCAGGAAACTCAGATCGAGCTGAGCGGGCGCGGCTATCCCAGCCGATTTAGAGAGCAGGAAATTTTCTGGCTCCGCACCTGAAGCGAGAAAGATGGCGATCCGCTCTACGGCCAGCGTGCGCGACAGCCGGTCCATGACCGCGGAGAGCAATTTATTCAGATCGGGCTCCGAGCTCAGCTCGCGGCCAAATTCCAGCAGGGTGCGGCGATAGTCATAGCGCGTGCGATAAAAAAAGTGATCGACGCGATCCTGAATCCATTTGCGTACCGGATCAAACAACAACGCCGTGACCACCACGGCGAGAATCAATCCCAGCGGTCCGGTTCCGGGCTGCCGCATCTGCACCAGCGTGGCCACTCCGGCGACCAGCCCGAAGTACATTCCCACGACGGCTGCGGCCGCCAGCGTGTAGACGACGCCACGCTTGAAAATCAGGTCGACGTCCATCAGCCGGTAACGGAAGATGGCGTAGCCGAAGGTTAGGGGCAGCAGTCCCAGCGACAGTACCGAAATTTTCATCGCCGGTTGCGGCAGCCATCCCAGCACGTGCGGAAACACGTAAGGCAGCACGTACAAAAGCGTGTAAGGCGCAATGGCGAGCGCTGTGCCGCGAGTCACCCACTTCAACTGTTGCCGCAGGATCGTGGTGCTGGCGAGGCGATAGGAATACCAGAGCACGCCCGCGGCTGCCAAGAAGAACAAGGCTCCATACGCAATATCGAGCCGGTCCATGTTGCGGCTCAGCCGTCCCGTGGCTTCGAGCCAGCGCATCGCGGCCAGGCGCGTTCCGAGCAGCAACGCCCCCGGAACATATACCAGCGCCAGCAGCCAGGGATGCTTGCTCACCGACCTCCGCTTCTCGGGGAAGATCAGCACAAAGTGCAGAAACAGCGCCGGCTGTAGCACCCAGGCAACAATGTTGCTCCAGTAGATAGTCCAGTCAAACTCGTTCAGTCTTCCCGTGTACTTGAACGAATAGGCGATAAACGAGACCAGACAGAAAACGTAGAAGTGCGTGGAACCCGGTGCAGTCCAGCGCCGCAACAGAACGTAGAGACCGATACCGAGATAAATCAGCGCAATCAGGCGCAGCCAGTTGTTAAGGGAACGATCTGCGGGAACCAGAAGAACCTTGCAATCCAGCACCACGGACTGCCGCTGCAAAGAGTAAGCTGCCTGGAACCACACTCCGGTGCGGTAGATCTGGCGTTCCAGGCCGGGCAGATTCTTCACATCCTGGCCGTTTACCGCAAGCAACTGGTCACCGGGTTTGATCCCTGCCTTTAAGCCGGGGCCGTTAGGCTCGACCCGGTCGGCCAACAGGCGCCCGCCTTGTTCCACCCAGGCCACTCCATCGTCTGGAGCAGTCGACTCGCGTTCTTTCTGGAAATTAAAGGCAGCGAATACCACCGCCGCGATGGTAAGCAGAGACAGCAGGACGGCAAGGAAACGGACTTGGCTTTCCCGGTTCATGGGTTGCGGCAGCGGCCCCGAACCCTGCGGGGGCTGGATCGGCGTTGTAACCACGCCACGCTGCTCTTCAATTAGCAACTTCGCTGCCACGACGATTCCCGTTTCCGTACTCCTAAGTCCAGCAAATCAAGCCACTTCTATAATTATAGATGCATTTTCGAACGACAACTATGGGGTTTTGGAGGTTTATGTGGGATTTTGTATCCGCCCGGTTGTCCCCCAATTTGGCGAGCGCAACTCAGGACATCGAGCGCTCGGGACAGAAAAAGCGCAAGGATGGGGCCTCGCCGAGTTAGCGAATGCATTCGAAGACCAAATGCTTCTCAAGCCTGGTTCTGTGCACCTGCTTTACGGAATCTGGAACGCAACGCTGCTGTCCAGCGTCGTACCGGTCAAAGTCGTCACCGTGACCGTGCCGCTGGTCGCCCCGGTGGGCACCGTCGTAGTGATTTCCGAAGCGGAAACGACTTTGAACGTGGCGGCGGTTCCATTGAAGCTGACGGCGGTTGCTCCCTTCAGATTCGTTCCCAGAATGGTCACCTTGGTTCGCACCTTGCCAGACGTGGGGACGGTATCGACGAATGCTCCCAGCCCGGTGGCGAGGCTGAAGACGGTGCCGTAGCCGCCATTCTTACCTCCTGACCAAGTGGTTCCGTAGAAGGTGCCGTTGGTATCTAACAGCAAGGCGCCAACTGGATTAACTCCCCCAGTACCGGTGTTGGCGAAGGTGTGCAGCGTGGTCAACTGGCCGGTCGGGGTGATCTCGAAGATCGTCCCGACACCACTGTTGGCGCCCCCGGACCGCGTGGTTCCGTAGAAATTTCCGTCGGGGGTAAGGATCAGGGCCTGCGGATCGCTGCCGTCGGCGCATCCCGTCTGCAGGCAGAAGCTGTACAGCGAAGTGAGCGACCCCGTGGTAGTCATCGCATAGAAGGTGCCGGAGCCGGTATTGCTCCCGTCTCCGCCGACAGCGGTTGTACCGTAGAGATTTCCGTTCGCGGCCTGAACCAACGCGGAGTTGGGGTAAAACCCGTTGGGTTGGCAGAATTCGGACACGAGCAACGTGAACGTTCCCGAGGGAGTGAGTTGGAAGGCGCTTCCGCCCCCGCTATATGGGTCGCACTCGTTGACATCAAAGGACCCGCCGCCGTCGTAAGCGGTCCCGTAGAAATTTCCATCGGCGGCCTGCATCAGCCCGTTTGGACCGTCACCGTTTTCGCACAAGGCGCCGTTATCACAAAGACTATACAGAGCCGTAAAAGCCCCGCTCAGGGTGATTTCAAACGCGGCTCCCGTGCCATAGGCCCCGCCGCTATTTGTGGTGCCGTAGAGGTTTCCGTTGGTCGCGAGCATGAGTCCGGTCTCCGGATAGGCCCCCTCCGTCTGGTTAAAACTGTGCAGCGTGGTCAGTTTGCCAGCCGGGGTGATTTTAAATACGGTGCCAAAGCCGTAAGCCCCGCCTGTGTTGGTTACGCCGTAGAAGCTTGCGTTGGAGGCCAGCACCAATCCCCCGTCCGGTTGAGTGCCATCCGCACAGGACGCCAGCGAACAGAAGTTGTAGATGGTGGTAAGTCTGCCGGCCGTGGTGATTTTGAAGATCGTCCCATAGTTGCCGGGTCCGCCGTAGAACGTTGTCCCGTAGAGGTAACCGCTCGGGCCCTGCACCAGGGGCGTCTCAGGGTTCTGGCCATCGGTGCAATATCCCCCACTGCTCTTGCTGCAGAAGCTGTAAAGGGTCTTGAAGGTTTGCGCCGGCGAAGTTACGGCCGTCGCCGCCACCAGCAACAGAAGCATCCAGGCTGGCCGCAGACTTCCGGTCCTTTCTCGAAAGCTGATGTGTGCGCTGGGCGCGGGAGTGGCGGTCCCTTCCTGGGAAAGTGTTCGAGACATGGCAGGGTTCTCCTTAGGGTGAGCTGAGTTCTGGCAAATTGTGCCCCTGATGCGTAAAGCGAGACGGCGGTACTGACGGTCGGTAACTGCTACGGCGGGGGAGTTGCCGGCTAAACAGCGGCTGGGTGGCTCTAAGGCGAGCTGCCGAGCAAACCAAAAAGCGAGGGGTGATACCACGAACCACGACTACCGACAACGCTTGCCCACGCTTGCAACGCTTGCCCACACCGGGACACGCCCACACCGAGACGGGCCCGGGACGCCGCCGGGACTCTCACACCGGGAAGCCCCGACCACCCGGGTGCCCCATTTCTCGCGTTCTTTGCGAGAAGTGGGTCTACGGCCCGTGCTGTTCACCCTGCTTTGCGCTCGTTCTTTGCGGGAACCTCTTCCGGCGCCTCTTTCGCTGCTGCCAGCAGTGCGGGTTCATCGTCCCAGTCAAACGAAAGCGCGCGCGAGGTGGTTTCGATGGGTTCGAGTTCTGGAATGTCTTCGGCGACGGGCGCGCCCAGCTCGGTAAACTTTCTCGCCGAAACCAGCACCCGGCTTTCGAGCGAACCCACGGCCTTGTTGTAAGCTTCGACGGCGCGATCCAGTCCCGTGCCTACGGCCGCAATGTGCCCCGCCAGATTGCGCAGTCGGTCGTGCAGTTCCTTGCCCAGCACGCTGATCTCGTGCGCGTTGCGCGCCAGCTTTTCCTGATTCCATCCGTACGCCACAGCTTTTAGCAGCGCGATTAACGTGGTCGGAGACGCAGGAATCACTTTGTTCAGAACTCCGTGCTCAATCAGGCCGGGGTCTTGCTCCAGCGCGGCGCTGAAAAATGTTTCGCCCGGTAGGAACATCACAACGAACTCCGGCGTGGACTCAAACTGCGCCCAGTATCGCTTGTCGCTGAGCGTCTCGATGTGGTCGCGCACCTGGCGGGCATGAGTGGCCAGGCAAGCGCGTCGCGCATCTTCGTCCGTAGTTTCGAAGGCATCGAGAAAGGCCTGCAGCGGCGTTTTCGCGTCGACGACAACTTTCTTGCCGCCGGGCAGATTCACCACCAGGTCGGGGCGGATTCTTCCAGTCTCAGTCGTCACCGTTTCCTGCTCGCTGAAATCGCAGTAGGAAAGCATGCCCGCAATTTCCACCACGCGGCGCAACTGGATTTCTCCCCAGCGCCCGCGCACATTCGGAGTGCGCAACGCTTTTACCAGGTTGCCGGTTTGTGAATGCAATTCTTTCTGCGTGACGATCAGCGATTGCACCTGAGCCTTGAGATCGCCATAGGCCTCGCCCCGCGCGATTTCCATCTGCTGAATCTGCGCGTCCACCTTGCCCAGCGACTCCCGCACCGGAGTGACCAGGTCCGCGACCGCTTTTTGCCGCGCGTCGAGATCACCTTTGGCGTCGTTCTGGAAGCGTTTCAGGGTTTCTTGAGCAATCTCAAGAAAAGCCCGATTGTTGCTGTTAAGCGCGTCGGAAGCCATCGCCTTGAACGCGTTGCGCAAATCGTCGCTGGCCTGGGTCACTAATTCGATCTTTTCGTTGCTGGTCTTCCGTTCCGAGTCCAGCGCGGATTCCAGCCTGGCTTTGCTGGCAACCAGCAGTTCGTGGGCTTCCTGAAAGCGCTTGAAATCGGCCTTCCCTGCGGCTAATTCCTTTTCCATCAACGACAAACGAGCGCTCAGCGCCACGGTTCGCGAGCGCAGCACCAACCACGCCAGCAACCCGCCGAACAACAGTCCAATGCCGATACTGGTCCCTAGACCCATAGACTTACGGTAACTACTAAGCCACCACTCCCGCTCCTAGCCTAGCACCAGCAGCAAGTTTCAGCCTTAACCCAGGTCCCTCCAAGGGTCTGGATAGGCGCTACAGAACGGCAACAAAGCCGTGCGAATCGGCAACAAAAGCCTGATGAGTGTAACGTTCAAACCACTGCTCGTGTTCGTTCTTGGGACAGTCGGACTCGGGATAGGGGCCGGTCCTTTGGCCGTCCACCCAGGAATGGGCGAAATACCGACTGGAGAAGCACCCGATCCCACCGCGCAGACGGGAAGCAAGGCTACGCTGAAACCTGTCGCTGCGGCCTCTCCCGACATTCCGTTTCATAGCGTGGAATTCGATTCGCAAGCCGAACAGCAGATTCTGGAGTTAGCCAACCGCGCACGGCAACAGGCCGGCGCGCCTCCGCTGAGCATGGATTCCGGGCTTACCCACGCTGCCCGCGTACACGCTCAGGCGATGCTCGAAGCGCGCCAGCTTTCGCATCAATTTGATGGTGAGCCCTCCCTGCCCCAGCGTCTGGCGGCGGCGACCCAGCTGCAGCTTGATCAGGAAGGTGAAAACGTCGCGCTCGACATCGATCCCGCCGAGGCCGAGCAGCACCTGATGCTTTCTCCTCCGCATCGCGCCAACCTGCTCAACCCAGCTTATAACGTAGTCGGGATGGGCGTGGTCCGCAGCGGGGACCGCCTCTACGTCGTGCAGGATTTCGGCCACACCCTCCCCAACTATTCGATCAACGAAGTGAAAGACCGCATCGCGAACGCCGTGCAGCAGACGCGCCGCCACGCAGGTTCCATCGACCTCGCGCGCCACGACCTGGCAACCGCCGCCGCCGCAGCCTGCTCCATGGCCCAAGCTGACAAACTCGCAACGACAGCGGTTCACGACCTGTCGCAGCATTACACCGTGCTCACTTTCACCAGCCTGCATCCCGAAACCCTGCCCACGGGTTCCGACCGTGCCATCGCCAGCCACAACCTGCGCAGCTTCTCCATCGGCGCCTGCTACGCCCGCACGGAGACGTATCCCACAGGAGTGTATTGGGTGGTGTTGTCGCTCGAGTAGGCGCCAATCCTTAACTACCTTGTCATCCCCAACAACCGCGTTTTTTATCGCGGCGGAGGGATCTCAGTCTTCTCTGCGGTCGCGCGCCAGCCTCCGGCTGGCTGTGTCTGATGGAGCCGTTGAGGCCGTTGAGGCAAAGCCGCTGCCGCCCGCCCGCGAACCTCGGTTACAATGTCCGCCCAACGATGAACCGCCGACCCGTCCGCGCCACAACCCGCCAGCCGCAGCACAGCACCCTGCCGCTGGTCATCGTGGCTTCCTCGCTCGGCACCATGATCGAGTGGTATGACTTTTTTATTTTCGGCAGCCTGACCACGGTTCTCTCGCTCAAATTCTATCCGCCGAACAATAACACCTTCGCGCTGGTCGCCTATCTCGCGACGTTTGCCGTGGGCTTCGCGGTCCGCCCGTTCGGTGCGTTATTCTTCGGCCGCATTGGCGATCTCATCGGCCGCAAGTACGCGTTTCTGGCGACGCTCATCATCATGGGCGGCGCCACTTTTTCCATCGGTCTGCTGCCCACCTATACGACCGCGGGCTGGTTCTCTCCGATCACGCTGATTCTGGTCCGCGTGCTGCAAGGCCTGGCCCTCGGCGGCGAATATGGAGGCGCAGCCGTCTACGTGGCCGAGCACGTTTCCGACCAGCGGCGCGGCTTCTACACCAGTTTCATCCAAGTCACTGCGATTCTGGGATTTCTCATTTCGCTGTTGGTGATCCTGGCCACGCAATCCGCCCTGTCCCGCGAGGCGTTCAACGCCTGGGGATGGCGCATTCCATTTCTGGTTTCGTTTTTCCTGGTCGGGATCTCGCTCTACATCCGGCTGAAGTTGCGCGAGTCGCCGATTTTTGTGCACCTCAAGGCCAGCGGCAAAGCCTCGCTCCACCCGCTGAAAGATGCGTTCACCGTGTGGCCGAATCTGAAGCAGGTGCTGATCTGTCTGTTTGGCCTGACCGCGGGACAAGGCGTGGTGGCCTACACAGCAGAGTTCTACGCCCTGTTTTATATGCAGACGGTTCTGAAAGTGAATCTGCACACGGCGAATATCGTGATGGCGGCTGGGCTGGCGCTGGGCATGCCGGCGCTCGTGATTTTCGGAGCGCTCTCCGATAGGATCGGCCGCAAGAAAATTATGCTGGCCGGTTGCCTGCTGGCGGCGCTTACCGACATTCCCATTTACCACGCCATGCAGAGCGCCGCGGGCAACCATGTGGTCACAGTGCAATCCAGGCGCAATCGCGCGACCGGGGCCATCAACCTGACGCCCATGTCGCAGGATGCAAGCGGCGCGCTGGTGGCTGCGCCCGAGGCGCAGCATCCCGACACCGGGAAGCTGATTCTGCTGGTCTTTTCTCAAGTCATTTTTTTCGGCATGGTCTACGGGCCGGTCGCCGCCTATCTGGTCGAAGCTTTTCCTGCGAAGGTGCGGTACACGTCGCTGTCGTTGCCCTACCACATCGGCAACGGCATCTTCGGAGGAATGCTCCCGCTGATTGGGCTCTCGATCTGCGCCGCCACGGGCAATATCTATGCCGGACTCTACTATCCGATGGCTGTAGCCGCGCTGACCGTCGTGGTCGGCAGCATCGCGCTGCGCGAGACTCATGGCACTAGAATCTGGGATGAGGTGGAGGTGCACCCGGCGCCCGCTGAATCGTGATCTTTAGCTCGCTGTGCTAACCTGCTTTTGCCCTTCGTCTGCGGTTTCCTATGGAACCTGCGGCCCCAGTCTCGTCAAAACCAGGTTGGACTCATGACGTCCGCATCGGCACGGCTGGCTGGTCTTACAAAGACTGGGACGGCATTTTCTATCCCTCCGGCATGCAGCGGCGCAAGCAGCATGCGCTCGAATATCTGGCGCGCTTTTTCGACACCACCGAAATCAACACTTCGTTTTATGGGCCTCTGAAGCCCGAGTTGGCCAAGCTTTGGTGCCGCAAAGTTGCGGCCGTGAATTCGCGATTTCTGTTTACGGCGAAGCTTTTTCGCGCGTTCACACACTCGCCCATCGCGGTGATGGAACCCACGTCCGCCGCTACGATTCGTCCCACCGACGACGACGAAATCCGCACCCGCGAAGGCCTGGACGCCATCGCCGGTGAAGGGCGCCTGGGCGCGCTGCTCATCCAGTTTCCCGTGTCGTTCAAGAACACCGGACTCAACCGCGAATATCTCGACCGCCTGCTGCGCCAGTTCATCGAATATCCGCGCGTGGTCGAGGTGCGCCACTCCAGCTGGAATAACGCCGAAACGTTGGCCGCGTTCGCGCAGCAGAACGTCGCCTTCTGCAACATCGACCAGCCGGTGCTCGGACTCTCGCTCGCGCCCACCGAACACGTAACCGCGCCGATCGCCTACGTCCGCCTGCACGGCCGCAACTACAGCGAGTGGTTCGATTCCGACAATCGCAACGACCGTTACAACTACCTCTATAAAGCAAGGGAACTGGAAGGCTGGAAAGAAAAGATCGAAAACGTCGCGGAAAAAGCGCAGACCACCTACGTGATCACCAACAACCACTTCGAGAGCAAAGCCGGAGTGAACGCGCTGGAGTTGAAAGCGATGATAACGGGCAAGCGAATACTGGCTCCGCCCACGCTGATTCAGAAATATCCCGAACTGAGAAGGATTGCCGATCCTGCAGAAGATTTCGACGATGGCAGATCAGGCTCGCAGATGCCGCTACGGGCGTAGTGCCCGATAAATACTGACCCTGGCCCCTAACCCCTGCTATTGCTGACGCCCCGCCCCCACGGCCGCGTGATCCGCCATGCGGCCCTTGTTGTGGCGCAGGGCTACGTTCATGAACACGGACCCCTTGGCAGTTTCAAAGCAGATGACCAGCGCTTCCACGTCTTCGCTGGTTTTTTCACCCTCGGCGGCGGTGACCAGCATGGGAGGATGTACGCGAAAATGGAATCCCTGATCGTTCAGGGCGCAGACGGCGTTGCCCACCACCTGGTTTGCCAGTTCGAAGATGGTTTCCTTCACCAGCGAGTCGGACTCAGGGAGCTCCGCGCCCGCATAGTGGCTGGCCACGCGCACGGCGGTCTGCGGCTCCAGATCGAGGATGATCCGGCCTTCAATGTCGCCTGTCAGGGCCACCATGCCCGCCACACCTTTGCGGCGATAGGCGTTCTCTTCCATGGTGAGATTGCCCACCTTGGTGCTGCCCGACAAGCCTTGCGACAACACGGCATCCGCCGCGTTGATGAAAGGCTGGATCAGTTCCATCTTCATGGATTTAGACTCCCGCTCCAGCGGCGCTGGCTACCGAACCATCTTCGCCCATCACGTATTTGATGACTTCGTAGAGCACTTCCGGCTTCACTGGTTTCTGCACGAAATGGCGCGCGCCGCGCTGCAGAGCCGCCACAATGTTTTCCTGATAGCCCACCGATGACACCATCACAATGCGGGCTTCGGGATGTTGCTGCACGATCCGTTCAGCCGCCTCGATCCCTTCCATCTGCGGCATGGTGATATCCATGAGCACGATGTCGGGATGGACGCGGTCGAACTCGCTGATGGCGGTCAAGCCGTCGCCGGCCTCAGCCGCCACCTGCCCGCCGAACGTTTCGATCATGCGGGCCAGATTCTTGCGTGCA
>Ga0209380_10002534_pt1 | contig 11634 bp, 10 predicted proteins | sample HubBroMetageWFT6_FD_188347 | JGI IMG/M metagenome (GOLD analysis project Ga0209380, IMG submission 188347) | Warmed and freeze-thawed soil microbial communities from the Hubbard Brook experimental Forest, New Hampshire - Hubbard Brook CCASE Soil... | ecosystem: Environmental > Terrestrial >...
TTCCACTGTCATCCTGAGCGCAGCCGTTCTTCAGGCGGAGCGAAGGATCTCCCGCTTAACCAGCCCGGCACGCAAGCCAAACGGCACCGCCACCCACCCATCCGGCCGATTGTCATCCGATTCCACTGTCATCCTGAGCGCAGCCGTTCTTCAGGCGGAGCGAAGGATCTCCCGCTTAACCAGCCCGGCACGTAAGCCAAACTGCGCCGCCACATCGCCCTTACTTTGGTGCCCCCTTTCGTGCCAGTCTGAGAGCTAAAGCGCCGGAAGAACACCGCCGATCTGTAAAACGTCAGGAGGGCTACCCATGCCTCGACGATTGGCGCTGTTCCTTCTTGTCTGCCTCTGCACCAGCACTCTCTTCGCACAGGACTTATCGGGCATTCAGATCCATGGCTTTGCCACCCAGGGCTTCCTCCTCAGTTCCCATAACAACTATTTGTCCATGCAATCCAGTTCCGGCAGCCTGCAGTGGACCGACGGCGCTGTCAGCTTCACCGATTCCCTCACCAGCAACCTGCGCGTCGGCATCCAGTTGCACATGTACCAACTCGGCCAACTCGGCGGCCCCAACGTCCAGGTCGATTGGGCTTCGGGAGACTACAAAGTCAACGACTACCTCGGATTTCGAGCCGGCAAGGTCAAGACTGCCCTCGGTTTGTTCAACGATTCCCAGGATGTAGACGCCATCTTCCTCTGGATACTCCTGCCCCAATCCGTCTATCCAGCCGACAACAAGAGCGTCCTCCTGGCACACCTTGGCGGTGAAGTTTACGGCGAACTGCCCCTTGGGCCGCGTGGCGGCAAGCTGTTCTACAGCGGGTTCGCGGGAGAGCGCATCCTCGATCGGAATGAAGGATACGTCCAACAACTCGCTGAGGATGGCCTCACTTTCGCCACTCCGCCCGAGGGCAAGACCTACGGTGGCGATCTGCACTGGCAAGCTCCTTTACGCGGGCTCACAATGGGCGCCAGCGCCGCTGTGCAAGCCCTAAGTGGCATCGCCTCGGTCGGCACGCTGCAAATACCTTCGCTTCTCGTAACTTCGCCCTATGCCCAGTTCGAGAGAAGAAAATTCTACGTCGCGGGAGAATACCGAAGAACGCCGGCCAGTGCCATTCTCACCATCGGACCCGAGGTGATCCTGCTTCCTGAGGATCAGCGCTCCTGGTATGTCATGGGCAGTTATCGATTTACGGAAAGGTTTCAGGCGGGAAGCTACTACAGCCACTACGTCAATAAAGCGCTGGACACTGCTCTGCCAGCCAATTACTCGAAAGACTGGGTGCTGTCCGCACGCTACGACTTTAACTCTTACTTTTACGGCAAGGTCGAGGGCCATTTCCTGCATGGAACCGGACTTGGCTACTACGAAAGCATCAACCAGAATGGCCTGAAGCCAAACTCGAATATGTTGGCAGCCAAGATCGGTTTCACCTTCTAGTTGGGGGGATGTCTGTGTAGCGCCGTGTCGGGAGATAAAACGCCATGCGCAAAACTCGCTGTTTAATCCTGCTGTTGGGTCTCATGAGTGTTTGGTCCGCGGCCAGGGCTCAGGATGTAGTGTTGGTTGCTAACAAGAGCGTTCAGATTTCCGCCATCAGCGCTACCGATCTCCGCGCCATATTTCTAGGGGCCAAAACCAGATTCGCCGATGGATCCCACGCCCTGCCAGTCCTTCTAAAGGGAGGGCCGGTGCACGAGGTCTTCCTGGCAAATTACCTCGGCGAGAGTCCCCAGGAATTTCGCACGCGATGGCAGAAGGCAGTCTTTACCGGACAGGGCGCTATGCCCAAGACCTGCGATTCCGAAGCCGCCGTGATCGAATACGTAGCCGCTACTCCCGGCGCGATCGGCTACGTGAGCCGCATCTCGCCTCAGGATAAGGTCAAGACCCTAGTTCCGCACAATTAGCACCCTCCCTCCCGCCGCCCGCCGTGCGCGCCACCACGAAAAAGGCTGCCCCACTCTTGCGCGCTCTTTGCGCAAGAGCCTGCCCTGAGCTTGCCGAAGGCGTGGGATCCCAAGTCCCCTTCAGCGCCCAAAACAGGCACGCGCCATTTGACATCACCTAACATCTCTGGATTGTTAGCCTTGGGAGTGATTATAAGTACATCTCCATACCGACATCTTTGCATGTACAAAATGTTCCAGTCGGAACATATCTCACATATGTTCCAGTCGAAGCACAAAAAAACCGCTCCAATGTTCCAACTGGAACATTGAAGCGGCTAAGCAGCGAGGACTGACCACTAGCCACTGGCCACTGCTTTTAAGAATGCCAGGTAACAACCTTGTCATGAACCACAGCGGGCTCTTGGATGGACCGCGTAGGCAGAGCTTCCTGCTTGGAATCCTTCGGCGATGTCGATCGATTTCCCTTCGCCAGCGCCTCCGCCACCACCGGCAGCGAGACCCGCAACGCCTCCTCAATAGTCTTCACATAGTGAATGCTGAGGTTCTCGACCTGTTCAGGCGTCAGGTCCTCCTCAACATTCATCTTGTTTTCCGCGGGTAGAATCACTGTCGTGACACCGGCACGCTTGGCAGCAAGTACTTTTTCTTTAATGCCTCCCACCGGAAGCACGTTGCCGCTGAGCGTGATCTCGCCCGTCATCGCAGTGAGCGGCCGGATGCGATGCCCCGACAGCAGTGACACCAACGTGGTCGCCATAGTCACACCCGCTGATGGACCATCCTTCGGAATCGCCCCTGCCGGCACGTGCATGTGAATGTCATGGTCGGCGAAGAAGTCTTCCTTGATGCCCAGCTGCGCCGCGTTCGAGCGCACCCAGGTCAGCGCGGCCTGCATCGACTCCTGCATCACCTGTCCGATCTGCCCGGTCATAGTGAATCCGCCTTTGCCTTTCATGGCATTGGCTTCCACGAAGAGCACGTCGCCGCCCGAAGGAGTCCAGGCCAAGCCAACCGCCACGCCCGGACGCTCCGTCCGCTCCTCGATCTCACCTTCCGAGCGAACCTTGATGCCGCCCAGAAATTCCTGAACGATCTCCTGCGTGACCACAAGCTTCTCGGTCTTTCCCTCAGCCAGCCGCCGCGCCTGCTTGCGGCAGACAGTTCCGATGGTGCGCTCGAGACTGCGCACGCCTGCTTCACGCGTGTAGTGACGAATCACGTAGCGCAAAGCTTCATCAGGAAACTCGATCTGCTCAGCCGTGATGCCGTTCTCTTCCACCTGACGTGGAACAAGATAGCGGCGCGCGATGTGCAGCTTTTCTTCTTCACTGTAACCTTGAAGCTCAATGATCTCCATGCGATCGCGCAGCGGCTCGGCGATAGGGTCGAGCATGTTCGCGGTCGTGATGAAGAGAACTTTCGACAAGTCAAAAGTTACATCGAGATAGTTGTCGCGGAAGGTCGCGTTCTGTTCCGGATCGAGCGCTTCGAGCAGAGCCGAAGCGGGGTCGCCGCGGAAATCGCGACCAACTTTATCGATTTCATCGAGCATGAATACTGGATCTTTAGTTTCAGCGCGACGAATGCCCTGGATGATTTGACCGGGAAGCGCGCCGATGTAGGTGCGGCGATGGCCGCGGATTTCGGCCTCATCGTGCACACCACCAAGCGAGAGCCGCACGAACTTGCGTCCCAGAGCGCGAGCGATCGACTTGCCAAGCGAAGTCTTGCCCACGCCAGGAGGTCCGACGAAGCACAAGATCGGGCCCTTCATGTTCGGCTTCAGGCGCCGCACGGAAAGGTAATCGAGGATGCGGTCCTTGACCTTCTCGAGGTCATAGTGATCGGTATCCAAAATCTCTTTGGCTTTCGGGATCTCGATCTCCTGCCCGGAAGTCTTGGCCCAGGGCAGAACGGCCAGCCACTCGACGTAGTTACGCGTGAGTGAATAGTCGGCGGCCATGGGAGACATGCGTGAGAGGCGGCCCAATTCCTTGAGCGCTTCCTTCTTCACTTCTTCAGGCATGCCCGCGTCGTCGATCTTCTTCTTCAGGTCTTCGATATCGCGCTGGCCTTCATCCTGTTCGCCAAGTTCTTTCTGAATGGCTTTCATCTGCTCGCGCAGGTAGTACTCACGCTGGGTCTGCTGCACGCGGTCCTGCACTTCGCTCTGGATCTTGTTGCGCAGTTGCTGCACTTCGAGTTCTTTGGCGAGATGCTGGTTGATCTTTTCCAGGCGCACGCGGATGTCGAGGGTCTCGAGCGTGTCCTGCTTGTCGGGCGTGGAGAGCGAGGGCAGAGACGAGGCGATGAAATCCACCAACCGGCCCGGTTCGTCTATGTTCAAGGCCACAGTGGAAAGCTCATCCGATAGCGTGGGCGAACCGGAGACAATCTGCTGGAACAGAGTGAGGACGTTGCGCTGCAGAGCCTCGATTTCGGAGCTATCGGGAGGAATAGCTTCAGGAATAGTGGACACCTTGGCGCGCATGAATGGAGCTAATTGGGTAAACTCGCCGAGGCGCACCCGTTCCAGGCCTTCGGCAAACACAAAGAGGCTCTGGTTGGGCATTTTGACGACTTTGTGGACGACGGCGGAAGTGCCGACGGTATAGAGATCGCTGGCCTGGGGGCTATCAACACGGGCCTCGCGCTGCGCGACGACTATGATGGTCTTGTCCTCGCCCAGGGAATTGATCAGTTGGACAGAACTCTCCCGGCCTACCGTAAGAGGCAGGACGGCGTGCGGAAACAGGACAGTATCCCGCACTGGAAGCACGGGCAAAGCCCGTACGTCGTTTGTTTCCCGATGCTTAGGAACTTGCTCGGAAAGCGGTTGCTGGCTCATTGGCTCTCCTTGAGTGTAACTCACTCAAGCTTAGATGATACTCTTCCGGAAAGGTTTCAGACCCCCGGTAGTTCCCCGCGAAATGAATTCTATTCCTGTTGTGGACCGTTCGCACTGTACCAAAGGTGCAGCGGCTATTGCGGAGCGGCCACCTTATTTTCTCAAAAAGGTTCTGTAGAACCTGGAGGGCTTCCAGATTTTTGCGCGGTATACGATCGGCAGGATAGGAGCGAAATACGACGTTCCCGATTGCCAAGGCACAGAGTTGGTTGCCACGCTGGGTCGTTTACACGCGGCGGATGTGACCACTATCTCGATGGACACGGATCACCCCTTCTCCGATCATCGCATTGCGCTCGAAAAAGAAATTCTCAACGGCTGCAGCCGCGGACCTCCCCGTCTGCCCCGGCGCACAGACCATAAATCCTTCCACGAACGGCCGCCGCTCGACGGGCGCGGAACAATCGATCGCCCGCGGTCCGGCACTCCAGAATCATTATCGAAAGGCACGAACTTATCCGGCTGCTGGGAAATCGCCGACGCGTCCACAAAGCGCGGGGCTCTCTCGGAGGCCGGTATTATTCTGAGGACGTCACCGTTGCGGGCAACCAGTGTCACCTTTTCCCCGCAGTTGAGACTGCCGATCTGGTGCGTCTTGCACCTGCCGTAGAGTGGCACCGGCTGCTCATTGTCGTGGCCGGAACAGAAAACAAAGCCGTCGGGTCTGGGCGTCGCGGGAGACTGGCCATTGAGAACTTGCGACAAGAGCGATCCCGCAGTAGCCATGCAAAAGACTGCCACGAAGAGCCATACGGACTTCATGGACGGGGATTCTCCCATTCGATCGGTCAGACGTCAACCAGAGATAGCCGGGTTGCCTGTTCGGGCGGCAAGGGGTTCACCGCCAGCAGTCATTTCCAGCGGTCATCTCCAGCGGTCATTTCCAGCTATCACTGCGCGCGGCGACAAAATTCCGCCAGACATAGTCCCAGGGCACGACGAACAGGAAGATCACGCTCATCAGGCAGGCAAAAGTTGTGTCCCAGGTGTCTGCGTCCAGGGTGTGGTTCTGCCATGCAGGCAGCGCCACGGCGAGAAGCCATGTGGCCTTCCATGTTATTTCCCAGAACAGAAGCGGCAGCATTTTCAAAGGATAGCGCAGCCCCAGGACCGCGAGCAGCACCAGCGCGAGCAGCATAGAATTGACCACGCCATGCATCAGTTCCCAGGGCTTGTGATGGAGGAAGGCAGGAACCTTCTGCATTCCCATGCCGACGGCAATCAAGAGGTATCCGGCCCGCAGAAGATAAATTCGCCACAGCGCGATCTCCCGCACCGGAGTTTCGTTTCGGTCGCGCGTGCCCACGGGTAATGCTGGCGATGAATCGGTTTTCATTGCGTAGCTTTTGATCGAACTCGTAATCGAACTCGCAACCCGACTCGCGATCCGACTCGGATCGGCGGCATCCGTTAAGTTAGCCGACATTCCCCGCTCCCCCGTCAGGGAGACGGTTCTTACCTGCGACCGGATGCGATGTCACTCTTTATGCGGTTAATGAACAGCTGGACGAAGACTCCCGAAACCAGGCAGCAACCAAACCCTATCCACAGCCAGAGCGCGTCTCTCCGCACCGCTCCAAGTAGAACGACAAGGACGCTCAGAAGACTCATCACGGCAGTGAGAAAGGTCTTTAGTGTCATTCCCCAGTCTCGGGTTGTCGAGCGAATCATGGACGACAGATCAGCCATGGGAGAACGCTCCTTCGCTTGGAAAATCGTAGGCTCAGACTGGGAGTCGAGTCAACGGCTACGAAGGTGTTGCCTAGAGCGGGATCAATCCTCAAGAACGCAGAGGAAGCTCAATCCCGCCGCGATTCGTATAAATTAACTGAGGGAGAACATGTGATGAAGTGCTCAAAGACTCTTGCCGCCGCCGTGTTCATCGTCGTTGGAGTATGCAGCACCATGCAAGCCCAAAATTCAGCGGTATTCGTCCAGCGCTCCGGGACGAAGCTGACTCTTGCCGGAGCACCTTATCGCTACAGCGGGCCGAACATCGAGTGGCTTGGCCTCGAAGGCTATGGGCCGCACGACCCGCAAGGCCCGCATTATCCCAGCCACTTCGAGGTGGACGACGCCTTTGCGACCGCCGCTGAGATGGGTGCGCGCGTCGTGCGATCTCAAACCATGGGCGACACCGTGGGGTGTCCGCTGTGCGTCGAGCCGACCGAAGGCAAATTCAACGATGCTGCTTTTGCGGCCACGGACTATGCGTTGCTCGCCGCCCGGCAGCACGACATGAGGGTTATTGTCACGCTGCTGGGCGATTGCGCAACCTGCACTCTCGGCGGCATCGGCCAATTTCTCGCGTGGGAAAAGAAGCAGAACCCCATGGATTTTTTCTCGGATCCAGGACTCGTCTCTGCCTTTGAACGTCACATCGACGCCGTCCTTAACCATGTGAACAGCCTGACGGGCGTGCGTTACAAGGACGATCCCACGATTCTCGCCTGGGAAGACTGCAACATGTGCGGCCTCATCCCGTTATTCATGGGCGGGCGCCCTGAGAGCCTCAAGCAGGTTTCCGACTGGGTCGAAACCATCGGCGCCCATATCAAGAGCGTTGATCCGCGCCATCTTTATCTCGACACGTCGGGCATATTCCGCTCCTATCCAGCCGTGCTCGACAACAAGACACCTGACCTCGTGACCTTCGAATACTACCCGCATTGGGATCAACTGCTGGGCGCGAGCGTCCACACTACTGCGGCGACCTTTACCGCCGATGCTGCCGCCATCACGGGGCACGGCAAGGTTTACATCGTCAACGAATTCGGGTGGGATCGCACTGACTGGAAATCGCAGGCCGACTTGCAGCAGGTTCTGGATACGCTACTGAAAGATCCCAACGTTTCGGGTGACGACTTCTGGGCGCTGCAGGCGCACCAGGAGAATTTTGGATTCCAGCCCATCCCGGCAAACGTCTCGAACATAGCCTACGCGGAAACTGGCGAGAGCGGCCAGTGGTGGGCACTCTACTATCCGGGTATGAAGACGTTAGTAAATACAGCCGAAGATATGGCGCAACGCGCCCAGCAGCTACGCGCCCATGCGTACGCCATGGCGGGGACGCCTGCTCCCCATCACGTGATTCCGGAGCGTCCTGTGATCACGGCTGTCGTGTTCGGCGGACTGATCGCGTGGCGTGGTTCCGCGGGCGCGGTTCGTTATTCGATCGAGCGTAGAGATGCAGGTTCAGGCGATTGGAAAGTCATCTGCGACCGCTGCGCTACAGACTCAGACGATCCCTGGCCCGATCCCCATCCGATTTTTCTAGGCCCTCAATATCGAGTCACCGCCTGGAATGCGGATGGCAAGCCCAGTGAGCCATCCGAACCGCGCTAGAAATGGCTTTCAGGTTGGGAAAGCTTGGAGTGTAGTGGTTTGACGCCTAAGCCGCATCCAGCAAATGTGGGCATACTCGCTCCAAAGCGTCGCCCCATGACTCGCCCCTCGATGTGATTGCGACGAGTTGACCGCACCGGGCGCAGTTGTTTCGATGATCGCTCTTCGCACGGAGCCAGTTATTTGGATCGATCTGATGTCCCATCTTCCTTGACAACCAGAGAACCGAACCAACCACGATGTCCAGACTGATTGCCTCAAGGTGTTCGAGCCCACGGCGCTCGAATCCAAACTCCGGCGACCAAACTGGCATTCGTTCGCAGCTCTCGTGAGAGGCAAAACATACGTCCACGCCGAATTCGACCAGCTTCTCCAGGCGCGCCATCACCTCCCTGATCGTGAAGAACGGGCTGACGACTACTTTCGTGGTCGGCAGCGGCGCGACTGAGATTGTGAGATTCCTGGGGTAGGCGTACTCCGCACGGTAGCCCAGTTGGTGTTCCCAAATTTTGCCCCACAGATTCACTTCGCCGTGCACGCAGACGTGTAATTCGCCTGCGTAGCCTGTGTCGACCAGATGCTGATGGTTCTTGGCCGCATAAATTCCACAGGTGCAGGTTTCGGCGGGGGAGTCGTTGATCCATCCCCCAGTTTTGGGATTGTATCCGCATCGCTGGCGAGGGCATTTTGCCTTCATGGGCTGCTTCGGCACCCACGAAAGGTTGTTGAGGGACTGGAGTCCCTCAGCGCCCCATTGCCATGTACGGTAGGCGACAATCGGCGAGATGTAGTCAGGAATTTGCATTTGCCGCGCGCACTGTCTCGGGTTCGGGCTCAGGTTCCGCCACGAACGTTGGCTCCGGATCTGGCTCCGGATTTGGCTCCGTGCGTTCCGGCCTGCCGATCGGGAGTTCGAGCGGTTCTACGATGATGACGCGCTGGGGTTCTCCGATTTGCATATTCCAGTCCTCCATCATCAGGGATGTGAGACGCTCACCGTTTCACGACGCTTAGCGTGATGTTCGAAGGATATTGCGCCGAGTGGTGAACTTCGTTGTGAGCCAGGATGCCCTGTGATTCGTTGTAATTGTCGCCGCCGGTGTTAAGGTTTCGGTCGAATTGGGGGAAATTGCTGCTGCTGATTTCGATGCGCAACTGGTGTCCGGGTGCAATGTAGATGCTGGTTTGCATGGGCTGAAACGCCACCTTATATACTTTGCCTTTTTCCATCCATACGGGCGGCTTGGTATAGCCTTCGCGATAGCGGACACGCTGAATATTTTCTTCGATGTTGTAGGCCGTACCGTCGGGCAGCACCTCGATGAGCTTCGCCGTAAAGTCCGTGTCCTTGGCGTCGCTCGACACATAGAGCGTAACGTCGATGGGGCCGCTGACCTCGATACCGTCCTTCAGCGGACCTGTACTGTAGACGAGGACATCGTCGCGCGTTTCGAGACTGCGCTGATCGATCGCGCCGGCCTTATACTGCGCGCCCAGACAACAGAAGCCTCCACCGTTGGTGGGAACGGGGTTCATGGGATCGTAGACAAACTTGTCGGGGGTATCTTTGGGCTCCGGCGCGGCGAGCAGAGATCCATCTCCGTAAAGGGAGTTGGCATGGCCACCGCCGGCCAGGTAATACGTCACGGGTTTTGCTCCCTCGGGCGGCCATGTGTCAGATGACTGCCACTTGTTGCTGCCCATGGTGTAGTAGCGAACCTTGGGAGTCTTGGCGAGAATCCCATTGTCTTCACCTTTGAGGAAGTGGTCAAACCATCCGTAGGTAAGGGCGTCATAGTCGAGACGGGCGTCGCCCATATCGCGCTCGCCCACGATGGTGTGATCGGCGGCGCGTTTGTAACTGCAATGGGCGACGGGTGCGATGACGGCGTACTGTTCGGCAGCGACCGTGGGGCTGGCCGTGTTGCGGACGTAATTGTATGCGGCTAAGTTTGGCCCGATACTGACGTCGTACCAGGTCATGAACCAAAGTCCGGGCAGGTCAATGCGCATACTGTCGTTCCAGAGGCCGCCCTGGTACCAGGAGGGATCGTTGGGAGTGCGCGTGATCATCCCCGGCTTGCCGGAGGGCGTGGTGTCAGCAAAGATGCCGTGCCGGGCGCCGATGGCGGTGTAGATGTCTTTTTCCGGCAAGTGCTGCAGTGCCTTCGACCAGTCAATGGTCGGCGGATGTGCGGAAAGATCATAGGACTTGGCGGCTGTGACCAACTCTTCCTCGGTCATGCCTGACGGAAACGTAGGACGTCCGTCTTTGACGAGAAGGCCGGAGTCATAGAGCCACGAACCGAAAAGCATCTGGACGGCGCCACCGCGGAACCAATTGCCCTGTTCGTAGTAAGGAGCGACGCGGCCAACGCCGGCGCCGAAGCTCTCTGGGATGAACGTTGTGAGCGCCTTGTTGCCGCGCGAGGCCGCGGCCAACTGCCACTCTGCCGTCGAGGAGCAGCCGATCAGGCCAACCTTGTCCAATGACCAGGGCAACCCGCCCATCCAGTCGAGCGCATCATCGGAATCGGTGAGCGGGACGCCGAGAATATCGTAGTCGCCTTCGGAGAAGTAGCGCCCGCGCTCGTTCATCTCGATGTAGGCGTAGCCGCGCTTGACCGCCTCGAGTGGAGCGGTCATGTCGCGAGGCGCGCCTAACTCCACATCCCAGTAATTGAAGTTGTACGGAGTGCGAACAAAAATGATGGGATATTTCCTGGACTCGTCCTTGGGGCGATAGATATCGGCCTGCATGCGTTTGCCGTCGCGCATGGGGACCATGACCTTGCGTTCGATGATGGCAATCGATTCGAGCTCGCTTTCGGTCGCGTTGCGCTTGGCGATCGTGGCCGGGTCCTGTTGCCGGGCTTGCGCCTGTGCAAACGGGACGATGCTTGCGAAGATTGCGTGACCTAAGACCGCCACAGATGCCAACTTGGCAACTCGGTTCATTCCGGCCTCTTCTCTAATTACGGACTGGGGAGAGAACTATTCCGTGGCAGACACTATAACTCAAACACGTTCGCCCTGATGGCCATCGAGCGTGACCCACCGAGGCTTGCAGGTCTGCGGGATGCGTACTCGGACTGATTATCAGTGAGAGTAGAGATTATTTCCCGCTGGGCTTTTTTGAGCGGCGCTTGGACGTGGCTCCGCGTGGGCTCTTGACGACGCTTTTGCCGGTTCCACTCGCGCCCAACCGCGCCGCTTGCTCCATCGCGGTCTGGATGTAGCGCCGCACGAAGGGGCGCTCCACATCGCGCTGGCTCCTAAGCTTGATGTGGCGCATGGTCTTACCCTCGCCTTCCAGCACGCGATTCGGATCAGGCAGCGTACTTCCGCGCGGGAATCCCAGGTTGACGTGCCCCGCGTTGGTCGCAATGTAACAGAACATGTCCTTCATCTTTCCGCTGAACCCGAACCAAATGGCAACTGTGTACACCTGGTAGATCGACTCG
>Ga0209380_10002535_pt1 | contig 11633 bp, 8 predicted proteins | sample HubBroMetageWFT6_FD_188347 | JGI IMG/M metagenome (GOLD analysis project Ga0209380, IMG submission 188347) | Warmed and freeze-thawed soil microbial communities from the Hubbard Brook experimental Forest, New Hampshire - Hubbard Brook CCASE Soil... | ecosystem: Environmental > Terrestrial > Soil...
GCGGCCATTTCTTTTATGTGAGCGAGGAGGACGAGGCGCCCTGGTCGATCGGCTTTGAACCGGCGCGGCGCGCCGGCGATTATCGCATCGAGGAGACAGGCTTCAACCGTCTCGCGATCGTCAACGCGCTGAACGGGATCGAAGCGCGGATGCAGATCGCGCCCGATCCGGAAGGCGCCATCCTGAGCTGGCGCATCAGGCTCGAGAATAAATCGGACCGGCATCGACGCCTGCGCCTCACCAGCTTCTGCGAGGTCGCCGCCCATGAGACCGGCGCTTACGCGAAAGATCTCGATTTCGCCGGCATGCATGTCGAGACCGTGTTCGTGAGCCGTCTCAACGCCATTCTCGCGCGCAACCGGCTCTTGCGTTCGGCGCGGGCCGATCGCGGAGAAGTCGCGTTCTTCGCCGTCGAGCCGGGCGCCGGCGCCGAGCTCGTCGGCTACGAGGATTCGCGCATCCGCTTTATCGGCGAAGGTTCGCTGATGAAGCCAACCGGCTGCGAGCGGTGGCGCTGGCGCAAGCTCGATGACGAAGGCAAACTCTGGCCCTTCGATCCAGCGGCAAGTTTCACCCTTGAGGCGATGCTCGCTCCCGGCGAGACCGCGGAGGCAGAGTTCATCGTCGGCCGCTCCGACAACGCCGTCTGGGCGAGCGAATTGATTGCAACGCGCCTTGGCCTCCCGCCTCTTCCAGAGCCGGAGCTGCAAAAGCGCCTCTACGAAACGCGCGCCGTCGAACCTTCGCACGCTCTGCATTCGCGCTGGCCGTTTGCCTTCTCAGCGGATGGCAAAGCGCTGAGCCTGACGCACCGCACGCCCCGACCGTGGGCTCACGTGATGGCGAACGAAATCGGCATGGCGACGATGGTCTCGAACGACGGTGAGATTTTCTCCGCCTTTGGCAACGCGCGCCAGAACGGCCTCTCTGCCTTTCGCTTCGACAGCGTGACCGCTGTGCAGCCAGGGCAGATCGTCTATCTGCGCGACCTCGACAGCGGCGAAACAGACGCGCCGAGCTTCACGCCCTTTCAGCACGACGACGCTGCTCACGATGCGGTGTATGAGCCAGGGGTGGCGACGTTCACGATGACGCGCGGCGATCTCGAAACGGAATATGTCGTCTTTGTGCCGCCAAACCATCCCGGCGACATGCGTCTCCTCACTGTGCGCAATCGGGGCACGGGTTCAAAACGCCTGCGCATCGCGCCCTATTTCGATCTGGCGCTCGACGACAGTCCCAATGCGAGCATCGATAAGATCCTCGACGAGACGGTCGGTTCGACCCTTCTCTTCAGCAACCCCAGCAATGATTTCGTGCGCGGATTCGCTTTTGCGGCGACGAGCCTCGAGGGGTCGACGACCGAGACCATCCGGGCACGATTCTTCGGCGGACCTGGACGCAATATTCTGACCCCTGCAATGGTCGAGACCGGCGTCAGCGACGGCTCCGCGCGCGACGACGGGCGGCGGGTGGCCGCCTTCTGCAGTGAGATCGTCCTGCCGCCCGGAGGCGAAATACAAATTGCGATCGCCTTCGGCCAGGCGCCGAGCCGACCGGAAGCGTTGGCGGCCGCGGCGCGCATCGGAGTCGTCAGCGCCCAAGACGAACTTGCGGCGACGCGCGCCTCCTGGGCCGAGCGACTGGGCAAGGTCGAAGTGCGCACGAACCGGCCTGACTTCGACCGGCTGGTCAACACCTGGCTGCCCTACCAGCTCTACGCTTCGCGGCTGTTCGGCCGCGTGGGCCCGAACCAAATCGGCGGAGCGACGGGTTATCGCGATCAGTTGCAGGACGTGCTGCCGCTGACGCTCCTCGAGCCTCGCCTCACTCGGGCGCAGATCGTGTTGCACGCGAGCCAGCAGTTCCGCGAGGGCGATGTGCTCAAGTGGTGGCATCGCGCCCCCGGCGGCGGCACCGGTCTCGGCCAGCGGACCAAGGCGAGCGACCCGCATCTTTGGCTGCCCTACGTTCTCGCCCGCTATGTGCGCGACAGCGGCGATCGAACGGTGCTCGATGAGGTGACGCCCTTCCTCGAAGCCGAGGCTGTGCCGGCGCACGAGGACACCTGGATCGTGATCCCCCGCGTCTCACGCGAGAGCGCGACCGTCTATGAGCACGCGCGCCTGGCCATCGCCTTCACCCTCGAGCATCTGGGCGCGAACGGGCTGCCTTTGCTGCGCGCCGGCGACTGGAACGACGGCATCGACGCGCTCGGCCGCCGCGAGATTGGGACCAGCGTCTGGATGGGCTTCTTCCTCGCCAACGTGCTCGATGGCTTTGTCGGCTTGGCGCGGATCAAGGGCGATGAAGCTTTCGCAACGCGCTGCGAGCAGGAGTTTTCTGTGCAGCAGAAGGCGTTGGAAGCCGGCTGGATGGGGGACCATTATGCGCTCGACTTCGCCGACGACGGGCAAGAAATTGGCGCGCGCAACGCCATGGCCAACGGCTGGGCCGCCTATTCCGGCGCCTGCGACGACGAGCGCGCGCTTGCCGCAGTCGAGGGCGGCCTGAAGGGGATCGAGCGCGAGAACCGGGTGCTGCTGCTCGAATCGCCATTCTATGAACATTCGCAGCCCTACCCGGGAAGGATCGCGGACTATCCGCCCGGGGTGCGAGAGAACGGCGGTCAGTACAGCCATGGCGCGACCTGGATTGTCGATGGTTTCATGCGGCTCGCGGCGTCAGCCAGGGCCAGAGGCGACTGTGAATCGGCCGGCCGCCTCAGCGCGCGCGCCTTCGAGATTTACGAAAAGATCTCCCCGCTGAAAAAGACTGATCCTGAGAACCTCGCCATCTACGGGCTTATTCCCACTCAGCAGCCCGCTGATATCTACGACGGTTGGGGACACGGCGGACGAGGGGGCTGGTCGTGGTACACCGGCTCCGCAGCTCGAATGCTGTCGGCCGCCTACGCTTTATTAGGCGTTGGCCAGCAGGACGGCCGGGTCGTGCTGCGGGACGACCTGTTCGAGGCCAAAGGAGAGCTTAAGGTCCAGTCCCTGCGCATCGGAGCAACGACCTGGACCCCGGACGGGAAGCGCTGAGGGGGCAAATCACCCGAAATTACCGGGCGGTTTGCCCGTGGCGATCCGGCTTGGCGACGCATTTGCCTTAAAACCGATTGAAAACGGCCACGACGTTGCGGCGCAGCGCAGTTTCTGGCAAGAGGCGCCACCAACGAGCCGCGGGAGAGGCGCCCGTGGCCTTGCAATGGGGCTTTCGCGCATGCTTTTGGGCTTGATTATCGTCTGTGGACTGCTCTCCATTGCCTACGGCGCCTACACGATCAATAGCCTGATGGCGGCGGACGCCGGCACCCAGCGCATGCAGGAAATTTCCGGCGCGGTGGCGGAAGGGGCGCAAGCCTATCTGCGGCGCCAGTACACAACCATCGCCGGCGTCGGCGTCGTGGTGTTCATCGCCCTCGGTCTTCTGCTTTCGTGGACGGTGGCGATCGGGTTCGCGATCGGCGCGATCCTGTCGGGCGCTGCGGGTTTTATCGGCATGAACGTCTCGGTGCGCGCCAACGTACGCACCGCGCAGGCGGCGACGAAATCGCTCGCCGGCGGTCTCGACATCGCTTTTCGCTCAGGCGCGGTGACGGGTCTGCTCGTCGCCGGCCTCGCGCTTCTCGGTGTGGCTGGCTACTTTGGCTTTCTCACCGGCGTTCTTGGCCATGGCGTCGCGGACCGAGATACGATCGATGCGCTGGTTGCGCTCGGTTTCGGCGCGTCGCTCATCTCGATCTTCGCTCGCCTTGGCGGCGGCATCTTCACCAAGGGAGCGGACGTCGGCGCCGACCTCGTGGGCAAGGTTGAAGCGGGCATTCCTGAGGACGATCCTCGCAACCCTGCGACCATCGCTGACAACGTAGGTGACAACGTTGGCGATTGCGCCGGCATGGCCGCCGACCTGTTCGAAACTTACGCGGTGACGGTCGTGGCGACGATGGTGCTCGCCTCGATCTTCTTCGAGAACACGCCGGCGCTCATTCCGACGATGATGTATCCGCTCGCGATCTGCGCCGCCTGCATCGTCACCTCGATCATCGGCACCTTCTTCGTCAAGCTCGGCGCCAACGGCTCGATCATGGGCGCGCTTTACAAGGGTCTTATCGCCACCGGGGTTCTATCGATCCTCGGCCTGGCCCTCGCGACGACCTATGTCGTTGGCTGGGGCGAAATCGGCACGGTCGCCGGCAAGGTCGTCACGGGGTCGAACCTCTTCGTCTGCGGCCTGGTCGGGCTTGCAGTCACCGGGCTTATCGTCGTCATCACCGAATACTACACCGGAACCGGCAAGCGACCGGTCGTGTCGATCGCGCAGGCCTCCGTCACCGGCCACGGCACCAACGTGATCCAGGGCCTCGCGGTCTCGCTCGAATCGACGGCGCTTCCGGCGCTGGTTATCGTCGCGGGCATTGTTTCGACGTACCAGCTCGCTGGCCTGTTCGGAACAGCGACGGCGGTTACGACGATGCTTGGCCTTGCTGGCATGATCGTCGCGCTCGACGCCTTCGGGCCGGTCACCGACAACGCCGGCGGCATTGCGGAAATGGCAGGCTTGCCCAAGGAAGTGCGTCAGTCGACTGATGCGCTCGACGCGGTCGGCAACACCACCAAGGCTGTGACCAAAGGCTACGCTATCGGTTCGGCGGGCTTGGGCGCCCTTGTCCTGTTCGCAGCCTACACGAACGACATTCGGCACTTCACCGAGACTGGCGCGCCCTATTTCAAGGATATTGGCGTGGTCTCGTTCGACCTTTCCAACCCATACGTGGTCGCAGGGCTCATATTCGGCGGCATGATCCCCTATCTGTTCGGCGGCATCGCGATGACTGCGGTCGGACGCGCCGCCGGCTCCGTGGTGCTTGAGGTGCGCCGCCAGTTCAAAGAAATGCCGGGCATCATGAACGGCACGCAACGTCCCGACTACGGACGCGCCGTCGATCTGCTGACGCGCGCGGCGATCCGGGAAATGATCATTCCATCGCTCCTGCCGGTGCTGGCGCCATTCGTCGTCTATTTCGGCGCGCTTTGGATCTCGGGTTCGAAGGCGTCGGCCTTCGCCGCGCTCGGCGCGTCGCTGCTTGGCGTGATCGTCAACGGTCTCTTCGTCGCCATCTCGATGACCTCGGGCGGCGGCGCGTGGGACAACGCCAAGAAGAGCTTCGAGGACGGCTTCGTCGACAAAGACGGAAACAAGTGGATGAAGGGCTCCGAGCCGCATAAGGCCGCCGTCACCGGCGACACGGTCGGCGACCCCTATAAGGACACCGCCGGCCCGGCCGTGAATCCGGCGATCAAGATCACCAACATCGTCGCGCTGCTGCTGCTGGCGATCCTGGCGAAGTGAATTCGCAGAAAGAGAGCAGGGGAAGGCGAACGCGCCAACGTCCTTCCGCTTTTCGCGGATAGTCCGTCCGATCGATGAGGCTGATCTGTCTGAACACGTGGGGCGGGCGAGCGGGAAGCGAGAAGCTGCTTGCCTTTCTGGGTTCGCATCGCGACGCCGATTTCATCTGCCTGCAAGAGGTCTGGTCCGGCCCTTACGAGAACCTGCAGGGCGTCGCTGCCGGAGCCGCGCCGCTCTCACAAGCCGAGGTCATGGTCTACGGCAAGCAGGCGATCAGCGCATTGCTCGACAGTCACCAGGCTCTCTTCCATCCGCATTGCTTGAACAACTACGGGCTCATGACGCTGGTCTCGAAGCGGTTGGAAGTCGTTGACTCCGGCGACGTTTTTGTCCACCGCGAGCGCGGTTTCCTCCCGCAAGGCAACCTCGGCCTGCACGCCCGCAACATTCAATTCGTCACCGTCGCTGCGCCAGCCGGGCGGTTCAGCGTCATGAACTTTCATGGCCTCTGGAACGGACAGGGCAAGGGCGACAGCGACGAGCGGATCGCGCAGTCGCGGCGCATCCTCGCCTTTCTCACCTCCCGGCCGGAGCCGTTCGTCCTGTGCGGCGACTTCAATCTTCAGCCGGACACGCGGAGCTTGCGGATGCTTGAGGAGGAAGGCTTGCGCAATCTCATCGCAGAGCACGCCGTGACCTCGACCCGCACGAGCCTTTACCCTCGGGCCGAAAGATTCGCCGATTACGTGCTCGTGAGCGCGGGCGTGGACGTGCTCGAATTCGGCGCGCTGCCCGACGAAGTGTCGGACCACGCCCCGCTCTCGCTCGAGTTCGCCCTCAGCTAAACCTGAACAGGCCGCCCATGACATTCTTGAGGAAGTCGGGCTCCGAGCCGCCGGTCGGCGTCGTACGGCTGACAAAGTCGAACACCTTGCCGTCCTTCATGCCGTAATTCGCGATGCGGTCGACCTTGCCGCTCTTGTCGAAGTAGACGGCAAGGACGTGCTGATCGGTCATCTTGACCGGCAGGAACGACAGCGTGTGCTGCATCTTCTGGCCAATGTAGTACCAGGCGTCGCCGCCGACCGTTGAGGTGGTCGAGGGCGTGCCGAGCAATGCAAGCGCCTCTGGCTTGGTCGTCGCGCCAACCTTGACCTGCGACACCGAGTCCTCGTCGACCTGGTAGCCGCGGTCGAAGTCGCCCTCGTAGCCAAGGCAGCCGCTGACCGTGAGCGCCGCGCTGAGGGCCAATCCCAACGTTGCTCGACGATGGATTTTCGGCGCCATTCGCATTCCGTCTCTCTTGACCAACTCTTCGCCTTGCCAGACCGGGCGCGGATGCCTAACTCATCAACCCTGACCAGAGCAAGGCGCACGCCGCCGCTCGCAGGATATCGGTATGATCTTGGCCCAATGGCGCGCGCGGCGCGCCAGCAAAACACTCATCGAGCACATTCGAGGCGAGATCGTGGCTGCGGCGCGCCGCCCTCAGCTCTACGAGCAGCTGGCTGCGCCCGACCGGATCGACGGCCGATTCGAGCTTCTGACGCTGCACGCCGGGCTCGTCTTGCGTCGGTTGGCGGCGCTGGGCGGCGTCGCGGACGCGGTCGCCCAGGATCTGGTGGACAGCCTCTTTTCCCATTTCGACGACACGCTGCGCGAGATCGGACACTCGGATATTGGGGTGGCGAAGCGCCTGAAGGCGATGGGGAGCGCCTTCTACGGCCGCAACGCCGCTTACGCGGCTGCGCTCGACGATTCCTCGCCCGACGACCTCGCCAGGGCGCTCGCCCGGAATGTTTACGGCGCCACAGGTCCTGAGGCCGTTCCGAAAGCGGAAGCGCTAGCGCGGTACATTGCTTCACTTGACGCCGCCTTGGGGACGATCCCGATCGAGGATTTCACGTCGGGGCGCTTTCGTTTCCCGCTTGGCTCGATCGTCGCCGGAGTTCCTCATGGCTGAGGAGAAGCTCTTCTCTCGCCTCGTGCGGGTCGACGCCCTTCCTCGCGAGGGTCAAGCCGTCACGATTGAGGCCACTCCCGCCGAGCGGGAGGAACTGGCGTCGTTCTACCGGCTTCCGGCCATCGCGGCGTTGACGGCGATGTTGCGCCTCGACCCGTGGGGCCGGGGCGGGGCGCGCGTCACCGGCGCTGTCCATGGGGACCTCACTCAGATCTGCGTCGTTTCGCTGGAGCCGTTTCCGGCCATCGTCGACGAGGATGTTGACGTGCGGTTCGCGCTGCAAACGGTGGCCAATCCCAGATCCACGGCGGCGCAGGAAACGGAGACATTTTCGCTCGCCGACGAAGACGAGCCCGATCCCGTCATCGACGGAAAAATCGATCTCGGCGCTCTCACGGCGGAATTCTTCGCTCTCGGCCTCGATCCTTATCCGCGCAAGCCCGGAGCGATCTTGGACGAGGAGCGCACGAATTCAGAGCCAATGGACTCGCCATTCGCGGCGCTGGCCCAGCGAGACAAAGACGGGCGCGAATAGGGCAGGAATGTTGCGGGCTGATGGCAAGATAATGGCATTGCATAAAATTTAGCCACAAGTTAACGTCCGGTCCAACGGCGCTCGACGCGAGCTCCGTATCAAGCTTTGCGCAACCGAAAAATCGGGTGAGCGCATAGCGACAAGGGAGGACGCTATGGATCTCATTACTGCATTGGCGGTCAGCATCGGCGTGCTCGGAGGCATTGCGACGTATATCCTCTTGTCGCCGTTTGCCATGGGCATGCAAATCTGGGTTGCGTTCATCGCCTGGGCGACGTTTTACCATTGCGGCGGCAAGGAGGAGGGACTCACCAAGGCGCTCACGAACAATATATTCGGCGCGATCATGGCCTTGATCGCGCTGCTGCTGGTCACCCAAATTCCGCTCGGCGGCGCGCTCGGCGTTCCACTTTGGGCCGCGATTTGCGTCTTGATCACAGTTTTCATTCTTGTGTATGCGGCCAAGGCGCCGATGCTGAGCGACATTCCGGCGGGTGTGCTCGGATACGCGGCTGTCGCCGGTCTCGCCTTGACTGGCAACAAGCTTGGCGCGGTCACCTCGGCCTCGCTCGAGAACCCCTTCATTGTCGGCGTAATCTCGCTGATTATCGGCGCGGTGCTCGGATACATTTCCCAGAAGATCGCCCTCGCGCTCGTCAAGGAATAATCGGAGCCAACGACGAAGGCCGAGGTGCGTCACCGACTCGCGCAGAAACCAGCCGCGAATCGTGGAAACCCCGGCCTATAGCAGGCATCGCTCCTTGCGATGCCCAGCGTGCTGCGCCGTCGAATCGAACCATCGCAGCCTGCAACCGAGCACAGCTTCTTGCGTTGCCTTGCGCGGCGGAGCCGCTATTGTCGCGCCGCGCCGCGCCGTCCGGGCAACGCGCTCGATGCGGTCGGACGAGGGAATGGCAGGCGACGTTCGCATAGCGCTGGACACGATGGGGGGTGATCACGGGCCAACGATCGTCCTGTCCGCCGCAGCCCTCGCGCTCGAAAGCCGTCCGGACATTAAGTTTCTCCTCTATGGCGACAAGAGCGCGATCACGCCCATCCTTGGGCGCCATCCCAAGTTAGCCGCCGGGTCGCGCGTGTTTCACACCGACGTGGCCGTCAAGATGAGCGACAAGCCAAGCCAGGCTTTGCGCACCGGAAGGCGCGTCTCGTCGATGTGGCAGGCGATCGAAGCGGTGAAGTCGGGCGCGGCCGATTGCGCGGTCTCCGCCGGCAACACCGGCGCGTTGATGGCGATGGCCAAGTTCTGCCTGCACACGATGGCGCCGATCGAGCGGCCTGCGATCGCGGCGATGTGGCCGACATTGCGCGGCGAGTCGATCGTGCTCGACGTCGGCGCGACCATTGGCGGCGATGCGCAGCATCTCGTCGATCTGGCGGTGATGGGCGCGGCGATGGCGCGAATTGTATTCCACATCGACTCTCCCACTGTGGGTCTCCTCAATGTCGGGACCGAAGAGATCAAGGGCGTCGAGGTGGTGAAGGCGGCGGGGCGCGTTCTGCGCGAAGCCAACCTGCCCAACATGCGCTATCAGGGCTTTGTTGAAGGCGACGATCTGGGCAAGGGCGCGGTCGACGTCTTTGTCACCGAAGGCTTCACCGGCAACATCGCGCTCAAGACCGCCGAGGGCACTGCAAGGCAGCTCGGTCAATATATGCGTGAAGCCGTGAGCCAGGATCTCATGTCACGCATCGGCTTCCTGCTCGCCCGCAAGGCGATCGCCACGATGCGCGCCAAAATGAGTCCGCGGGCTAGCGGCGGCGTTTTTTTGGGGCTTGACGGCGTCGTCATCAAGGCTCATGGCGGCGCCGACGCCGAGAGCTACGCTGGCGCCGTGGAATTAGCGTATGATATGGTTCGTCAAGAATTGCTTGGCAAGATTCGGGAAATGATCGCCCACGCCAACGGTTTCCGTCCCATGCCCGCACGGTCGCGCGCCGCCCAGTCTTGATCACGGAAAAGTCCCGCTCATGAGCCTTGCATCCCCTCCGCCAGTCGACCGTCGCGCACGTGGTTCTGAACAGGAAGCGTCCCGTGACCGCGCGCCGGGCTCGATCCGCGCCTGCGTGCGCGGTTCCGGCGCTGCGCTACCCGCGCGCGTGGTCTCGAACGCCGAACTGGCGACGAAGGTCGACACGTCGGACGAATGGATCGTGCAGCGCACCGGCATCCGCCAGCGCTATGTCGCCGGGCCCGACGAAACCACGTCCTCACTGGCCCTCAAGGCGGCTCAGGCGGCGTTGCGCAACGGCGGCCTCGAGGCGGGCGACATTGACCTCGTCATTGTCGCCACGTCGACGCCGGATTACACGTTTCCTGCGGTCGCGACTCAGGTTCAAGCCGCTTTGGGCATCGTCGAGGGCGCGGCTTTCGATATGCAGGCTGTCTGCAGCGGCTTCGTCTATGCAGTGGTGACCGCGGACAAATTCTTGCGTTCCGGCTCGAATAAGCGCGCGCTCGTGATTGGAGCGGAGACTTTTTCGCGAATCCTCGATTGGAATGATCGCACGACCTGCGTCCTGTTTGGCGATGGGGCGGGAGCGATCGTGCTCGAGGCGCGCGACAGCGACGGCCGGCTCGCCTCGCCGGGAGTCATCGCCTCGCGCCTGCGCGCGGACGGCCGGCATCGCGACAAGCTCTACGTCGACGGCGGCCCGTCGACCAGCGGGACGGTTGGCCATTTGCGGATGGAAGGCAAGGAAGTGTTCCGCCACGCGGTCGGCATGGTGACCGATGTGATCCAGGGATGCTTCGCCGACGCCGGCGTCACGGCGGATGACATCGACTGGTTCGTGCCGCATCAGGCCAATCGCCGCATCATCGATGCTTCCGCAGACAAGCTCGGCATTGCGCGCGACAAGGTGGTCATCACAGTCGATCAGCACGGCAACACTTCCGCCGCCTCGATCCCGCTTGCGCTCGACATCGCCGTCAAAGACGGCCGCATCAAGCCTGGCGATCTGGTGATGATCGAAGCGATGGGCGGCGGCTTCACCTGGGGCGCGGCCCTGATCCGCTGGTGAAGGCGCGAGTAGCGCCTTCGTCACGAGCCGCGGTCGTCATTGCGAGCGAAGCGAAGCAATCCAGGGATCGTGGGGCGCCCTTCGTTCTCTGGATTGCTTCGTCGCTGCGCTCCTCGCAATGACGATTCCATCCAAACGCATCATGCTCTACTCGAACGCGAAAATGCGCTTCCAGTCGTTTTTCATGCTGACCACGATCCAGCCGTCCTTGATCGCCTCGTCGTAAAGCTCCGGAGTGAAGCGGCCGACTTTGGTTTCGGGCAGGCCTTGCGCGGGTCCGTACGCGTATTCGCGCTTACCGTCGTCGTGCAGCACCAGCATGGCCAGGCGCACGCCGCCGCCGCCCTTCGTATATTCGAGCATCTGTCGGTCGCCGGTCGAGTTGCCGAAGGCGAAGTAAGGTCGGCGGCCGATCACGAGGTTGATGCCCTCCGGCTTGCCTGCGTTGTCGTCGTTGAGCAGGAGCTTCGGCTCCTTGATGAGGACCGGGCCTTTGGCGCCGTAGTGAAAGCTAAGCGCGCCCGCTGTGCCGACCACCTGCTCGGGCGGGATGCCATAAACCCGCTCAGAAAAGACGCGCACGAAACCTTGGCCCCCGCCGGTGACGATGTATGTGCGGAAGCCGACGCTGCGGAGATATTTGAGAAGCTCGATTTGCGGCGCATAGGTGAGATCGGTGTAAGGCCGATTCCAGCGCGGATCGCGCGCCTCGGCGATCCATTTGGCGACCTCATC
>Ga0209380_10002537_pt1 | contig 11630 bp, 14 predicted proteins | sample HubBroMetageWFT6_FD_188347 | JGI IMG/M metagenome (GOLD analysis project Ga0209380, IMG submission 188347) | Warmed and freeze-thawed soil microbial communities from the Hubbard Brook experimental Forest, New Hampshire - Hubbard Brook CCASE Soil... | ecosystem: Environmental > Terrestrial >...
CTTGACGACCTGAATGTTTTGCTTGGTATCGACCAGGCCGGTGAAGCCATTGATCGAATCGGTCATGAACACGTTGCCGTGGCCGAACTGGTAGTAGTCGTATTCGACGTTGACCGACCACGGCCCGGAAAATGCCCAGTCCACGCCGCCGCCCGCGGTGAAGCCGGTGCGCGTGTCGAGCCCTTGGAAGCTGAACGGCGTGCCCGCGACGCTGCCGATGACGTTGGTTTGGTCGCCCGCCCAGGCCACGCCGCCTTTGGCGTAGAGCAGCACGCGATCCAAGGCGACGCCGAACCGCGCGGTGATGCTCGGAAGGAAATCGGTCTTGGCGTTCACCGCGCCCTGGTCGCCGGGAAAGCCCGCCGGGAATCCTATCGTCGCGCTGCTTTTCAAGGTCGAGCCGGAGACGGCGCCTTCGACACCGAGCACCAGACGGGAATAGAACTGATAGTCGCAGCCGATCTGCGCTCCCGCCAGGAATCCTGTGGCGTTGATGTTGGTGGTGGTGACGCCCACGGTCGTGCCCGCGCCGAGAACCGAATCCTGCGCCAATTGAACCGGATCGGTAACGTCTCGGCGGAACGCACCGCCGCCGACGTGAACGCCGCCATAGCAGCTCGTCCATGCGAAAGGTTGAACGACGGGCGGTGTGGGCGGCACCGCGAGATCCGCGCCGAACGCGGCAACGCTGAGCAGCGAAACCGCGGCGCATCCGAGCAGTGTTGTTTTCATCGTCAACTCCCCAAGTGTCGTTGAACCCGCTACATTGCCACCCACGCATAGAGGAACAGCGTGTTGTTAGCCTTCGCGCCGACGGTGGTGCCGTCGAATTTGTCGTACCAGATGTATTGCAGCCCGACGCGCGCGTTGAACCACGGCCATCCCGGCGAAAAGTTCTTGACGAACGGGATGTAGGCGATCTCGCCGATCCAGCCGTTGCTGTTCGGGCTGAAGCCACTGGCAAGACCCGCATACAGGATCGGATCGGGGCTGCCCCAGGTGTTGAAATATTGGCCGGTCAGCACGACCCTGTTGCTATTGCCGTAGGCCAACGAGGCATAGGCGTGCGCCTCTTTGAGATCGTTGGTCGGGTTGGAGGTAAGACCGTTGGGAAAGCTGGCGTCGAGTTTTTGGTATTCGCGGACATAGGTCCCGCGCAGCGTGAACCAATAATTGTCGCCCTGATACTGGTATTGCGAATCCACGCCGATGTCGGTGAATTTGTCGGTCTGCGAAAACGTCGTGGTCGTCGAGGTTCCCGGCATGGTCCACGGATGCACGTCGGCTATTATGCCGAACGTCCCGATCATGAGCCAGTTGTTGCCCCAGTGCGGTTCGAAGGCCACGCGCCAATACGGCGCCGCATCGAGCAGTCCGGGCGCGCCGAATGGATCGGTGCCCAGATCGTTCTGTACCTTGAAATCGAGCGTACGGTACGCCGACGCCTCCAGATAGAGCACGTCGTTGATGTAGGCATAGGCGCCGACGCTGCCGACATGGGCCGCGAAGGCCCCTTTGATGATGGTGCCGGCCCCCGGCGTCGGCGCAATGGTGGAAGCGGCGTAGGGAAAAGCCCAAGCCGGCGTCGTGTTCCACGGGTCCTGGACGGTCGGGTTGTTGTTCGCGGTGATGCCGTAGGTGACGTTGAAGCGGCCGATCGCCGCGGAGTCCGCATAACGGATATCGGTATTGTCCCAGGTCCAGGTATGTTGCCCGAACGGATCGCTGCCGAAGCCGCCAACTGGCGGCGCGTTATAGGTCACTTGCGCGAACGCACCGAGATGATCGGTGATGGCGCCGCCCCAAAAGAAGCTGACGGGCGACAGCACGACATTATTGTTGGAATTGTACGGCGCGGTGGGCGGCGGCTGGGCGGCTTGGGTATTGGTGAACCCGGTGATCGCCATCATCGAGATCGGCGGCACCCATTTTTTCTCTTTGCCATCGGTGGAATCATCGGAACTGGGAAACAAAGCCGTGCGATAGGCGCCGCCGCCGTATGTATAGCCCCCGATCTTGAAACGTCGGCCGAATGGGGTCAGTCCGGCAAAGTCGGTGTGGCAAGTGCCGCAGGGCTGCCCGGTCTGCCGCGCAAAGCTCGGTAGCGCCTGCGCCGGCGGCGCGAATCCAACAGTCAGGAAGCCCGCCAGAACGACAAGCCAGCTAACAGTAGTGACTATCCCGAAATGCGTCGGGGTGTCACAAACTGGATCGGCATCGATCCTCATCAACACCCTCCAGAATCCGTGCAGACGCACACGCCTATGTACGAATTCGTACATTACGTTAGAGCGTTGATGGGCACGCCGCTAAACAAAAAACTAGGGACTGTTCAGATTCCGCCGACGTGGGATGTTTCGGCAACACATATTTTTGAAATGGCGATGGTTAGTCAAAGCGACTCGCAGTAATAGCAGCGCAATCAATCTGATAGCCGTTAAAAGCGAGCTGCATTAGTGACGGAGGTTTGTCACAGTGCCGTCACGCCTTCTGATAAATTGAACACCAGCCATTTGGACTGATCGTTCCATCAACGGTCTGGCACGAGCTCGGAGCCGTAAAAAGCTTGCAGTTGCTGCACATTTGCTCGCCCTTTGGCGAGTCCTGGTACTTGACGACGCTTTGCGAGATTTTGGCTGCCTGAGCAGGCTGGACGTCCGCCGCAGCGAGCATTGTTGCAGCGCCGCCAGCGCATACGATCCCCTCAAGCAGCAAAGAGCGCCGGGAGATTCGTGCCAACCGAAGCTTGCTGATATCCGGCATGAAAATCCTTCCTCACACTGACGGCAAGCACAGCGCCACCGCTTTGCCGCAGCGTACAAGGAAATGACAGGACACTGGCGGCAACAGCATTCTAGGTACCCAGGTTAAGCGACGTCTGTGCAAAATTGCACACTTGCCCCACCGGAATTCTCCAGACGCGCCGGGATAGTTTCACCTGTAACAAGCGGTCGAACGGCATCCCATCAGGAGGACCAAAGACAAAGAACACGCCAGTCTCAGAACCCAAACGCCGCGATCGCCATAGTGGGCCTCGATATCGGCAACCCCCGACTACTGACGTAAGCTGCGTCGCAGCGAACCGATGCATTAGGCTATGTGGACTTCTGGTTAAGTGTGATCTGGTCACAAACGCCCCATTGATAAGGCTCGAAAAATGCCTGGACGTAACAAAGAACGACATCGCGCCGATCGCGTCGGCTGGCTGCGCGCGGCGGTATTGGGCGCGAATGACGGCATCGTTTCAACAGCGAGTCTTGTACTAGGTGTTGCGGCTGCCCATGGGACTCCCGCTAACGTGTTGGTCGCCGGAGTCGCGGGTTTGGTGTCAGGGGCTATGGCGATGGCTGCCGGTGAGTACGTGTCTGTCCACTCACAGGCGGACACCGAAAGGGCCGAACTTGAGCGTGAGCGCGTGGAACTCGAAGCAGACGACAAGGGCGAGCACGAGGAATTGACGGCGATCTACATTGGTCGCGGCCTCGATCCTTCACTCGCGAAAGAGGTCGCCGACCAACTCATGGCCCATGATGCATTAGGCGCGCATGCCCGCGACGAACTCGGCATCTCAGAGGACTTCCGTGCGCGCCCGATTCAAGCTGCGTGTGCGTCGGCTGCCAGTTTCGCTGTGGGAGCAGCCATGCCTCTCTTGGTGACCACACTCGTCCCGGCGTCGAGTCTAATTGTCCTGGTACCTGGAACATCACTGCTGTTCCTCGCGCTTTTGGGCGCTCTGGCTGCGGGCGCAGGCGGTGCACGCGTGATAGTGGGCGCCATACGCGTCACGTTCTGGGGCGCTTTGGCGATGGGTTTAACCGCAGTTGTCGGGGCCTTGTTCGGAACAATAGTGTGAACCAGGCTAACCGAATTCAAAGTGCTCAAAGCTAGTGGAAAAAAGCGGGCGAATGTCTAGTTCGGGTCATGAATTGCCACGCCAACAACACAGCTGGCGCGGCAGCTAGACCTCCAATAACGGACGTGGAGGCAGACTGTCTGCCCCGCCGACAGTTGAGGCGACCAAAAGCAAAAGCCCCGAACGCTCGGGGCTTCAGCTTGAGGTCTTTTGAGAGGCTGCACTACCAATTAGTAAGGCGTGCATCACCCCCTTGAAGTACGCCTGTCTTCAGAAGCCCTAGGCGTAACCTAACAAACGGCCGATGAGTTAACACCACAGCCAGGGCATCCTGTGATGATTGTGGGCTCGGCATCCGCAGTAACCACTATCGCCGCTGTAGCTGTTACATAACGGTCCATGGTAGCTACGCGCATACGGGCTTGCAGCATTTCGGGCAGGTGTCATCGATGTACAAGCTGAAGGGCATCTGAGTTTTCTTTCGCGCTACGCGAATTGAGGATACTCGTAGAGGTGTCGCTCAAGTAATGCCGCTTGCGTCCAGGCTCGCGAAAGCTCAAGCAGACCTTGCCTTTCCTCGTCGGCTTTGGCTGAAGAAGCCGAAAGGATCGCCTCCTGGCGTATTGCCAGAACTGATCTGTTGTCGACATGGGCACCCTCCTGTGCCTTGGCATCCAATGCCCAAATTCGCTCCTTGGCGCAGTAGCAGTCTGTTCAAAATTGATCACCCGACGAGGCAGGGGATAAGCACACATCGCATCCGCGTGACTAAGGCGCTCGCGATGGACCGCTTTTCTAAGCTGTTGAGAATACTCCACGCGCGGCGGCTGAGGGAGTATTCGAGGCCAAGCGCGACGGCGTGACACCGCCCGGGATGTTTATTTCTGGCATCAGTATCGCTATACAATTGCCAGCCGTGACTGACTTCGTCCGGGGGATGTAGTGAAGAAGAGTAGGAAATCGGCATTCGATCCAAAAACATTTCTCGCTAAAGTGGGCGATGGAAAAGCGATATCGAAATACCAGAAGGATCAGATTGTCTTCTCACAGGGTGACGTTGGGGACGCGGTTTATTTCATCCAGAAGGGCAAGGTCAAGCTCACCGTCGTTTCTGAACGTGGCAAGGAGGCGGTCGTCGGCATCCTCGGACCCGACCACTTTTTTGGCGAAGGGTGTATGAATGGCCATCCGCTGCGGGTCACGACGGCTACCGCGATCGATCAATCCCTGATTACGCGCATCCCCAAAGCAGCAATGATTGCTACCTTGCGTGATGAGCCGAAATTTTCTGAGTTGTTCATGGCGGATTTGTTGAGTCGGAACAGTCGGATTGAAGAGGACCTGATCGATCAATTATTTAATTCGAGCGAGAAGCGGCTGGCGCGTGTCCTTCTGCTTCTGGCGAATTTCGGCCAAAAAACCACGGTTGAGCCGATCATCGGAAATTTTAGTCAGGAAACTCTCGCGGAGATGATTGGCACGACCCGATCACGCGTGAGCTTTTTCATGAATAAATTTCGCAAATTGGGCTACATCAAATACAATGGAAAACTGGAAATCAATAACTCCCTGTTGAACGTGGTCTTGTACGACAAGCCTGAGATCAGAAAGCAAGATGGGAGCGAAGGACCGAGATAGCTCAGATTAAGGAGCCCAAATGAAAAAGCCCCGAACGTTCGGGGCTTCAGCTTGACGCCATGCTCGCCGTTACCTGACAAGCGGCCGATCAATTAACACCAGAGCCAGGGCATCAAGCGATGACGGTGGCATCCGCGATACCAGCCATCGCCTCTGTAGCTGTTATATAGCGGTCCATGACTGTAACCGGCATATCGGCCTCCAACGTGACGTTCCGTCCGCTTGGACTTCACGTCACGATTGGCGTCAGAAGAAACCTTGGCCGCGTCGCCCGCAGGAGCGGCTTTATCCGTCGTCTGCTGCTTGTTGGCGGATTCGGGCGCAGTGGGCACCGCTTGCCTGGTTTTTTCGGGCGCTCTGATTGGGTCGGATTTAGCGGCTGGTGCTATCTTCTCCGGTGGGGCGTTCTGCTGTGCTGCCGGAGCGCCAGGTGTCTCATCGGTCTTGATGGTGTTTTCTGCCGACACAGCACCGGCACCCAGCAGCAGTATCGCCGCCGTGGTTGATATCAGTCGTAGATTTCTCATGGATGTCTCCTGTAGACACTCCGCAATTGTTTGATTTTGTGGATGTGTGGAAAGAGAACGTCGGCCGGTCGCAATTCGTTCCAGCTAATCAACGACGGACGACGGCGGCGATTTCTAGTAGCCTGTGGATGGATTTGAAGCTGCGCCGTCTCTGTGAGCAATCTTGACCAGACTGCCACTGCCCAGGGGGAGCAGCGTGACAGTCGGGACGTGTCGGGGCACACGAAGGGCGTGCCATGTCGCAAACAGACGAGTTCTGGCAATACGCCAAAGAGGCGATCATTTCCGCTACACGCGCCGAAACCGAAGATGAGAGGCACGGTCTGCTTAATCTTGCGCAGACGTGAACACAAGCGGCGTTAGTAGTGCGTGCGTCTTCTGCCGGTCGCGACAGCCACGCCGTCCAATTGATGTCTGACCTAGGTTTTATTTTGTCGCCGCAAGCCGCGGATGAACTGAGATCGCTTACTCGTTCTTGATACGGATAGCAGGGCGGTGGGCAGGTCGGATGCATCAATTGTTTAGTCCATCCTCTACCAGAAAACCAATGGTCCATAATCCGATGTGGTCAATCTGCGAGCGCATGGCCGAGGTCCAGACGCTGCTCGATGATCACATTGCCGGCGGCAAGCACACGGCCGCGGACGTGATTTCGAAGGCGCAGGCGATCTTGTCGGAGCCGGCGTTACAGCGAGCGATGTTCGATGTCGGCTACTTTCCGACGAACACGCCGCCGGTTGATTGAGGGTTTTTTGCTGTGGAAGGATTTAAGCCGAACCATCTAGGTGAGCAATTTTGACCAGACTGCCACTGCCTAGGAGGGCAGCCTGGCATTGAGATGTGTCGGGGCACACCGAAGGCGTGCCATGTCGAAAACAGATCAGTTCTGGCCAAAATACACTGCCGAACAAATTAGCGAGATCATAGATCGCATTACTACTTTGCGGACGGGTTGGCTTCGTCAGGTAGAGGCTCAGCTCGCATCACGGCAAAGTCGCCCAATCCTCGACGACTATCAGCTTAGCAGCGAGCCCGCCGAGTAAAGCGCGGGCCGAGCACCGCAGGCGGCCACGTAGCACTCATAAAACAGGCTGTCTGCTGCTTCCGGCCGCGCTACACGCGCCTCGACAACCCAGCTATCACTACAGGGAGAATCGAACATGCCCTCCAAAATCGACGTCTATCAGATCGGGGTTTGGTTCTGCGTAGGCTTCTTCACGGGCGCAGGCTGGGCGATTGCCGGGTGGCTCGTCGGGCGGATCTTCTCCGCGATCTGAGGCCAAGCGTCGAAGGGCATGTGGCCGCCCAATCTTCGTCGGGCCGCCAAGACGCCTGGATTAGCGATGCCGCCGGCGCTTCTTGTGCGCGCCGACGAGGCGATCGAATGACCTTTCGCAGTGCGGCAATTGACGGTGGCGAAGTGACGCTTCGGGTCAAAAGCGACGGGTTTGAGATGGTCGCGCAATGTCCGCTTCTCACCCAACAGCGACCAAATCGCTGCGTCGCATTAGATGACGCTAAGGGCTAGCCGACATGGCGTATGGCAGCAAAATGACCCTTACTCGATCGCCTGGTCGGCGAGCAATTGCATCAAATTCGGTACATTTAGGTTGAGCGCCAACGCGGTCCTTACCTATTGTGGCCGAGTGCTTGTCTCTTTCGTACCGCTATGAGCCTTTTCACAAGTGCCTTGGGTAGAGGCGAATCGATTGGAAACTGGAGGGCTCCTTTCGAGGTCTTGTATTGCGAGAGTTCCCCCTCGAATTCAGGAAAGACGGAACCACTATGCGGCAGATAACTGAGGTGGTTCTTGAAGGCCGCAAATCCTGCGATCACCTTCCCCTGTACCCTGAAGGCCGGCAATCCGTACGAAATGCACTCCTCTGCCTCTGGAAGAATATCGAGGATCGTTCGTCGCAGCGCTTCCAACGTGCCGCGTTTTGGCTGCTCTAAGGAAGCTAAGTACCGACCAACTTCGCTCTTTGACATGAGATTAAGTTACCACAAGCCCCAGTTCAGGCCGAGCGGCAGGATGTCCGTTACGGGTCAATAACTGCCTCGCGGTCACTGGCTGTTGCGGCAGCTTTACCCCCGATAACGGACACGACGGCAGAAGGCCAGCGCGGCAGTGATGGGCCAGGAGCTACATTTTGCACCGCGGAAAAAGCAACAAGCCCTTTTGCCGCCGCCACGGATGCTCGGGGCAACCTGGCTAGGCGGCAATCCTCAGATGCAGGCGGTGGCTATGACCAACATTGGCAGAGCAACAATGACGACTGACGCCGCGTGCACCACGACGATGATCATATTGGTGTTGTTCTTAACTGCGCACATCGCCTTAAATTGCGTTGGGTCACTGAACCAAGTTGGATTTGTTCCCGGGACGTATGTTCGCTGAGCCCAATCGATTTGATCAAGTATCTTACGCGAGAACCGACGCCACGTTACAGCATGGTAGCCGACGTTGAGCGTCCAAATAGTCACGAATACCCAGAATATCCAAATTGAAGCGGACCGGTTTTCCGTAGGGAATTGCCATTCGGGACATTTGGTGGATTTGAACGTCAACAAAATAATAAACTCAAACGTCACGATTACAACACAACAGATTGCACCAATTCTAGCGATCCGACCGCAAAACTCCGGATCGAATTGTCCGCTCCCTTCAGCCAGCTTTGGCGTGCCGCTGGTGTCTCTCTCAACAGAGGATCGACGGGCCCGCACGAGTTGCCAAATGGTTCCGATCGCAGTCCAAGCAGCGATAATCCAAAAGAGCCAGCTGACGTTTCCCTTTTGCCAGACCCAGAAAGCAAAAAACGCAAGGACTGTCGCTAGCCATAGCGCCAAATTGCGTAACATTCTTCGCTTTTCTCGTGCGTTAGACCCTGCCTAATCGATCGGTGATGTCGTCTTAACATCGAAGCCCGAATTATCTTCGGTGCGAAGAATTCCGTCCAGCACAATCGCGGAATGACCGAAATGGGTCAAACGCGACCGATTTGCTGTGTCCGTGCCATGTCCGCTTATCGCCCAATAGCGACCACCGCCGCACCGCGGCAACCGCCGCCGCAGGGCCAGACCTGCCGACTGGTGCGTGATATTCTTCCCTACCTAGTGTGACCCCATTCGGGCTGGGTCAAATGGCAGTCGGCATCGGACGACGGCAATTCATATGCGCGCTCGGCGGTGCGGTCGCTGCGTGGTGAACAATGGAGAGGTGCGTGACCATCAATCAGAAGGGGCGATCCGTCCTACTTGTTGGTAGCGTCCCGCTGTCGTCAGCGGAAGAGGTTTTTGAAGCGATCAGCTCGGAGTTGGGTGAGTTCATCAGGCGAGTTCCCGACGGCGAAACGGGTCCACGGTCACTGTGGATCGTTTGTCAAGGCGAGCCAATGAAGGCCGCCCAGGGCTTGGAAGTTGGCGGCGAGCGGCTACTCCAAGGCGGCATCAGGAACCCACGATACAAAGTCAAAGAGGGACTGACGCCGCAGGACGTCAAATTCGGGCGGCTTGGCTATGCTGACAATGCTCTGGCGTCCTACGAAACCTTCAAGCGGCTGCGGCAGCTCGGCAAGATTCCGCAAAACGTGCGATTTCAGGTCTGCTTGCCGACGCCGCTTGCGGTCGTATACGCCTTTTTCATAGCCTCTGAGGTGCGGCGCATCTGGCCACTCTATGAGCGCCGCTTGCTGGAGGAACTAGCCGAGATTAGCAGCGCAATTCCACCTGAGGATCTGGCCATCCAAATCGACATCGCCACGGAAATGCACACGCTTCTCGAAGTGCCCGAACTGCAAAAGGAGTATCCCATCGATGAGTTGGTGGATGCATTCGCGCGATTGGGCAATCGCATTCCTCCAGCTGCGGAGCTAGGCTATCACCTTTGCTACGGCGATCCAGGCCACAAGCATGTTAGGGAACCCGTCGATACTGGCCGTATGGTCGATGTGTATCACCGCTTGGCGCGCGCGGTTCACCGTAGCATTACTTGGCTGCATATGCCGGTACCGCGCGACCGCGATGACGATCCCTATTTTTCGCCATTACGCGATCTGAAGCTCAAGTCAGGCACCGAACTTTATCTCGGTCTCATCCATCTTACGGATGGGATCGAAGGTGCAAAGCGCCGGGCTACAGCGGCGAAACGGTTTGTATCGGACTTTGGAGTCGCGACCGAATGCGGCTTTGGACGACGGCCACCAGAGACCATTCCGGACTTGATCCGGCTACACCGCGTGGTGGCGCAACAAGTATAGAAAGCATGCCCATTGATGCATCGGAGCATATGCCGAAATACAAAACAGTGCGACGCGATAAAGCGTCGCCGCAACGTGATCCCGAACTAGCGTCAAGATCGTTATAGAATGCGTAAAAGGGAGGAAGTGATGATGGACTTTTGCCGCAATACGCTGCGCACCCTTGGCGCCACACTCATAGTCGGACTTGGCTTCTTTTCGGGGGCGCTCGCGCAGAGTGGTAATCCGATCCGAATCGGCATGAGTCTCGCACTGACTGGCGCCGGGGCGTCACCGTCGAAGGTGGTCAACACCGCACTCGACCTCTGGAGAGACGATATCAACGCCAAGGGAGGGCTGCTCGGTCGGCCGGTCGAGCTCGTGATTTACGACGATCAGAGCGCGCCGGCCAATGTGCCAATCATCTACACAAAGCTGATCACGGTCGACAAAGTCGATCTGTTACTTGGCCCCTACGGCACCAACTTCGTCGCGCCAGCGATGCCGACCATCATGCAGAACAACAAATTAACGATCAGCTTCACTGCAATCGGCATCAACGATAAATTCCACTACTCGAGATACTTCTCGATGGTGTCGACGGGTCCGGAGGGCGTGGATGCGTTCTCAATTGGTTTCTTTGACTTGGCCTCGGCGCAGCAGCCGAAGCCACAGACGGTAGCTATACTTGCAGCCGACGCCGAATTTGCCCAGAGTGCTGCCGCCGGTGCACGCAACCAGATCAAGAAGCACGGCTTCAATCTGATCTACGATCAGAGCTATCCACCAAGTACTACTGATTTTGGACCCGTAGTCCGGGCCGTGCGGGCAGCGAATCCGGACATCGTCTATATCGGCGCGTACCCGCCGGACAACGTCGGCATCATCCGCGCGGCCGACGAGATCGGGCTCTCGCCGAAGATGATGGGCGGCGCGATGATCGGCATGCTGGTGACGCCGATCAAGATACAACTCGGGCCGATTGCCAATGGGCTCATCACCGGTGAGAACTTCCCGGCGGCGTTGGCCAAGCAGATCGCCGGCGCCCCTGATTTTCTCACGCGCTATGGAGAGAGGGCGGCGGCCGCCCGCATTGATCCGCTCGGCTTTGCCTGGGGCCCGTTCGCCTATTCGGCTGGCCAGGTGCTGGCGCAGGCAGTGACTGAGACAAAGAGCCTCGATCACGACAAGCTCGCCGCGTACATGCACAAGGCTAGCTTCAAAACCGTGTCGGGCGACTTTTCGTTCGGCATGGACGGCGAATGGTCGAAGTCGCGTATGGTTTGGACACAGGTTCAGAACGCGCAACCTAACAATCTCGATCAGTTCCGTGACGGCACGGCACAGCCAATCGTCTGGCCGCCCGAGTCTAAGACC
>Ga0209380_10002541_pt1 | contig 11627 bp, 8 predicted proteins | sample HubBroMetageWFT6_FD_188347 | JGI IMG/M metagenome (GOLD analysis project Ga0209380, IMG submission 188347) | Warmed and freeze-thawed soil microbial communities from the Hubbard Brook experimental Forest, New Hampshire - Hubbard Brook CCASE Soil... | ecosystem: Environmental > Terrestrial > Soil...
GACCTGTGCGCCGCGTTCGTGGGCGGACTGGGATTCGTTCCCAGCGCCAACCTCGGCGACCACTGTGCGATCTTTGAGGCGGTGCATGGTTCGGCTCCAGATATCGCCGGCAAGAACCTGGCAAATCCAACGGCCATCTTACGTTCCGCACTACTGATGCTGCGCCATCTCGGCGAGTATGATGCAGCGCTCAGGATTCGGAACGCTCTGGAAAAGGTCTATCGCACGCGCGACAAGTTAACGCGTGACGTCGGCGGAAAAGCCGGCACCTCCGAGTTCGCAGATTTCATCATCGAGGCCATGGCGACGGAGACTGGAGCTCAAGCCCCGGCCGTGTCTTCGCAAGCGTCAATCTGAGATCGTGAAGTCCGTCTTGCAGCAACGCCGGTTTTCTTGGACGAAGGTAGCCTCGTCATTGGCGGTCGTGGTTGCTCTCGCCACCACCTCGTACGCCCAGGACTTCAAGGTAACGCTTTTGGGCACGGGCAATCCGCGGCCGGTGATGTCCCGCTTCGGCCCAAGCATTCTGGTGGAAGCCGGGAAAGAGAAGTGGCTTTTCGATTGCGGACGTGGCGCCACGCAACGCCTGTATCAACTCAAGATTCCTTTCACAGACATCACTGGCCTTTTCCTCACACACTTGCATTCAGACCATACCGTCGGAATTCCAGACTTGTGGCTGACCGGATGGGTCATGGGCCGCGACACTCCTCTTCCAGTGTGGGGTCCGGCAGGCACGAAAGCCATGATGGAGCATCTGCAGGAGGCGTACGCATTCGACATCCACATCAGGCGCGACGTTGATACAAAACTGCCCGGCGCGGGTGCGAGGGTGGTCGCAAAGGATATTGAAGAGGGCGTCGTTTATGAAAGATCGGGAGTGAAGGTCACGGCGTTCCTGGTCGATCACGGCGAAATTAAGCCCGCGTTCGGTTATCGCGTGGATTACGGCGGGCACTCGGTCACCATGTCGGGCGATACTCGTCCTTCGGAAAACCTGATTAAGTTCGCTCAAGGGACGGACGTTCTGATTCACGAGGTAATTGACCCCGAGGCGTTCGGAGAATTGGCCAGCACGGACTCGCGGGAACAACGGAAAGCGATAATCGAGCACCATACAACTCCCGAGCAGGCCGGGATCGTATTTTCCCGGGTGAAGCCAAAACTCGCGGTCTACTCACACATCGTGCCGCCTGATGTTCCCGACGTGATTCCACATACTCGAAAAACTTATGCGGGACCGCTGGAAGTTGGTGAAGACTTAATGAGCATCGAGATTGGCGACAAGGTCCAAATACGCCCTCCCGCGAAGTAAATCTAGGCCGCACCCATGAGTTCCGCGTTGACTACCCCGCGCAGATTGAGTAACATCCTTTTTCACCAAGGAACCCGGGGGAATGGCTTACACAACACGGCGGATTGGTGTGGTGCTCTTCCAGCTTGGCGGACCCGACACGCTGGAAGCGATCGAGCCTTTCCTTTTTAATCTATTTTGCGATCCTGACATCATTGACTTCCCGTTTGCCCGGATCGGGCGAAAGCCGCTGGCCAAGCTGATTTCCAGCGCCCGCGCCCGAAAGGTCCAGCATCACTACGCGACCATCGGCGGAGGCTCGCCCATACGACGATTCACCGAGCAGCAGGCTCGGGCGTTGCAGCGGAAGCTGGCGGAGTCTGGTTTGGACGCGCGTTGCTTCGTCGCCATGCGTTATTGGCATCCGTTTACTGGGCAGGCCATCGAACAACTTCGCGACGCCCGCTGCGACGAGGTCGTACTGCTTCCTCTTTATCCACACTATTCCAGCACGACGACAGGCAGCAGCTTGAACGAGTGGCGCCGGTTGTTTCAGGACGACATCACAGTCCGGTGCATCGAGACCTTCTATCGTCACGAACTTTATTTGCAGGCGCTGGTCGAAAAGATAGACGAAGCCCTGGCACGCTTCTCCGACCCGGAACGCCCGGAGATCGTTTTCAGCGCGCATAGTGTTCCAGTCGCGGTAATCCAAAAGGGCGACCCTTATCAGCGGCAAATTGAAGAGACTGTCGAACTGCTCATGCAACGCGGGGGATGGACCAATGGTTACCGCCTGTGCTACCAAAGCAAGGTAGGAGCCAGCAAGTGGCTGCAGCCGTCGCTGCACACCGCGATGCGCGAGCTCGCGACGGAAAAGGCCCGTGAGGTCTGCATTGTTCCGGTTTCGTTTGTCTCCGATCACGTGGAAACGCTGGGAGAGATCGATCATGAGGCTCGCTCGGAAGCCGCTAAGCTTGGGATCAAGCGCTTCGAGATGACGTCGGGATTGAACGATTCGCCAACTTTCATTGCGGCATTGGCCGACTTGGTGAACACGGCCATTGGAGTTGATCTAAGAAGTGAACGCGGGATGGGATCGCTCGCTGCCGCTGCTGGAGACTGAGTACTAAGGGAATTAGAATATTGGAATCGAACGTAGGGCCAAGTATAAAAAAGGAGTGAGGTCGGATGGCAGACGAATCCGCCAATGCAGGTGGCATTCTGGGGCATCTCCCGCCGTGGCCGCGGAATGCGCTCAATAATTCGGTCATCGCAATGGAGCAGGCCTACCGCCAGCGCAAGGGTCTGCCCTTGCTCAGCGATGTCGACATTGAGGCCCTGAAGGCCGGCCAGCCAATGGGTTGGGAAAGTGGAAATGGTGGATCCGCACCCGTCGCGGCGGCCGCCCCTCCAGTTGCCGCAGCCGCACCTGCCCCGCCTGCAGCAGTTCCAGCGACTACAACAAATGCCACGCTCAGCGAGGATGTCGCCAAGTGGGTTGCAGAGGGAAGGAAATGGAGTAAGTCGACCATTGCCGCGGAACAGGCTCGACGCGGGCGCAAAGGTTTACCGGCGCTCAACGATGTCGAAATTGCCGCTCTGCTGGGAGAGCCAGTCGCCGCTGCCACTCCTCCGGTCGCTCCCGCTACTGCCTCAACACCACCTCCTGCGGCTGCACCTAGTGGTCCCATTCGCGCGGACGTTGCCACGTGGGTTGCGGAGGGTCGCAAGTGGAGCAAGTCGACAATCGCGGCGGAACAGGCGCGGCGCGGTCGAAAAGGTTTGCCAGCGCTCAACGATGCCGAAATCGCCGCGCTACTCGGAGAACCAGCCGCACCTGCCGCGGCTCCAGCGACTGCGGCTCCGGTCGCATCTGCCGCTCCGGCTGCTGCTCGACCTGCAGCCGCGGCTGCTACTGCTTCGGCGGCTGCCTCCGTATCGCGCAGTGGCGAGTCCACCAGCTACGTCGGCACCCCGGCGGTCGGAACGTCCAGAGCGGCGAAAGCCGGAGGCGTGGCGTCGATCGGTCCGGAGGACAGTGAAGTCAATCAGCAGCGCCGCCGATTGGTGTGGAGCGCCGTTGCCGCTTTCCTGGTGGCGTGGTTCTTGGCATTTTTCCGTTTCTTTTTGCCGCGCACTTTATTCGAGCCTGCGACCAGCTTCAAGATCGGGTATCCCGAGGAGTACGGCCTGGGAGTAGACACAAAGTTCCAGCAAAAGTACCGGATCTGGGTGGACCGTACGCCGGATCGCATCTTCGTGATCTACGCCCGCTGCACCCATCTGGGCTGCACTCCCGACTGGAAGCCGAGCGAAAACAAATTCAAGTGCCCATGCCACGGCAGCGGATACGACAGCGAAGGAATTAACTTCGAAGGCCCAGCGCCGCGACCGATGGATCGCGCGCGCGTAGAAGTCGCGCCCGACGGCCAGATCCTGGTGGATGTCTCGCGGCTATATCAGTGGCCAAAAGGCCAACCAAGTCAGTTCAACGAGGACGGATCTTTCCTGCGTGCGTAGTGGTTTGGGGGGGACAGCCGCCCCCGGCTGTCCGAGCGGAGCGTAAGCTCCGCGGTGGCTACAGAGTCAAACAGAGGAAACGATGCCTGAAGAGAATCGAAACGGCAAGAACGGCAATCGCGTGGGCTTGCTCGAACGGGTGAAGGCTGGAGTTAAAGAAGATGTCCAGTCGCTCAAGACCGACATGCCCGCGAAGGCCAAAGAGCAGCTTGAAGGCCTGAAAGATCCCACCAAGACTCAGGTCTTTACTTCGATCTTCCGCCACAAGCATGACGACACGCCGCGCAACCGCGCGCTGGGCGTGCTGTCGAACGTCTTCCTGCACCTGCACCCGGCGAAGATCAATCGCGACGCGGTGCGCTACAGCTATACCTGGGGCATGGGCGGAATCACGTTCTACTTATTTATCGTGCTCACTTTCACTGGCGTGCTGCTGATGTTCTATTACCATCCCAGCAAAGTGCAGGCCTTTCGCGACGTCCTCTATCTCGAGCACGATGTTCCCTTCGGCAAGTTGCTGCGCAACATGCATCGCTGGGCGGCGCACTTGATGGTGATCGCGGTCTGGCTACATATGTTCCGGGTTTTTCTGACCGGCTCGTACAAAAAGCCCCGCGAGTTCAACTGGAACATCGGCGTGCTCCTATTGGTGTTCACGCTGCTACTCTCGTTTACGGGCTACCTGCTTCCCGACGATCAACTTGGATTCTGGGCCGTCACGGTGGGAACGAACATGGCTCGCGCCACGCCTCTACTGGGCCACGAGGGCCCCTTCGGCAAAATGCTGGGGATGACTCCGTACAACGATGTTCGCTTTGGTTTGCTGGGCGGCTCGATTGTAGATGCGAATGCTCTGCTTCGTTCCTATATCTGGCACTGCATCGGCATTCCGATCGTGGCTTCGGTTCTGATGATCGTGCATTTCTGGCGGGTAAGAAAAGATGGCGGCATCTCGGGCCCAGCGCCAGTAGTGCTAACGGCAGAAGCGGACAAGCCGCGCCGTAGCTCGTAGGCTCACCTGGGAACAGCCGCCCTTGGCTGTCCAGCGGAGCAAAGCTCCGCAGTTGGTAGCGCCGGCATCTTGCCGGCTGTCGCGAGGGCGTCTCGCCCTCGCTGGTGCGGCCGGGACGGCGACGCTACAAAGTGGTCTTGGGAGACTTTATGGATTGGCGACAACTTTGGGAGATCTGTTCCGCACCTGACAACGTGCCTATCGTCGGTTTGATCCCGCTGTTGATCTTCTACATTTATCTGGCGTGGAAGCAGGCGAAGGCCAACGATGAACTGATCGGCGAACTCGAAACCAATCCTGCGATGGCGAAAACTCATCACCGCAAGGCGTGGCCGTTCCGTCCCGGATGGCAAAAAGAAATTCACGTCTGGCCATTTCTCCTGCGCATTGAATTCCTCGCGGCCATCATTGTCACGATTATTTTGATGATCTGGTCGATCACGCTGAGCGCGCCGCTGGAAGAGCCTTCCAATCCCAACCTGACGATGAATCCGGCGAAAGCGCCATGGTACTTCCTCGGCCTGCAGGAGATGCTGGTCTACTTCGATCCGTGGATCGCAGGCGTCGTGATGCCAACGCTCATCATCATCGGCCTCATGGTGATTCCATACATCGACACCAACCCGCTGGGCAGCGGCTATTACACCTGGAAGCAGCGCAAATTTGCGATTGGCACGTTCATGTTCGGCTTCGTGATTCTTTGGGTGGCGATGATCATTATTGGGACGTTCATCCGCGGTCCCGGTTGGCAATGGTTCTGGCCGGGACAAACCTGGGATCACAATCGGCTTATTTACGAGGTGAACCGTGACTTGCCTGATCTTTTCGGGATCGCCTCGAACCTTGGTAAAGCCATCTTCGGCGCGATCGTAGTTGGAGGCTATTACCTGGCCGGCGGATTCCTGGTGCATGCGCTCTTCCGGCGTTACAACCCCAAAGATTATCAGCGTATGAGCCTGCTGCAATATTCCATCATGATGTTTTTCTGGCTCACCATGGTGGGACTACCGCTCAAAATGCTGTTGCGGCTTGCGTTCAATATCAAGTACGTATGGATAACGCCTTGGTTCAACGTATGAGGTAAAAGAAGATTGTCATTCCGACGCGAAGCGAGGAATCTGGGTCTCCGCCGGCAAGCACCGAGATTCCTCGCTTCGCTCGGAATGACAAGCGTGAATGAGCTTTCTGTGTTCAACGACTAGAGGGAGAATCTGGTGCCTGAACAACCAATCCCCGATCAAGATCCAGTAGTCACGAAGTCGTACGCGATGTATTACGTCGTCTCGATGGTACTGCTCATGGCGACGCTGTTCTGGGCACTGTGGGATGAAGCTTATGGACAGCGGCCCTGGAAGACTTTCCAGAACGAATGGAAACAACGCTACAGCGTTTTCCTAGACAAGACCAAGCCTGCATCTGATAAGTCCGTAAAGAGCGTTGAGGATAATCCCGAGTATCAGAAACTGCAACAGGCTTTCCAGCAGGCCGACGCCGCGGCTAAGCCCCGCCGGGACGACCTCCAGAAACAGATCATGGACATCAGCGCGAAGATTCTCGCGGTCCAGAACATCTTCACCGACAAGCGCGCGTATGCCAACTCTCTGAACTACCAGATTGAGACCGAGACTAGCGCCTCGGGAAAGGCAAATAAGCAGAAGGAACTGGACGAATACAAGAAGAAGCTTTGGACGGTCGAGTATCTCGACGGTCACAAAGAGAAATACAACTTCCGTCAACTGGAAGAGAAATACAACGAACTCAAAGACGAACGCACCAGCGTAAACGCGGAATTGGGTGATGTGCTGAAGCCGGTGACTGCCACGAGCACCAAACTGTCTGCGTATCTTTCCGCGAACATGGTCGACCTCACTCCCACACAGATTGAGGGCCTGCAGAAGAAGACGAAAGAGTGGGATCCCAAGATCGTGCAGATTAACGTAGCGGACGCCAACATCGTGGACCGCTGCGAGTCCTGCCATATGGGCATTCGCGAGCCGTTGAAAATCACGCCCGCTTCGATGACGGCAAAGGGCGAGAAGAAACCTGACGAATATGCGCAGGCGTTCGTCAGTCATCCTGAACCAGGGCTTTTGAAAATCCACGATCCTGACGTGTTTGGTTGTTCGCCATGCCATCAAGGAAACGGCCGCGCCACCACGAGTGTCGAGAAGGCGCACGGAAACTATGAGCACTGGCTGTGGCCGCTGTTTCCCAAGCAAAACGTCGAAGCCGGATGCCAGACCTGTCATGCTGCCGACATGGTTCTGGTCAGCGGCGAGGCGGGGTGGACGATCAACGAAGGCAAAGACCTATTCCGACAAAAAGGCTGCATGGGTTGCCACCGCTACGAGGGTTACGACAAGGAACCCGAGGACCTGAACACTTTCAGCCAACACATCAAGCAATTGGAACAGCAAAAAACGGAAAACCTCAAGCAGGCTGCTTACCTGATGAAGCAGGCGGACTCCGCGGAAAGCAACGAAGAAGCCAACCGCTTGAACGATCAGGCGACCGCGCTCAAAGTTGCCAACAGCAAGGACGATGCCCAAATTCAGCAGCTCGACTTTCAGTTGCACAGCGTAATGCAGGACATGAAGAAGATTGGGCCGAACCTGAAGGACATCCGGCTCAAGCTGAACAAGAATTGGATTCCGGTCTGGTTAAAAAAGCCGACCGACTTCCGTCTCACCACCAAGATGCCAAACTTCCGCCTGACTGATCATCAAATCCAGGCGATCTCGGCTTATTTGTGGCAGTCGGCACTCACGGACCCGTTGCCACAACAAAAGCCAGGAAACGCGGAGCACGGCAAAGAGCTGTTCGAAACTCGCGGCTGCCTGGCCTGCCATTCCATCGGCGAAGGCGACCAGATGCAGGGCGGTACCTTTGCCGCAAACCTGACGCGCGAGGGTGAAAAGGCCAATTACGATTACCTGGTGCGCTGGATTCACAATGCTCGTCAACGCACTCGTCCGTATTGTCCGTACGAAAAGAAAGATATTGGTCCGGAGGATTACGCCAAGAAGGGCTTGCCTTACGTCTTCGACCTGCAGCACAGCCAGTGCCCCAACGACGGCCACGAATTGCAAGTACAGAACATGACGGTAATGCCGAGCCTGCGCCTCGCTCCCGAAGATGCCCAGGACATCGCGTCGTATCTCATGACGCAAAAGAAGCAGGAACCAGCGTCTTATGCCGATGCCTCGTTCATGGATGATCCTGCTCTCAAAGAAGAAGGCAAGAAGTGGATCCGTCACTACGGCTGCTCGGGATGTCATGAAATCTCCGGCATGGAGGACGAGGGTCGCATCGGCACTGAACTGACCTTCGAAGGCAGCAAGCCGATCGAGCGTCTGGATTTCGCTCTCTTCACCGAAGTGGCCCAACGCGGAGGCAAGAATGCCGAGCCGATCAAGAATCCCGAAGACTTGGCGCGGCTCCCGGAGGGTCCGGCGACGAGTTCGTGGTACGACCACAAGGGTTTCTTTGAACACAAACTTGCCGAGCCCAACATTTACGACCAGGGCAAAATAAAATCCGAGACCGAGGCCCTGCGCATGCCCAATCTGCACCTTACTTCGGAGCAGATTCGCGCCCTCACCACATTCCTGCTGGGAAGCGAAGAGAGTTCCCTGCCCATCCAGTACCAATACCGCCCTGGCGATTCGCGTCGTGACATTCAGGAAGGCTGGTGGGTGGTCAAGAAATACAACTGCATGGGATGCCATCAATTCATCCCCGGTCAGCAGACCGTGCTGATGGGAATGAAGAAATATCAGGACCCGGATTGGAAAGATCAATTGCCGCCGAAGCTCCTGACCGAGGGCGCGCGTGTCGATCCCGAATGGTTGCGCCGCTTCCTGTCTAATCCTTCGTTGAGCACCACAGATACGAATCGCAACGGCGTGCGTCCGTATCTGAAAGTGCGCATGCCCACGTTCTCTTTCTCGGATAATGAACTGCGCAAGCTGGTGCGATTCTTCCAGGCCCTTTCGCAGCAGCCGATGCCATATATTCCTGAGCAGGTTCCGGTCTTGACCGCGAAGGAAACGGATATGGCGCGGAGCCTGTTCTCGAGTACAGCTGCACCGTGCTTGAAGTGCCACGCGACGGGCGATCCCGCGCATGACAAGATTGCCACTGCGCCAAACTTCCTGCTGGCTAAGGACCGCCTCAAACCGGACTGGGCTCAGCGCTGGGTGCTTGATCCGCAAGCCATCAGCCCGGGCACATCCATGCCGTCGGGATTGTTTCGGCGCGAGAACGATCACTGGGTGTTCGCCGGCCCGACCCCGTCCTCATTCCAGGGCTATGAAGGAGATCAGTCCAAGTTATTGGTGGATTACATTTTCCAACTGACGCCGGAAGAGCAGAAACGAGTTGCAGCGTCAATGGGACGAAGCAGCGCGGCAAACCGACTTCCGGAGAGGTCCAAGCAGGCTGCAAGGCCTTCTCACCCGGCAAGCGCCGGCGGTTCGCGGTAGAATGTAGGGTTTTGTAGCGTGCCGTCCCGGCGGCTGTCGCGAGGGGCGTCCCGCCCGCGCATTCGGGGCAAGATTTCGGGATAGCAAGTAAATCTGAATTCTGATTTTCAAAACGCATTCAACACTTCACGAAAGGGCGACATAATGAATAAGAAAACATCTGTAGCAATGTTTGGCTTGCTCTGTCTTCTCGGCCTCTGGCTCCTCGTAGGGTGCGGCAAGAAAGAGGAAACAAACGAAGCGCCGGCTTCCACACCGGCCACCACGGGGGCGCCGGCGGCCGCGGCCACTCCAATCGATCCCAGCACAGTAGCTTCCGTTAGCGGTACCGTGAAGCTCGACGGCGCAGCTCCCAAACCCGCCAAGATCGATATGAGCCAGGATGCCGCCTGCAAGGGAACCAACACGGCCGAGACCTTCGTCGTCGACGGCGGCGACTTGGCAAATGTTTTCGTCTACGTAAAAGATGGACTGGGCGATCGGACCTTTGCGGTTCCAACGGCGGCAGTCGCCATCGATCAGAAGGGGTGCCAATATCACCCTCACGTTTTGGGTGCCATGGCGGGTCAGAATATTGAGATTAAGAACGACGACCAGACCACGCACAACATCCACCCCACGCCGCAAGCCAATCGCGAATGGAACGAATCTCAACCGCCTGCGGCTGCTCCCCTGGAGAAGAGCTTCGCCCGCGAAGAGATCATGCTGCCCGTGAAGTGCAACCAGCACCCGTGGATGCGCATGTACATTAACGTGGTGAAGAGCCCGTTCTATGCGGTCACCGGTCCCGATGGCAAGTACGAAATCAAGGGCCTGCCGCCTGGGGATTACACCATCGCCTTCGTGCAGGAGAAATTAGGCGAACAGACCCAAAAGGTGACGCTCGCTGCAAAAGACAGCAAGACGGTAGACCAAACATTCAAAGCGCAGTAGTTTGGCTTGGATCGGGGGGGACGGGTCCCTGACCCGTCCATCCGAGCGAAGCTCGGCAGCTGTAAAATCGACCAGGGAGCAAACCGTTGAAGTCTCTCGCTACACGGTATAATCGCGCGCACCACGGATTCGCTGTCTTCGTAGCCTGCGCGACTTTCGTGCTCATCATCGCTGGTGCGCTCGTTACCAGCAACGACGCCGGACTCTCCATTCCTGACTGGCCCACATCTTTCGGATCCTTCAGCGTCCCACCATTGCATGGAGGAATAAAGTTCGAGTGGAGCCATCGCGCGATTGCCGGGTCCATCGTGCTGCTTACGATTTCCATTGCCGCGTGGACGTGGTTTGCAGACCGCCGTCGCTGGATGAAGTGGCTCGGCGTTGCCGCTCTAGGCACAGTGATTACGCAAGCAATCCTCGGTGGACTTACGGTCCGGTTGTTTCAGCCGCCCTGGGTCTCCTCAGCCCACGCGGCCGTGGCACAGACATTCTTCTGCATCGCGGTTGTCATCGCAATGTTCACCGGACGCAGGTGGGTGGAAGAAGTCCCGGCGATCGAATTCGACAGCCGCCGTCCCCGTCTCATCACACTCGCGCTGCTCTCAATCTTCGTGGTCTACGTTCAACTGATTCTGGGGGCAATGTTTCGCCATCACGGTATGAGTTGGTGGCCGCACGTCGCGAACGCTGTTATCGTTGCCTTCGTGCTGACCTGGACGGCAATCCGTGCGTTGTCGCAATTCTCCCAGATCGAGGCGGTACGACGGCCAGCGATCCTTCTGGTATCGCTGTTGATCGCGCAACTTTGCCTTGGCTTCGTCGCGTTTCTGACGCGTGTGGCCTGGGGACGCGACGCGGTTCAGCCTGAACTGCCCATGGTGGTCTCGACCGTGGCCCACGTCGCCGTGGGAGCGCTGCTTTTAGCGACGGCTGTGATTCTCGCTATTCAGGTGTGGCGGCAGGTGCCAGTATCGTTTGAAGAGCGAGCCCCCAGCCGAACTCGAAAACCGGTAGCCGCCTAACCCGCCGGCCAGCATCTCATCGTAGAATAGTCTGTGGCTTCCAAAACTCCACTTGCGCTGGCTGGCTCTGAGACCGACCTCGCTGTAGGGCCCGCGGTTATTTCGGTGCAAGATGTCGTGCATCGTTATGGTGATCGCGCCGCGCTGAACGGTATCTCCTTCGATGTCCGTCAAGCCGAACTCTTCGGACTGCTGGGGCCGAATGGCAGTGGAAAGACGACGTTGTTTCGCATCCTCTCCACGCTGATGATTCCGGTAGGCGGGCGAGCCGAGATCATGGGATTTGATGTTGCCCGTGACCCCAACGGTCTGCGCCGCCAGATCGGTGTCGTCTTCCAGGCCCAAAGCATCGACGTGAA
>Ga0209380_10002542_pt1 | contig 11626 bp, 7 predicted proteins | sample HubBroMetageWFT6_FD_188347 | JGI IMG/M metagenome (GOLD analysis project Ga0209380, IMG submission 188347) | Warmed and freeze-thawed soil microbial communities from the Hubbard Brook experimental Forest, New Hampshire - Hubbard Brook CCASE Soil... | ecosystem: Environmental > Terrestrial > Soil...
CGGCGATCGCGGATATTTTGTCTTGCTCGCAGTCGATCCCACTCGCCAGCGAGCCGGCATGGGCTCTCGCTTGATCGACGCCGCCGAAGAGTACTGCCGCGCCGCCGGCTGTCGTTTCATGGACCTCACCATCGTGAATTTACGGGTGGAATTACCCGGATACTATCGGAGTCAGGGATACGTGGAAAACGGAACCCTGCCTTTTCCCAGCGATCAGTATCCTCCCAAAATGCCTTGCCATCTCGTCAAAATGTCCGAACCTCTCGCCTAGGAAGCAAAACAGGCCGGTATAGGTCAGCGGCTTTTCGCTCGAACCCGCGGATCCGCAAAAGCCACTTTAAGAGGCAAATTTATTAGCCGAAATTCTCCTGCTTTGGCGCTACAATACCACTGCGAGATTGCAGGCTTGTGCATCTCGGGGTTTGGGCAGGAGTGAAACTCTCGGGACTTTCACTCAGAAGGAAAGATGATATGACGAACCGCATACTCATAACGCTGCTGTTGTCGATGGGGCTTGCGCTCTCCGTTGTGGCCCAGCAGACTACGTCGAGTTCAAGCGCGCAGCCGGCAACATCCGCGAGCCAAGCCGCTCCCGCTTCACAGCCCGTGACGGTTTCCAACAATGAGCCCTTACAGTCTCCGCCGCGCCAGGATTTCTGGGACGGCGACGAGCCCAGCCTCACCTGGCTCGTCCTGCACCCTTTCGCCAGCAAAGCCTACGTTCGACGCCATGTTCAGCCCATCCAGGACCGGGTTAACGAACTCGATGAGATCACCGGAGAAAATAGCCGCATGATCAAGGAAGTTGATGCCCGCGCCCAGCACGGCATCCAGCTGGCTTCCGAAAAATCGAGCCTCGCCGATCAACACGCGCAGGATGCGGCCAGCAAAGCTCAAATGGCGCACCAGACAGTAGCCTCGCTCAACACCCGCGTCGCTACCGACGAAACCGTGGTCGGAAACCTCGATCAGTACAAGTCCAGCGCCCAGACCGAGATTCGCTTCCGTCCCGGCCAGACTGTGCTGAGCAAGCAGGCCAAGGACGCGCTCGATGAATTAGCTGTGCAGGTGAAGGGTCAGCACGGTTACATCATTGAGGTGCAGGGCTTCTCCGCAGGCCGCGGCCAGGCTGCCATCCTCAACTCCAAGAAGATGGCGGACTCCGTCGAGCGTTATTTGGTCCAGAACCAGGAGGTTCCGTCTTACCGCATCTACGTGATCGGGATGGGCAATGCTGATGAAGAAAAGCATGCCGTTGGCACACGCATCGAAGTCAGCCTGCTGAAAAACGATCTCCAGCAGACTGCTAAACAATAGCGAGAGCGCAGTACTTACCTGCAGGCGAAATAAATAGCTGCACCATAGCCCCGTCGGAGGTCGCCATGCGACGAGTGCCTCAAACCTTCTGCATCGTGTTCTTCCTGTTAACCTGTTGCGCGTTGTCCGCTCAGAACACCAAACCAGGCAATCGCATTCGGAACGTTGTGCTGGTTCATGGCGCCTGGGCCGACGGCTCTGGCTGGAAAGGCGTTTACGACATTCTGGTCAAGGACGGCTTTAACGTCAGTATCGTCCAGGAGCCGGAGACGTCTTTCCAGGAAGATGTCACGGCTACGAAGCGCGTTCTTGCCTTGCAAGACGGGCCGTGCATTCTGGTTGGCCACAGCTATGGCGGAGCCGTGATTACCGAGGCGGGGACGGACCCGTCCGTCGCCGGTCTGGTATACATCGCGGCCCACATGCCAGATGCGGGAGAGAATGAGAGCGACGAGGGAAAGCGGTTTCCCAGCGACCTTAACAAATCCAACGTAATAAAGAAGACGGCGGACGGCTTTACTTATCTGGACCCGGCGCAGTTTCATGAGTACTTCGCTGCCGACGTGCCTGCTGGACAAGCGGCTTTCATGGCGCGCTCCCAAGTGCTGAATAAGGCTGACAATTTTCGAGCCGTCATCACTGCGCCTGCGTGGAAAAGCAAGCCCAGCTGGATGTTAGTCGCCGGAAGCGACAGAGCCATCAATCCCGACCTCGAACGCTGGTACGCCACTCGAGCCAACAGCCACAAGGTTGAAGTCGCAGGAGCCAGCCACGCGGTCTACGTCTCCCACCCGAAAGAGGTTGCTGCTCTGATCGAAGAAGCTGCGTCGCACGCGCACTAGACGACCCCTCGACCTCAACATTTCTATAACTTGAGATGACGTTAGTGACCCAGCCAGCACTTTAGGGCAGTTGTTTTCTTTCCCGACTAGAGGAGAATGCTGGAAGCGGCCGCGACCGGAGCTGCGGCCGCAACATCTAAAGCTGTGGTGAGAAGAAGCTGTGAAGCGAAAAAAGGGGTGAGCATGAACTTCGGCGAACCAGCGGATCACGAGAAAAATCTACCTCTGGCGGGACAAAAGGCCGGTGCACCGCAGGATCAAGATGCAGACGAGGCCAGAAGAATCCGCCGCCTCCAGGTCATGATGAGCATGGTGACGTCAGTGATCAGCCAGGACCCCGGCCTCACCGTGGAAGAAGCCTCCGAGCTTGCTGCCGGCGCCAAGCGCGCCGCGCTCGCCATGTTTCCCGACAAAGAGCTGGCCTACGATCTGCTCTACAAACCGCGCTTGCAGCGGCTGATGAGAGAGCGCTTCCGCCTGCAGTAAGAAAGCAAAACTCGCGACATGCACTTGGCTAAGTGTTCGCGCCTTACCCTGTGCTCTCTGTGTTCCCTGCGGTTGAAGACTTTGGCTATTCATCGACCACAGAATTCCGTAGCGTCCCCACACCTTCCACGCTGATCTCCATCACATCTCCCGCCACCACCGGCCCGACTCCCTGCGGCGTGCCCGTGGCAATGAGATCCCCCGGAAAAAGTGTCATAACCTGCGCGATGTACCGGATGACCACATCCAGTGGAAAAATAAAGTCCCGCGTATTCCCCGCCTGCCGCACCGCATCATTGACCCGTGTCTCTACTCCAACCCCAGCCCAAGGATCAAGATCGGATGCCTCCACGACCACCGGCCCCACCGGACACGACGTATCAAATCCCTTGGCCCGCGCCCACTGTCCGTCTTTATTCTGCCAGTCGCGCGCCGTCACGTCGTTCAGGCAGGTATAGCCGAGGATGTAAGGCCGCACGTCCTCATCCGCCGGAGGCTGATAGCAAGTCTTGCCGATGACCACGCAAAGCTCGCCTTCATAATCCACGCGCTCCGAAAGCTTCGGCCGCCGCACCACGCCGCCCGGTGCAAGCAGCGCCGAATTAGGCTTAAAGAACAGCAGCGGTTCTTTAGGCACTTCGTGACCAAGCTCCGCGGCATGTTCGCGATAATTGCGGCCCACGCAGACGATCTTCGAAGGGCGCACCGGCGCCAGCAGCGTAGCTTCCTCCAGTGCAAGCGGTTCGATCCGGCGAGTGCGCAAACCCTCCACGTCGCCATCAGATTCTTCCGGAGCCGTAAGCAGAATCCGCAAAATCGACTCGCGTCCAGCAACCGACTCGACCAGCCCGTAGTGAACCTCACCATTCAGTTGAAAGCGGCAATATTTCATCGTTCTCTATCTAACCACGAGACCCCGAAATTCCCCCAAACTTTTTTACTGTCATCGTGAGCGAAGCATGATCGTCCGGAAGGATGGTCATGCGCAGTCGAAGGACCCCTTATCTGGCTGTGTTACCACCGTCCGCGCAAGGCGTTTCTGCCACTGCCCCACGTTCTCATGCCCTGCCTCCAAACAACCTACGGCACACTCTCGCTCGCTTCCTCCGACCGCCCACTCTCATTCCCCCGCAAATCCACCGCCGACGCCGAATAAAAATACTTTTTACCCGAAACCACCAGCACATCGCGATACGCCGGCATTTTGACGAGTTCGGAATTCACTTTCACCGGCGCGCCACCTTCCTCATGCCGATAAATGTTGTACCCGTCAAGATCCGCGTCGGGAACCGGCGCCCAAATCAAGTCGATGAACGGCTGCTGCCCCGGCCCGGAAAACACCGCCTGCAAACCCGATGGCATAGACGGCGGAAACACATCATCGGCAAACACCTTCATTTCAGGGGTATCATCGCCCTCGATCGACACTTCCGGTTTTCCCGGCTGCGCGACGATCGTAAAAGTCGTGACGCGGTAGTAGTAGGTTTTTTCCCACTCGAAGCTCTGATCCGTGAGTGAAAGATTTTTCTCGATTCCAGCGTCCCGTTCACCTACCAGGATCTCTTGTCGACTGCCCTCGATCCGGCGATAGACGCGGTAACTGCGGCGCAGAGGGTTGGGACTCGGCAGAGACAACAGCGCGCCGTTCCACCGGAGCGCCACGCCCTGCGCCGTGAGCTGGGCGCTGAAGTCCGTTGGCGCCGGCAGAGTTTCAGCCAGCGGAACATGCACCTGATTCGACAATCCGGCTGCGCGGCCGTCCCGGTTTAACACTTCCACGGCATAAGTCGCCGAGCTGAATGCGGTGCGAAGGCTGACGTCGAGCGGCAAAGTGTCGGTATAGCTGGCCGTCAACTTCTGGCTGCCCGGCTCATTCTTGCGCGCAAAATCCGGCGGTGGCACTGCCTCGCCCGCGGGTTTGCCGCACGCGGTAAGAGTCGGATCCAGGCTCCGGCAAACATTCGTATTCCCTAAGTAGCGCACCCGTTGCCGGTCCATGGTACGTGCAGGGATCGTCCAGGTAAGCGTAACTTTGTCGCCCTTACGCGCCGCCCGCAGGTCCTCGGGCGGCCGTGGCAGCTCCAGCGAAGGCGGAAGCGGAGCACCGATCGATGCGCAGCCGGTCAACCAGATCAACGCCGCCAGCCCGAGCCATTGTCCTCGTAGAAGCTTCATGCGCGGAAGCTACAGACTACATCAGTTGCCCGGCTCGTGTTCGTCGGCGACCCTCTCATTTCGCCAGCCGGTTGTACTTCTGCAGCACCTCCCGCAGGCGATCATGAGGGAGCGCCACCGCGGTATGCCCGTCGACGCCGGTCATCGTCTTTGCCGCGATCATTGCATTCACCACGGCCTCTTCCGTAGCCTGCACCGTCGCCAGAAAGACGGGATTGATGTCATCATTGGGCAGCATGCTGATTTGAATGGCATGGTTCGCCAGCGCCGCTCCCGCATTCGCCGTAGAAAACGCGATGAAGATGTCTCCCGACCCATCGCCGGAATAACTCCCGTCCCTCCCCAGCCCCAGCGACACTCTCTTCGCAACGCGCTTCAATTGTGTCGGAATCAACGGAGCATCCGTCGCTACAATAACGATGATCGACCCCACATCGTCATCCCAGACTTTCGCTCCTCCAATCTCGCGGCCCACCGGCACGCCTGCAATCCGCAGCTGATCCCGCTGTCCATAATTGCACTGCACCAGCACGCCCACAGTGTACCCGCCATATTTCGCATCGAGCACTCGCGAAGCCGTGCCGATGCCGCCTTTGAATTCGTTGCAAATCATTCCCGTTCCACCGCCCACGTTCCCTTCTTCCACGGGACCACCGTGTGCGCTGTCCAGCGCATGAAAAACGTCTTCGGGCTTCACGTGAAATCCGTTGGTGTCGTTCAGGTAGCCATCCCAGGTCTCAGCCACAACCGGCAAGGACCACGAATAGCCCTCTTTGTCTGGCCCGCCATGTTTCAAGCGCCACGCGATCACTGAATCGCGGACGGTGCCCACGCTGTGCGTATTCGTGATCATCACCGGGCCCTCCAGAAACCCCGATTCCTCAACCCATGTCGTGCCCGTCATCTCGCCATTGCCATTCAGCGTGAACCATCCGGCAAACACCAAATCGCTCGAATCTTTTCCACGAGGAAAGACTGCAGTCACGCCCGTTCGCACCGGTCCTACGCCCACCTTCAAAGCTCCGTCGCCGGAGATCAGCGTAGTGTGCCCAACTTCTACCCCTTTGACATCCGTAATCGCATTCAACGGCCCCGGTACTCCATCAAAAGGCACGCCCAGGTCCCGCGCCCGAGGCTTGGTTTGAGCGCAAACCAAACCCGTGAGGACCAGACAAACAACAAACACATTAACGTGATTGAGGTTGGACTTACGCATCGAGATTTCTCCAGTCTGTGCGATCAAAGCATCCGCTACCGCGCGCGGATCGCGGCGCGCTTCGCGCTCTTGACTTTGCCCGCATTATCACAATAATGCTCTCAACACAAAAGTGGCCCGGGAGCTTGTCGGTCTCTGCGGAAGAATCGACGTTCAGAGTTCTCCTTCGGACCAGGGCTTGCACCCGTTTGATTCCTGCGCAGAATATAGTACAGACTCCGAGGGGGCAACGATGAGGTCTTCCATCCAGAATCAGCTCTTCTTGTACCCGGTCTTCTTCCTGCTGTCCATTTCCTTTGCTTCGGCGCAGACCGGCACAACGTCGTTGCACGGCAAAGTTCTTGACAGCACTCGCGCGGTGGTAGAGGGGGCCAGTGTAACGCTTGCCAATCAGGCGCAGGGGTTCAGCCGCAGCGCCACTACTCCGTCCACGGGCGAATTCGAATTTCTTGCGCTTCCTCCGGGTACCTATGTACTGACCGTGGAAAAGCCCGGTTTCAAAAAATACGAGCAGACCAATCTCCAGCTCCTTGTCAATGTGCCGACCAGCACCAACGTTGTGCTTCAGGTCGGCGCGTCCTCCACCCAGATCGAGGTGTCCGGGCAGGCCCCAGTCATCAACACCGAGGACGCGACCATGGGTATAGCGTTTAACGAGAATCAGGTGAAGGAGCTACCGCTGGAGGGGCGAAACGTGCCCGACCTGCTCACGCTGCAGCCCGGAGTTGCCTATACCGGCAACCGAGCCGACACCAGCACCGACGATACCCGCAGCGGCGCGGTCAATGGCGCGCGCAGCGACCAGGGCAACATCATTCTCGATGGCATTCGCGTGAACCAGGAAGGCGGTCAAGCTTTTCAGTCCGTTTTGCCCGTGACGCTCGATTCCGTACAGGAGTTTCGCGTCACCACCTCCAATGCCAACGCCGACGAGGGAGGAACCAGCGGCGCCCAGGTGGCTCTGGTGACCAAGAGCGGCACGAATAACTTTCACGGCTCGGTCTACGAGTACCTGCGCAACACCTACACCAACGCGAACGATTACTTCAACAAACTGACCCAACTGCAAACCTGCACACTCCCCAATCCGGATAGCTGCAACACGCCTCCCAAGCTGATCCGCAATATCTTTGGGGGTTCCATCGGCGGACCCATAAAAAAGGATCGGATGTTTCTTTTTATGAATTACGAGGGGACACGACGCGCGGAGCAAACAGTAAGCTCAGGCGAGGAGGTTCCCAGCCTGGCGATGCGCGATGGTGTGCTGCAGTATCTCTGCACTCTCAATACGGACGGCAGCCTCAACACCGCGCAATGTCCTGGCGGGTCTGGTGCCGCTGTGCAAGGCGTGAGTGGTCAATCATACGCTCCAGCGCCTGGATACACCGCCCTCGGCGTTCAGCAATTGAAACAGCTCGATCCCATAGGAGCGGGTCCCGACCTGGCCGCACTGGCATACTTCCAGACTTTGCCCGCACCAAACAGCAATGCCACCGGTGATGGCTTCAACTACCAGGGATTCATTTTCGCGGCGCCAACCTCTGAGACGCAGAACGTCTACATTGCCCGCGCCGACTACAACATCACACAAGATGGAAAACAGCGTCTTTCCCTGATGGGAGCGCTGCGAAACGACTCCAGTGATGCGTGCGGAGGCTGCCAGCCTTATTTCCCCGGTCAGCCTGCACAACAACAGACTGTCTACCACAACAAAGGCCTCATCGCAGGCTACTCAGCGCTCATCCATCCAAACCTGATGAGCAATTTCCACTACGGGTTTATTCGCGAGAGTTTCGGAACCATCGGCAACTCGTACCAGCCGTGGATCACCTTCAATTTCACCCAAAGCATCACTCGAACCCAGAATTACCAGCGCCCGATGAACAATTTTTCAGAGGACTTGTCCTGGATTCATGGCAAGCACACGGTGCAATTCGGGGGATATGTCTTGTTCATGCGCAACCCCCGGACCAACTTTACCTCTTCGTTTGACAGCGGAAACACGAATTCGTCATTCACCACGACCTCCGGATTTGCAGACAAGAACAGCCAGTTAAACCCGACGAGCGGCGGCTATCCCAGTGTCGATCCGAGTTTCGCCGTGAGTTATGACTATCCCATCACGGATCTGTTGGGAATGGTCACGCAAGCCACTACGGTTTTTAATTACAATCGGCAACTCCAGTTGCTTGCGCCCAACTCCGCCGTCTCCCGCCGATTTGCGCAGAACAGCTTCGAGCCCTACGTGCAAGACATTTGGAAGGTCAGCCCCAACCTCACGCTTACACTGGGCCTGCGCTACTCTCTCTTCTCTCCGATCTGGGAAACGAATGGTTTGCAGGTCTGTCCCAGCCCAAGTCTAGGGCAATGGTTTTCCGCGAGGGCAGCCGCGGGCGCCAATGGGGTTCCGTCGAACCAGGACACTCCGTTGCAAGTCGACTGGTGCGGTCGAGCCAATGGAAAAAAGGGATATTGGAACACGGATTACGGCAACGTTGGTCCTCGCGTCGCCTTTGCGTGGGCGCCCAATAAAACCGAAGGTTTCCTCAGCAAGCTCCTGGGCGGCAGCAATAAGTCCTCGATTCGTGGCGGATTTGGGATCGTGTATGACCGTTTCGGCCAGGGCATTGTAGATGAGTTCAGTGGGAATTCTTTCGGCCTGACGACGAGTCTCTCCAACCCAATATTGTCGCTCGCCAGTTTGCCCCGGTTGACGAATGTCAACGTCATTCCGCCAAGCCTTCTCCAGCCCACTCCTGCAGCTCCGAGCTTCCCCGAGACGATACCAACCATGCAGGCGCTCGGTGCCTCTAACTTCGGCACCAGCCTCGATACTGCGCTGAAGACTCCCTATTCCTACGACCTCGACTTTTCTGTGGAGCGCGATCTCGGCAAAGGATTTTCACTGGATGTCGCGTACGTCGGCAGACTGTCGCATCGTCTTCTGAGTTCGCAGGATGTCGCTCAGCCGCTCAACCTTAAGGATAAACAATCCGGCCTGGATTACTTCTCCGCTATCCAGCCGCTCGCCAGACTCTACGAGCTGCAGGGAGTGAACGACAACACCTTCAGTAATTCCATGGTCAGTCCGGCTGTAGTCCAGTATTGGACTGACATGCTGCAGGCGCCCATCAATGGCGGCTCCTATGCGCTGGGAGCACAGACCGGAGGTTGCGGTCCACACTTCCCGACCACCAACCCCGTTCTAGCCATCTTCGATCTTTTCTGCGGCGTATCAGGTGTTGAAACCACCGCTCTTCAGGCTCTCGATGTACCTTTCGTATCCGGATTCGGAAATGGTGGCATCCCGGACGCAACGAACAATCCAAACTGTGGCCAGCCGGGAAATCCGCTTTGCCAATATTATCCGGTGGGAGGGCCGAACGCCTTCTACAACCAGCAATACGTGTCTCTGTTCGCCCTGCGTTCGATCGGATTCTCGAATTACAACGCGCTGCAAGCCACGCTCCGGCACCAAATGAGCCATGGCTTTCAGTTCGATTTAAATTACACATATTCGAAATCAATCGACCTTTGTTCGGACGCCGAACGCGTCGGAAATTCCAGCGCTCTCAACTTCAGCGGCGGCTGCCAGATGTTCAATGCCTGGTCGCCATATCTTTTCCGCGCCGTCTCCGATTTTGATACCACCAATCAATTCAATGCGAACTGGATTGTCGACTTGCCCTTTGGCCAAAGACGCGCGATCGCCGCTCATGTCAATAAGGCGGTCGATGCCGTCATCGGAGGCTGGCAGCTTTCCGGCCTGTTCCGCTGGACCAGCGGTTTCCCCTACACCATCTACAACAACCCGTCCGATTATCCAACCGACTGGTATTGGGAAGGTGCCGCAATGCCGACCGTGTCGCACCTGAAAAGTGGGGCGTACCGCCTGGCGAACGGCGACGTGAACTTGTTTCCCGACCCAGCTACAGCCGAGAGTTCGTTCAATCCGGCCCTACCCGGTCAGGTGGGCGTCAGGAATTTCGTACGCGGCGACGGCTTCTTCGGCATCGACCTCGGACTGTCAAAACGCTGGGCCATGCCCTTTAATGAAAAGCAAATTGTGGCCTTGCGCTGGGAAGTGTTCAACGTGACCAACTCGACCCGCTTTGACTTCAACGACCAGAATTCCTCGAGCGCGAGCGAAAGCAATAACTCCATCGCGGTCCCGAACTTTGGCAACTATACGCACCTGATGACGAACCCGCGCGTGATGCAGTTCGCACTGCGTTACGAATTCTAACTCTCAAGCTCTCCAGAAAGTTGCGCTGTCGTTTCCAAGGTCATACTCATGAATGATCGAAATCGTTCTCTGTTGCTCTTAGCACTGCTGTGTTCCCTCGTGCTGCCCCAACCGAGCCCAGCTCAATCCAGGCCGGCCGCTGATCTCATCATCACCAACGCCAAGATCTGGACAGTCGATGCCTCACAACCCCTGGCTCAGGCGGTAGCTGTACTAGAAGACCGCATCGTCGCCGTAGGTTCCAATGCAGCAGTCGACGCGTGGCGCGGTCCGAACACAAAAGTGATCGACGCCGCAGGCAAGCTCCTCCTCCCCGGCTTCAACGATGCTCACGTGCATTTCGTTTCCGGAGGCGAACAACTCGACAACGTCCAGCTGAAAGACGTAACCAATCCCCAGGAATTCGCCCGCCGCATCGCCGAGCGCGCCAAAATCACTCCCCAAGGCGAGTGGGTCCAGGGCGGCAATTGGGATGAAACCAAGTGGAACCCGCCCAACATGCCCACCAAAGAAATGATCGACGCGCTGACGCCCGACACACCTGTCTTCGTCAGTCGCTACGACGGCCACATGGGACTAGCCAACTCCGTAGCCCTGCGCCTCGCCGGCATCACCGCCCAAACCCCCGACCCGCCCGGCGGCACCATCGTTCACGATGCTCAAGGCAATCCGACTGGCGCGTTAAAAGACGCAGCCATGGACCCTATCTACAAAGTCATCCCGCCGCTCTCCCACGACCGCCGCGTAAAAGTCGTCAAACGCGCGCTCGCGTACGCCGCGTCGGTAGGCGTCACCAGCGTGCAGCACATGGAAACCAGCTACGCAGATATAGCGGTATATTCCGAACTCCTGCGGCGCGGCGAGCTGACAACCCGCATCTACGTAGCCCCGCTCATCACCCACGTCGACGACCAGGTCAAGCTCGGTATCGGCCACGCTTTCGGCGGCCCGTATCTTCGCATCGGCGCCGTGAAAGCTTATGCCGACGGCTCTCTCGGCTCCGGCACAGCCTATTTCTACGAACCATTCCTGAATCAGGGAACGAATCGCGGCCTGCTGGCAGACGAGATGCATCCCATCTCGCTCATGCGCGATCGCTACATGAAAGCCGACGCTGCCGGACTCCAGATCTGCACTCACGCCATCGGCGACGAAGGTATATCGACCATCCTCGATCTTTATACCGACGTAATCAAAGCCCACGGCGAAGCCGATCGCCGCCTTCGCATCGAGCACGCCCAGCACATGGCCGCCAAGGATTTCGAACGCTTCGCCCAGCTCCACGTAATCGCGTCCGTCCAGCCCTACCATGCCATCGACGACGGCCGCTTCGCCGAAAGCCAT
>Ga0209380_10002543_pt1 | contig 11624 bp, 8 predicted proteins | sample HubBroMetageWFT6_FD_188347 | JGI IMG/M metagenome (GOLD analysis project Ga0209380, IMG submission 188347) | Warmed and freeze-thawed soil microbial communities from the Hubbard Brook experimental Forest, New Hampshire - Hubbard Brook CCASE Soil... | ecosystem: Environmental > Terrestrial > Soil...
CACTCTCTCAATTCAGACAGTAGATCCAGCAACGGCCTGTGAGCTGTAAGGACTGGCGGGGTTGTGAGCTTCCTCGGGGAGGGTGACTTCTTGCCACAAAGTCTGGTCGCGGAGAATGCGGGAAACCAGCGCGGTGTGCATGGCATGGCCGGCGCGATCCGCCACGATCCTGCCTAAAATCGGCTTGCCCAGCAGCGCGAGATCGCCGACCAGATCCAGAACCTTGTGACGTACGAACTCGTCGGAGAAGCGGAGTGGGCCGTTTTCCACTCCGTCGCGAGTGAGCACGATACAGTTGTCGCGCGACGCTCCCCGGATCAGCCCCATATTCCGCATGGCTTTCTCGTCCTCGCGCGAGCCGAAGGTGCGGGCTGCGGCGATATTGCGCAGGTAGCTGCCATTCGAGAGCTCGACCTGAAAAGTCTCTTTGCCGATGAGCGGATGAGGAAAATTGATTGAGTAAGACACGGAGTAACTGTCGGCGGGATAGACGGAGATGAACTTATTGCCTTCGCGCATTTCAACTTCGCGAAGGATTTTCATGTAACGTCGCGGACGTCTCTGCTTGCGAATGCCGGCCTTCTGGATCAGCTCCACAAACGGCAGAGCGCTGCCATCGAGGATGGGCAGCTCCAGGTTGTCCAATTCCACAATAGCGTTATCCACGCCAAGTCCGGTGAACGCCGAGAGCAAATGCTCGGTGGTGGAGATGAGGACGCCCTTCTTCATCAGGCTGGTGGCATAGCTGACGCGGGCCACGTTGCGGCTGTTGGCCTCAATCTCGAAGCCTTCTAGGTCGGTCCGACGAAATACGATTCCCGTTCCGGGTGAGGCAGGAAGTATTTGCAGACAGACGGGCGCACCGCTATGCAGCCCAATGCCACTGCAAGCCACGGATGAGCGGAGTGTCTGCTCCTGGATCAAACTCGTTCGATTATGTCCCAGTAAATGAATAGATTACAACCCGAGCGGTGGATGTGACTGTGGTAAAAAAGCCACAGTGCGTGGCTTTGCCCAAAAAAGGTAACTAGACGATGAATTGTTGGGCAGTACGGGGAATTATGGAGCAGAATCGGCTACCTTTTGTTCGGCTGCGAAAAGGTTGACCAAACCAGCCATAAAGTTGCTCAACCGTTGGAGGGTTGGAATAACAGGCTGGAGTTTCCCCCGCCAACATTTCTGGAAGATATCTGCGGGGTGGCGGGTCCGTCGTATTTTGATTGCAGCACCGAGCAAGGGCAGTTCGGTACCAGCCATCAAAGGTTTATGCTTCACGCCGGAATTGGCTGTTACTAAGTCAGCCTATCAATTTTTTGAAGCATCGACTCGTAAGATTTTTGGTTGTCTTCGATGGCTTGCTTCTTGGCGGCCTGTACAGCCCCCAAAGATGCTGGACGAGCCGCAACGGCGGCAAGATTGGCTCGTATATCTTGTAAGTCGGCCACCATCAGACGAAGAACTTCTTGCACAGCTTTCATATGGACCTCCAGCCTAAGTCGCCGAATTATACCGCCAAGGGATTATTGGGCAGACTTGGGAGTTCTTGGGCAAGAGGGTGTCATTCGGCAAAGCCACCGTGCGTGGCTTGGATCGGACGGGGACCAGTTTGATCAAGCTAGCTGCCGGTTGGTAAATGCCGCCGGTTAAGCAATCTACTGCCGGAATATGATCGATTCGGAGGCGTCCACGCAAGCCCCCTAGTGTTTGCCTGGGGTTTTGTTTGGATTGTAGCCTGAATTAGGGTCGAACATTGCCTGGTTAAAATCCTGACTGTAGCTGGCGGAAGTTATGAAGCGCTCGGTTTGCATATCGCCGTTGAAGTAGCGCGTGAATCCGAACGGAGTCATTACTCCCTGAACCAGGCGGTATCCGTCGTAGGTTTCCTCTTCCACGTCGCGTTCTTTGTCCGCTGGATCGCGCCAGGAATAACTCTTCTTGATAGGCAGATGAGTATCGATGTCAAAGTAGACGCTCACCGACTCATTCTTCGAATTGATCAGAGTGACGCGCTGTGCGGCGAGACTGCCAGCCAGAGCGTTGCCATCGAAGAAAAGAGCGACCGCAGGATCGTTCACCCAGGAACGCAAGATCGTTTCCAGAGAGAATTTGTGACGCCGGAGATAGTCTTCGAGATCCTTTTTCTCCACCGCGCGCGGCCCCTTGTAGGTGACTTCGTAACCTTTATCGCCGCTGTAGATGTAGGCGATGTCCCGCTGCGGGGTGAGCTCGATCCGTTCCTTATCGGGAAATTCGAGAAATCGCCAGAAGAAAACGCCATTGCTGGTCGGGCGTCCATGATAAAAGCTGTAAACCCGGCCCTGCTCCTGCATCTCGTGAACGTTCAAATAGGCCTGTCCGCCCAGCGCCTGGATGGCCTGTTCCAAAAGTTCACGCGCCTTGTGGGCATTTTCCTGATCTGGAGGGATCGAGGAATCCTTTGCCGGGGGAGAAGTTGCAGGTGCAGAAGGTGAAGGAGCTTGCGCCGCCTGCGCCGCAACCTGAGTCGTGAAGCAGACGGAGGCAGCCGTCAGAACTGCCAGAGTAACGATGAGTAACGGATATTTCATTCAGCCGATTAGTTTAGTGAAGTCCGGAAATAAGAATTGTAGCTGCTTGCGGCAGTGCTTGTGTGGCGCGGCACTCCCTTCGACAAACTCAGGGCATGCTTGCCCGCGAGCCTTTAATATGCTGCATGCAAGCGGGCAGGAGTGCCCACTCCACACACGCGGGCGTACTTCTCTCGCTTCTCCTTGGATGCAGAAAAAACCGCAGGCGTCACAATCGAGCGAAGTTACCGTTGGCAGTTAGCCTGCCAGCACGGCTCCGCCATTCACGTTGAAAACCTCGCCGGTGATGAAGCTTGCGTACTCGGTGCAGAGAAACAAGACCGGTCCGGCGATTTCTTCCGGCTTGCCTACGCGTCCCATGGGAATGGTGCGCCGAATCTCGTCCCCGCTGCGCGGATCATCTATCGCCGGTTTGGACATATCCGTATCGACCCAACCGGGCGCAACCGAGTTTACATAGATTCCTGCCGAGGCGAGTTCGGTGGAGAGTCCCTTCACCATGCTAATCAGAGCGCCTTTCGTGGCGGAGTAGTCGCAATGAAAGGCCTCGCCGCGCTGGCCGCTGGTGGAACTGATGAGCACGATGTGACCGGCGGCCACGCCGTTTCGCGGCTGGGCCTTCATCTGAGCGACTGTATGTTTGACCAGGCCGAACACCGCGTCAAGGTTGACGGAGACGGTGGAGCGCCATTGCTCGTCCGCCATCTTGTCGATGGCTACGTCCTCGACCGGCCAGACGCCGTGATTGGCGACAAGGATATCGATCCTGCCGAAATGCTCGGCAGCTTCGGTAACCACGACGCGAGCCGAATCCGGATTGTTTAGGCTGCTGCTGATGGCGTGGCAGCTGGCCTCGCCACATTCTTTGGCCAGAGCTTCAGCTTGTGAACGCGCCTTCTGATAGCTGAATACGACCTTCGCGCCAGCCGCGGTAAAAAGCCGAACCGTAGCCGCGCCGATGCCACGGGAACCGCCGGTGATTAAAGCGACTTTATTGGAGAGAGAAAGGGAAACGGGCATGGATAGTAGTTTCCAGTTTCTTGCTTCCAGTTGCAAGTCGGGCAGATGGGGAAGAGACCGAGGACGGAACTCATCTCATAAGCACGCAGGTGGGCATCACTTGTGAACTGGAGAAGCCATCCGGACTGATCTGCGATACGATCACGATGTCGCTTCACTTTGGCAAAGCAAAGGTTAGGAGAAATCACGTGAACCAGCGGTGGGGAGATCCTGCGGTGCAAGAGCCCAGCATGATCACGCAGCTGTCCATGAACCGGCGTCTTGGTCAACCATTTTTCTTCCTCCTGTCCGTATTGTTAGTGTGGAGTAGCTGGCTTGCCACAGCAAAGGCACAAGAACAAACACAAGAACAAACAGGTCCGCTAGCGACAGGGTTAAGCAAAGATTTCCGCTCCGAAACCGCGACGGTGAATGGAATCAAACTTCACTACGTTCGCGGGGGTAAAGGTCCCGCCGTCATTTTGATCCATGGCTTCCCGCAAGACTGGTTCGAGTATGGTGCAATCATGCCGCGTTTGGCGAAACAATTCACCGTAATCGCGATTGATCTGCGCGGCGTGGGCGGATCGACGACGACGACCGAGGGCTATGATGCGGCGAATATGGCGCAGGATGTGCATCAGCTTGCGACGGTGCTGAAATTGGAGCGCGTTTACATTGTCGGGCACGACCTCGGAGGGCAGGTGACCTATGCATTCGTTCGCCTTTACCCCGAAGCGACGCGCGGAGCTATGATCCTCGATGCGCCAATTCCTGGAATTGAGGGATGGGATGAAATTCAAGGCCATCCCGCTATGTGGCACGCCCGGTTTATGCAGGTTCCGGGACTTCCAGAAAAACTCGTCGCCGGACGGCAAGCCGACTATTTCAGTTACTTCTTCCACTTCGGTAAATTCACGCCGAGCGATGAGGCCCACTTTGTGAAGGCTTACGCCAACCCTGAGCAGCTGCACGCCGTCTTTGAAATGTACCGTGCCTTTCCTGCCAATGCGCGCTTCAACGCCGCGCAACGTGGGCGAAATGACGTGCCGTTGTTCTTGGCTGCCGGAGATGGATCGCCTTTTGCAAACCTTGTTCCCAAGATCGCAGAAGGTCTGCGTGCCAACGGATGCACTCACGTCGAGAGCGGTTTGATCAGGGGTGCCGTGCACTACGTTGTCGAGGATCAGCCCGAGGAAGTGACCGATCTCATCGAGCGGTACGCGTCGCCGCCTTCGCAATGAGAAGGCAGCGTATCGAGGGAGCGGGACTCATGGGTAATTCAAGAAGTTCTCTCCCTCATACGCGTCATGACGAGAATGAGCCGGGTGGCTGCCGGCATGCGGCAAAAGTGATTCTGATCCTGATGCGGGCTACTCCGCTCGCCGAGGCGGCTGAGTTCGGTGGTTTTTATTCCGTTTACCCGGAGAGGGTGGTGTTACTTGGTTGATTCGAAAGCTGACGAGGAACAAATCAGAGCGTTTCTCAACATGTACCGGCTCCCCAATGCGCTGATTTCCTTCCTGATGACTCCAATGGTCATGGTTCCCGCTTTGATTCTGGAGGATTACGGTGGGTTGACGCCTCGAGAACACAGGTTGACTAGGATATCTCTGGGTTTTTCCGGCTGAGCTCTCGTTGCGCTGACCGGACACAGCAAGTAACTCCGGGCCGGATGGTTGACGAAATTCAGGCGTTTTGCACCAGCCACACGGGACGGCTCTTTCCGCGATCCTTAGAAACTGTCCTTAGCCGAAGAGGCTCGCTCCGACTTTAATTCGCGCAAGAGCAACCGAACCAGCATCCCGTCGAAGCCGGTGCCGCTCATTTTCGAGAGTTCGTCCAGAGCTTGTTCGGGCGTCCGTGCGGCAGCAATCGACTGCTCCGTGAGCATGTTGGCGTAGGCGTCGGCCAGGGCGATAATGCGCGCCCACAAAGGGATTTGCTCGCCCTTCGCGCCATCGGGATAGCCCGTGCCGTCGAAGCGCTGATGATGGTGCTCGATCGCCTGGCGCATCAAGGCGCTATGCGGCAGGATGCCGGCAATCTCGGCTCCTACCCGTGCGTGCATTCGAACCAGGAAAAATTCGTCGTCGGTGAGCGGGCCGGGCTTGTTCAGAATGCGCTCGGGCACGAAGATTTTTCCCACGTCGTGGATGCGAGCCGCGAAAACCAGATCGGTAGTTTCCTCCGCAGGCAAGTGGAGCGCGCGGGCAACGATTTCCGTGTAACGCGCCACCAGATCGCCGTGACCCGAGGTGCGAAGTTCGCGGGATTCCGCGGCCCGGCTGAGGACTTCGATCGATTCCTTAAGCAATGGCACATTGCAGTCTTCTTCGCCGCCGCAAAACTTCACTAACATCGATCCGAGTTCTTCCAGATGCTCCGGCCCATTGTGTTCGCGCTGCAGAAATCCTTCGATGTAGGTGGAGATCTGTTGCCGCTGCGGAGCAAATTCCTCGCCTCCGGCAAATTCTTCGGCAGCGGAAACGCGGTTACCCCCAGAACGCTTGGAAACGTACATGCCTGCATCGGCCACGCGGATGATGTCTTCTATGGAAAAACCGTGCATGGGAAAACTGGCCACACCGAAGCTGCCGGTGATGTGATGTTCGCTAAGCATTGCATCCGTGGCAATCCACTGGCGCAAGCGTTCCGCCAGAACCTGCGCTTGCTCCGGGCCGGTTTCAGGCATGAGGATGATGAACTCATCTCCGCCGTAACGGGCGACAACGTTCGATTGGCGGGATTTTTGCTCCAACAGCCGTCCGACGCGGGCCAGCACCAGATCGCCCTCGAAGTGGCCCAAGGTGTCATTCACTTCCTTGAATTTGTCCAAGTCGATCAGCACGACCGAGAACGGTCTCCCCGAACGCGAAGCACGCTTCCATTCCGCCGACAACGCCTCCCAGAAGAATCGCCGAGTCTTGATTCCCGTCAGACCGTCGGTGATGGATTGCTGTTGCAGCTTCTGAAAGACGAAAGCATTGTGCAGGGCGGTGGCCAGAAGATCCGCCAGGGTGTTGAGAATGAGAACGTCCTGCGGGAAAAATGCGCTGTCGTTGCGGCTTTCGATGTTCAAGGCGCCGAGTAAAGTTTCGCCGTACGTGATAGGGATGCATAGCACCGACCGCGACTCTGGAAGGATCGCGCCAATCTGGCCTTCTACGCCGTTTTGCACCAGCGCCCGTTCACCGGTGCGAGCCACGCGCCCGAGGATGCCGATGCCCAGTGGGATCCGTCTGCCCATGGCGTGCGCCGTTGCCCCGGCTTCCGCCTTGATTTCAATTTCCTTTGTACCGTAATCAAGCAAGCCGATGCCGATGTGATCGAAGCTGAAATTCTTTTGGATTTCTCCCACAATCTGGCCCAGCATATGAACTGGATCGTCACTTGAAATCGCGGTGCGCGAGATGTTGTTGAGGAAGGCCAATTGCCGGGAGCGCCGTTGCTCTTCGGCGAACAGGCGCGCATTCTCCACCGCAACCGATACCTGTCCGGCGGCCGTCACCAGCACGTCCAGGTCGCGCTGTTCGAAGACATATTCGCGTGCCCTACTCATCGCGACCATGACCCCTGCCGGCTTGCGGCCCAGCATGATGGGGGCGGCGCACAGACACTTGGCAGGATGCTCTGGCCGGTGCCCGATACCCAATCGCACCCGCGTTTTCTCCAAATCCGAACGTATCAGCAGGGGCTGTCCCGTGCGGATTACATACTCGGTAAACGCGCTCTCCAGTTTACGTTTTCGCTTGGGCAGGACCAGATCATCCTCAACCTCAAGTTCGAAGCGAATTTCGTCGCCTTCCTGGAATGCGATGTAGAAATTACTGTTATTGAAAATCTGCCCCAACTCCGCGTGGATGGTTCGCAGCACTTCATCCTGATCGAGGCGAGAACTGATCGCTTGCCCGATCTCGGTGAGCAGTTCGTACTCCTGGGTGCGGCGGTGAGCGTCGTGCGCAATCAGATAGTTTTCCACCGTGAGGCCCAGTTGCAATGCCAGCCCCACCATGAGGCGCGGGCCGGAGGTCCCGAACGCTTTGCGTTGCGCATGAGGAAAGATAATCACTCCGAATGCGTGTTCGCGGGTCTGGAGGCTCACGGCGGTGAGATTGCGGATTTCGGCGTTTTGGAGCGCATCCTTAAAACCGGAGAAGGTTCCGGCAGAGCCCACAGGCAGTGGCTCGGTCATCTGATCAATATCTCGAACCGTGAACAGCCCTCCCTGGCGGTGGGCACGGTCGCAGATGTATTCTCCGGCGCCGCTGTTGGTTAGGATGTCCAGAAATTCCGGCGAGAATCCGCTCTGCACCGAAGGCAGCAAGCCACGCCAGCGCTCCGCGACGTAGATGACCGCCCGCTTAGCGGACAAAGCGCCGGCCAAGCGCTCGAGAGCCGCCTGCATACTGGGCAGCAAATCGTCGGCGGAAAGAAGCCGCCGCGGATCCGCGCCCAAGGTGGATAGAGCCAGCGTATTCTCCTGTACCGCGTTGCGTTCATTCTCAAACAGCACCATCACCATGGCGATACCCAGCAACATCTGCGGGATCGGCCCGAGTACGTGGCCAACCGAGCCAAAGGTTTCCATCAATGGATTGCTGGACTGAATAGAGGCGCCCATCAGCACAGCCCACAGAGCCAAGGAACTAGCCAGGATTTTGAAAGCGGCCGAGCCCCTGCGATGAGCGTGCAGGTAGAAAACCGCGGAACAGTACAACAGCACGGCGCTCAAGAAGAACACGGTCAGGCTCAAAGGTCGCTGTTCAATCGGCAGAGGGCCGGACAAAAGATGGATTCGCAAGTCGATGCTGGCCAGGACCGTTCCCACCAGTGCCAAGATCCAGTCATACCAACGAAAGCGGAAAGATGTCCGAGTCAGCCGCGTGGAGACGAAGATGCTCACCGCCATCGCCACTAAGAACAGTGAACTGGCGAAGAACGCAACTGGAGCCGGAGGTCGGTAATAGCGGAAAGCATCGAGCGCGTAGTGGATGGAATAACAGGCCCAGGCGATTTGCCAGGCGCGAAAATAAACCTGCTGGCTCTGCTGGTAAAGATAGCTGAACAGCGTGCAGAGCAACAATGCAACTACACCCGGAATGATGAGAATACTGGTAGAAATACTATTCATGGGGCCCGGCTAAGATTTCGAACTTGAATTGCGTCGGCGCAACTAGAAGGAGACGATAGCTGATGCTTTCACACCACGGGCACGAACACAACAAGATTTAAGTACAATGCCCATCCTCGAGTATGCCTAGAACCCGGGTTACCTAGAAATTGTCTATCCTATTGGCTTGACGATACTTTTCCTACCCTCATACCATCAGACTCTTGTCCAACCTATGCCCGAAATTCTTGAGTCCACGTCAAAGCAAGCGCGCGTCCGGTTCGCGCCGTCGCCCACCGGCTTTCTTCACGTCGGCAGCGCCCGTACTTTCATTTTCAATTGGCTGTACGCCCGCCATAATGGCGGCACCATGATTCTTCGCCTCGACGACACGGACGCGGAGCGTAACACTCAGGCCTCCGTCAATTCCATCTTTGATGGATTAAAGTGGCTGGGCCTGGGTTGGGATGAAGCATATAAACAGTCTGAACGGCTGGACCTGCACCGCAGGACAGCCTGGATGATCTTCGAGAAAGGCCTGGCCTACCGCGACTTCACGCCCGCGCATACTGGGGAAGCTGAAAAATCCGGCGCGCAAGGAACCTGGCTGTTCAATCCTGGCGCCCGTGAACTTTCCCCTGCCGAAAGTGATCGCCGCGCTGCGGCGGGAGAGCCGTTTGCGTTGCGCTTTCGCGTGCCGCGGGAGGGTGGACGCCTTGTGCGATTTGCCGATGCGGTGTATGGCGAGCAAGTGAAGGCCGCCACCGACATTGAGGACTTCGCGCTACTCCGTTCTGACGGCATGCCGACCTATCATCTGGCATCCTGCGCAGACGATGCCGACCTGCGAATCTCCCACATCATCCGGGGTCAGGACCATCTCTCGAACACTTACAAGCACGTGTTGATCTTCGAAGCTGCGGGTTGCACACTGCCGCAGTTTGCGCACCTGCCGTTGCTGGTCGCGCCTGACGGCACCAAACTTTCCAAGCGCCGCCACGGTCCGGTCGTGAGCGTGACCACCTACCGCGACGCCGGATTTCTATCGGAAGCCTTCATCAATTTCCTCTGCCTGCTCGGGTGGTCTCCTAAGAATGACCGCGAGAATATGTCGCTCGAGGAACTCACGGACATCTTCTCGCTCGAAGGCATCAATCGCTCGAACGCAGTGGTGAACTTTAAGGAGCCTGCGGCAACTCCGGAAGAAACATTCGATCCGAAAGCAGTGTGGCTGAACGCCGAGCACATTCGCGGATTGCCGGTGGAGCAGTTGAGTGCGCGTCTGCTGCCGATCGTGCGCGCCGCCGGGTTCGACGTCACATCTGACAAAATGCTGCGAATCACGCCGCTGATCCGGGAGCGCATTAAGTTGCTGCGGGAGGTGATGACCGCCGCTGACTTCTTTTTGGTTGATCAATTGCCGCCCTACGACCCGGCCGAGCTCATCCCCCAAAAGGGAGACATGGCCATGGCGCTAAAAGTCCTGACGCGGGCGCAGGACGTGCTGGCCCAGGTCGAGTTCAAGCACGATCCGCTGGATCAGGCTCTGCGCGCCGCAGCTCAGGAACTGGGAGTGAAGGCGGGACAAATGTTCCAGCCCGTCCGCGTCGCAGTGTGTGGCCGCAAGAATGCCCCGCCGCTGTTTGAGACGCTGGAAGTGCTGGGACGGGAGACTACGCTGGCGCGGGTTGAGCAGGCTATCGGGAAGGCCGCCCCTGCCGGAGTCTGATCAACTCCCCGAGATACGCTCCCTGCGATAAGATCAGAGGGTAATGAATCCCCATCCGCCAACGGAAGCTGGAGAAAAAGCTGTGGCTGCCTCGCTCGGGCCCGCGCCGTCGAACTTCGTGCGCGACATTATCCTCGAAGACCTCAGGACCAACAAGCACAATGGCCGGGTGCAGACGCGCTTTCCTCCCGAGCCGAATGGCTATCTGCACATCGGGCATGCCAAGGCGATCTGCATTGATTTCGGCCTGGCCGACGAATTCAGCGGACATACCAATCTCCGCTTCGACGATACCAATCCCGAGAAGGAAGAGACGGAATACGTCGAGTCCATCAAGGGCGATGTCAACTGGCTCGGGTTTCAGTGGGACGGGCTGTTCTATGCTTCCGATTATTTTGACCAACTTTACGAATGGGCGTTCAAACTTATCAAGGACGGAAAGGCCTACGTCGACGATCTATCGGCCGAGGAGATTCGCCAGCATCGCGGCACGCTGACCGAGCCGGGCAAGGATAGTCCGTACCGCAACCGGTCAGTCGAGGAGAATTTGGATTTGTTTGAGCGCATGCGGGCCGGCGAATTCCCTGACGGCTCGCGGGTTTTGCGAGCGAAGATCGATATGGGTTCGCCCAATCTCAACTTGCGCGATCCGGTAATGTACCGCATCTTGCATGCCGAGCATCACCGCACCGGCAACAAGTGGTGCATCTATCCGCTGTATGACTACGCGCATGGAGAGTCGGATTCCATTGAGCGGGTCACCCACTCCCTCTGCACGCTGGAGTTTGAAGATCATCGCCCGCTTTACAACTGGTTCATCGAACAACTGGGGATTTTTCCGTCGCGGCAGATCGAATTTGACCGCCTGAATCTTACCTACACGCTGTTGAGTAAACGCAAGCTGCTGCAATTGGTGCAGGAAGGCCGGGTAAGCGGGTGGGACGATCCGCGCATGCCCACGCTGGGCGGCATTCGGAGGCGGGGATACACGCCCGAGGCAGTGCGTAATTTCTGTGGCGCGATTGGCGTCTCCAAGACTAACGGTTCCATCGAGCTGGCGATGCTCGAACACTTCGTCCGCGAGGATCTGAACCGGCATGCGCCGCGCGTGATGGCGGTGCTGCGTCCGCTGAAAGTTGTGATCGACAACTATCCAGAGCTGCAGGTTGAACAGATGGACGCGGTCAACAATCCGGAGGATGCGACCGCCGGCAAG
>Ga0209380_10002546_pt1 | contig 11618 bp, 10 predicted proteins | sample HubBroMetageWFT6_FD_188347 | JGI IMG/M metagenome (GOLD analysis project Ga0209380, IMG submission 188347) | Warmed and freeze-thawed soil microbial communities from the Hubbard Brook experimental Forest, New Hampshire - Hubbard Brook CCASE Soil... | ecosystem: Environmental > Terrestrial >...
CGCGCAAAATTGATCGTCCGGAGGCCGCGAACGAACGGCGCAACGCACCACTCAATCCAGCGGAATCTTGATCCCGGTTTCCCGCTCGTGCATGTCCATCCACTTCTGCTCGATGTCGCGGGGCAGCATATAGACCTTGCGGCCAGACCGATCGCCGTAGCGCGCGCAGAGCTCTTCGAATGAGGGCATGCGACCATAGTCTTCGCGGTAGAGACGCTCCTGCTTAGCGAAGATGTCCTCGCATGATGCGCTTTCGAGCTCATCGATATTGCCTTCGTGCACGTCGAGCTTCATCGCGATCTTGCGCGGTTGGCTCGCCGTTTCCATCAGCACGGGGATCCATTCCCGCTCGGAGCGCCACTCGGCAAATCTGCCGCGGCGAAGTTTTGCGATCCGCTCCGGCAATGCATCGCGGATCTCCTCGGTAAGGCGCTGATCCTCGTATCTGCGGGCGAGGCTTGCATAAAAGAACGGCGTGACGATGCGGCTGCGAACCTCGCCGGGTATGTTTTCCATAATGTCGAGCAGGCGATCGAACAGCGGCAACGTGTTCTGAGTGAGGAAGAGCCGTTCCTGGCGCACCATGCCACGTTCGCCAGCCATGCGCAGGATCGAAATCTGGTAGTCGAACGCAGGCCTATTGACGATGGCTATAGTCTCGGGGTGTTCTTTATGCAGCGACAATTGGTGACCGTACGCATGCCCGCGACGCGTCTCAGTATCCGCCTCGACCTGGCCAGCGGCGATCGAATAGGGCCGGGAAAGATCGCGCTTTTGGAAGCGATCCAGAAAACCGGCTCGATATCCGCGGCCGCCCGCAAGGTTGGGATGTCATATCGTCGTGCATGGCTTTTGGTCGAACAGATCAATGCGGCTCTGCAACAGCCTGCGGTCACGTCGGCCGCAGGCGGGCGGCAGGGTGGCGGCGCCGTCGTGACACCCGTGGGGCATCGGATCATCGGTATCTACCGTTCCATTGAAACGACAGCGCGGAAGTCTGCTACGGGAGAATTTCGGGCCGTAGAGAAGATCGTCCGCAAGGCCAGGCACAGGACGAAATAAGATTCTGTCGGCGCCAGCTCATTGAAGGACGCTGGCGTGCCGAAGGCTCGGTCGAACCTTGCTGACACTGGCGGCTTCGTGCAAAACGACGCATTGAATGGACGCCTGCAGTCAGGTCGAGATCAAGAAAGCAAGTAGAATGGCAAACGATAGCAGTCTCCCGACACGTTCGCTGGGCTCATCAGGCATCCAAACGTCCGCGATCGGGCTTGGATGCATGTCGCTGTCAGGCGTGTATGGCGCAAGTAACGACGCGGAAGGAATTGCGCTTATTCACGAGGCGCTGGATCGGGGCATAACGTTGCTCGATACGTCGGACGCCTATGGGGCCGGCCATAACGAGGAACTCGTCGGCAAGGCCATCAAGGGGCGTCGCTCCGAATTGGTTTTGGCGACCAAGTTCGGCAACGTTGGCGGCCGCGGCGGCAAGATCGCCGATGGCCGTCCCGAATATGTCATCAGCTCTTGCGAGGCCAGTCTCAAGCGGCTGGGCGTCGAGGTCGTCGATCTGTACTACCAGCATCGCATCGACCCGACCGTTCCGATCGAAGACACCGTCGGCGCGATGGCCCGGTTGGTCGAACAAGGCAAGGTCCGCGCTCTGGGCCTCAGCGAGGCTCGGCCCGAGACCATTCACCGTGCTCACGCCGTGCACGAGATTGCGGTCGTGCAAAACGAGTTCTCGTTGCTGTATCGCACCGAGGCCGAGGAGACGTTGCGCACGACGCGTGCGCTCAAGATCGGCTTTGTGGCTTATTCCCCGCTGGGACGTGGCTTGCTGACCGGCGTGGTCGACGATCCGGCCGGCATGTCCGACGGCGACACGCGGCGGCGGCACCCGCGCTTCGCGACGGAAAACATCAATCACAACCTGTCGCTGGTCCGCGGCATCGAAGAGATCGCCCAGGAAAGGCACTGTACGCTTGGCCAGCTCGCCTTGGCCTGGCTTCTTGCCCAGGGAAAAGACATCGTGCCGATCCCAGGCACCAAGAAGAAAGAAAGGCTTGCGGAGAACATCGGCGCGCTTGCGGTTGAATTGACCGCAGACGACCTTGCGCAAATCGCCGACTCGATTCCGGTGGGCGCCGCCGCCGGCCTGCGCTATCCGGAAAGTCTCATGAAGAGCCTTTATCTCTGAGGACTTCAACGATGACGCGCGCGTTTCGGCGGCGAGAAGTTTGATCCGGCGCAGAGAAGACGGGGAGGAATTGGGTGCGGTGGAGAAATAAGCGCTTTCAATGCGGGTTGAACAATACGTCGCGTGGTGGAGAAGCAGAGAACAATGGCGATGGGCCAAGGCGGGATTACCATACTTGTCGGCACGACGAAGGGTGCTTTCTTGATATCCGCCGGCAGCGACAGGCAGGGCTGGACCGTCAACGGGCCATTCTGCGACGGCTGGCCCATCAACCACATCATCGGTGACCCTGCCACAGGTCTGCTGTGGGCCGGCGGGGGTGGCGAATGGCACGGCGCCGGTGTGTGGCGCTCCGAAGATTCGGGCGCGACCTGGCAAGTTGCCAAGCTCACAAAGGGTTTGATCGACGACTGGGCGGCCACCAATCCGCAACTCGCAGCCATGATGAACTGGACCGCGCGGCCGCTGCCATTCGCGGATCAGTTCTCGCAGATCTGGTCGCTCGGCTATGCCCATGGGGCGCTCTATGCCGGAACCAAACCGGCAAGGCTGCTTTCGAGTCGAGACGGCGGCAAGAGTTGGGAAGAAGTTCAAGGGCTGCGCGACCATCCGTCTGCCGGCAGTTGGAATCCTGGCGGAGCCGGATTGGTTTTGCATACGATTTTGTCTGATCCGGCGAATGCCAAAAAGCTCTGGGTCGGGATTTCGGCCGCTGGCGTCTTTGCAACAGAGGATGGCGGCAGCACCTGGGAACGTCGCAATCGACTTTCAAATACCAAGCCCAGCACTGAACACACCCATCCCGCGGCGCCCCGCGACGGCGAAATCGGACATTGCGTCCACAACATGATGCGGGCACCAGGCACCGCTGACTTGCTTTATCAGCAAAATCATCACGGCGTCTGGCGTTCTGCCGACGGCGGCCGCAGTTGGGACGACATCACGCGCGGTCTCCCGTCAACGTTCGGCTTTCCGATCTGCGTTCATCCGCGAGACCCGGAAACTGTCTGGACCGTGCCTCTGAACGGTGACATGGCGGGACGTTTTCCGCCCGATGCCGCAGCGGCTGTCTGGCGCTCAAGAGACGGCGGCGAGACTTGGCAAGCGATGCGCGATGGATTGCCACAGCAAGCCTGCTACTTCACCGTTCTTCGGCAGGCAATGGCGCGTGATGAACACGAGCCGGTGGGCCTCTACCTCGGCACGAATAGCGGTTCGGTCTTTGCCAGTCTCGACGAGGGTGAGAACTGGCACGAGATCGCGCGGCATCTCCCGACCATCTTGAGCATTGAAGCACTCGACCGTCGATAGCCGATAACGCAAGCGGGCAGCTTGGTGATCGGGGGATGGGATGTCCGCTCCTGGCCTGTTTCTGCCACGCCTCTGACTTGGCGTCGGGGCAGTTGATGACCCGAGGCAGACACTTACGCTCTATCCCGATATGGACACTGCCAGTCCCTCTGGAGTCACCGATGAGCCGAATTGTCACTTTCCTGTTCGTGATTTTTGCAATCAGCGCTGCACGCGCCGACGAGCGGTTTGTCACTCTTAGCTCGACCACATCGACGCAGGATTCTGGTCTATTTGGATACATCCTGCCGATCTTCAAGACTGCGACAGGCATTGACGTTCATGTCGTGGCGGTCGGCACCGGACAGGCACTTGCCATCGGCCAGCGCGGCGACGCGGACGCGCTTTTGGTCCATGATCGGCCGGGCGAGGATAAGTTCGTCGCCGAAGGCTACGGCATCGATCGGCGCGACGTGATGTACAACGATTTTGTCATTGTCGGCCCGAGCGCCGATCCGGCGGGCATTCGCGGCCTGCAGGATGCGAAAGCCGCCGTTATGAAAATCGCAGCCGCCAAGGCGCCGTTCGCCAGCCGGGGCGACGATAGCGGCACCAACCGGATGGAGCTTCGTTTATGGAAATCGGCCGGCATCGCGCCGGACCCGCATAGCGGCTGGTATCGCGATCTCGGCCAGGGCATGGGGCCGACGCTGAACATCGCCGCCGGCATGAACGCCTACACGCTGACCGATCGCGCCACCTGGGCCAATTTCAAGAACCGGCAGAACCTCGAAATCCTGGTCGAAGGCGACACGGCGCTGCTCAATCCTTACGGCAGCATCCTGGTCAATCCGGCTAAATGGCCGCAGGTGAAGATCGGCGACGCGAAGATTTGGCACGAGTGGCTTACAACAAAACCCGGGCTCGACGCGATCACGTCATACAAGATCAACGGCGAGGAGCTGTTTTTTCCGCCGCTCAGCACGGCCACGCACTAGCCGTCTTTCAAGCTGCGGCCGAAATAGAGGCTGATTGCGCTGACCGCCATTGAGAGGACGATCAGGATCATGCCGAGCGCAAGCGCAAGGCTCAGATCGCCCTTGCTGGTTTCGAGCGCGATGGCGGTGGTCATGGTGCGGGTGTAACCCCGGATATTTCCGCCGACGATAATGATCGCGCCGACCTCGGCGATCGCACGGCCGAAGGCTGCGAGCCATGCGGTCAGGACCCCGTCGCGGCCGATCGCCATGAGCGGGCCCACGGTGCGAGCGCGTGATGCGCCATCGACCAGCATCGCATCGCCATAAGCGCGCCAGTGTCCGACTGTGTTGCGGTGAACGAGCGCGATCACAATCGGCGTGGCGAGGGCGCATTGCGCGATGACCATGGCGGTCGGCGTGAACAGAATGCCAAACGAGCCAAGCGGCCCCGAGCGCGACAGAAGAAGGTAAACCGCCAGTCCGACCACGACGGGCGGCAAGCCTAGAAGCGCATTGGCGACTACGATCAGCGCGCCACGACCGCGAAAGCGGTAGACGGCAAGCGCCGTCCCGAGCGGCGCGCCGATTGCCAGCGCGCAGAGGCTCGCTGTCAGGCTGACTTCAAGCGAGAGGAACACGATCTCGCGCAAACTGGCGTCGTTGTGTGCGATCAACGTCAGCGCCGTGCTTATCGCGGTCGAAAAATCATTCATACCCAAACCCAGCCGACGTACTATAAACGTATCATGCGAGCGGTGGATATCACGGGTTTGGCTCTTGTCGCGGTGGCGGCCGGGCTCACGGCAGGACCAGCACTGCCGCAAATGCCGCCGACGGGCGACGCGGCGCTGCACACGCTGCATCAGCCCTATAGCATCGAAACTTTCGGCGCGTTCCGCAACATCATGATGGGTGGCGATTTTAGCCCCAAGGTGTACCTTGCCGACGTGATGGCGAAGCACCCGACCGTGGGTGTCGGTGCGCTCTCTGAGGCGCGCGGCGAAATCACGATCTATGACGGCAAGCTGATCGTGAGATACGGCAAGACTGACACGCCCGCTGATGGGCAACCGGAATCGGCGGCGCTGCTCGCAATAGCATCGGTTGGCGGATGGCAAAGCCTCCCGGTCGAAAAAGATGTGCCGCCGCGCGAGGTCGAATCCTTCATTGCCGTTGCGGCAAGAACGCACGGCATCGACCCGGAAATTTCGTTTCCGTTTGAGGTGCGCGGAAGCATTGGACCCTATGTCATGCACGTCAACGCAGCACCGACCAATGGCGAGCACGGCATGGACCTGCCTATGGCGGTCACAGTTCAAGAAAAAGGCGACCGTCTCGATAGCCTCGTGGCGGGCCTCTACGCGTCGCTCGATCTTATGGGAGTTGCGACCCACGGCGGCGAGCGCACCCACGCGCATTGGGCGTCGCTCGATATGGCAAAGACCGCTCATCTCGACCGTTGGGGATTGAAGGCCGGCGCATTTCTTCTGTTGCCAAAGCAGCCATGATCGAATGCCCGCTATTGGCCGAGAGAGACCAGCAATGACTATCGATCGTCGCACAGTGCTGACGGGACTTTCGACCGCGCTGCTATTGCCGCGCCTGGCGCGCGCGGCGACCGTGACCGACGCCACCGGACGCGCGATCGCTATTCCCGACCAGGTCGAACGCATCTTCGCTGCCGGGCCGCCGGCTTCCATCCTGCTCTATACGTTCGCGCCAGAGTTCCTGCTCGGCTGGACGCGCAGCCCCGAGCCGGCACAATGCGAGTTCTTGGGTCTTGGCGCCTGCGACAAGCCGGAGGTCGGCCGCCTCACCGGACGCGGCAACACCACCAACCTCGAAGTCTTGCTCAAGCTCAAGCCCGACCTCATCCTCGACGTCGGCACCGTCAACGATACCTATATCTCGCTCGCCACCCGCGTGCAGGACGAGACCGGCATTCCCTATGTGTTGCTCGACGGCCGGTTCGACGCGACCGCGCTGGCCTATCGCCAGCTCGGCGAGTTGACGCACCGGCAAGGCCAGGCGGAAGACTTCGCGCGCTACGCCGACACCACGATCACGACCATCAAGGGCCGCATCGACAAGATTCCTGACACGCAAAAGCCGAGCGTCTATTACGCCCGCGGGCCGCGTGGCCTGGAAACCGGTCTCAGCGGCTCGATCAATGTGGAGACCATCGAGTTCCTCGGCGCGCGCAATGTCGCGGCCGAGCGGCGCGGCGGCATGGCGACGGTGTCAGTCGAACAGGTGCTGGCGTGGAATCCCGACGTCATCATCACCATCGAGCCCGCCTTCGCGGCGAGCGTGCGCACCGATCCGGTATGGGCGCCCATCAAGGCGGTGCAGACCGGGCGCATTCATCTGTCGCCGCGGCTGCCGTTCGGCTGGGTGGATTTTCCGCCGTCGGTGAACCGCCTGATCGGGCTATGGTGGCTCGCCAAAGTGCTCTACCCCGATCTATTCCCCGAGGATTTGCGGCCGATGACGCGCGATTTCTATCGGCAGTTCTACCACATGACGCCGACCGATGCGCAGATCGACGCTGTGCTGGCCGGCTCGCCTTGATATCGTGCCGGGATGGGCCGCTCTTACGGTTTGTTGATCGCCTTCGCCGTTCTCATCGCCGGACTTTTGCTGGCATTCACGGTCGGCCGCTATCCGGTCAGCCTCGGCGACCTGCTCCATCTCGTCATTGCCAAGCTCACCGGCCGCTCACCCGACGTGCCGGCGGCGGTGCAGAACGTGATCTGGCTGGTGCGCGGCCCGCGCGTGCTGGCGGCCGCCCTGGTCGGCGCGGCGCTCGCGGTAGCCGGAACCGCGTTCCAGGGCTTGTTTCGCAATCCACTGGTGTCGCCGGATCTGCTCGGCGCGTCGTCCGGCGCCGCGCTCGGCGCGGTGCTCGGCATCTACTTCTCGCTCGGCGTGTTGGAGATCGAGGCGCTGGCGTTCGCCGGCGGTCTTGTCGCGGTCGGCGCCGTCTATCTGATCGGATCGGCGATGAGCCCGCGCGACCCGGTCCTGGTGCTCGTCCTCACCGGCGTGGTCATCGGCGCGCTGCTTGGCGCCGGCGTCGGTCTTTTGAAATACATGGCCGATCCCTATAACCAGCTTCCGGCCATGACGTTCTGGCTGCTCGGCAGTCTCGCCGCGACCAACGTGACCGATCTGGTGCCGCTGTTCGGACCGGTGGCGCTCGGCACTTTGGTCTTGCTCGCGTTACGTTGGCGCATGAACGTGATGGCGCTGCCCGATGAGGAGGCGCGCGCGCTCGGCGTGCCGACAACAGCGCTGCGCATCGCCATCGTTGCCGCCGCGACGCTCGTGACTTCGGCCAGCGTCGCCACCGCCGGCATCGTCGGCTGGGTCGGGCTCGTGGTGCCGCATATCGCGCGAACCCTGGTCGGCCCCGATTTCGCACGCCTCATCCCCGCGGCGGCGCTGCTCGGCGGCGGGTTTCTGCTCCTGATCGACACGCTCGCCCGCACCATGACGGCGACCGAGATTCCGCTCGGCATCCTCACAGCGCTCGTCGGTACACCGTTCTTCATTTGGCTGCTGGCGAGTGTCTCAAAGACGTGGGCGTAAGAAAGACGTGGGCGTAATACAGGCGTGGGCGTAAAAACGTGATCCTCTCCGGCCACGATCTCACCATCGGCTATGGCGACCGCGTGGTCGGCCGCCATCTCGATGTCGCGCTGTCGACCGGCGAAGTGCTCGCGCTCCTGGGGCCGAACGGCGGCGGCAAGACGACGCTGCTCAAGACGCTGCTCGGCCTCTTGGCGCCGCAATCGGGCGAAGTACGGCTCGGCGACCGGCCGCTGAACGGCTACTCGAGCCGCGAGCGCGCCCGCCTGCTTGCTTATGTGCCGCAATCCCATGTCGTCATCTTTGCCTTCACCGTCGAAACGGTGGTGCTGATGGGGCGCACCGCGCACGGCAATCTGTTCAGCCGCCCGACCGCCGCCGATCGCGCCATCGCCGCGCGCATGCTCGAGCGGTTCGGCATCGCGCATTTGCGAGAGCGTCCCTACACGATGATCTCCGGCGGCGAGCGGCAGCTCGTGCTGCTCGCCCGCGCGCTGGCGCAGGAGCCGCAATTCATCGTGCTCGACGAGCCGACCGCGAGCCTCGACTTCGGCAACCAGGGCAAGGTGATGCGTGAAATCCGCACATTGGCCGCCTCCGGCCATGGCGTCTTGTTCACGACGCATGATCCAAATCACGCCATGCGCGCCGCTGATCGAGCCTACCTGCTGCGCGAAGGCGTCCGAATTGGCGAAGGTATAACCGGCGCAATTCTCGGTCGCCTACAATTGGAAGCGCTTTACGGCGCGCCGGTCGAGCTGATTTCCGATACGAACAACGGCCGGACTGCGTTTCTGCCTGGTTGAACAATCAAGCGATTGCCACGCCGTGTGGCGCGATACGGTGAACCGCCTGCGACGGTGCGGGCGAGGCAAGCCGGGATCGGGTGATCGACTCTGAATTGACAACTAGTAATTGTGGAATTAGTATCATGCCGCGCTGATGATATTAAAAAATAAGAAGCGATTTCATCACGCGCGCTACTCCTGTCGCAACCCATGCTGTCGATATTGGAGGAAAACATGAAATCGCATCGCCTTCGGCTTTTTTTCTGCGGGACCGTCTCGGCGGTCGCGCTGTTCGCGTCCGCCGCCGTGTCACAAACATTGCCGAGCACCCAAGTGACATGCCCGGCCTCGGGACCGCTCGTCACTTCTCCGCCTTCGACACCGTTCTCCGCCTGGTTTACCGGCGGGGTGCCGGGCACGTTAAATGCTGCCGTCTCACCCGCTGACAGCCTCAATTTTTCGAACAGTACCGCTAATGACAATACTGATTTTTATCGCTGGTCGTACCGGATGTTTTTGTGGCTGACGTCGCCGACGCCCGCATCATATGGCGGCACCGGTTTGGTGATGTCCTCGCCCGAATTTTATAATGTTGCGCCCAATGCGGCGGGCAATTTTGTCATGACCCCCAATCCGGTCAATCCGTTTCTGCGCTTTGGCCCGATCAAGGCCGTTGAGATGGCGCGCGCGAAGCCTCCCGCACCGATTCATCTTGGGTTGCGTGTCGCCAATCTAGGGCCGCATGGGTTGCCCATCGTCCGTGACACGGCCGGGAATTTCATGGAAGTGCTCCCGGCCAAACTGTCCAAGGCCGGCAACCCGCTGGTGTTGAATACGGCAGGCAAAGAGGTCGAGGTGGCGCGGATCGTTACGGATGCGCAGGGCCAGCCCAAATTCCTGGACAAAACGGGCGCGACCATTGCGACACCGAAGCTTCAGGTTAATCCGCCCGCTCTCCGTGTGATTGGCATGGATGCGCCAGCCTTGGAAAAACAGGCGCAGCCGCAATTCGTGTTCCGGATTAATCCGCCGATCATCAACGGTATAATTCCCAGACCTATTTTTATTCTGCCGTCGGGGGCGGTCATCAACACGGTGGTCGGCGATTCGGATGGCAATGTTCAGATGACCCAGGCCGGCTCGCTGATTTATTACGGCATCGCGGTCAACGATGTTTATGCTTATTACGTCACCCAGATCAACCCTCTGGTGACGCACAATACAACCGTGGCCTTCCCGACGAAGCCGGCCGATCTAGCGGCGATTCAGACTTTTGCGACCACGGTGAAGCATCACACCCTGCTCGACCCCAATTCATTGGCCATGGAGGTCAAGACCGCGTGGGTCGATGCGTCGACGCTGCCAAACGCAAGCAGCTATATCACGATGCGCGCCGTTGTGCCGACCTATAACAAAGCCAATAAAGCGCTCTGGGCACAAAGTGGCACCACGACCATTACGGTCGCCTTGGTCGGCATGCATGTGGTCGGCAGCGTGAGCGGCCACCCCGAGATGGTGTGGTCGACGTTCGAGCATGTCGGCAATACACCGAATGTGTCCTATGCGTTCCTCGACCCGTCCGGCAATCCGCAGACCCAGCCGGCGGATCCGGTGAACGCCACCACGAAGTGGCTCTTCTGTGGCGCGACATCGCCAGCGGCAAACTTTACCGCCAATGCGATAGCCACGTTCACGACACCTCCTGGCGTCCAGGCCGTCAATTCGACACCCGCCGTTCAAGGCACCAGTGCATTGCGCTTGTCGCCCTGGGGCGCGCCCAACAACCAGACCCCCAACCCCTTGGTCGGATCAGTCGCCGCATCGAATACCCAGGTCATCTCGCTCAACAACGACGTTCACAAACAGATGAACGCGCAAGACGTCCGCAACAACTATCTCTTTCTCGGCGCGACATGGACGGAAGGCGGTGCAGCGCCGTCGACCAACTGGAAGGGCGTCAACGTGAATGGGATTGTCGTGGGCACCAGCCACCTTGCCAACTCGACGCTGGAAACGTTCACCCAGTCGGAAACCTATGTGCCAGGGAATTTCCCCGGACCTGGCTGCCTGTCGTGTCACAACACAAACACGGTCAGTGTGAGCCATCTTTTCGATACTATGCAGGCGCTTCCGTAGGAGAGCAGTTGTAAGCCCCGGCAATATTTTACCCACCGGGCGTTGCGCGTTTCTGTGACGGTTCACTCGATCAAATGGGGATTCCCCCGGCTGTGCCGGGGGAAGGTTTGACGTTTCCGGAGCGCGTGCATTCGATTGCGGTTCGTTGACCGATCGCGGATTATGGCGACGCGCCAGCTATTTCACGCCGGCTATTTCAAAAGTATACGTGGGGTGTCGTTCGGAAAACCATCGTCCGGGGATACTCAGCGTGAAGCGCATCACAAGACTCTGGAGGAGCTTCCGCGCCCTCGTCAGACATCGCCGCGTCCAGCTCGCACTTTCCATCAGGGTGACGATTGCCGCCCTGGTCGCTCTTGCGCTTGCGCAATTCTTGCAGCTTCCCCTGCCGCTGTGGGCGGTGTTGACGGCCGTCATCGTGACGCAGATGAGCGTCGGACGGTCGCTGAAGGCGACGTTCGATTATCTCGCGGGGACGCTGGGCGGCGCAATTTACGGCGGCGCCATCGGGGTGCTGATCCCGCATTCGAGCGAAATCGCGCTGCTCGCGGTTCTCGCCCTCGCCGTGGCTCCGCTTGCCTTCATCGCGGCGATAAACCCCAGATTCTCCGTCGCTCCGGTCACCGCCATCAT
>Ga0209380_10002547_pt1 | contig 11616 bp, 10 predicted proteins | sample HubBroMetageWFT6_FD_188347 | JGI IMG/M metagenome (GOLD analysis project Ga0209380, IMG submission 188347) | Warmed and freeze-thawed soil microbial communities from the Hubbard Brook experimental Forest, New Hampshire - Hubbard Brook CCASE Soil... | ecosystem: Environmental > Terrestrial >...
TTCAGGAATTTGACGATCGCGTCGCGGTCGATCGCATAATTGAGCGCCTGCCGTACCCGCTTGTCGCGGAACACCGAGCTTTCGGTGACATTCAGTATGTAAGGCCAGGTGTGCGGATAGGGCCAAAGGCTGATCTGGAACCCTGCTGCTTTCAGCGACGGGATAGCATCGGGCGGCGGCACCTCGATCCAGTCAACCTGACCGGACCGCAACGCGGCGAGCCTGGTTGTCGCTTCGGGCATCGGGATCAGTATCAACTTGGCGAGCCTCGGGATGCGGTTCTTGTCCCAATAATTGTCGTTGCGGCTCATCTCCACGGACTGCCCCGGCACGACCTTGGTGATGCGAAACGGACCGGTGCCGGCCGGCGACTTGGCAAACTCGGTCCAGCTTCGTCCTGATTTCTCCCACTGCGTCGGGCTGACGATCAGTATGTTTGGGACCATGTACGGGAAGAAGCTGAACGGCGATTTCGTGTAGATCGCGAGATGCCGGTCGTCGATCTTCTGCCAATGATCGAGCATGTTGACGAAGGAACGGACGATCGCCGAAGCTGAGGCATCGAATTGCGGAGATTTCTCCTCGTATAGCCGCTGCAGGTTCCAGATCACGGCGTCGACCGTGACCGGCGTGCCATCGTGAAACGTCACGCTTTCGCGCAGCGTGAAGAGCCACCGCGTATGGTCGCTGTTATCGATCTTCCATTCGCTGGCGAGACCAGGCGTCAGGCCGGCGATCTTGTCAGGGTGAGTGAAGTCCCAATCGATCAATCCGTCGAACGCCGGAAAGCCGAGGAAGCGGTAACCTTCACCGCCGTTGTTTGGGATCCCCGTGGTGGTCGGCGTATCCGAGGCCGTCATCGCGATGCGCAGGGTTTGGCCAAATGCCGAGATTGCCGGCACGATGCCGAACACCAGCGCGATCGCCACAGCACGGTGTGCCGTCCTAATTGCCATCGAACACCTCGCTATCGGGCCTGCGCGGGACGCTGCGTTTGCTTTGGGGGTTTTCTTGTTGCTTGAAGGGACAGCCGCAATCTCTGTGCCAGCGGCTGGCGATCGGTCTCAGCTTCGACCTGACGCCGATTTCCGCAGTCGGCGGTGCGACCGCTGCCGGCCGATGGCTGGCTTTAGTTCGTGCGCGAAAAGGTAAAAGGGCTCATCTCGTCCGCGGTTCCTGTGCCGACGTACCGCTCGCCGACGGCGACGAGATGTTCGCATCCCATCGCTCGGATAATGGGATGGACCGGCTGCTTTCCCAGCTGACCTGGCCTTTCACGGCTAGCGGCCATGAGCAGGAGAAGCAGCCATGAAGCCGAAGATGGAGTCTAATCCAGTAAGCGAAACCTTGCCAGCGGGACGAAGAACCGCTCAGGTGGATGGCCTCCGGCCGTTCCCGGCCGAAAGCGGCGCCGCTTGTTTATCCACGGCCGCCGGCGCTGGCCGGACCTGTTCGACGGCACTCTCGGCGGTTGAGGCGAGTTCGCGCCAACGCCAACAAGCGACGGGATGACCCCGATTATCCTGGAGATCCGGCTCGCTCTCGCGGCAGGCTCGCTCTGCATGCCGGCATCGGGTGGAAAAGACGCAGCCCGGCGGCAGGCGCGCCGCGCTCGGCGGATCGCCCTGCAGCGCTACGGGTCGCCGTTCGGCGCGCGCCTCCAGCCGCGGCATGGCCTCGAGCAACGCCTGCGTATAGGGATGGCGAGGCGCCGCGAACAGCTCCGCCGCTGGCGCCATTTCCACGATGCGCCCGAGATACATGATGGCAACCCGGTCGCAAAACCGCCGTACGATCGAAAGATCATGTGAAATGAACAGATAGGTCAGCCCAAACCGCTCGCGCAGCTGCAACAACAGGTTGAGCACCGTTGCCTGGACCGACATGTCGAGGCCCGACGTTGGCTCGTCGAGGATCACAAAGCGCGGCCGCAGCAGCAGGATGCGAGCGAGCGCGACGCGGCGCAGTTGTCCGCCGGACAGCTCGTGCGGATAGCGTCGGCGAGTCAGGGCGTCGAGGCCGACCGCTTCGAGCATCTCGTTGACCCGCTCATGGCGTTCGGCCGGCGACATGACCCCGTGTATCTTCAGCCCCTCTTCGAGAGTTCGACCGATATTCCACCAGGGATCGAGCGCGGCGCCGGCGTCCTGATGAACATAATGGACGGCTTTGCGCCGCAATCGGGCGGCATGTGGCGACAAACCGCTCACCACCGAACCATGCAGCCTGATTTCGCCTGATGTCTCACGCTGGAGCCCGAGCAGGGTGCGTCCGAGCGTCGTCTTGCCGCAGCCGGACTCCCCCACAAGCCCGACGATCTCGCCGGCGCGCACCGTGAGGCTAACCCCGCCGACCGCGCGGACCGGCGGCACCGTTGGCCGCAGCCAGCCGCGCTTACCGCCCAGCAGCACCGTTATGTCGGCCAGCTCCACGATGTCGCCGGTACCGGTCATGTCGCGGCAACGCCGGCGGGTATGTCGTAGAGAATACAATCGACCGCCCTGCCGAATCGGTCGACCGACATAAACGGCCGGCGCTCGTTGCAGACGTCCCGCGCGTCGCCGCAGCGCGGCGCGAACCGGCAGCCGGAACCGGCGCGCAGTGGCGACGGTACGTTACCCGGAATGCCGCTGAAGGTAGCCGCGCGATCGGGATGGCAGGCAAGCAGCGCCTTTGTATAGGGATGACGCGGACGAGCGAGGATGTCGGCGGTAAGGCCGCTTTCGACAGTTTGCCCCGCGTAGATCACGCAGAGATCGTCGCAAAGCTGCGCGACGACGCCGAGATCATGGGTGACGAACAACATCGACAAGCCAAATTCATCCACGAGATCGCGCAACAAATCGATGATTTGCTGCTGGGTCGTCACGTCAAGCGCGGTCGTCGGCTCGTCGGCTATGACCAGCGTCGGGGAGGTGGCGAGAGCACCGGCAATCACCAAGCGCTGCCGCTGCCCGCCCGAAAATTGGTGCGGATAGCGCTCCAAGGCCGCTTCCGGATCGGGCAATTGCACCCGGCGCAGCAGCGCGACAAGGCGGTCGCGATGCCGTCGCTCGCGGTCGCGCCGCCCTTGGCCGTCGTCGGGCGAATGCCAGCGCATGATCTCAAGCAGCTGTGTGCCGATCTGGAACACCGGATTCAAGGCGAGGTACGGATCCTGGGGGATGAAGCCGATGCGGCTGCCCCGGATCCGGGTGTTCAGCTCGTGTTCGTTGAGCGCCAGCAGGTCTTCGCCGTCGAACCGAATCGTGCCGGCCTCCACTTGAACGCCGGCCGGCAGGGTCCCGATAATGGCGCGAATGATCGTCGATTTGCCGCAGCCGGACTCGCCGACAATCCCCAGGATGCGGCCGCGTTCCAACGAAAAATGGATGTGGTCGAGAATCTTCGCCGCGCCCTCGTCGGTGTGAATGGTCAGCCGCAGATCGCGGACGTCGACAATCGGCGTGTTGGACACAAGCTCTGCCATCAGCGCGACCGCCGCAGCCGAGGGTCGACCAGATCGCGCAAGCCGTCGCCCAACAGGTTGAAGCCGAGCACCGCCAGCAGGATCGCGAGGCCGGGGAAGGCCGCGTACCACCACGCGTCGGGCAAATAGTTGCGGCTTTCCGAAATGGTCAAACCCCAATCGGGTTGGGGCGGGATCGCGCCCACGCCGAGGAATCCGAGCACCGCGGCGACGAGGATCGTGAACCCCAACCCAATCGTCGCACGCACGATGACCGGCGAGATCGCATTGGGCAGAATGTGCGCGAAGACGATACGCGCCGAGCTGGCGCCGATCCCCTGCAGGGCATCGACAAAAAGCGATGCACGCAGTCGCCGGGTTTCGGCGAAAACCAGGCGGGTAAAGAACGGCCAATAGGTCAAGGCCAACGCCAGCATCGCGGTCTCTAGGGACGGCGTCAGCAACTGCGCCAAGGCGAGAGCGAGAATGAGCTGCGGCAGCGACAGGAATACGTCGGTGACCCGCATGACCACCTCGGACAGCCAGCCCGTCGCGTAGCCGGCGACGAGACCGAGCGGCACGCCGATCGCCGCCGCTAGGGCGACGACCGCCAAGGCCACCTCAAGCGCGCTGCGCGTCCCGAGAATGACCCGCGAAAAAATGTCCCGCCCCAGATTGTCGGTGCCGAAGGGGAAGGCCGCGCTGGGCGGCTTCAGCCGCTGCAGCAGGTGCGAGGCGGCGACATCGCCGGGATGCGGTGCGACCCACGGGCCGACGATCGCGAGGACGATGACGAACGCGACGATCGCGGCCCCGATCACCGCGGGAATATCGCGCGCGAATTTGCGGAGAATCAGCAGCCGGGGCGGTCTGCCGATGCCCGCCGCGATATGAGTGGTGTCCTCGCGCGCTGGCGGCCCGGGTTCCTGCCGCGCCGCGCGGACGAGGAGGGAGCCGAGGCGAGGCGCGACGTCGGGCTGCGTCACAACTGCTCCCACAGCCGCGGATCGAGCAGGCCGTGGACCAGATCGGTCAGGATATTGACGATTGTGTAGATGACCCCGATCAGCACGGTTACCGCCAGCATGACCTTGTAGTCGGCGGTCAGGATCGCCTGCACCGTGTAGTTTCCGATGCCCGGCCAGTCGTAGATCGACTCGACGACGACCGCCCCGGCGATCAAGGCACCGAAGAGAAGGCCGATCTGGCTCACCGCCGCGATGACCGAGTTGCGCAGCACATAGATCCAGATCAGCCGTCGGCGCGGATAGCCGACGGCCCGCTCGTAAAGCACGAAATCCTTCTGCATCGTCTCCAGCACGCCGGACCGCGTGAAGCGGGCGATCGATGCCAGCGCGCCAAGCGACAACGTCGCCACCGGCAGCACCAAATGGCGCAGCGCATCCCAAAAGGAGTCGAGCCGGCCGGCGATGAGGCTATCGACGAGGAGCGAGCCGGTCACCTCGGGCGGCATGACCATTCCCGTACCGGTGCGTCCGCGAAGCGGCAGCCAGTCGAGTTGCATCGAGAACAAGAGCTGCAGCATGATCGCGAACCAGAACGCCGCAACCGCGAGACCGGTGATCGAAAACAGCCGCAGCACAAAGTCGGGCCAGCGATTGTGATGCACGCCGGCGACCACGCCGAGCGGGACCCCCACGAGCGTCGCGAACAACAACGAGCCGAAGGTCAGCTCAAGAGTCGCCGGCAGCCGCTGTCGGATGTCGAGCCCGACCGGCCGGTGCGAATACTGGCTTTCACCAAAGTTGAACCGAAAAACCTGGGCGATATAGCGCACGAGCTGTTCGGCGATCGGGCGATCGAACCCATATTCGTGACGAATGGCGTCAATTTGCTGTGGGGTGGCGTTGTCGCCGGCAAGCGCGGCGGCCGGATCGGCCGGCACGATGCGGATCAGCAAAAAGGTGAAGACCAGCAGCCCGAACAGCGAGGGGATCGCCGACAGCACCCGGCGTAGAATAAAGCGCAGCATGGCGGGTGGGCCGCTCGCTAGCTGGCGAGGTGCATCCAGCGCACCTCGCCGCCGCTTCCCACCGGGCAATGCCGGAAACCCTGAACCCGATTCGAGACACCGCACACCTCGACCATGTTGTAGATCCAGATGTCCGGCGAGTCGGCGACGATGACCTTCGCCGCCTGTTCGTAGAGCGGAGCGCGGTCTTCCTGGTCGGTGGTGAAGCGGGCCTTGCGCAACAAATCATCGACCTGCGGGTTTTTGTACCAGCACGATGCCTTCCAGGTGCCGTGGAACCGGCTGTCGTACATCTGACCGATCCAATTGTCCGGATCGAGGTAATAGGCGCTGACCCAGTGAATCCACATGTCGGGAGTGGTCTCGGCTTTGGTCGCGATGCTGACCAGGTTGGCGAAGGTGTCGTTCACCAATTTCAAATCGATGCCAACCGTCGTGAGGTCGCTCTGGAACAATTGGCTGGCCTGGACCGTCTGTTCGAGCGGCTGCTGCACATGCATCTGGATGGGCCGCTTCATCGGCGCCCCCTCCGACACCGCCTTGTCGAAATATGCTTTGGCTTTTTTCAAGTCGAAGTCGTACCCGGCAATATCTTTCGGGAAACCCCAGATGTTATTGGGGATCGGCACCGGGTCGCGCACCGCGTTGCCCTTGACGATTTCCTCGATAAAGCCGGTGTAATTGAAGGCGTGCGCGAAGGCCTTGCGCGCATTGATGTTGTCGAACGGCGGCTTGGTGTTGTTCATGCGGATGACGAGCAGACGCATCGTCACATTCTTGGCAACGTGGGCATTCGACGATTTCTCAATTCGCTCGACCTGATCCACCGGCAGGAAGCTGTCGGTCATGTCGAGCGTGCCGTTGAGCAGCGCCAGAACCCGCGTGGACGTGACTTTTGCCGGGCGCCATTCGATCTTCTTGATGGCTTGCGGGTTGTCGGTCCAGCCCATGAAATGGTCGTCGTACTTCTCGAAATCCGCCTTTTCCAGCGGCACGTAGCTCGCCGGCATCAGCTTGTAAGCGCCCGATCCTGCCTCGTTCGACGCCAGCCATTTGGCGCCCCAATCGCCGTTCTCCTCGTTCGGTTTAATCACCCTCGGATTGACGATGGCGACCAGCGGGATCATCGCCAAAAAGGGACCATAGGCCTGGCCCAGAGCGAACCGCACGGTATTTCGATCGGGCGCGGTCACCGAATCCGGCTTGAGGATTGGCTGCAGCGGCGCCGCCGGCGCCCGGCCGATGGCGAGCACCCGCTGATACGAGTACACCACGTCTTCGGCGGTGAGCTCGCTGCCATCGTGAAACTTGACGCCCTGGTGCAGCTTGAAATCCCAAATCAACCCGTCGGCGGAGACGGTGTGATCGGTCGCCAGCCACGGCTGCATCTTGGCCGGATTGCCCTCGTAGCGGTACAGATTATCGTAGACGTTGAGCGCCAACTGGGTCGACTGGACGTCAAGGATTTGCGCCGGATCGAGGTTGGCCGGCAGGTCCATCCCGGTAACGAATACGCTGGGGTCGGACGCGGCGGCACTGGCGGAATGGTCCCGAAATGCCAGTGCTGCCGCGGCGAGCACGCCGAATTCACGCCGAGAGATATGCATGATCGTTTTCCCTGAGGGGGATGCGGGTCACTTGCTATGACCCGCCATAGAGCCCGTGCTGCAAGCGCTGTGCCGAGTCGCCGAATGGCGCTTCGTGTGCCGCCGACGGCACGCGCTCCCAGACAACTGCTTGGAGTTGATTTGAGCCGGAAACCTACCAGCGTCCAAACGGCCGAAGTCGGCGCTAGCTCGCCAGTGGTGCGCGTCTGGACCAAGGACCGCCTTCCGCCCCAAAGCCGGGCCTACCGATCACGCGCGCTCGCAGACGATGGCTTGCGGGTGGACGGGTTAGCTCGCGTAGCCGCTCTTAGGGCGCTCGAACCCCAGGTTCTCGCGCAGGGTCGCGCCTTCGTATTCGGCGCGGAACAGGCCGCGCGACTGCAATTCCGGGATCACCAGATCGACGAAATCCTCGATCCCGCCCGGCAGGTAGGGCGGATGCACGAGAAACCCGTCGACCCCGTAGCCGCGGAACCATTCCTCTATGTTGTCGCGATGTCGACCGGCGGGCCGATCCGCCGCGATCCCAGCAACGACGCAGCCGCGGATGGCATGCGGTTTGCCAGCCGTCCTCATCATACGTTGGAGAGGCACATGTTGCTTCGCGTTTTGGCGCTGCTTTTGACGCTGATAGCCTTTGCTCTTCTCGGCCCGCCATCGCAAGCGCAGACCCCGCTTCCGCTGGTAGAGAGCGGCAAGCTGACCTGGGGCATGGCCGCGACCTTCCCGCCTTTCGAATCGATGCAGGACGGCAAGCTCGTCGGCTTCGACGTCGACATGGTCGAGGCGATGACCACGAAGATGAAGCTGCAATCGGTGCCTTCGGGAATCGAGTTCAAGGGCCTCATCCCGGCGATATTGGGAGGCCGGATCGATGCGATCGTCAGCGGCATGTACATCAATCCCGAGCGCAGTCAGGTGATCGATTTCATCCCCTACCTGAAGGTCGGCAACCAGCTGCTCGTCGCCAAGGGCAATCCGGCGCACATCACCGGGCCGGACAATCTCTGCGGGCGTAAAATCGTCGTGCCGGTCGGTACGGTCTACGAAAAGGAGGCGCAAGCGCACGCCGCCGACTGCCAGAAGGACGGCAAGCCGGAGTTGACGATCCTGAGCCTCACCTCGACTGCGGTCGGTGCGCTCGCGATGAAAGAGGGCCGCGCCGAGGTGCTGATCGCCTCGACCCCGACCGACGCCGCGCTGATCAAAGAGTCGCCCGACGCATTCGAGACCGTCGGGCCGGTCTTCGAGAACAACACGCTGCTCGGCATCGGCGTGAGCAAGGACAAGCCGCCGCTCAAGGAAGCGCTCGACGCCGCCTTCAAGGCGATCGTCGCCGACGGTGTCATCACCGGCCTCATCAAAAAATACGGTCTGCCCTCCGATAGCGCGCCCTGACCGGCCCGCGCGGCGACAGGAGCCTCCGAATGTCGATTTTCTCGCCGCACGTCATGCTGGGCTACCTGCTCAGCTTCGGCTTCTTGCACGCTGCGCTGATGACGGTGTGGATCAGTCTGGCGTCGCTCTTCGCCGGCATGCTGATCGGCCTCCTGCTTGCGGCCGGGCAAGAGGTGCCATCGCGGATCATACGAGGCGCGATCATGGGCTATCTGTGGCTGTTCCGCGGCACGCCGGTGCTGCTGCAGCTGGTCTTTGCGTTCAACGTGCTGCCGGTCTTCGGCATCGTGTTGCCGGCCTATGCCTGCGCGGTTCTGGCCCTCGGTCTTAACGAGGGTGCCTACATGACCGAGATCATGCGCTCGGGCATCCGCGCGGTCGGCCCCGGGCAGCGACTGGCCGCGCGCGCCCTGGGGCTCGAGGATCGGCAAATCATGCTCTGGGTCGTGTTGCCGCAGGCGCTGCGCATCGTCATCCCGCCCATCGGCAACCAGTTCAACGGCATGCTGAAGCTGTCGGCGCTGGTTTCGGTGATCGGGGTACAGGAATTGCTGCTGACCGCCGACCAGACGGCGTCGATGAATTTTCGCTACCTTGAGACCCTGACCGTCGCTGGCATCTACTACCTGGCGATGACGACGATCCTGATGGTGATCCAGGTCTTCATCGAGCGTGCCTGCCAGCGGCGGCGCGGCAGAATGCCCACGGCATCGCCGTTCAAGCTGCTGTCGCCGGCCAATCTCGGGACGGTGCGGTGACGGTATTGCTCGAAGGCATCGCGGTCTGGAAAACCTATGGCAATGACGATGTGCTCAAGGGGGTAGACCTGAAGGTGCACCAGGGCGAGTGCCTCGTCGTCATCGGACCCTCCGGCTCAGGCAAATCGACGCTGCTTAAATGCCTAAACCTGCTTGAGCCGATCTCGTCGGGCAGCATCCGGTTCGAGGGCGAGGAGATCGCGCATCTGCGCCGTGGCGAAGCGGCCGCGGTACGCCGTCGGATCGGCATGGTCTTTCAGAATTTCGAGCTGTTTCAGCACCTCTCCGCCGAGGACAATATCGCGCTGGCACCCATCCACGTGCAAAAGGAACAGCCGGCGCCGGCTCGCCAGCTCGCCCGCGATCTTCTGCGCAAGGTGCATCTGCCGGACAAGGCAGAGATGTTTCCCGATGAGCTATCGGGCGGGCAGCAGCAGCGCGTCGCGATCGCCCGCGCGCTCGCGATGCAGCCGGCGTTGATGCTGTACGACGAGCCGACCAGCGCGCTTGACCCGGAAACCGTGGGCGAGGTGCTTGACGTCATGCAGGAGCTTGCCGACGACGGCATGACCAGCATCGTCGTCACGCATGAGATGAGCTTTGCGCAGCGGGCCGCCGACCGCGTGATCTTTCTCGATGGCGGGAAGATCGCGCATAGCGGCTCGACCGAAGAGTTTTTTTCGGGCGACGTTCCCGAGCGCGTGGCCCGATTTCTCGGGCGGATCAGGGCGTAGCGGCCGAGGCCGCGCCAGCGATGCCAAAGCGCATGCACCTCGCCTTCGACCTCTCCTACATCCACATGGACGGGCGCTGGCGGATGCCGGGGGCCTGGCCCAGGCGCACCTATCCCGATGTGGCCGCCTTCGAGGACATCGCGCGCATCGCCGAGCGCGGTCTCCTGGACATGCTGTTCTCGGGCGATGGAACGGGCGTGCCCAGCACCTGGCAAAAGAGCCGCGACGCAGCGGTGCGCTGGGGCGTCTCGTGGCCGCGCCAGGATCTGGCGCCGCTCTCGGTGGCGATGGCGAGGGTCACCCGGCACCTAGGCTTCGGCATCACCTATTCAACGACGTTCATGCACCCCTACTACCTGGCGCGGCTGTTCAACTCCCTCGATCACGTGACCGGCGGCCGCATCGCCTTCAATGTCATCACCTCGACCCGGCGTTCGGACTATGCCAATTACGGCTACGACGAACTCGTCGACCACGACGAGCGCTACGAGCGGATGGAGGAATTCATCGATCTCTGCCGCGTCTTGTGGGACTCGGTCGAGCCGGACGCGATGCTGTGGGACCGTGAAACCGGCCAGGTCGGCGATCCGGGAAAAGTGCACGATGTCGAGCATCGCGGGCGGTTCTTCAAGGTCAGCGGGCCGCTGAACAGCCCGCCCTCGCCGCAGGGCCGGCCGGTGCTGCTTCAGGCCGGCAGCTCGCCGCGCGGCATCCGCGCCTGCGCTTACGTCGCCGACATGGCGTTCGCACCGGACATGCCGCTGCAGCTGCAGATCGCCCAACGCAAGTCGCTCGATGAGGCGGTCGCCGCGCTCGGCCGCGATCCGCAGAGCATGGGGATCGTCTGGCAGCAGCCGTGCGTCGTGGCCGAGACCGAACGCGAGGCGGTGGCGCGGCGCGAGCTTCTGCTGACCGCCATCCCGGCGGAAGGTGTCGGGGTTTATCTCTCGCACAACTCGGGCTACGACTTTTCGACTCTGCCGCAGCGTTTCACGCTCGGCGAACTGCACCGGGAGATCATCGCCAGCCAAGCCTCGCCGGGCGGGTTCATGCGCGAAATGGTGACGCGGCTGGGTGCGGACACCGAGATCACCCGTGAGGAATTCTTCGATCATGGGAGACGCTTCGCCACCAGCTATACCCGGACCGTAGCCGGGACCGCCTCGCAAGTGGCCGATTGCCTGGAGGAAGTCTTCGAAGCGACCGGCAGTCGCGGCGGCTTCATGCTGGGCCATGTGGTGTCGATGCCCGGCGATCTCGCCGCGATCGTCGATCTGCTGGTGCCCGAGTTGCAGCGCCGCGGCCGCTTCCGCCGCGAGTACAAGGGATCGACGCTGCGCGAGAATCTGTTCGACGACTAAGGACGGCGCACGCTTGCAGCCATCCTCGACCGACGGAGTCAGAGGCCAGCGTGGGGGCGCTATATCACTTCCTACGCGAACGACTCCGTCATCGCCGAATAAACCAGCGTACGCAAGTCCCGGCGCAGCGTCAGCCGAGCTGGATTGCCCATTACTTGGGTCATGAACACCACGGTCAGCTCTTCCTTCGGGTCGATCCAGAAGGCCGTCGCGGCGACGCGGCATTGTCACGTTGATCGACCCGCACGGACGAGGGTTCGTTCAGAGCTGGGGCTCATGCCTCCACGGCGACTTGCCACTGTGCAGCCGCTTCGGCT
>Ga0209380_10002549_pt1 | contig 11612 bp, 7 predicted proteins | sample HubBroMetageWFT6_FD_188347 | JGI IMG/M metagenome (GOLD analysis project Ga0209380, IMG submission 188347) | Warmed and freeze-thawed soil microbial communities from the Hubbard Brook experimental Forest, New Hampshire - Hubbard Brook CCASE Soil... | ecosystem: Environmental > Terrestrial > Soil...
ATCCGCATGCCGCATTTCCCTATACTCAACTCGTCGAAGAGAACCGCCGCCGCGGCCGGGCGGACCCCGAATTCGAGCTGATCGATACCGGCGTCTTTGCTGATAATCGCTATTTCGATGTCGACATCGAATACGCAAAAGCCGATGTCGACGACATCCTGATCCAGCTGACGATCCACAACCGTGCGACCGAAGCGGCCACTTTGCACGTATTGCCGCAGCTCTGGGCGCGCAATACCTGGTCGTGGAAACCGGATTCGATGCGGCCCCAGCTTGTTGCGCGCGAGGATCATTCGATCTCGATCGATATCCCGCGGATGCCGCCGCTGCGGTTTCATTGTGATGGCCGTCCGGAGTTTCTATTCTGTCAGAATGAGACGAATATAAGGCGTCTGTCCGGGCTCGATGCGCCGGGCCACCACTTCAAGGACGGCATCAACGATTATATCGTGAACGGCGATACCGAGGCCGTGAACCCGGATCCTCGGGGCACCAAAGTCGCAGCGCATCATCGGCTCAGCCTGCCGGCCGGAGGAACCGGCCGGTTGCGTGCGCGGTTGACCCTTGCCGACCACCCTTCCGGTCTCGGCGATTTTGACCGCGTGTTCGGTCAGCGCCGCGCTGAAGCCGACGAATTCTACGCAGAGCTGCAGCAGGACATCGCCGATCCCGATGCGCGGTTGGTACAGCGCCAGGCGCTCGCCGGCATGCTGTGGTCAAAGCAGTTCTATTACATCGATATTCCCGAGTGGCTGAACGGCGATCCGCTGCAGCCCCCACCGCCCGCAGCGCGGCGGCAAGGACGCAATTCCGACTGGCCCCATCTGAACAACGCCGACATCGTCGCAATGCCCGACAAGTGGGAATACCCGTGGTACGCCGCCTGGGACCTGGCCTTTCACGCCGTCACCCTGGCACTCATCGATCCGAGCTTCGCCAAGACCCAGCTGCTTCTGCTGACGCGCGACTGGTATATGCACCCCAATGGCCAATTGCCCGCTTATGAATGGGCGTTCGGCGACGTCAACCCGCCGGTGCATGCCTGGGCGGCATGGCGCGTCTACGAAATCGACCGCGAGCATCGCGGCGGCGAGGGTGATTGGGATTTTCTCGAACGTGTCTTCCACAAACTCATGCTCAATTTTACCTGGTGGGTCAATCGCAAGGACGTCGAGGGCCGGAATATTTTCCAGGGCGGGTTTCTGGGGCTCGACAATATCGGCATATTCGACCGGAACGCAAAGCTACCGAACGGCGGCTACATGAACCAGGCGGACGGCACCGCCTGGATGGCGATGTACACGCTCAACCTGATGCGCATCGCGCTCGAGCTGGCGCTCACCGACCATGTCTACGAAGACATCGCTTCCAAATTTTTCGAACATTTTCTCTACATTGCCGAGGCCATGACCAATATCGGCGGCAACGGGATCGGATTATGGGACGATGAGGACGAATTTTATTACGATGTGCTGCACCTGCCCGACAGCGAACGGATCCCATTGCGAGTGCGCTCGCTGGTTGGACTGATACCGCTTTTTGCCGTCGAGGTCCTCGATGCCTCGGTCTTCACACGACTGCGGAGGTTCAGCGCACGGACGCATTGGTTTCTCGAGCACCGACCGCATCTCGCGCGGCTGGTGTCGCGCTGGCACGACGCGAGTACCGGCGAACGGCACTTGCTGTCGCTGCTGCGTGGTCACCGCATGAAACGCTTGCTCAACCGGATGCTCGACGAGACGGCGTTTCTATCCGAATTCGGGGTCCGTTCGATGTCCAAGTTTTATGGAGAGCATCCCTATGTGTTCGAACGTGCCGGCCACCGGTTCAGCATCAGCTATGTACCGGGAGACTCGGCTACGGAGGTGTTCGGCGGCAACTCGAACTGGCGCGGCCCGATCTGGATGCCGGTGAATTTTCTGCTCATCGAGTCGCTCTACAGGTTCCACAGCTATTACGGCGACGATTTCAGGATCGAGTGTCCGGTCGGGTCCGGCACGATGCTGCATCTCGGCGAAGTCGCGGCCGAGCTGTCCCGCCGGCTGTGCCGCATTTTTCTGCGCGGACCGGACGGACAACGACCCGTCTTCGGTGACTCGCCAATCGAGCAGAAGGATCCGCATTTCCGCGACAATGTGCTGTTCTATGAATTCTTTCACGGCGACACCGGCCGCGGTCTCGGCGCCTCGCACCAGACCGGCTGGACCGCGCTGGTGGCCCTGCTGCTGCGCTCTTATTCCGAGGGGGCGGCGAAGCGGAAAACGGTGCCGGCGGCCGCGGCGGAGCCCGCGTCACCCGCTTTGTCCGCGACCATCTGATGTCGTTGCTGACGCAGGTCCCCGCGGTCGCCGAAAAGCTCGGCGAGGCCCCGGCACAGCCCGATCGTCGAAGAATACGGCGCTGGGATGGCCCGCCGCAGGTGACCGGGCGCCCGATGCGCCGCTCGTCGCAGCGAAGGGCGGGGCATCGCTACGGCTCTACGACCTCTTCGCCGAGCACCGCCACGTTCTGCTGCTCTTGGGCGACGGCCCCGAGGCCACGCCGCCCACTCTGCCTCGCTTTCCGGAAAGCGTCTTCGCAGCGCATCGCGGCGCCCGGGACATCCGGCGGCGATTACGTCGATCGTGAGGGGGTAATCGCGCAGCGGTACGGCTCTACACCGACCGCATATTTGATACGCCCGCACGGTTATGTCGGTTTTCGCGCGACCGGCGCACGGTTTCCGAGAACCTACCCCACTACTTCGCCAAGCTCTTTTCGACGGCTAGCTCCGGTTGAGCGGGCCGGTTCCGCGCCGGGGCCGGACGCCGAGTCCGACGATTTGTTCGATTGCTCCGGTACCGGCGCTCGCCGCTGCGCCATCGAAGGGCCGGTGACGACATCGAAATCACTGCGGGACATCGGGCTGACCTCCTGTGAGAGAGAGGCCGCTCCACACTCGGCGACGTTCGGGTAACGAGAAGCTGAAACACGAAAGCCGCCTCGGGTGGGCGGCTTCGGTGATTGACGCGAATGCGCGATCCTAGGCCGCCGACATATACCGGCGGTACCAAAATCGCGCGACAGGGACTGGCGTTCTTGTTGCCATGGGTTGAATATTAAATGCGACTCGACGCCGATGCAAGGGGAGCCTGCGATGAGCCGGGTGCATAAACTATTGGGCGCCGCATTGGTGGCGGCGCTCTCGCTGGCGACCGTCGCGGTGAGCGGCGACCCCGCAACAGCCGACAAGAAGGCGCTGTGCGTAGCACAGCCCGGCGGGCTGCCATTGACCGTGGCCCAATGGGCGGAGGGCGCCCGGCTGTTCGGCGGATTGGGCGACTTCCACCGGGCGGTCAATACCCATTCGCCCGAAGCGCAAGCCTATTTCGATCAGGGCATGCGACTCCTGTGGGCTTTCAACCATGATGAGGCGACGCGTTCCTTCGCCAAAGCCGCGCAGCTCGATCCGCAATGCGCGATGTGCTGGTGGGGCGTGGCACTCACCGTGGGCCCGAACTACAACCTGCCAATGATGGCGGAGCCGCGGGCCGCAGTCGCTTGGGATGCCTTGCGACAAGCGGAGAAATACGCCGGCCAGTCGACCCCGGTCGGGCAGGCGCTGATCGGCGCTCTCGCGAAGCGCTACCCGAATAAGCAGCCGCTCGACCCGTCCAATGAAGGACCGATCCTCGCCGCCTACGCGCAGGCCATGAAAGCCGTCGCCGAGCGGTTTCCCGACGATACCGATGTGCAGGTTATGACCGCAGAAGCGATGATGAACATCAACGCCTGGAAGCTGTGGACCTTGGACGGCGCGCCGGCGCCGGGGACGGAAGAGATCCTGGCGATATTGGAGAAGGCGCTGGCGAAGGACCCGAAGCATCCCGGCGCCAATCACTATTACATCCACGCGGTGGAAGCCTCTCCCAACCCGGGTAAGGGGGTCGTCGCGGCGGAACGGCTGCCCAGCATGATGCCCGCGGCGGGGCATCTCGAACATATGCCCGCTCACATCATGCAGCGGGTCGGCCGTTATGAAGATGCGGCCGAGGCCAACCGCAGGGGCGTCGCGGCGGACCTCGCCTATTACGCCGCGACCAAGCCGCTCGACTATTACGTCATGTACACGGCCCACAATTACCAATTCCTGGCATTTTCAGCGGCGATGGAGGGCCGGAAAGAAGAGGCAATCGAGGCGGCGCGCCAGTCGCGCGCTATCATCTCCGACGATCTGCTGGCGGCGATGCCCGGGATCGACTGGTATGTGGGGCAGCTCTATACCGCCATGACTCGGTTCGGTCTGTGGGACGAGATCCTCGCCGAGCCTGCGCCCAATACACAACTCACCGGATTGACCGGTGCGTTTTTATACACCAAGGCGGTGGCGCTGGCCGCCAAAAGCCGTATCGACGACGCGAAAACGCAGCTCGCCGAGCTGGAGAAGTTGGCGGCGGCGTTAGGCCCCGACGACGGCGCCGGCCTCAACCGGCTACAGGATGTGCTCGTAGTGGCCATCCTCACCGCCCGAGCCCGAATTGCTCTCGCGGAGGGTGCGGAGAACGACGCGATCGGCGTATTGCGCCAGGCCGTGACAAAGGAGGATCAGCTCGCCTATGACGAACCGGCCGATTGGTTTTTCCCCACCCGCCATCTGCTCGGTGCGGTACTGATCAAAGCGGGCAAGGCAACGGATGCGGAGGTAGTTTACCGCGACGATCTCGACCGCCACCCGAACAATGGCTGGGCCCTGTACGGGCTTGCGCAGTCATTGAAGCTGCAGGGCCGCAACGCTGACGCCTCGGCAGCGCAGCAGCGATTTGACAGCGCATGGAAAAACGCGGACGTGACCCTGGTCGCGTCCGCGTTTTAGACGGCCGCCCTCACCCCCCGACCCTCTCCCCGCAAGCGGGTGCAACCGGGGAGAGGGAAGCCAACGCGAGTCCTATGAGGGCATTTGGCCCATGAAGTCGCGCTTGCCGATCTCGACGCCGAGACTGCGCAGGATGTTGTATGCCGTCGTCGTGTGGAAATAGAAATTCGGCATTGCGAGGTGGTAGAGGTAGTGCTGGGCGCGGAAGTTGCGCGGCTGACCGCCTTGGGTGATTGTCACCTGCGCGTCTTCCCGGCCGTCGAGCTGGTCGGCCTTCAGGCCCTTCAGGAAATCGATCGTCTTGTCGATCCGCGCCTTCATTTCGGCAAAGCTGTTGTCGATGGCGGGAAGTTCGGGCACCGCGACGCCGGCGGCGCGTCCGGCGCCGAAGGCGTGCTCGCTCGCCTGACGCACCTGGCGGGCGAAGGTGAACATGTCGGGATGGAGCCGCCAATTGAGCAGCGTGTTCTCTTCCCACTTGTGTGCAGTGGCGTGCGCCTCGGCCTTTTCGATCACTCCCTTCAGGCCACCGAGCAATTGCAGAAATACCGGCACGGACGCGTGGTACATCGAGATCGGCATGAAACGGTCCTCCTCATCAATGATGGCGTTGATGCCGCGCGGATCTTAACGGGAGCCGAGAGCCGCGGGAAGGCCCCTGCCCCGACCGAACGCACGCTGGAATTCAGAGGAATCTTAACCTCGCTGTGCCTCGATGCTCCGTCCTCCTCGGAGCCTCGAAGTTGTACACCCTGTTCCCCACCGATCCCCGTCGCCGCTGTCGAGCCACCACAATCGAGATCATCGCCGTCGGCATCATCGTCATTCTGGCGATGTGGACGACAGTCGCGGCCTCGATCACGGCCGCAAGAGAGGCCGCGATGGATCGCACGCGGTCGGAAGGCCGTAACCTCGCCGCTGCTTTTGCCGACGAATTGACCCATGTTCTCGGCGGCGTCGCCGGCGCGATGAAGATCGTCGCCCAACGCATGCGCACCGCGCGCGGGGCTTTCGACATCCATGCCTGGGCGCGCGAGATCCCGCTGCTGTCGAACGCGACGATTCACGCGGGAATCATAGGGCCCGACGGAAGGCTCGTCTCGACTACGCTCGACCCTGCGCCGGAGCCGATCGACCTCAGCGACCGCGAGCATTTCCGCATCCATCTCGACGGCCGGTTTCGGGGTATCTTTATCGGCAAGCCGGTGACCGGGCGCGTCTCGAACCAGGTCACGATCAACGTGACGCGGCGAGTCGACGCCGAGGATGGCAGCTTTCTCGGCGTCATCGTGTTCGCGCTCTCGCCGGCTAATCTCACCACTCTCAACACGTCGATCGATCTGGGGCCGCGCGGCACCATCGCTCTGATCGGGCTCGACGACATTGTGCGGGCCCGCTTTACCCGGGAAGATCCGGACGGGCTGGCCGGCATCGGTCAGCAGGTCGGACATCCTTGGGCAGCCGCCATCCCCGCGAATGGCGAGGGGACGTTTATCAAGGAAAGCGTTATCGATCACATCACGCGGCTCTTCTGCTATCGCCGCGTCGGGAATTATCCGCTCGTCGTCACCGTCGGTTCCGACCTCGCCGAGGCGCTTGCGTCATCTCGTGAGCATGCAAGGGTGATCGCCGCGATCACCGGCTTGGCGACATTTTTGCTGGCAGGCCTTGCAGCGTATCTCATTCGCGAGATCCGCCACCGCACCTCGCACGAGATCGCGTTGGCTGACGAGCGCGACAAGCTTCAGGCCGCCAGTGACCGCCTGAAAGCTGATATTGCCCTCCGAAAGGAAGCCGAACAGAAACTCCAGGAAATACAAGCGACCTTGCGCGACGCCGTCGACAGCATTTCCGAGGGGTTCGTCATCTACGATCGCGATGATTGTTTTGTGATGTGCAATGAGCCTTATCGGCGACTGTATCCGAAAGCGGCGCACCTGATGGTGCCGGGAACGCCGTTTGAGGAAATTCTGTGGGCCGGTCTCGACGCCGGCTGGTATACCGATGCGGCCGGGTGCGAACCGGAGTGGCTCGCCAATCGGATTAACACGTTCAATCGGCCGTCCGGGGTGATAGAGCAGCCGCTGGCCGACGGCCGCCACGTGATGATCTCCTTGCGTCGGATGCAAAATGGCGGCATCGCCGCGTTGCACATCGACATCACTAGGATGAAGGTTTCAGAAGACCATCTTCGCCGCAGCCGGGATAATCTCGATCGCGCTCAGCGGCTCGCCAAGATCGGCAGCTTTGACCGTGATTTCCGAACCGGAGAGGTGAGCGGGTCGGAGGAGTTCTACCGAATATTCGGGTTCGATCCGCAGATGCCGGCGCCGACGAAGCAAGAGTTCCTGCCTCTCATTCATCCGGACGACCGCGCAGGATACGAGGCCTCGATGATTGCTTCCGAGCAAGGCCTCACGCCATCCCCGCTAACATACCGGTTTCGGTGTTACGACGGCTCGACCAAATGGATCTATACGGAGATCGAAACGATTTTCGACGGCGAAGGCAATGCCGTCCGGCGGATCGGGACGATCAGGGACGTGACCGAAGCGCGAGAGGCGGAGGAGCGCCAAAGAGAGCTGGAGCGCCAGCTGCTTCATTCGCAGAAGCTCGATGCACTCGGCACCCTCGCCGGAGGTATCGCGCATGATCTCAACAACACCCTGATGCCGATCCTCGCGCTGTCGCAGCTGCTGATGCAGCAAATGCCGGAAGGGACCAGCGAAAGGGAGGATTTGGAAACGGTCGTGCAGGCGAGCCGCCACGGTCGTGATCTCGTGCAGCGCATTCTCGCCTTTAGCCGGGATCAGGAAGTAGTGAAAACACAGGTTAATCTCGCCGCAAGCGCCCGCCAAGCCCTCCAGATGCTGCGCCCGACCGTCCCCGCGACGATTCTGATCAATGAAGAGATCGAGGAGGTGCCATTTATTTTTGCCGATGCTGGTCAACTGCAGCAAGTTGTCGTCAATTTGATCACCAATGCCCAGCAAGCCATCGGTGACCATTTGGGGACGATCACTATCGGTATTTCGCCGGCGAGCCGGCGTTCAAATGGCCGCTGCGGCAGCGATTTCGTTCGCCTCCGAATCGCCGATACCGGCTGCGGCATGGATGCCGAAACGAAGGATCGGGTCTTCGAGCCATTCTTTACGACAAAAAAGGTTGGCGAAGGCACCGGGCTCGGGCTCTCTGTCGTCCACGGGATCATTGCCGATCACGGCGGGCAGATCGAGGTCAGCAGCCAAGTTGGCAGAGGCACCGAATTTATCATTTTTCTCCCGGTAGCCAACTCGGCAGCACTGCCGATCGGGGCGGCGGCAGCCTGACCCCGCGACGCTGCGGTGCGTAAAGAAGCCTCTGTTAAGCCTATCGTCACAAAGCATCGTCCAAAATGAGGGTACCGGCTTTGCGAAGCCGCAACGCACGCCAGCCTGAGCCCATGAAGATCTTGGTGATCGACGACGACCATCTGGTTTTGTACACGCTTACGAGGATCCTCGAGCGCAATGGCTACGAGGTGGTGACCGCTACGGACGGCAGGCGTGCAATGGCCATTTTTCGCGACGAACGGCCAGATGTCGTCATCACCGACCTCATCATGCCCGAACAGGAGGGCATTGAAACGATTATGATGATTCGACATGAGCGCCCCGAGGTCGGGGTCATCGCAATTTCGGGCGGTGCACGAAGCCGCAACTTCGATTATTTGAGGATGGCCGGGTCCCTGGGTGCGGCCGAGGTCATTCGGAAGCCGTTCGAGGCAGAGGAGCTCCTGAGCCGATTGGACCGTCTCCGGACTGCCAGTCCGACGAAAACTACCGGCTAGTTCCGCATAGTTAAAACAACCCCAGCCGAGGGGTGGTCAGGCCGGTGCGTCCCCGCTCTGTGCAACGGTACTCTTCTCGTCCGGCGTTCGGTCCTGGTTTTCCGCGATAAACAAACCCGCTTCGGCTGCCACTGACTGGCCGTCTCGCACCACGATTGACAGTCCTCGGCGCCGCCGATAGGACACTCGCATACCCGATAAGAACAGACTCGGATAGGTTGAACGGGAGGAAGGCGAGCGCTTTGCCACCACTCTTAGAAGTGAGGGATCTGCATACCGAGTTCCGCACCGGCGCGGGTGTCGTGCCGGCGGTCGACGGCATTTCCTATTCCGTCGAACGGGGTGAGACGGTTGCGATCGTCGGCGAGAGCGGGTCGGGCAAGACCGCCGGGGCCTTGTCGATTCTGCGCCTGATCCCCGATCCGCCCGGGCGCACCACGCAAGGCGAGATCTTGTTTGCCGGGCGAGATCTGCTGCAGCTTTCGGACGAGGAGATCCGCCAAGTCCGGGGCGCGGATATCGGCATGATCTTCCAGGAGCCGATGACCTCGTTGAACCCGGTCCTGACGATCGGCCGGCAGATCACCGAAACTCTCGAACAGCATCGCGGGGCCGATCGCGCCGCGGCCCAGAAGCGCGCCGTCGAACTGCTCGGGCTGGTCGGCATCGCCGATCCGGTGCGGCGATTGAAGCAGTATCCGCACCAGCTGTCGGGCGGCATGCGCCAGCGCATCATGATCGCCATCGCATTGGCCTGCGACCCCAAGATGGTCATTGCCGACGAGCCGACGACGGCGCTCGATGTGACAATCCAGGCGCAGATCCTCGAGCTGATGAAGCAGCTGACACATAGGCTCGACGTGGCGCTGATCATCATCACCCACAATCTCGGGGTGGTGGCGCGCTACGCCAACCGGGTCAACGTCATGTACGCCGGCCGCATCGTCGAGAGCGGCCCCGCGGCGCAGATTTACCACGATCCGCGGCACCCCTACACGATGGCGCTGTTGCGCTCGGTGCCGCGGCTCGACCGACCGCGTCAGGCACGGCTCGACCCGGTCGACGGCCAGCCGCCGGATCTGACCCGCCTCGATGCCGGGTGCTCGTTCCGGCCGCGCTGCCGTTTCGCTGTCGAAGCCTGCGCCCGGTCGCGACCGTCGCTGCAACGGGCGGGAGACGAGCAACATCATGCGGCGTGCTTCCGCAGCAACGAGATCGCACTCGAGACCACACGAGCGCCCAAGCAGTTCGAGCCTGCGGGCGGCGTCGCCGCCTCCTGATCAACCTCGCGACGAGGGGAAAGATGATGATCGGTTCATGGTTGGCGGCAGTTTTGGGGGTACTCGCGCTCGGCGCCGCAGCTCTGGCAGCAACCCCCGGTGAGGAAGAAGGAGGCAAACGCGGTGGGACCCTGACCTATGTCATCCCGGCAGACGCCCCGCCGAGTTTCGACGGTCATCGCGAGGGTACCTTCGCGATGTTGCACGCCACCGCGCCGTTTTACAGCGTGCTGATCCGGATCAATCCGGAGAACCCCTCCTCGACCACCGACTTTGTCTGCGATCTGTGCACGGCGATGCCGCAGCCGACCGACGACGGCAAGACCTACACTTTCAAAATCCGCGAGGGCGTTAAATTCCACGACGGCTCGCCACTGACCGCTGCCGATGTCGCAAAAAGCTGGCAACTGATCATCAACCCGCCTGCCGGCGTGCGCAGCCCACGGCAGAGTTGGTACGAAATGGTCGACAAGGTCGAAGCCCCCGACCCTATGACGGTCGTCTTTCGCCTCAAATTCGCGACAAACGCTTTCTTGCCTGCGCTCGCCGACCCCTTCACCTTCATCTACAAAAAGGAAATCCTCGACCAGGACCCGCGCTGGTACGAAAAGAATATCCTCGGGTCGGGCCCGTTCAAATTTGCCGAATACGAAACTGGCCAGGCGATCAAAGGGGTGCGAAACCCGGATTACTATCGCAAAGGGCTGCCCTACCTCGACGGGTTCACCGGGATATTTGCCGAGAAACAGGCGGTCAGGGTCGAGGCCATCCGCAGCGGCCGCGCCTCGATGGAATTCCGCGGGCTGCCGCCCGCGGCGCGCGACGAACTCGTCAAGGCGCTCGGCGACAAGCTCGTCGTCGAGGAGAGTGACTGGAATTGCGGCAGTCTGATAACTCCGAACCATAAGAAGAAGCCGTTTGACGATGCCCGAGTGCGCCGAGCCCTCACGCTTGCCATCGACCGCTGGCATGGCGCGCCGGCGCTGTCGAAGATCGCCAATGTGCGCACGGTCGGCGGCATCGTGTTCCCGGGCTCCCCGCTGGCGGCGACCAAGGAGGAACTGCAAACGCTCGCCGGATATTGGCCCGACATCGAAAAGTCGCGGGCGGAAGCGAAACGGCTATTGAGGGAGGCTGGGGCCGAGGGACTCAGTTTCGAACTGCTGAACCGGGGTGTCGACCAGCCCTATAAGTTTGTCGGCACCTGGCTCGTCGACGAATGGAGCAAGATCGGGCTCAAGGTCACGCAACGGGTGGTTCCGACCGGACCGCATTTGGAAGCGATGCGGAGCGGCAATTTCGAGGTGGTGTCGCTGGCCAATTGTCACGGCGTATCGAACCCGCTGATGGATGTGCAGCCGTACCTGCCGGCCTCTTTCTATACCGAGAATTACGCTCAGTACGAAGACCCACCCGAAGTCGATCTATACAACAAAATGCTGCGCGAGACCGATTTCGCGAAGCAACGCGCCATGATGCGTGAATTCGAGAAGCACGTCATCGACCGCGAGGCGCACGAGATCTTTGGCTTGTGGTGGTACCGGATCATTCCGCACCCGACCTGGGTCAAGGGTTGGAAGATCAGCCCGAGCCATTTTATCAACCAGGATTTGGCGACGGTGTGGCTCGATAAATAATAACAGGTTGGCGA
>Ga0209380_10002550_pt1 | contig 11612 bp, 10 predicted proteins | sample HubBroMetageWFT6_FD_188347 | JGI IMG/M metagenome (GOLD analysis project Ga0209380, IMG submission 188347) | Warmed and freeze-thawed soil microbial communities from the Hubbard Brook experimental Forest, New Hampshire - Hubbard Brook CCASE Soil... | ecosystem: Environmental > Terrestrial >...
CCACCGAGAGGATTGGAGCACCCGTTCGAGTGCCCGGATACGACGCGCGCATGTTTCCCGCGGCATCTACCCGGACGGGAATGGCAAGCGGCTCAAGCCAGTGAGTGATTTCGCGATGACAATCGTGCATCGGCGGAGAAAGAAATGTCCTCCGCGTGCTGCCCACGTCTTCGGAGAAAGAGGCCAGCTTTCGGCAGCGGGCAATCACTTCTTCGGCGCGCTTCGGTATTTCGCTGGGCGTCGTGATTTTGGGGATTGCCATAGCATTCGTTGGCATGAGCTCTTATAAGCCGAAAGTTGATCGTTTGCGCTCAAGCCTCGCGAATGATTTTCGCAGCCGCCCAGCCCATAAGAATGAGGGCAATGAGAATCTCCCAGCCATAGGTATTTCCGTACGTCGCTACCGGGAAGTGATTACTGATCATGATAAAGACAACTGGCACTGCCATGAAAGTATTGTGCTTGGATCGCAACTTGGCCTGCGCGCCGAGCGAGGAATCAAACTGGGTCCCGGCTGCGGCCGCAACGATCATTTTGCGTTGCGAGGGAAGAATGCGAAACCACACGTTTGCCGTCATGATGGTTCCGAGCATCGCGCCCACGTGGATGTAAGCGGCGCGGGCGCTCAGGACGTGCATTAACCCCCAGGCAATGGCTGCGATCCCGACGAGCGCAAAAGCTGCAAATGCAGTTTGAGACTTGCCCAAACGCGACTGCACTGCCACATCATAGATGAGCCAACCGCCAGCCAGAACCGAGAGCCCGATGGCGATGCCGGTTACTTGCGTGACGTTCGCAACGTCGGTGTCGATGAGTCCGCTGCTGGAGTAGTAGACGAGGATCAACAGCGCGATTCCACTCAGCCAGGTCATAAGGGCTTCCCACCGAAACCAGCGGACTTGCGCGGCCGGAACTCCGAGGGATTTCTGCTTCGCGACGGCGTAGAAGCCTCCGCTATGCACCATCCAGACTTGCGCCGGCATCCCGCCTTGTGCCGCAGTCTTCTCAAGCCGCCCGAATTGGCCATCCAGCCACGTGAAGTAATAGGTCTGGCCGACCCACATGATGGCGGCAAAAACATGGAACCAGCGGACGCCGAGGTTGAGCCATTCCCGGATTGCAGAACTCACTTTGCCAACTCCTCGGCAAACCGCCGTTGCCCACCGAGAACAAAATCACATGATGCCCATTCGATCGTGCGCTCAGCTTCCTCGGTACGTTGTATAACCGTTCGGACTAAGCAGCACTGGAACATGGAAATCGGTTTCGCCATCCCTCACCTGGAATGTGACTTCGACCACGGGATAAAGCGGCGCAACTCTCTGTGCTTCATAGTACCCGCCGGTGTCGAAGGCCAGGCGATAGAACCCCGCTGCCAAGTCGGCGCCACTCGGCAGGAGCTGTCCACAGCGCCCGTCTCGATCCGTACGCTGCGACGCGAGCAGCCGCCAGCCGGACTGTTCCTGCTTCTCTAATCGCACGGCGACGCCGATTGCAGGTTTACCGAGAACGAGATCGAGAATATGCGTCGAGATTTTCATCCTTGAAGCCATTTTCTCAAACGGATTCGCGTAATCTGGCGCTGCTCTTCCGCCGCTTCGTGCAACTCGGTTATCGCGTCATTTTGCAAGCGTCGACGGAGAATGTGCAGAATCTCTGGCGCCGATTTTCCTGTCGCACACACGATGAAGGTGCGGCCGAACTTCTGTTCGTACTCGCGATTGCCTCCTGTCAGAGCGATCTTAACCTCATCGCCAGCGTTCCCGGCTTTTTCTTGCTCCTGCACCGACCAGGCAGAAGACTGCTCGACCAAGGAACCATGCTTGCCCGACTCGGGCTTACTCGACTCGCCGATTCGCGGATGGCCACGGAAGGCTTCCATCCAATCGGATTCGGTCAGATCGCGCCAGATTTCGTCGGAAGCCGCCGCTAAAGAAGTCTCGTCTCTGAACGGCCGTCGCGCCGCCATCTTGCGGGCCCAGGCCTGGGAACCGCAACAAGGCAGAATCTGCGTAGCGGCCGCTTCAAGACTGGTGTTATTCCAAAGAGCGAGAACGTCACTCGCGGCGTTTTGCTCGTCGGCGCGTAGCGTATTAAGGAATTCCGCGACAAGATTGGCGGCGACCGCGGCGCGGTATTTCGCCGTCGATCGAATGTCATCAATCGGCTGGATCTCAGCGGACGCCGTCTTCTTAGCTAACTTCATAACCGATTCATCGATGCCCTTGCCGATAACGATCCGTTCCGTCTCGCTCAGGCGGAGTGGGATCGGCGCCACACTTCCGACCGCGATGCGCACATCTTCGACTAACTTTCCGCTAACCCGGCCCAGCGCCGCGATGCAGACTTTCGAAATCGCCTGCGCGTTGCGGCTTCCAACTTTTCGCGCGTGAGAGACGTATCCCGAGAACTTTCGCGGAAGACAGATGGACCGAATCAGCTCGTCAGGCCCGAGCCTGGTCTTCTTGTAACCGGTATGGAAACCCGCGTAGGGTAGCCGTCGTTCACCGCGAACCGATACCAGGATGAGTTCAGCGTCGTAGGCCAGCAGCGCCGGCAGCGAATCCGCAGCGGGCGACGCGTTTACGATATTGCCCCCGAGGGTCCCGCGGTTTTGATTGGCAATTCCTCCGGTCCACGCGGCAGCCCGCACCAGCATCGGGAATTCGCGCGCGATGATCTCATGTTCACGAATATCGGTATAAGTGCACGCTGCGCCAATGCGAATTTCATTTTGCAGAATCTCGAAGCGACGCAACTCGACTAGGTTCCAGATGCTCATCAGTTTTCTAGCGGGCAGATTCCCGGCTGCGTAGAGCACCATGATGTCCGTTCCCCCGGCGATGGGGAGCCACGCGGGACTCTGCGTGAGAAGCGCCACAGCCGCTTGCAAGCTTCCCGGCGCAACCAGTTCGTATTCTCTAGGATCGGACCTCATGCAAGCCTCATGAAGACCGCGCCGCGGCTCTGCGTCGCGCGGCTCTGGCCACGGCCTCGAAGATCTGAACGTAACCGGTGCAGCGGCACAGATTGCCGGAAAGCCCTTCCTGTATCTGTTCGAGCGTCGGCGCGGGCTTCTTGCTCAAAAGATGACAGGCGGCAAGAATCATTCCCGGCGTGCAGATTCCGCATTGCGCCCCGCCGCATTCTAGAAAGGCCTCTTGCAGGGTATGCATTCGAAAGTCTGCCGCCAGGCCTTCTATGGTGACGATGCTTGCCCCTTCCGCCTGCAGTACGGGTACGAGGCAACTATTTACAAGTGTGCCGTCCATCAGGACCGCGCACGAACCGCACTCGCCTTCGCCACAACCTTCCTTCACGCCCGTTATTCCGAGTTCTTGCCGCAACACATCCAGCAGGCGTTCCATCGGGAAGACGCGGACCCGCGTAGTCTCGCCGTTAACTATAAGTGAGATTTCACACTTGCCGCGATCCTCCGGGGAATTGGTCATCTCACTCCGCTCGCAATATCAGATTCCCTCGTGAAGGAGCGTTCTGCCATCGCCTCGAAGACATCTTCCGGCAGGAGCGGAATCGAATTGAAGCCAACCCCCAACGCGTCCTCGACCGCATTCAGGATCGCCGGAGCTGGACCGTCCATCGGAAGCTCTCCGATCCCTTTTGCGCCAAAAGCGCCGTGGACGTTGCCCAGTTCCTCGAAAAAAACCCGGATTGGCGGCAGGTCGCTGGAAGTGGGCATGATGTAATTCGTCATCTGGTTGTTCTGCATGCGTCCTTTCTTCCAGATAACTTTCTCATACAAGGCAAATCCGATACCCTGGGCCACGCCGCCCGCAATTTGCCCGGTGGCAAGAACTGGATGGAGAACCCTACCGACTTCTTGCAGCGCCACAAAATCGTTTACCGACACACTATATGTGTTGAGGTCGACCGTAACTTCAGCGATGTAGACTGCCCAGGAATATGCGGCGTAGGCCTCTCCGCGATAATTTTGATCGTCCCAGAAAATGCCAGGAGGGGGTTCGTACTGAACCCAGGAACGGAGCTGCCCATGTTCGGCAACATAATTTCCGCACGCTGACCGGAATTCGTCTGCCGAGTAAGAATCGCCGAGCGTGCCGGCTAATATTAACGTTTGCCGAATCCCTCGCGCCGCCGATTCCAACAGCTTTCCAACTACCATCACGGTGCGCGATGCAACGGTCGGGCCGCTGTTCGGCACTTGCGTAGTATCCGGCTGCGCAATCGTCACGTCCTCGTAACGCAGCGCCAATGCTTCGGCTGCAATCTGGCAAAGAACCGTTTTCGTTCCCTGGCCGAACTCCGTGCTCGATACCAGTACGCGGACGCGGCCATCGGCGCAGCCTTCCACGCCAACCACAGAGCTCAGGTAGCGCTCGCCCGATCCGGTGAACCCCGCGCCGTGCAGAAAGGTGGCGATGCCGATTCCCTTCTTCGTGGTCCCCGTTTGATTCTCTCGGGAGAATCGCTCTTTCTTAGAGTGATAGCCTGAAACCGTGAGGCCGCGATCGAGCAGTTTCCCGAGATCGATCGGCTCGTGCACCGTCTGCTCGGTAGCTGTTGTTTCTCCGGGCTTGAGGAAATTCCGGCGCCGGATTTCGATCGGCGAGAGTCCAGCCGCCTGCGCGATGCGATCCATGTGCCGCTCCATCGCGAAAAGGCTCTGGGGTGCGCCGAAACCGCGGAAAGCTCCGTGCGGCGGCATGTTGGTTGCGACCGCTTTGCCGCGAATCCGAATGCTCGGCCAGTAGTAAGGACCAGCCGCGTGAATGACGCCGCGCGAGAGCACCACGGAAGACAAAGTTGCATAGGCTCCCCCGTCGATGGTGAACTCGATTTCGCCACCGAGAATCTTGCCGTCCTTGCTCACCGCAGTGCGATGACGCGTCCGCGAGGGATGACGTTTCGTAGTCGCCACCATATCTTCCGCGCGGTCATAAACGATCTTCACCGGCCTGCCCGACTTCATCGCCAGCAGTGCGGCGTGACCGGCGATAATCGACGGATAATCCTCTTTGCCGCCGAAAGCCCCTCCGGTCTCCATCTGCACGACGCGAACTCTTTCCGCGGGCAAGTTGCAGAGCGCCATCAATGCCTTGTGTACGTAGTAAGGACATTGCAGCGAACCCCATACCGTAATGCCTTGCTGAGGATCAAAGGCGGCGATCATTCCGTTATTCTCGATGTAAAGTTGTTCCTGCGCGCCGGTAGAGTATTCGCCTTCGACAATGTAGTCAGCCTTCGACCAGATTTCATCGATATTGCCCTTCTCAATTCGATAAGTCTTGAACGTATTGTCTGTGCCCCAGATAATTTCAGAACCGCGCTCGCTATCTTCGATCGTGAAAACGGCGGGAAGAGGATCGTATTCGATCGATATGGCTTCAGCTGCTTTTCGCAGGGCGTGGCGGTCGGCATGGGCTATCAATACAATCGGTTCCTCGGGATGATTTACGCATTCACTCGCGAGGCAAGGCTGATCTTCTCCGATGAGAGCAATGCAATTCTTCCCAGGGATGTCCTTGGCCGACACAATCACATAGTCGTTCCACGCAATTGTAGGATGGAAGGTGATTTTTCTGATTTTGCCGCGCGGAATCTGGCTGCGAACCGTGGCACCAAAAAGCATGCCCGGCAAAGTCATGTCATCGATGTAACGAGCCTTCCCGGTTACTTTATCGAGCCCCTCTTTGCGCGGGACCGAAGTGCCGACGATACGCTCGCGTTTCATAACAGAGTGCCGGCCTGGCGTGGGCGAAACTCGCGGCCCACTGCTTCTCCGGGAAACTTATCTTCTGCAAAAACAGGTTGTCCCCTCAAGTAAGTTGCCTTCACTATGCCACGAAGCCGCTCTCCCATGTATGGTGAAATCGGATGGCGGTAGTGCAGCCGCTCTTCCGTCAGCACGAAATCGCCCTCGGGATCGAAAACGACGAAGTCAGCATCGAATCCGGGAGCAATTTGGCCTTTGTGCAGGTGAGCGCCCGCGAGCCGCGCCGGTTTTTCTGCCATCCAGCAGGCGATATCCGACAGATTAAATCCTCGGCGACTGGCTTCGGTCCACATCACAGGAAGCGCTACTGAGAGGCTTGAAATACCTCCCCATGCAGTTCTGAAGTTGCCTTCGTCGAGCCGCTTCATCGCCGGCGGGCAGGGAGAATGATCCGTAACCACAAAATCAATCAAGCCGTCGCTCAATCCCTGCCACAGTTTTTCGCAATTCTCACGGCTGCGAATTGGGGGTGCACATTTGTGCGTGGTTGCGCCATTTGCGATTGCGTCGGAAGTCAGATGCAGATAGTGGGGGCAAGTTTCGACACTGACGGCCAGCCCCTCGGAACGCGCGGCGGATAATTCAGTCAGTGCCGAACTCGCCGAAAGATGCACGATGTGCAACCGAAAATCGTACTCGCGGCACAACGATAAGAGCAGCCGAATCGCCGCCAGTTCGGCCTCTTCGGGCCGCGATTGCAGATAAGTCGAATAGCATCGCCAATCGGCATTGGCTAGAGCCTCGGTAGCTGCATCGATTGGCCCAGGCAACTCCGCGTGAACCAGCAGCGGGAGGCCGGTTCGTGCTACGGCAGGGAGTGCCACTCGAAGTTGCTGCTCTGTCACCATGGTGAAGCCGTCGATGCCGGGATGAATCAGAAAGCATTTGAAGCCCAGGACACCTGCGGCGGCGAGCGCTTCAATCTCGCACTGATTGTCAGAGACCACCCCGCCCCACGTGGCCCAGTCTACGCGGCATCGGCCACGGGCAGCCGCGCGCTTCTCTTCGAGTGATGCGACTGTGGTTGTAGCGGGCAGACAGTTCAGGGGCATATCGACGAGAAATGTATAACCTCCAGCGGCAGCGGCTCGCGTCGCGGTATCGAATCCTTCCCACTCCGCGCGGCCGGGATCGTTGATATGGACATGAGAGTCCACCAGTCCCGGAAGAATCGCGGATTCTCCGAAATCATGGACGGCGGCGTGCGTGGGCACTTGATCCGAAGAAACCACTGCCTGAATCGTCTCTCCTTCCACGAGGATGGCTGCCGGCCGGATTCCTTCGGTCCTCACCACTCGGCTAGATAAGAAGGCCTGCAACTTCACGGATTCACTCCCCCACAATTCGAAAGCTGGGCCCGGGCTGCTCACATAGAGCCTCCCGGCGATTCCCGATTGTCCGCATGACTGGGTCAAAAGAACATTTTACGGATCCCCGATTCCCAGCTTATACTCCCTTCTCAGCGAAGCGGCTGCGAAAGAGTCCATGTCGACCAATGTGCTCGCGGGTTCGCGGATTGCAGGCGTGGGCATACTGTTGCCGACGCGTTAGAGCAAACCACATGGACAATCCTTTCATGGCCCGCGCCATTCAGCTTGCGATTGAGAATGTACACTCCGGGCGCGGCGGCCCCTTTGGCGCCGTGATCGCGAGAAATGGCGAGATGATCGCCGAAGGGGCTAATCAGGTCACAGCAACAAAGGATCCCACTGCGCACGCTGAAGTAAATGCCATCCGCGCGGCCTGCGCCAAGCTTGGCGTCTTCGAATTGCAAGATTGCGAAATTTATACTTCCTGCGAACCCTGTCCCATGTGCCTGGGGGCCATCTATTGGGCGCGTCTCTCTAACATCTATTTTGCCAGCGTTGCCGCCGACGCGGCCAGGGTCGGCTTTGACGATTCGCTGATCTATCGCGAGATGGCGAAACCGCATTCGCAGCGCGCCATCCCCATGGTTCAGATGATGCGCCAGGAAGCGCTCGCCGCGTTTCGCGCCTGGGAAGAAAAACCCAACAAAATCGTCTACTGAGGAACGATCTTGATCGACCGCCATTTCAAGCTCGCCGAGAACCACACTTCGGTAAAACAGGAGATGCTCGGCGGTCTTACCACGTTCATGACCATGGCCTACGTCATTGTTGTGAACCCGAAAATCCTGGCAGAGGCGGGAATGCCTTATGAGGGCGTGGTCTTTGCGACGTGCTTTTCCGCCGCCATCGCCACTCTCGTTATGGGGATCTATGCGAACTATCCCATCGCGCTCGCGCCGGGTATGTCGCTCAACGCCTACTTCACCTATTACGTTTGCCTGCAGATGCACGTTCCGTGGCAGACAGCGCTTGCCGTAGTCTTCTGCTCCGGTTGTCTGTTTCTGGTGCTGACCGTCAGCCGTGTTCGCGAACAGATCGTCAACGGAATGCCGGATTGCCTGAAGCATTCGACCGCTGCGGGAATCGGAATGTTCATCGCGTTTGTGGGCCTGCGGAATGCAAAGCTGGTGGTCGCCAATTCGGCGACGTTTGTCGGCCTCGGCAGCTTCTCAGACAAGGAAGTGCAGACGGCTTGTTTCGGCCTTGTGCTGACGCTAATCTTCATGGCGCGCAAGTTCCATGGAGCGATTTTGCTGGGAATTCTTGGCACCGCTGCTTGTGGCATGCTTCGCGGTATCACCAAGGCGCCTTCAGCGTTTTTCTCCGTACCTCACCCGTCCTCGACATTTCTGCAGCTGGATTTCCACGGCTTGCGGCATCTCGGCTTGCTCGAGATTGCGTTCGCCTTCCTGTTCGTCGATCTTTTCGACAATGTGGGCACGCTGGTGGGAGTTTGCGAGCAAGGCGGCTTCATTAAAGATGGCAGGATTCCCCGCGTGGGTCGCGTGCTGCTAGCCGATGCTGTGGGAACCGTGTTCGGCGCCTTGACGGGAACTTCAACGGTAACGAGTTACATCGAGAGCGCCGCCGGAGTGGCTGCCGGAGCGCGCACCGGGCTCAGTAATATTGCAGTCGCAGCCCTGTTTATGTTGGCAACGTTCTGTTCACCTCTCGCGGAGGCGATTCCTGGTTACGCCACCGCCCCGGCTCTGATTCTAGTCGGCGTATTGATGTCGGAGTCGATTGCGCGAATCCAATGGCATGACTTCAGCGAAGCTGTGCCTGCATTCATTACCATTTTGGCGACGCCTCTTACGTTCAGCATCGCAACCGGCCTCAGCCTTGGCCTGATTTCCTATACGGTAGTGAAGATCGCCGCGGGAAAAATTCGCGAAATCAATACGCTTGTATGGATTCTCACCGTACTCTTCATATTGCGCTATGTCTATCTGGCTGTGGCCTAGAGCGAAGGTGGCGGGCCTTTGAGATAACGACTCGCAAACGCGAGGAATGTCGGCCAGTTCGGGCCAGTTGTGTGACCGCCGCTATGCTGCCGAAAAGCGATGTCGCCATCGATGAGCGCGGTCTCCATGGGCGGGAACTCGGTGGTCCCCAGGTCCTTTTTTCCGAGAAGCCTATACACCGGTCCGGCGCCGACCGCGCCCAGGAACATGCCCTTGGCATCGACCCAGCCGCCTTCGACTTGTTGCGAGCCGCTGCTGATGAATACCGGCCTTGGGGCGCAGAGAGCGATCAGTTCATGCGCGTCAACGGGTAGATCGTCTGGAGTAAGCGGGCCCGCATACTTGAGAAAGTTGCCGGCCATCCAATGATATTCACCGCTGGAAGCGATGTTTTCCACCTGCTCGCCGAAGGTGCGCCGCAGTATCTTTGCCCCGCCCGCACCAGATGATCCAACAAAAGCAATCGCGAAACGCTGATCGTACGCCATGGTCACGAGCGCTGCTTTGCCGTAACGCGAGAGGCCTTCAATGCCCACCTGCCTGGCATCGACGGACTTGTCGCTTTGAAAATAATCGAGAGCACGGCTCGCGCCCCAGGCCCAGGCGCGCAGGGCACCCCAGTCATCGAGTTTGCGCGGCTGCCCTCTGTTGACGAGACCGATGATGCCCTGCGTGAGTCCTTCCCCATTGTCTGCCTGAATGCTCGTCGGAATTATGGTCGCGTAGCCCCAGCCCTTCGCCAGGACCTGCTGCTGCCAAGTCGGACCCGGTCCGGGTTTGAATGCGTCGGGAAAGCGCTTCGCCAGCGAAGCCAAAACCTCCGGGCTCAAGCCGAATTCCATGATTACCGGCACGGGTCCCGCCGCATGGGCTGGGGTGGTCAGCGAAAGTTGAATATCAACAGTGATGAGCGGATAGGAGGAGTTATTAACGTGACCGACGACTTTCTTCGTGATGACGGGAATATCGTCGTTCTTTTCATTGGTGATGCCGGCCACCTCCCAGTGCACTTGGGGGACGTTCGAAGGGACGCGGCCATAAACCTCTGCGTCGAAATCCTCCACAATTTCCGGCCGGCGTTTTTTCCACCAGATCTTAGGGCTCGTTACTTTCTTTCCGTTCTTCAACACCAACGGGTCGGGAAGGATGGTGTAGGTCGTGGCCTTCGACTCGTCAAGATTGGCGGCATGGGTCGATTTGGGGTCGCCGTCTGGACCGCGCCGCAGCGCCGTGATGTGGAGCAGATTCAAAGTCCGCTGATGATCTTGCTCGGAGGTGAGTTGCACAGGTGGGGGCAGAGCAGAGGCGGCCTGAATTGCAAAATTCGTTTCTCTTCGAGGCGGACTTAGAATCAGCATCGAGAGCATACAGAAACTGAAATGAGCGACTCGCATAGATTCCTTCGGGGGCCTCTTCCTCTGCAGCTTACACTTCACGTTCGCGGACAAAGCTGCGGGAACACCTGTCGATCGGTCTCGGCACCTATGTTATAAACAGTGACTTGATGGGACATCCTGCGCTCGACCTCAATTCTAAGACGGCGGTCGTGATTGGCGGAACATCCGGTATCGGACTCGCACTCGCCAAGGGTCTGGCCGCGGCCGGTGCGAACGTAATTCCCTCGGGACGGCGGCGGGAACTGGTCGAATCGGTCGCCGCTGATATTAGAAAAGCTGGGCGCGCTTCGCTCGCGATCACCTGTGACGTAGGGGATCGGTCGAGTCTGCAGGCGCTGTTGCAGGCGAGCTGTGCGGAGTTCGGCAAAGTCGATATCCTGGTGAACTGCGCGGGCATCACCAAACGCTCCCCAACTCTTGATGTGAGCGAGAGCGATTGGAATGCGATCATGGAGACGAACCTGAACGGAACACTGCGCGCCTGCCAGGTGTTTGGGCGCCACATGATCGACCGCCAGTACGGAAGAATCGTCAACGTCGCCTCTCTCGCCTCTTTCGTGGCAATCTACGAAGTGGCCGCCTATTCCGCCAGCAAGGCCGGCGTGGCTTCTCTGACTAAGTCTCTTGCCATCGAGTGGGCACGACATGGAGTATGCGTGAACGCACTGGTGCCAGGCGTGTTCCGCACAGACTTGAACGCCGCGTTATTGGATGGGACGCCGCGCGGTCAGGAGTTTCTTATGCGCACGCCCGCGGCACGGTTCGGCCAGCTCGAAGAATTGGTGGGTGCGGCCGTGTTCCTGGCTTCCGACTCGGCCAGCTTTGTGACCGGCCATTTGCTCGCAGTGGATGGCGGCTTCCTCGCCAGCGGCGTGAACCGGTAACTGTGAAATTAGTGACGGTCAAATTGAAGAACGGCACCGCAACACGCCTGGCCGATCATGTTGGACGCTTCCGCTGGATTATTTGTACGGTTCTTCTGCTGGGGGTGATGAAGAACTACATGGACCGCCAGGTCATCGGCGTTCTGAAAACCACTCTGCAGCATGACCTCGGCTGGAGCGAAATCGATTACGGCAATCTCGTATTTGCATTCCAGGCTGCCTATGCGCTTGGCATGGTCGTG
>Ga0209380_10002552_pt1 | contig 11608 bp, 8 predicted proteins | sample HubBroMetageWFT6_FD_188347 | JGI IMG/M metagenome (GOLD analysis project Ga0209380, IMG submission 188347) | Warmed and freeze-thawed soil microbial communities from the Hubbard Brook experimental Forest, New Hampshire - Hubbard Brook CCASE Soil... | ecosystem: Environmental > Terrestrial > Soil...
TCGCTCCCAGCCGACTGCCCCCGTCCGCACGGCCGGCGCCGCCGGCCTGGCCGGCGGTGCCATCGGGGCCGGTGGGTTCCCCGGGAACCAGCCTGGCCGGCCGCACCGCGTCGCTGCCAAACCTGAGGGCGATCTGGTCGACCGCCTGCTCCGCCTCCCGCCAGCCGGCCGGGCGGTCATCGAATGCCAGCTGCCGCGCGGCCGCCCCGACGGGCCGCAGGCCCGCCGCGCGGACCCCGACCAGCCGCAGCCGCGCGCGGGGATCCAGCCCGGACCCCTCGTACAGCGCCACCGCGGTGGCGTAGATCTCCCTGGCCACGTCGGTAGGCTCGGCGAGCGTCTTCGACCTGGTGATGGTCTTGAAGCTGGCCAGCCGCAGCTTCACGGAGATGGTCCGCGCCACGCACCCGGCGGCGCGCAGCGCCCGCGCCGTCCGGCCGGACAGCCGCAGCAGCTCCCGCCGGATCACCACCGGGTCGTCGACGTCCGTCGAGAATGTCTCCTCGGCGCCTACGCTCTTCTCTTCCCGGCGCGGGACCACCCGGCGCTCGTCGCGGCCCCAGGCGAGCGACCACAGGTGCTCGCCGACGGCGCCGCCGAGCTCCCGCTGCAAGGTGGCCAGCGGAACGTGAGCGATATCACCCACGGTACGCAGGCCCAGCCGGGTCAGGACTTCCTCGGCGCGCTCGCCCACCCCCCACAGCGCGCTGGCGGGCAGCGGGTGCAGGAACTCCAGCAGCCCGGCGGCCGGGACGACGAGCAGCCCGTCGGGCTTGCAGCGGGCGGACGCGATCTTGGCCACGAACTTGATCGGCGCCACCCCCACCGAGCAGGTGATGCCCTGCTGGTCCCTGACCTGCGCCCTGATGAGCTGCGCTATCCGGGCCGGCGCGCCCAGCCGGCGCTGCGCGCCGGCCACGTCGAGGAACGCCTCGTCGAGCGACAGCGGCTCCACGTCCGGGGTGATCGCGCGGAAGATGGCCATGACCTCTTTGGAGACCTCGCCGTACAGCCCGTGCCGCGGCGGGATGAAGACCGCCTGCGGGCACAGCCGCCTGGCCCTGCTGACCGGCATCGCCGACCGCACGCCGAACGCCCGCGCCTCGTAGGTCGCGGACAGCACGACGCTGCGCGCGCTCAGCCCGCCGACCACGACCGGCTGGCCGGCCAGGTCGGGGCGGTCCCGCAGTTCCACGCTCGCGTAGAAGGCGTCCATGTCGACGTGCAGGAAGTGGCAGCCGGCATCGTCAGAGGGAGGAGGGCCGGAAGCCGGAGGCTGGGCCGCGTCGCGGGCGCCGGGGGCGCCGGGGGCTGGCACGGTGACCGCGGCGTTTCACCGGTGGCCGAGGACGTGCAGCCTCGCGGCTATGTCGCGCAGCGCCGGGTAGGCGGCCGCCGCCTCCTCCAGGGCGCGCAGCTCGTCCGCCGCGGCCGGGTCGGCGGCAGCAGCGGCGGACCCGGCGTGGGCTCCGGCGCCTGGCAGCAGGCCGGCGAAGACCCGGATGCCGTGCGCGTCGCCGGCCCGCAGCCCGGCGCCGGTGATCAGCGCCGTCAGCCCGGCGAGGGTGAACCGGCGCGGCGCTGTTACCCCGGACCCTTCCGACGGCGCCGCGGCGCCGTCGGTGGCGAGCAGTTGCCGCGCCTCGGCGTACCGCCCGGCGAGCGCGCGCTGCAGCACGGCGGCCACGGTGTTCGCGGCGAGCACGCTCACCGTGGCGTCCGGCCGCAGCACCCGGGCGATGGCCGCCATCGCGGCGGCCGGCGAGTCCACGTACTCGAGCACGCTGTGGCAGATCACCAGGTCGGCGGCGCCGTCGCCGACGAGGCTCGCCAGCTCGCCCGCGTCACCCTGGACGGCGGTCAGCGCGACCCGCACCTCGGCGGCCCGCCGCTGCGCCGCGGCGAGCGCGTCGGGGCTCGGGTCCACCACGGTCACCCGGTGCCCGAGCGCCGCGAACGGCACGGCGAAGCCGCCGGTCCCGCCGCCGACGTCCACGATGTCCAGCTCCGCCCGGGCGCCCCGGCCGAGCGACGCCGCCCGGGCGGCGATCACGCCCTGCAGCACGTCCCAGACCTGCGATGACCGCGCTCCGTCGCGCCTGCGCTCGCCCTCTCCGATTGGCGCGTCGGGCCCGCGCACGCCGGGAACGGCTTTCGCGGGAACCTCTGCGGTCATTCCAAACCTCTTCCCAGGTTGCTGTCCCAGTCTCAACTGTAGTGCGGATGGCTGGCAGCCGCCCCCGCCAGGGGAATGGCATTCTGGCTACCGTATGCGCTTAACCTGTCACCAATCGTTATAAAGGGGGGCGAACTCGGGAAGCTCGCTTCCCGTTGTAACGACTGTGGAGACCTCGCGAACCGGTGCAAATGGGCGGACAGATCCGACACGCCGCCATCCGCGAATGACGCCCCCGGAGGTGCCGGCAGCCCGTATGCTCATCCGCATGCCTGCCCCCTCCGGACACCTCGAGCTGCCGCATCCGAGGCGCCTGCTGTGGACCGCCGCGTGGAACATGGCCGAGTCCGTCGGGCTTCCGTTCGGCGCCTGGATCGTGGTCACCGACCTGGTCAGCCCGGACGCCGGCCTGCTCGCGGGGACGGCGGTGGTGTGGCTCCTCCTCGTGACCCGCAAGATCGTCTCGGGTTCGGTCTCCGCGCTGCTGATGATCTCCGCACTCGTGCTGACCGTGCAGACCCTGGTCGCGATCAGCACCGGCTACATATGGATGTTCCAGCTCCAATTCCCGCTCGCCAACCTGGCGATGTGCGTGGTGTTCGCGCGGACCGCGCCGACCGGCAAGCCGCTGGTCGCGCAGCTCGCCGAGGAGGTCGTGGCGCTCAAGCAGCCGGACGCGCAGCACCCGGGGCTGCACAGGTTCTTCCAGGGTGCCACGTGGTTCTGGGCCGGGCTGTTCCTGCTGCTGACGCTCGGCATGGCCGTCATGATGGTCACCGAGCCGTACAAGCTGTTCATGCTGCTGTCCACGGCAGTCACCGTCGCCCTGACGCTGGTCGGCGCCGCCGTGTGCCTCGTGTGGTTCCGCGCGGTGCTGCGCCGCCTTGGCCTGCGGCTGCGCTTCTCCGCCGCCTAGGTCCCGCCCGGTTACGGCTCAGGGGCCGACATGGGCTTGAGGTCCTTGATCCTGGCGAGCAGGCCGTTCACGAACCCCGGAGACGCGTCCGTCGACAGGTCCTGGGCGAGCAGCACCGCCTCGCTGATCGCCACTCCGTCCGGCACGTCGTCGGCCCACAGCAGCTCATAGACGCCAAGCCGCAGCACGTTCCTGTCCACCGCGGGCATCCGCTCCAGCGTCCAGTCCACCGCGTTCTCCGAGATCAGGTTGTCGATCTCCGGCTGGTGCGCGGTGACGCCGCGGACCAGCTCCGCCGCGTACTCGGGGACCGGCGTCTCGCCGAGCGACTGGCGCTCCGACAGCAGCTCGAGCACGGGCAGCCTGCGCTGCTCCGCCTCGAAGAGGATGTCCAGGGCCCGCTTGCGAGCCTTACTGCGAGCGGCCACCTACGCGCGGCCGAGGTACTGGCCGGTGCGGGTGTCTACCTTGACCTTCTCGCCGGTGGAGATGAACAGCGGGACCTGGACCGTCGCGCCGGTCTCCAGCGTGGCCGGCTTGGTGCCGCCAGTGGACCTGTCGCCCTGCAGGCCAGGGTCGGTCTGCGCGATCACCAGCTCCACCGCGGCCGGCAGGTCCACGTACAGCGGGGTGCCCTCGTTGAAGGCGATCGTGACCGTCTGGTTCTCCAGCAGGTAGTTCGCGCCGTCGCCGACGACGGCGGCCGGGATCCGCGGCTGCTCGTAGTCGGTCATGTCCATGAACACGAAGTCGTCGCCCTCGCGGTACAGGTACTGCATCTCGCGCTTGTCGACGCTGGCCACGTCCACCTTGACGCCGGCGTTGAAGGTCTTGTCCACGACCTTGCCGGACATCACGTTCTTCAGCTTGGTCCGCACGAAGGCCGGCCCCTTGCCCGGCTTGACGTGCTGGAACTCGACAACGCTCCACAGCTGCCCGTCAATGTTGAGCGTGATGCCGTTCTTCAGGTCGTTCGTGGTTGCCACGGGTCGTCTCCCATTTACTACAGAACTACAGGACCAGCAGTTCCCTGGTGGTCGAAGTCAGGATGCGGGCTCCTCCGCCTGCCGTCACGACCAGGACGTCCTCGATCCGGACGCCGCCCTTGCCTGGCAGGTACACGCCAGGCTCGACGGTGACAGGAACCCGGTCCGCAAGTTTACCCGTTCTGCCGTACCCCAGCATCGGGGCCTCGTGGATCTCCAGCCCCACGCCGTGCCCGAGGCCGTGCTGGAAGTGCTCGGCGTGCCCGGCCGCCTCGATCACCTCGCGGGCGGCGGCGTCCACGGCGCCGGCCTCGGCACCGGGCTCGACCGCCTCGATCCCGGTCCGCTGCGCCTCCGCGACGAGCTCGTAGACGTCCCGCTGCCAGCCGGCCGGCTCGCCGACCGCCACGGTGCGGGTCATGTCCGCGTGGTACCCCTGGTACAGCGCGCCGAAGTCCATCGTGACCAGGTCGCCGCGGCGCAGCGGCCGGTCGGTAGGCGCGTGGTGCGGGATCGCGCCGTTCGGCCCGCTCGCCACGATGGTGTCGAACGCCACGCCGTCCGCCCCTAGTTCGGTCATGCGGTAGTCGAGGAGAGAAGCCAGCGTACGTTCCGACAAACCAGGACGGATCTGGGGAAGCACGTCAGCCAATGCCTGCGAGCTCAGCCGGCACGCGGTCGCGAGCAGCTCCAGCTCCTCAGCATCCTTCACCATGCGGAGCTCTTCTATTTTTCTCCCGAACGGGACCGTGGTGACTCCCGCGTCCCGCGTCATCGCCGCGTGCCGCTCCACCGTCATCTCCTGCGCCTCGAAGGCCAGCACCGTGACGCCGCGGCGGGCCGCCTCCGTGGCCAGCTTGCCCTCGATGAACCGCTCGATGAGCAGCTCCAGGTCGGGCGCGTCGCGCTCGGCGGCCAGCGCGTACCTGGAGTCGGTCGCCAGCAGCCCTTCGCCGTCCGCTGGCAGCAGCAGCGCGGCGTTCGAGCTGGCCAGGCCGGTGAGGTAGCGCACGTTCGGCCTGGCGGTGACCAGCACGGCGCCCGCGCCCAGTGTCCGCACCATCTCCCGGGCGCGGGCGCGGCGGGCGGCGTGGATTTGCGGCATACCGCGACTGTACGCCGCCCCGTTATACGATTCGCTCGTGGGAAGCGCGGAGTCAGACGAGCAGGAAACGCCGCCAGAGATCGACACGTCCCGGCCCCATCCCGCCCGGATGTACGACTACTTCATCGGCGGCAAGAACCACTTCGCGGCCGACAGGCAGACGGCGGCGAAGGTGCTGCGGCACTCGCCGTCCATCCGCGTCGCGGCGCGAGAGAACAGGGCATTCCTCGGCCGCGCCGTCAGGTACCTGGCCGCCGAAGCCGGCATCAGGCAGTTCCTCGACATCGGCACCGGGCTGCCCACCACGAACAACGTGCACGAGGTCGCCCAGGAATTCGCGCCGTCGGCCCGCGTCGTGTACGTCGACAACGACCCGCTCGTGCTCGCGCACGCCCGCGCCCTGCTCACCTCGTCGCCGGAAGGACGGACCGCCTACATCCACGCCGACCTGCGGGATCCCGAAGCCATCCTCTCCTCGCCCGTGGTGCGGGAGGTGCTGGACTTCAGCCAGCCCGTCGCGCTGATCCTGGTCGCGATCCTGCACTTCGTCCCTGACGAGTTCGGCCCGGCGAAGATCCTCTCGACGCTGACCGCCGCCCTGCCGCCGGGCAGCTATCTCGTCGCCTCGCACCTGGTCACCGACCACGCCCCCGACTCCGCGACCGGCGGGCAGGCCGCGATGCGGGAGGCGGGGATACCCATGCAGCGGCGGGAGTCCCGCGAGTTCGCCGCGCTCGCCTTCTCCGGGCTCGAACTCGTGCCGCCCGGGGTGGCGCTGGTGTCGGAGTGGCGGCCGGAGGCCGATGGCCCGCGGCCGACCCCGGCCGAGGTGGGCTGCTACGGCGGGGTCGGCCGCAAGCCGTTATGCCTGCCTAGCGACCCCCGCATGAATCTGTTAACTAATTTTTCCCTACTGCCGTGATCGCGGCCCTCGTAGAATGTCCCCTGATATCGACCACGGGGTTATGCGGGGGCAGGAGGTGCGGCGTGGCGGGTTCGGCGGATTCCACGGCCTTCGCAGCGGTCGAAGGCACCCGGTCGGAGATCGATACGAGCAAGCCCCATCCGGCCCGGATGTACGACTACTACATCGGGGGCAAGAACCACTTCGCCGCCGACCGCGCGGTCGCCGACAAGGCGCTCGCGTCGTGGCCCGCGGGCCGGATAGGCCTGCGGGAGAACAGGAAGTTCCTGGGCCGGGTCGTGAAGTACCTCGCCGGCGAGGCGGGCATCAGGCAGTTCCTCGACATCGGGTCGGGGCTGCCGGCCACCAACAACGTGCACGACGTCGCGCAGCGCGTCGCCCCGTCGGCGCGGGTCACCTACATCGACAACGACCCCATGGTGCTCACGCACGCGCAGGCGCTGCTCACCTCGTCGCCGGAGGGGCGGACCGCCTACCTGCAGGCCGACCTGCGCTCGCCGGAGCGGATGCTGTCCTGCCCGCTGCTGCGCGAGGTGCTGGACTTCAGCCAGCCCATCGCCTTGATGCTGGTCGCGGTGCTGCACTTCCTGCGCGACGAGGACAAGCCCGACGAGGTGATAGGCACGCTGCTTGAGGCGCTGCCGCCGGGCAGCTACCTCGCCGCCTCGCACATGACGATGGAACACGACCCCGTCGCGGTGGGCGGCGGGCAGCAGGCTTACCTCGACGCCGGCATCACGATGAACTCGCGCGACTCCGACCAGTTCGCGCGGATGGTGTTCCCCGGCCTGGAGATGGTGCCGCCCGGCGTGGTACTCGTGTCGGAGTGGCGGCCGGACTCGCGCGCGCCCCGGCCGACGCCAGCCGAGGTCAGCTGCTACGGCGGCGTGGCGCGCAAGCCGTAGGCTGCCGGGTGCCGGCTGCCGGCTGGCGCGCTACGCCTTCGCTAGCCGGCGAGGGCGCGGACGCGCTCGATGTCGGCGAGGCGGGCGGCGTGGGTCGCGGCCAGCGGGGTGACGTTCAGCGTGGTGACGCCGGCCGCGCGGAACGCCTCCAGGCGTTCGGCGACGTAGCCGGCCGGGCCGATCAGCGCGGTCTTCTCCACCAGGTCGGCGGGGACGAGGGCGGCGGCCTCGTCCTTGCGGCCGGCCAGGTAGGCCTCCTGGATCGTGTCCGCCTCGCTTTCGTAGCCGAACCGGCAGGCCAGGTCGTAGTAGAAGTTCCTGCCGCGGGCGCCCATGCCGCCGATGTACAGCGCGAAGACCGGCCTGGTCAGGTCGCGCAGGCCGGTGACGTCGTCGCCGATAGCCAGCGGCGCGGACGCGATGACGTCCAGCGTTCCCAGTGCCGGGTCTCGCCTGGCCTTGCCTTCGGCGAGCGGGGCGTCCCACGCGATCGCCGCCTTCTCCGGGAAGTAGAAGATGGGCTGCCAGCCCTCGGCGACCTCGGCGGCGAGCGCGACGTTCTTCGGGCCGAGCGCGGCGATGACGATCGGGATGCGCTCCCTGACCGGGTGGTTGATCAGCTTGAGCGGCTTGCCCAGGCCGGTGCCGCCCTCATAGGGCAGCGTGTAGTGCTTGCCCTGGTAGTCCAGCCGGTCGCGGCGCCACACCATCCGGCAGATCTCGACGAGCTCCCTGGTCCGGCCGACCGGCGCGTCGTACGGCACGCCGTGCCAGCCCTCGATCACCTGCGGCCCCGAGGTGCCGAGGCCGAGGGTGAACCGGCCACCGGACACGAAGTCGAGCCCGGCGGCGGTCATCGCGGTCAGCGCCGGGGTGCGGGAGTAGATCGGCAGGATGCCGGAGGCGATCTCCAGCCGCGTGGTGCGCGCGGCGATGAAGCCGAGCTGGCTGACCGCGTCGAAGGAGTACGCCTCGGGCACGAAGACGATGTCCAGCCCGGCCCGCTCGAAGTCGGCCAGTTCGTCGACCGTCTCGCTGAACCCGCCCGCGTACCCGAGCATCATCCCCACGCGCATCGCGTTCGCCCTCCGGTTTGCCGCTGATCCTGCGCAGTCAATGTAGCGCGATCACGCGGTCAGAAATAGTTGCGGTCGCGGGCCAGGAGCAGCGCGGACTCCAGGTGCTGTCCGGCTAGGCCGGGCTCGCCTCGGTCCCATGCTTCGCCCGCCGCTTCCAGCGCGGCCGTCAGGTCGCCGGGGAGCGCTTGCTGCGCGGGATCGAGAAGCTGCCGCGCGGCCGTCACCGCCTCGTCGGCGCGGCCGGCGCCGAGACGCACGGCGATCAGCGGGAACAGGTACACCCACTGTTGGGCGCCGACGATGCTCACCGTGGTCGGCTCGTAGTGCGCGATCTGGTCCGCCAGCCTGATCACCTCGTCCGGCTGGCCGTCCTGCCAGGCGAGCCACGCTCGGCACGCCATAATCCCGGTCAGCGGGGTGCGGGCGTTCTCGGCCGCCGCGGCGGCTCGCGGGAGCAGGCGGCGGACCGCCTCCGTGTCGTGCTGGCGGAGCGCGGTCAGGGTGAGCGTTTGCAGGCTGACGGCACGCAGGAAGGTCTCTCCCATGCGCTCCGCCATGTCGTGCGCGTTCTCCAGCTGCCGCCTGGCCTCCGGCAGGTCGCCGCGCATCCACAGGCCCCAGCCGAGAAAGTGCGTGGCGTACCCGAGGTCCTTCTCCTCCCCGGTGTGCTCCGCCATCCGGAGGCTGCTGTACAGCCGCGCAAGGTCGGCGTCGTCGACCTGGAACCGGTTCCTGATCAGCCGCTGCTGGGTGAACAGCCGGTCAAAGACGTATCTCCTGGCTGGCGTGCCGTGCGCCTCGAGCACCGGCCTGGCCGCCTCGAGCACTGCGAGCGCCTGGTCCGGCTCGAAGCGCATCACGTGCATGTCGGCCCGGCCGTCGATCATCATCTCCAGCCACTGGTCGGCCGTCGCGTCGTCGCGGTCGCCGTCGCCGTCGCCGGGATGATCGCCGAGCAGCGCCTCGGCCGCGTCGAAGGCGGCCGTCGCCGCCTCGTAGTCCAGGCTGGTCAGCGCCAGCCGCCCGAGCCGGGTGTACAGGTGGGCGCGCAGCAGGGGATCGACGGCGTCGCCCAGTCGCAGCGCGGCGAGGAATTCGTCCCTGGCCTCCTCGCGGCGGCCGGTGCGCCACAGCACGTTCGCGAGCCTGGTCCGCAGCCGCACGGCGGCGGCCGCCATGGCCCGTGCGCCCATGGCATCGGCATCGGCCGGCCGCTGCGTGACGGCCAGCGCCGCGCGGAACGACGCGATCGCCTCCTCGTTGGCGAACGCGTCCGTGGCGTGGTCGCCGGCGAGTTCGAGGTAATGCATGGCTTGTTCGGCGTTGCCGGCGGCGGCGTAGTGGCGGCCGAGGACGGCGGCGACTTCCGGCAGGCGGTCGCTCGAGGCGGCCGCCAGCGCGGCGGCGGCCCGCGCGTGCAGATCACGGCGCTCGGCGCGTAGCAGCCCCAGGTAGATGGCCTCCTGGAGCAGGGCGTGGCGGAACCGGTAGCGGCTGGCGGTGGCCGCTGCCTGCTCCGGGTGCACCAGGTCGCTGGCGGACAGTTCGTCCAGGACCGGGGCGAGCGCGGCCGGCTGCCTGTCCAGGACGGCGGCCAGCAGCGGCGCGGTGAATTCGGCGCCCAGCACCGCGGCGGCGCGGATCGCCTCCTGGGCGGCCGGGCCGAGCCGGTCGACCCGGGACCGCACGAGGCGCTCGAGCACCTGGGGCACCTCGGGTCCGTCCGTGCGGCGCAGCCGCCACGCGCCCTGCTCGCGGACCAGGGTCCTGGTCTCCAGCAGCGAGGAGAGGCGCTCCTCGAGGAACAGCGGGTTGCCGTCGGCGGTAGCGAGCACCGTGGCGAAGACTTCCGAGGCGGCGACCTGGCCTCCGATGAGGGAGCCGGCGAGCGCCGCCGCGGCGTCCGCGGACAGCGGGCGCAGCTCGAGCTGGCGTGTTTCCCTGCGGGCGGCCAGGGCGGCGACCTCCGGGCCCGCGTCGGGCCTGGTGGTCGCCAGCACCAGGAGCGGGCGGCCCGCGGCCAGCTCCGCGAGCTCCAAGGTCAGGCGCAGCGAGGTCGGGTCGGCCCAGTGCAGGTCTTCGAGGACGAGCACCGTCGGGCCCGCGGCCGCGAACCGCGACACCACTGAGCGCACCGCGCCGAACGTCATCCGCTGCAGCTCCTCAGGGCCGATCCGGCCTTGCGCCTGACGTTCGGCGCCGCGGGCGGCGCCCATCATGCGGGCGAGCGGGGGCAGCAGGTTGGTGTTCCCCATCAGGTGCGCCAGCGCGGTCTCGAGCGCTGGCCGCAGCCGCGCTTCCGGCTGGTCCGGCGATACCCCTATCCAGCTGGCCACCAGCTGCCGGTACAGGCTGTAAGGGTCGGCAGACGCGTACGAGGCGCAGCGGCCCTCCAGCCAGAGGGGCAGCCTGCCGCTTCCGGCGCCGACCCAGGCGATGAAGCGCTTGCGGCACTCCTGGACCAGGCGGGTCTTGCCGAGCCCTGGTTCCGCGGTCAGCAGGACGACCGAACCATGGCCGCTGACCGCGGCGCGCAGTGCGCCGTCCAGGACCCGCATCTCCGCGTCCCTGTCGACCAGCGTGGCCCGGCCGCCGAGCCGTGGCCGCCGTTCGGCGACCCGGGCCCGCGGCGCGTCCAGGTAGCTGGCGACCAGCCGCCGGGGATGGCCGCTAAGGGCGACCTCCTCTGCCGCTCCCCAGCTGAACAGGTGGCCGGTGACCGCCCGGGTCGCCGGGCCGACCAGCACGGAGCCAGGCCGCGCCGACGACTGCAGCGCGGCCGCCACGCTGACCGCGTCGCCGAACGCGCCGTACTCCACCTTGGCGCCGCCGCCGACCGGCCCCACCACCGCGGGGCCGGTCTCCACGCCGATCCGCAGCGCCGTCGCGCCGTCGGCGGTGGCCGTCGTCGCCGTCGCTGTCGCCGTCAGGGCGCGGAACGCGGCACGGAGGGCTCGTTCCGGATCATCCTCGTGCGCCTCCGGCGCGCCGAACATCGCCTCAAGCCCGCGGCCGGACACCGAGATCACCGTCCCGCCCAGCGCCTCCACCTCCGCGAGCACCGCCGCCAGCGAGCCGCCGACGATCTCGCGCAGCGCTTCGAGGCCGAGCGCGCCCGCGCCCGACAGGCCGATCGGGGCGGCCACCTCGGCGAACAGCACGGTCACCGGCCGGCGTTCCTCGCGCGGGAGCTGCCGCGGGGGCTGCGGCGGGGAGGGCTCGGAGGATGGCCCGGCTGCGTGTGGCGGCTGGGTCGGCTGGGTCGGCTGGGGCAGCTGGGGCGGGCCGGCGGACGGGGAGGCGGGTGCCGTGGCCGGCGACGCGGCGGGGACGCTGTGCTCGCGGGTAGCCGCGGCGTACACCCGCTCGAATGACGGCGAGATGCGCAGCCCGAGCTGCTCGAGCGCGGCGCGGCAGCGCTCGAAGACGCGCGCGGCCAGCTCCGGGCGGCCCTGCGCGAAGTAACCCCGAACCAGGGCGGCGGCGGCCTCCTCGCAGGCCGGGTCGTGGTCCAGG
>Ga0209380_10002553_pt1 | contig 11606 bp, 9 predicted proteins | sample HubBroMetageWFT6_FD_188347 | JGI IMG/M metagenome (GOLD analysis project Ga0209380, IMG submission 188347) | Warmed and freeze-thawed soil microbial communities from the Hubbard Brook experimental Forest, New Hampshire - Hubbard Brook CCASE Soil... | ecosystem: Environmental > Terrestrial > Soil...
TTGCGCGATCAATATATTTTGGGATATGTGCCGGATAAATCGCCTTCCACCGCGGATTATCGCAAGATTCATTTGGTGACTGTGAAGAAAGATCTTGTTGTGCAGGCCCGCGATGGGTATTACGCTGCATCGCCTGTTGCTGCTGTGCCTTCCTCGAATTGATTGGGCAGAGCTCCGAAGACCGAACACCGAAAACCCAGGGCCACACCGGGCGGGAGCTGAACCCCCACCCCTACAATGCGGCCGAATTGAAATACTAGTAATACTGAGGGTACTGAACCTTACTGAGTGGGAGATTGGCGGCGCGGCGCCGGCAAGTCACTTGCTTTGATGATTTTGAACCGGCGGAAACTTCAACTAAGTAGTTTACTTCGATATAACATTCCGGTATAAACCTGCTGCAATTCGGGGGCTTCTCGGGCTGGGGATTATTTGCGTTTTTCGCGTCACCGAAGCTCGGGGCAGAGTATCTGATTGTCGTCGGTTCCTTCCAGTTTGGAATCTTTATTTTTTTGAAGAGGGTCGTTTGCGCGATTCCGTTAGGGATGTTGCCTGGGGTTCGGATTCGGTGACTTTGCGCTTCGTGCGCGCTGCTCGTGCGGTTTTGCGCTTTTGTGATACGGCTCGCTCTCGATCGAGGGCCGAAAAGCGGGAGGGTCTGTTGAGCGTTCCGGATCGTCGCGATTTGGGTTGGAAGCCTCTCCCCTACAAAACCGTTGTGCTTCTTTTTTGTTTGGGATTTTTTTGCCTGTCGGCTTCTGCGCAGCTTCCTTCTGCTGTTGGTTGGACTGCGTTGCCGGCTTCTACTTCGCTGGAGCTAAGCGGGGCTTGTCCGGCTAATAATTTTGGCGGGGACCCTTATAACTTTGCGGATAACTGCCAGAACGTGATTCGCACCTGGAATGGGGCGGTTGCCGACACGATCGGGAACCGGTTGATCATTTGGGGCGGCGGGCATGGGAATTATTACGGCAATGAAATTTATTCGCTCAACCTTACTGCGAATCCGATTACTTTGACGCGGCTGAAGGATCCTACCGTTCCCACGAATTATGCGGACGCGGCGACTTGCGTCGACGGCATTCCGCCCGGCAGCCCTAATTTTGCGCCGAATGCCCGGGAAAGTTATGGCGGCTTGGAATTTTTGCCCGGGCCGAATCGCATGATGATTTTTGATGGGTCGCTGGCTTGCACCCAGGGCCAAGGGAGCGCAAATACCTGGACGATTTCGCTGGCCGGGCTCTCGAATTCCAGTTCGTGGGTGCACGAAGATCCCACGATGAGCGGGATCAAGCCGAATAATGACGGCAACGGGCCTTATGGCAACGTGGCGGCCTACGATCCGAACAGCGGATTGGTTTTTGTTTCCGATAGCGAGGCGCTTTACACCTACAGCTACGCAACGAATACCTACAACCGGATTACCAGCTCGAAGGGATTTACCACTGGAATTTATTTGAGCGGGGCGGTCGATCTTTCGCGGAAACTTTTTGTGATGGTGGGGGCTTGCTCGGATTCGAGTTGCGGGCCGGGCAGCGGCGTTTTTGTAGCGGATATCAGCAATCCTGCCTCGACCACGCAGCAGGATTGGACGCTGGCGACAATGGCCGATCCGAATTGTGCGGAATTCCTGAATGGCGGAGCGAATCCGATCAACGGATCGAATCCGGGATTTACTTTCGACAGCGTGGCCGATGATTTTGTAGGCTGGCCGAATTACGGAAATAGCGTTTACATCATGACGCCCGATGTGGCGAACCAGCGGATGACTTGCCAGAAGCTGACGTTTGCGAATGGGCCGCCGAATTCTTCGCACTCGAACAATTTGCCGAATACCAGCTATGGAACTTTCGGGCGCTTCCGGTATTTTCCGGGGCTCGATGCGTTCGTGCTGGTGAACGACTGGAATATTCCCGCTTATATATTGAAATTGCGCGGTTCTACTTCGGCGGACTTCACTCTTGCGGCCACGCCATCGAGCGATTCGATCGCGCAGGGAAATAGCGCGGCTTACACGGTGAGCGTGGCGGCGGTCGGGAGTTTCAGCGGGACCGTGAATTTGGCGGTGAGTGGATTGCCGGCGGGGGCGAGCGCGGTCTTTAATCCGGCTTCGCTGGCGGCGGGGAAGAGTGCGGCGCTGACTGTTTCTACTACTGCGAGCACGCCGGTTGGAAATTACCCGCTTACGATTACGGGGACTAGTGGATCGCTGACGCATACCGCGGCGGTGACGTTGGGAGTTACGGGAGCGGCGGGCTTCACCGTGAGCGTCACACCGGCGAGCGCGTCGGTTACAGCGGGCGGAGGCGCCAGTTATTCGGTGAGTGTCGCAGCGGTGAATGGATTCAGCGGTTCCGTGAATTTGAGCGTGAGCGGACTGCCAGCGGGTGCATCGAGTGGTTTCAGTGCGAATCCTGTTGCGGCTGGAGCGGGTTCCACGCTGAGCATCACTACGACGACGGCGACAGCGGCGGGGAACTATTCGCTGACCATTACCGGAACTAGCGGCACGTTGACGGCGACTACGCGCGCGACACTGGTGGTAGCTGGCGCGCCGCCACCGCCGCCTCCGCCGAGCGGCGCGATCACTTTCGTGCAAGTGAATTACAGCGTACCGCGAAACACGGCGAATCCCGTGTCGGCAACATTTTTGGCGCAGCAGACTTCCGGCAATTTGAACGTGGTCGTGATTGGATGGACCGACACGGTCGCGACGATCAGCAGCGTTAGCGATACGGCTGGAAACAACTATGTGCTGGCGGCCGGCCCGACGATGCAGGGTACGAATGCCACGCAGTCGATTTATTACGCGAAGAATATTTTTGGGGCTGCCGCGGGAGTAAATACGGTGACGGTGGTTTTCAGCGTGCCGGCTTCGTTCCCCGATTTGCGGATTTTGGAGTATGCCGGAGCAGATCAGACGAATCCGCTGGACGATGCCGCAGGTGCGGCCGGCACCAGCACGGATGCCAGCGCATTTTTGACCACCACAAATGCCAACGATCAAATTGTTGCCGGAGATTTCATTCAGACGGGGACGCCGGGCCCGGGCGCGGGATTCACGAACCGCATGATTACATCGCCAAATTCAGACATCGTGGAAGACGAGAGCGTGACGGCGGCGGGTATGTACGTGGCGTCGGCGCCGGTGAGTCCTTCGGGTTGGTGGGTGATGAATGTGGCGGCGTTTCGCGTGGCCAGCGGCGGGACGCAAAATCCGCCGCCTCCGCCGATGGGGAATGTCGCGTTTGTGCAGGGCGCATTCAGCACGCCGCAGGGAGGCGTGCCTAATGTGACCGCGACGTTTACGGGGCCACAGACGAACGGCGATCTTAATATCGTAGTGATTGGATGGAACGATACGACCGCGACGGTGCGGAGCGTTCACGATTTCAAGGGCAATGCTTATACGCTGGCTGCAGGCCCCACGCAGATCAGTGGCGTGGCGACGCAGGCGATTTATTACGCACCGAGTATCGTGGGAGCGGCGCCCGGAGCGAATACCGTGCGCGTGAGTTTTATCGGCGCGGCGACGTCGCCGAGTTTGCGGATTGTGGAATATTCGGGAGCTCCTGCTACGAATCCGATCGATGCGTCGGGCAGCGCGACGGGAACGGGCGCGACGGCTAGCGCTACTTTGACTGCCGCTACTACGAATTCTGACGATCTGATATTTGCGAGCGATTTCGTGCAGACGACTACTACTGGGCCTGGAGCAGGATTTACTTCGCGCATGGTGACTTCGCCGGAATCGGATATTGTCGAGGATGAGACGGTGGCTGCGGCTGGGATTTTCAGCGCGACTGCTTCGCTGCAGTCTGGCTGGTGGATTATGCAGGTTGTGGCGATCAAGTAGGGGCGCGGCATCGCGATTGTCGAGTTTTTGTAGCACTGCCACTCCTGGCTGTGTTTGAGTTTCGACGTGGATCGTAGGATTCGTGCTTTGGAGCATCGCCGCAGTCGGACACAGCCAGGAGTGGCTGTGCTACTTGGTCGCGCCGGAACTGTTACGTTGCTGGACATCGGTCGTATGAGGCGCGCGGATTTTGCAGCGGTTGCGCGAATCGGATCAGCTTTTTCGTTTTCCCGCCTGCAATATTTTTGCGCGTGGCGATGCCCAATAGCTTGCGCAGCCTCATGCGCGCTTTATGCAGCTGCGATTTGGAATTGCCGACGGAATAGTCGAGCATTGCGGCGATTTCGTTGTGCTCGCAACCCAGCACGTCGTGGAGCAGGAATACCTGGCGGCAGCCCTTCGGAAGCCTGGCAACGGCTCGCTCGATCCAGATGCGTTCGACGAGGCCGCTCAGCTGCACGTCCGCGGCGCCGAATTCTTTTGGCGGGCGCTCGGATTGTTCGCTCTCATCGGCATCGTCCAACGGGGTTTCGATTGGCTGCTTTTTGCGCAGGCGCATCAGCACCACGTTGACCGACACGCGATGCAGCCAGGTGGAGAACGACGATTCGCCGCGGAACGATTGAATCTTCCGGAATACCTGCATGAAAGCTTCTTGAGTGAGTTCCTCGGCTTCTGCGGTATTGCCGCCGATCATGCGCAAGCAGAGGTAATAGATTTTTCGTTTGTAGGTGTTGAAGATTGCTTCAAATGCTTTTTCTTCGCCTTTTTGCGCGCGCTGGATGAGTTCGGCGTCGCAGGAAGAGGCTGATGATGTTGGATTATCCTGGTTCAAGTGCCTTTCCCCCTTTATTTAAATTTTTGTAGCGAGATAAGTTCTTCGGATCGCCAAACCCATCATCGTTGTGCTGCCTTGATTTGCTCGGCGATGAATGCGTTGGAATTTAGAATTTCTGCGCCCTGATTTTTCAGACTTTGAAGTAACGCGATGCCATCACGATCGGCGAAAGAAACATTTTTCAAATCGATGGTGACGCGCGCGCCTTTACTCAACTGCTCGTGACACGACCACCGAAGCAATTCCACCCACCTGCCACTGACTTGCCCGTCGAGCGCTAGGGCCACCATTTGACCGACTGCCTCCGAGATTGAGATTTTCAGCACTGCGATTCCCGGTGTGCGTAAATGCAGATGGCGTGCCAACCGTAAATGCGCGTGCAAATTTTGTAAGCGGCTGGAAGGGAAGCTAGTTACGGGCGAGCGAAATTTTCGTCTTGGGAGCGAGCTACCGCGCTTGGTAGTTCGGGCCGCGGGGATCTGTGGGAACTACGACGCGTGGTGGGCGCCGCGCTTGAGCCCGAGCTTCTGCATGCGATGGCGCAGCGTGTTGGGATGCAGGCCTAGAATTTTTGCGGCGCCTCGTGGGCCTTCGACGACGCCCGCGGTTTGATTCAGGACCGCGGCGATGTGCGCGCGCTCAAGTTCTTCGAGAGTTGACGGCGCAGAAGCTGGCGCGCCCCTCGAAGACAGTTCCGTTTCCGTCGATGTGTTTTGGCCGCCGGGAGCGACGGCCTCTGCGAAGCCGGGAAAAAGATCGCGTTCCAACTCGAGGACCGAACTGCGCGAGAGAATCGCGGCGCGCTCGATGATGTTTTGCAGTTCTCGGACGTTGCCGGGCCAGGAATAGTTTTCGAGACGATCGAGCATTTCTCGAGGGATACTTTGGATATTTTTTCCGAGTTTCTTGGAGAAGCGGGCTAGAAAAAACATCGCGAGTTGAGAAACATCGGAGCGGCGCTCGCGCAACGGAGGCACATCGATCGGGAATACATTCAGCCGGTAGAAAAGATCGGAGCGGAATTCGCCGGTGCGAATGGATTCCTGGAGATTGCGATTCGTGGCGGCGATCACGCGCACGTCCACTTTCACCGGACGGTTGCTGCCCACCGGCTCGAATTCGCGTTCTTGAAGAACACGCAGAAGCTTGACCTGCGTTGCGAGCGGAAGCTCGCCGATCTCATCGAGGAAAATTGTGCCACCGTCGGCGAGCTCGAAACGGCCGATGTGGCGTTCGAGCGCGCCGGTGAAAGCGCCCTTCACGTGGCCGAAAAGCTCGCTCTCCACAAGGCCGGCGGAGATCGCGCTGCAATTCACCTTCAATAGCGGGCGCTTTTTTCGCGCGCTACGGTCGTGAATCGCACGCGCGATTAATTCTTTCCCAGTGCCGGTCTCACCATAAATCAGCACCGTGGAATCCGTGGGAGCCACCTGCTCCACTTTGCGCAGAACGTCGAGCAGGGCCGGGCTATTGCCGGTAATTTCTTCGAAATTGTGATCCGTGCGAATTTCCTCTTGGAGATAGACGTTTTCGTTTTCGAGCCGTGCCTTCAACTCCGCGATTTCTTCGTAGGCGTTCATATTGGTGATGGCCAGCGCCACTTGGTTCGCGACGTCCTGCAAAATCTCGGCATCGGCTTCGCAATACTGGTCTGTTTTCAAACTGCCGACGCCGAGTGTGCCGATGCTTTCGCCGCCCACAATCATGGGAACAATGCAATCCGAGCGGATCCCAGTGGCAACCAGATGCACGTCATTGGGATACTTTTGTTCTTTCTCGAGGTCGCGGCGAATGACGAAGCGCTGATTATCGAAAACCCACCCGGCGATCGTGTCATGGCGGCTGAATTCGCGGCCGACGCGGAAATAGTCGAGAGCAGGGCCGCTCGCCAGAGCAAAATAGCGGAAACTCTCCGTCTCTGCGTTGTAAAGAGTGATCACCGCGCCGAACATAGGCATGATTCGGCGCAAAATATCCGAGACGGAATCAAGCAGCGTCTCGCGAGTCAGGTGGCTGATGATGGCGTTGTTGATTCCGAGGAGCGTGCGGTAGCGTTCGGCGTTGCGTTCCACTTTGATATTGAGCGTGGCGATTTGCTGGTAAGACTTCATGTTTCCGACAGCGAGCGCGACTTGATTTCCTACCTGGAGGAGGAATTCGGCGTCGGCTTCGGTGTAGCGGCCTTTGACGTCGCTGCCGATATTGAGCGTGCCGATGCCGATTCCTTCGAGGATTAGCGGAACGACGCAAAAAGATCGAATACCCTCTTCGAGCAGGCGCGGCTCGATGGGATATTCGCCTTCGGTTTCGATGTCGCGGCGGATCAGCGGGCGCTGCTGCTTCACCACCCAGCCCGTGTGGCTTTGGTTGACGTCCATCTCAAAGCCGGCGCGAAAATAATCCGTTGTCCAGTCCGGTGAAATCGCCAGGATTCGCAGCTTTTCTTTGTCGGGGTCGTAGAGAGTGATCGAAGCGCGGTAAACGGGCATGACCTGCTCGAGCGCTTTGCAAATCGCGTGGAGCAACGTGTCTTGCGTTAAATTCGTGATGATCGCATTGTTGATCTCAAGAAGCGTGCGATAACGCTCCGCGCTCGCCGAGACCTTGGCGCTCTCGTGGGAATGATGCATGGCGATCGTTGATTCCAGGGCGGCTCTCCCTTGGGTGTTTCGTCGGGGGGAGAACGCTGCCGTACGACATCAAAGATAGCTACATCGTAGCGCAAGAATCGCGTTACGTCTCGTTCCGAAGACACTGCCACACCGCTTCCGACCTTCCATTCAGATGTCGCAGATTGCGCTGCGATTCAGAAAAACGGCAACCCTATCCGCAGCGCGGCATCTGAGAGTGCCCAGAGGAATGATTTCATACGCGGCTTCGCGCCGACGGAAATGAAATCGCAAATTCCCACACAAGGAGATGTGTGATGAAGAAAGTATTGGGAGTTGGGTTGATGCTTTTTGCGGTGGTCTCGCTTGCGGCGTTTGGCGGCAAACGGGAAAACATTCTGGCTCGATTTAATGGCGCGATTGGCGCGGATCCTGTTTCGAATGTTGTGGTCAGTGCGACGACCGGGGCCGTAACCGTGACGCCGAATGCAGTGCGCGGCGTTGTGCCTCCGGGACAGATCTGGCGGATCAGCACGCTGAATGCGAACGTGTTTACCGATGGGCATATTGTGGTTCATGGACGCGGCTTGCTACTGGGCGGCGGAAATAACATCGGAACGAATGCCGGACAGAGCGTATTTGCAACTCTATTCTGCACCGCCAGCTCTTCGAGCACGAACGCGACCGGCGTAGCGCTCGACGAAGACGGGAATTTCACGATTGACGATGTGCTCTCGCCCTTGCCGCAGGCTCCTTGCGACTCCCCGGTGCTTTTGATCCGCACGACTGGTGGGACTCATCCGTGGTTTGCAGCGGGAATCGAAGACTAAGGCGCGCGCATGCGGAATTGCGAATTGTGTATGTGCGTTCCAACCGTTCAGGACGGGTGCAGCGCTGCACCTGTCCTGAATTTTTTGTAGCACAGCCACTCTTGGCTGTGTTTGTTTTGGAATCGTAGCGGCGAGTTGATAGTGCGCGCGATCGGGGTTCGCGGTAACGAGACACAGCCAGGAGTGGCTATGCTATTTGAGCGCGTCCAGCGATTTTCTCTCGAGTGATTTTGGCGGGGCGGCGCGGAGATATTGCACTGGCCAGCTTATGGGTTGATTGAGCTCACGTGCGGCGTGGAGCGGCCAGTAGGGATCGCGCAGGAATTCTCGGGCCATGAATATCAGATCGGCTTTTCCGTTTGCCAGAATTTCCGCGGCTTGCTCTTTCGTTTCGATCAACCCCACCGCGCCGGTTTTTACTCCCGCGTCGCGGCGAATGCGTTCCGAAAAGGGAACCTGGTAGCCCGGGCCGAGGATGATTTTTTGATCCTGAGCGAGTCCTGCAGAAGAACAATCCACCAGATCGACGCCCAGCGGCGCGAGTTGCTTCGCGAGTTCCACCGATTGATCCACGTCCCAGCCGCCTTCTCTCCAATCCGTGGCGGAGATGCGAATGAAAAGCGGAAGCTGATCGGGCATTTGCTTGCGTACCGCGGAGACGATCTCGCGGGCGAGCCGCGTGCGATTTTCGAAAGAGCCGCCGTATTCGTCGGTGCGTTGATTGCTGAGAGGAGAAAGGAATTCATGGATCAAATATCCGTGCGCGGCGTGAATTTCGAGAACGCGAAAGCCGGCTTCGAGGGCGCGGCGGGCTGCTGCGGCGAAAGCTTCGATCACTGCGTTGATTTCTTGTTTCGTCGCGGCGCGGGGCATGGGGTAATTTTCGGCGAATGCGATTGCGCTGGGGGCTAGCGGCACCCAGCCGCCTTCTGCGACCGGAATTGCGCCTTGGCCGCCCCATGGGCGATACGTGCTGCCCTTGCGTCCGGCGTGCGCGAGCTGCATGCCGGGGACGGCGCCTTGGCTTTTTACGAAGCGGACGATGCGCGACAGGAATTCAATGTGCGCATCGCTCCAGATTCCCAGGTCTTCGGGACTGATGCGGCCTTCTGAGGTGACAGCTGTGGCTTCGGTGAAGATTAAGCCTGCGCCACCGACTGCGCGACTGCCAAGATGAACCAGGTGCCAGTCGTTTGCGAAGCCGTCCTGGCTCGAGTATTCGCACATGGGCGAAACTACGACGCGATTTGGAATGGTGATACTGCGAATCGGGAGCGGATCGAATATTTGTGCCATGGGTTCCTGTAGCACAGCCACTCTTGGCTGTGTCGAGATTCAATTTTAGACGAACTGTCGCTTATTGGCGCGGTTTTGCGGTGCCGGGACGCGTTCACAGCCAAGAGTGGCTGTGCTACTAAAGGCGGATCGCTAACCGGACTTTTTCTTTTCTGCGCGCTGCCCGCCGAGTGCAGTCTTGATGTTGCTCCAGACTAACCAGTGTTTGTTTAGCGTTTCGGCCCCGTGCTTTGTATAGAATCGGCGCGCGACGGTGTTTTCGGGTTTTACGTCTACGCAGATCCTGAACGCATCTTGTTCCACGAACCATGCTGCCAGACGGCGAAGAAGTTCTGATGCTACTCCGCTGCGACGATGCTCTGGAATTACGTCGATCCATTCCAACTCGCCGTCACATTTGTAGCGACGCGTGAGATGCCCGGCGATGAAGCCCACGAGGAAATCCGCTTTGGCGGCCACGTAAATTACTCGCGGGGATCGTGCTTCCCGAGGGTGAAGTTCTCCAGCCAAATAGCCCGAGATCCGGGCTTTCCAGTAGTCTTCGGTTGCCCGGTCCGCGGCGCGAATGCGGGCCATCGCGGGGACGTCGGATTGGCGAGCGAGTCGGTAGTTCATTTGCGAGCCGAGGGTCCACATTATTGCATTAGGCGAGCGGCGCTTTGGTGATTTTGTAGCACAGCCACTCTTGGCTGTGTTTGGTTTTGAGACTAAGCAGGAGCTGATAATTCGCATGATCGGGCAACCGAACTCGGGACACAGCCAAGTGTGGCTGTGTTACTGAGCGGTTTGACTCGCGTGGCGAGCGGCGACTATACTTCGATGTTTTTCTGAATGTGTTTGGGCCATTTGTTGGGAGGAGTAATGGGCGTTCTCGAGAATCGGTTTGAGCGCAGCTACGTGCTCTCGACCGTGGACTATGTTTTTAATTGGGCGCGGAAGAGTGCGATTTGGCCGCTTACTTTCGGGCTGGCATGCTGCGCGATAGAAATGATCGCATCCACCACGTCACGATTTGATATCGCGCGATTCGGGGCGGAAGTTTTTCGGCCGTCGCCGCGGCAGGCGGATTTGATGATTGTGGCTGGGACCGTGACGCTGAAGATGTCGCCCGTGCTGAAACGCGTTTGGGAGCAGATGCCGGATCCGAAGTGGTGCATTTCCATGGGGGCTTGCTCGAGCGTGGGTGGGCCTTTCAATGTTTATTCGGTGCTGCAAGGCGTGGATCGGATTGTGCCCGTGGATGTTTATGTTGTGGGGTGCCCGCCGCGGCCTGAGGGGCTTTTTTACGCGCTTTTGAAATTGCAGGACAAGATTGATCAGATGTCGCTTGCTAAGCGGCCTACTGAGGTGCGTTTGCGGCCGGAGATGGTGGGGGATTTTCAGAAAGGTGTGATGGTGGCGCAGACTCCCGCGCCGCGATGAAATTTTTTATTTTGGGTCCGTCGCTCGGTTTTGCATTGGGTTTGATTTGCGCTCGTAAGATGCCGGCAGGGACGCCGGCGCTACTGGGGGATTAATGCCGCTTTTGCGGGCTGCTCGTAAGGATGATATTCCGACTGGGACGATTCGCGAGTTTCAGGTGAACGGGACTACCGTGGCGATCGCGAATGTGGAAGGGAAGCTCTTCGCCATCAATAATACTTGCCTGCATCGCGGCGGACCTCTCGGAGAGGGCGAATTGGTGGGAAAAGTTGTTACATGCCCCTGGCATGGCTGGCAGTATGACGTGACTACCGGGAAGACCTTGGCGAATCCTGCGGTGGGCGTTGAGTGCTATCCTCTTGAAATCAAAGGGGATGACATATTCGTCGAGGTCCGTTAGGGCCTCTTCGGCGGCCCAGCGCCGACGGTCGCAGCGTGATCCTGGTAGACCTGCCCTGTTTCTCAGCATCCAATCTTATTTCCACTTTGGGGTGCTTCCGTGTATAGTTCGCGCGACAAAACTCGATGACACAGACTGCCTCGAAACCACGTCGTTGGCTCCTGGCTGTTGACCCGCGGGTCTATCACTGGGACACATTATTCGTGAAGGGAAAAGAGATGTGGCGGCACGCCGGGCATAAGCCCGACGCGTTGCGGCAGCTCAAGCAGGTGCGCAAGGGCGATCGCGCCCTTTGCTATCACGGCAAGCCGGATCATGCGCTCTATGCTTTGGCAGAGGTGAGCCGCGATCCGTA